>Ga0137418_10003530_pt1 | contig 14360 bp, 10 predicted proteins | sample CZODoug3_1_2_16f_FD_122242 | JGI IMG/M metagenome (GOLD analysis project Ga0137418, IMG submission 122242) | Vadose zone soil fungal communities from Angelo Coast Range Reserve, California, USA - CZODoug3_1_2_16fungal (Hybrid Assembly) | ecosystem: Environmental > Terrestrial > Soil > Vadose...
AGGGTTCGTGTTACGAATGGACATCTCCTGAAGAGCAAGTTGCTCACACCACGGCGGAGCTGTGTGGGTGGTATTTCGGGGCATCGCTTCGTGCCGTCATTCTCACTGGCAGCTTGGCGCGGGGTGAGGGCAGCATAGTGGAAAGGGGCGGACTCTGGAATTTTGCGAGCGATGCCGAGTTCATTGTCATTCTGAATGATTCATTCGTAGCTCCCTCGGCGCTGGAGATCTCCGGGCTCGTACAGAGAATCGAGACTGGTCTAGCGGAACGGAGGATTCAATGCCACATAGGATTGAATTGTGCATACGATAAGTTCCTTATGCAGATGGAACCGCACATCTTTGCTTACGAAACCAAGGTTAACGGCCGCGTCGTCCTCGGCGAACCCGATATTCTTTCTAAAATACCGCAGTTCTATCCCTCGGAGATCCCAAGAGAGGACGCATGGCGTTTACTTTCGAATCGAATGATCGAAACTGCCGAAGCGCTTGCGAGTGCTTCCATAGATGCTGCTGGGCGGGTGCCCGAAGCTGTTCAATATCGAATCATCAAGCTCTACCTTGATATGGCCACTTCGTTGCTTATTTTTCTCGGTGAATATGCTAGCTCGTACCGAAACCGATCGAGCATGCTGGAGCGATTGGCGGCCGGCGAAGGCACATTGCCGGTTCCCTTCCCGCTTCGAGGCTTTTCTGAAATGGTAAACGCTTGTACAACTGCGAAGTTATCGGGGAATGCGGCCGGTGAAGCATTTACAAACTGGGAGGATGTTGGCAAAGCCTTACGCTTCGCGCTGCAACTCTGGTTTTGGGAACTTCAGTTAATTACTGGCGATAAGCAAAGCATGTCCCCTACGGAATTATGCTTGCGCGCAATAAGGAAAGAACCGGCGCTTGCCAGACTGCGCGGCTGGGCTTATGTGCTGCGACGCCAGGGATGGCATAAGAGTGCCAGGCAGTGGCTTCGATGGATGAGACTTGCTCGTCGCGCTTCGCCGCGGTATTGGCTCTACGCTGCAGTCGGTGAGGTATATCTCAGGCCACAAACACTATTGATGCCTACACCGGAAGAACTCCCTGCGCCGTTGGACTGGCAATCGTTGTGGGACGCTTTACCGCTGGTGCCGCAATCGGCGGTTCCTTTGACATGTGACTGGCGCCTGCTGTTGCGTGCGATCGCTTGGAACTACCACGAATTTCTCGAGGAGACGCGTGGATGAAAATTGACGCAGCGTTCAGCACACGAGGGGGAGAACAGGATACAGGCGGGGAACCTGTTCGTCTGCCGCGGCGAAAATTGAAGTGGTCGGAAATTCTGGCCGCACCTGTCCACGATTTTCCGATTCGCGACGAGATTCTGCATCAGTTTGTCCCGAAACTTCCTGGACTCAAGCTGTTGGAAGTGGGGCCCGGAAGTGGCTTCACAGCTTACACCTTGTGTATAAGCGTGGAACAACTAACTTTAGTGGACTGCGCAGAGGGGACAGTGTCAGACCTGCAAGAGAAATTAGGACTAAGTGGAAACGTCAGGCTCATGAGATTCGATATTTGTCAGCCGGGAATGGCCGCACACCTGGGTGAAACGTACGATCTTGTGTTCGGACTCGACATGTTCGAGTACGTGTCGAACGAACTCCAGGGAATGAAGAATCTCGCGGATGTAACACGCTCTGGCGGAGTAATGTTTCTGACATTCCCGAATTTTATACCGCCTCGAGGAGACGGGGTTACTTGGTACGTACACCGTCTGGAATTGCAGAAGTCTCTCAGTCGGGCCGGCTTTCGGCGTTGGGAGATCTTATGTGTCTCTCTTAAACCGTACGCGCGCGCGGTCTTCACTGTTATGCACGAATGGCCATTGCGGCTGTACCGTCGTCTGCGCAAGAAAAACGCCGTGACGCCACAGACCTATGAGAGCACTTGGGCATTTCAAAATCGTCGCAGGCTACAGCGTTCGAAGCCGCTCCTACTCTGCTATTGGGCATTATTGAAGTTCATCCTTCGATTGGGCGGTGAACTCTTCCAAGCCAAGGCGGCTCCTGAGAACTTGCTGAGTCGGCAGCTTGTCGTTTTGGCCTGGAAATGAAAAATAGATACTCAACATTGAAATCAGACCGGGAAGCAATCACGGAATGAAGATACTCTATCTTTCTCTCGAGTTTCCGATACCTGTTAACAATGGGCATCGCCTTCGCCTTTGGTCGATCTTAGAATCGCTGGCCGCCTTGGGCCATAAGATCACCTTAGTTAGCCTAGCCGAAGAGGGCGAGGTCCGTGAAAATTTAGATCCTCTAAAACAGATCTGTCATCGCGTGGAACTCGTGCCGCACCACCTGAGGCGCTTGGGTAGCTCGTCTGACTACGGGGGACGTCTGCGAGCTCTGTTGAGCTGCGATGCTTACAGCTTGCGGCGGTTTCGCTCTCCTCGTATGCGTTCTCGAGTCGAACAGTGTATACGAGAAGAGGATCCGAACGTGATCATCTCCGATACGGTTTTTTCAGTCGGCAACTTGCCCGAAACCAGAGTACCGCTATGTATAAATAATCCAGATGTAGAACATGTAATTGTTCAGCGGTATGCAAATTCCTCCAAGAATCCGCTGATACGATTTTACGCGAACATGGAGGCTAAACTGGTTAGGGCTTGGGAACAATATGTCTGCCGGAGTGCTCGCGTGTGCATGGCTTGCTCTGAACAGGACCGTCTAGCGCTTTCCAGCCTGGCACCTACTGCACGAGTGCTAGTGGTGCCAAATGTCGTTAAAGCAGAGAGCTACGAGCCTTCATTCGCGTCGACTTCGCGCTCGATTCTCTTCCAAGGTGGTATGGATTGGTTGCCGAACCGGGATGGCGTCGAATATTTTATTATGCAGATTTTTCCGCTAATTAGGAAAAATATCCCTGATGTCGAGTTCGTCGGCGCAGGCAGGAATCCGCCTCCGGAACTGCTCGGTCGATTTTCGGCTGTTCCAGGTGTGAAGTTCACAGGCACTGTTCCCGACATGCGGCCTTTCTTGCACAAAGCTGACATCTGTGTGGTTCCTTTGCGTATTGGGAGCGGGACACGCCTCAAAATTCTTGAATCGGCCGCCGCCGGAAAGGCGATCGTTTCCACGAGGCTCGGAGCGGAAGGGCTGAACTTTCTGGAAGGAGAAGAGATCTTACTCGCGGATGAGCCCGAGGCTTTCGCGGCTGCGGTAACATCACTGCTTCGGGATCCAATGAAGCGGCGGGCTATGGGTGAAGCAGCTTGCAGGCGGGTGCGAGCCGATTACAGTTACGCGAGGCTCAAAACTTGTCTGCAAGAGGCGCTTAGCTCTGTTTCCTGAGCTATGTTGAAAAAAGGGCCCTTACCTGCGTGCTCCGCGATGTGTTAATTCATGATTCTCTTTTATACACTCGTCTTTACGCTGCCGATACCCAATCATCCCTTCTGGGCATATCACGTTGGGCCCCTCACCATTCTGAAGTGCCTTGGCATCCTCTGCCTGCTCAGTGCTCTAGTTGAGATGCTGAAAATTGGAAGTTGCCCTCCCGCAGCTAAGTCCGTTCCTTCTCGATGGTTTACAATTTACTTTCTTGTCGCTTTCTTGTCGTGTTTGATGCGGGATGGCCTTGATGCAGTGAACACTGATGAATTTATGTTCACGATTTCAACATTTTCTCTCTTCGTTGTTACCACCACTATGGTAGGCAGTCTCAAACGCTTACGTTGGGCAGTTTTGGTGGCCCTGGCTTCCGTGACTTGGGGCTCTCTATACGTGATCCGGCAGTGGCAACAGTTCCACAATCTCTATGCCGGTTTCCGAACCTTTGGAGGATTAGCAGGCGATCCCAATTATTATGCGGTCACCATTGTTCTTTGGGTGCCGTTGATCTTGTTCTGGTTGATCAGCGAACGGCCACGATGGGAAAAGTGGTTTTGCCTCGGATGTCTCGCGGTGATCTCAGTTGGCTTCATCTTCGCGGCATCGCGGGGCGGGTTAATCGGCTTGACCGTGGCTCTCTTGTTTCTTGTCTTTAAAACCCGTAATCGCTTGCGGAATCTCGCACTGGTGGGCCTTCTGATGCTTCCCATCGTCTTCGCCCCCGGACAGTCCGGTTTCAATCGTCTGCTCCACCCCAGCGAGAGCGACGAGGAGTCCTCTCAATATCGGTTTGAGCTGTGGCAATCTGCCGAGAACACCTTTTTGGCTCACCCGTTCTTTGGCGTCGGAATGGGTCATTACCGTCCGACGGTTATAAAAGATGGACAAGTAGTTGATCTTCCCTTCCATGTTGCTCACAATACGTACATTGGCCTGATCGCCGACCTCGGCTTGGCCGGAATCATCCCCTTCATTGGCATCTTCTTTTCAGCTCTAGCCAATCTTCGTCGCATCGCCCAGCGGACTACCCAATCAGGTCAGGTACTCCTGCACCAGGTGGCGGTCGGGTTGCAAGCCGGCTTAGTGGGATACATGGTTTGCGCTTTCTTTCTCTCCACGCTGTGGCAGCAGGTGATGTGGTTTGCGGTTTTCCTCTCTATGTCTTTGTCCCGCATAGAGGCGCTGACATTGGCCAACCCAGACGCCGATCTCGTTCCCGGGACTGCATGAAATATGTCAAGTCTCCACTTATTGAGCCTGCGGCAACGCCAAAAGCTTATTCTACCGATAGCAGCTCTCGGACTCGTCTTCCTTTGTGCCCAGGCGCAGTGCCGACGCGCTCTGAAGCTTTCTCTCGATCGCTATGGCGGCCTCTCCGTATCGCTCGCCAAACCAACGGGCCATTTTCGGGTGGCTAAAGTCGGGAATCGATGGCTATTCGTCACTCCGGACGGAAACCCATTCTGGATGTTCGGTGTCTGGAACATTGTTGGGGATGATCATCTATTCCCGGCTGGCACTACGTTGAGCTACTCTAAACGGACGATTGCTAAATATGGGGATGCCGACCTGACCTGGGGGCCTCAACAGGTCCGGCGACTGAAGAGCTGGGGCTTCAATACCATTGGGCCTTACTCTGTGTCCTGGGTGACTCCAACTCAGTCCGATAACCGCTGGCCAGGCGATCATACCCAGCCCGTCAAGGCTCCGTATGTTTTTCTCGAGAACTTTTCCTGGTACTGCCTGACAAACTCTCAGCGATTTGGGACCCGGCCCGTAAAAGACCTAATTGCCGGCGTCAAGCGCGACATCCTAAGTTATTACGGTGGCAATTTCCCCGATGTGTATGATCCGGCATTCGAAACCTATATCCAAGGAATGCTCCAGCATGATCCATCATTCCTCGCGACTAGGAATTCTCCTTGGGTCATTGGTTACATGTCTGCAGACACAGACAACATGTGGGGATTCGGCGCCGGCCCCGACTTTGTTACGACCCCTCCTGGGCACAACTCGGACCACCTTGGCCTTATTGTGCTAATCACTGCTCCAACCCAAGGCTCGAACTCGAATCTTGCAACAACCTATGCGGACACGCAGGTCTATTCGAAGACCGCTCTCGCGAACTTCTTGCAAACGAAATACAAGACAATTCAGGCTTTAAACACGGCGTGGAGTTCGAACTACACCACATTTAGCTCGGCCGGGGGTTGGGGAGTCGGGACGGGTCTACTGGACGAGTCTGGAACAATGCATCACAAGTGGCTTGGCAAGGATACCGTGGGTCTTCGAGGTTTTAACCCCAACGTGGCAGCCGATTTGGGCGACTTCCTCTTTCAAGTCGCGAAAACCTATTTCACTGTCTGCCGCTCCGCCCTGAAAAAGGCTGCTCCAGATGCGCTTTATTTTGGCGTTACCAGCCTAGGGGCCTGGAATGCCCCGCCCCGGCGCCAAATCCTCGAGGGTGCCGCAGGACTTATTGACGTGCTCGCCACAAACATCGACTCTTCGAGCGAGGCGCAGCTCAATTTCATTCACAATAATCTCGGAGATGTGCCCATAGTCGAGTGGACTGGCTGGCGGGCCAATCCTGATTCGGCGATGTTCCGGACACCGCGGGACACGGATTTCCAAACCCAGGGACAGCGGGCTGCGGCGTATACCAACCAGGTAGACAATATGTGGGGTGCGGCAGCCTCTTCAAATGGATCGCATCCCTTCGTGGGCCTACTGTGGTGGGAATTTCACGACAACGTGGGTGAAAACTCAAACTGGGGATTGGTTTCTCTAAGCGACAATGCATATGACGGTGTGGAGGCCGTGAACGCTGGGGGCCGCGATTCCTGGGGGTTCAAGACCGGAGGCGAGGAGCGCGACTATGGTGACTTCGTATCCGGTGTGCGGGCAAAGAATCATGAGTGCGCCACCCGGCTTCAAAATGAGCTGCAAAAAGCTGTGGGTGGTGATCATCGTTGAAGGAATGAACAAGAATTCCTAGGGACGGACTCCTAAGAACACTAGAACACTATGTTGAAGAACATCCTGTCGAACTGGTTTGGCCTCCTTGTACTAGGAGTCCTTTCGGTGATTTTGACGCCGGTCCTAGTGCACGGCCTCGGAAACATGTATTACGGCATGTGGGCAATTGTTGGCTCATTGATCGATTATTCGGGATTGCTGGACATGGGAATGCGCGCGACCGTGTTCAGATACGTTGCGTATTTTAGAGGAGCGAACCAACGAGTGGCCCTCAACCAGACATTCACCACCGGCCTCGTTATTTCACTTTTTACAATGGGCGTTTGCATGCTCATTTTTGTGGGGTTGGCGTTCGTCCTTCCGCCATTTTTCAAGTTCACCGGGCCAAACCAGAAGACCTTTGCATGGGTTGTTGCACTGATGGGCGCCGCTTTGGCAGCCGCGCTGCCAGGGCAATTTCTGTCTGCCTACTTGCGTGGACTGGAGCGCTTTGACTTCTACAATCTTGGGATAATCGTGCACGGAATTCTTCGTGGCGCTCTGCTATTTGTTTTGCTCAAGCTAGGATACGGAATAATTGCCATTGTGGCTGGCGTTTTGATTATGGCGTATTTCTTCTTAGTCCTTCACTGGTTTCTCGTGAAGTGGGCCGATCCGGATCTCAGGGTTTCACTCGAGGACTTTGATTGGAAGCGCACCCGCGAGATGCTCAATTTCGGATTCTACTCCTTTGTGTTCAACTCGGGGGAGACCCTGCGCTACTCCACGGATTCCTTTGTAATCGGTCGCATGCTTACGGTCGCACTCGTGACGCCCTTCAGCGTGGCTACACGTTTGACGGAATACTTCAAGACAGTGATTGGAGGCGTCAGTGGTCCGCTGATGGTACGATTGAGCGAGCTCTCGGGAAGGAATCAAGACGAGGAGCTGCAAGAGGAGTTCCTCCGTTCCACGCGATTTTCCATGCTGTTGAGCTTGTTAATCGGAGGTTTGTTGATTCTCAACGGGAAGGCCCTTATCCAGCTCTGGGTAGGTCCCGGCTACCTTATAAGCTATCCAATCCTCTTTGTGCTGACAGTGGCTTACATCGTGACGTGGGGCCAGGTAGCCTGCCCGTTGCTGATCTTTGCTCGAGCCCGCCAGCACAAGGCATTGAGCTGGTGGGCACTGGCGGAGGGCATCGCAAACCTGGTTCTGAGCGTACTTTGGGTGCAGAAGTATGGACTGCTCGGCGTGGCCATGGGAACCGCCGTGCCTTTGGTTTTCTCGAAACTCTTCGTCCAACCCTGGTACGTTCTGCGGGACCTGGGCATGAGTTGGTGGAGGTATATCGAGGGTGGGATGGCTCGGGCCACCTTGGTGAGCGCAATCTTTTTTGCCGGTTCGTGGTTCATAACCCAAGACATACCTGCACCAGTAAATTTTGTTAGCCTTGCGGTAGCCTGCGTGTGGCAAAGCGTGTTCTTTGCTGTCCTGGCATATCTTTTGGGACTCGCTCCAACGGATCGCGTAACGGTGAAGATCACAGGACGTCGGTTTGCGACGTCCCTCGGAATCGTTCGAAGTTTATAAATGGGTAGAGATGATGAGAGCGTTAGCCGATAAATATACTCCTCTGTGTATTAACAAAAGGTTATTTTACTCGGTCGATCGTTAAGATAAGAGGGAGATAATTCATTTTATGCAGTTCGCCCCGGTTTCGGCCATCATCCCCACAAAAAATCGGCCTGATGACCTTCGCAGGACGGTACAGACGTTGCTGGAGGAAACCGTCCTGCCGCATGAAGTAATCGTCGTTGATCAAAGTCTGGACAAGCAGAGTTGTGACGCCGTCCAGGAGGAATTTCGCAGAGCGGGGGAACATTTACCTGCACTTCCGCGCTTGCACTACATTCACGACACTTCTATCCGTGGGCTGTCCGCAGCGCGGAATGCTGGTATGGCGGTGGCGGAGGAGTCTATCTGGCTGTTCCTTGATGATGATGTAATTATCGACCCCGATTTTACGAAAGAACTGATGCAGGCCTATTCTGGTCGCAAACCCGCCGATGGTGCCTCTGGTATCATTACGAATTATGCTTCTCCCTCTCTTGCGTATCGATTGTGGACTCAGATCTTTATCCGCGGCCCCTATCAGGACAAGAGACAGCCAATTTATTGGAACGCGGACGATCTCAATCACAGTGGCGTACTCCTTAGGGTGCCCATGCTCTCCGGGGGCCTCATGAGCTTTTGCAGCGAACTCATTCGGCACATCCCTTTCGATGTGCGTGCAAGTGATTGCCAATGCGAGGACTTTGACTATTGCATCTTGTTGGGGAACGATACGCGACTAGTCATAGTGCCAAGTGCTAGGTTGAAACACATGGCCAGTCCCCAAGCCCGGCAAGAATCCCATTGGATCCGGCGATACTCCCTTTCCTATGCTTTTATATATCGTAAACACTTTTCATCGCGACTGATTGATAGGGTTCGGTACTATTGGCTTCACCTCGGCCTCGGGCTCATCGCGGCGACTGCCAGCCTCCGCCGCTTCTCCCTGGAGCCCTGGCGTACATATGTCACTTCCACGCAGGAAGGCTTCGCGGCTGCGCGCGAATCACTCCGCCTTCGGCCGAAAACTTGAAGCTATCACGTAAACGATATCGCAGGATAGAAGCTGAAAGTAAGAGGTCAAGAGCGAGTCCTTTGATTGCGAATTTGCATCGTTCGCTATGGCTGTGCCCATGCGATGCCGGCAAGCTTGATATCCTGCGTCCCAGGCTGGCAAATTCCTTATACAACCGCTTGGAGAAGCAGAAGTCACCTGACCGTGTTTCCTCCAGCCGGCTCAAGGCAATGTAAGAAGTGTATTGTCGATAGTTAAATTGGTTGACTTGACCGCCGATATGACGTCTCCGAAGGGTCCGCGTAATTCGCCCCCACAAATCAAACTCTGCAGGGGATTGCTGCAGGCGACGACCGCATTAATGGTTTCGACGCCATCATAGGTATTGTCGTGGATTGACACCAATCCCCAGTTTTCTTTTTCGGCCTCGTTATCCGTGAACTGCCACCAGAAATACCCCACAAACGGGTGTGTACCGGTTGCGGTGTAACTGCGTGAAGGGAGAATTGAAACTTTATTGAAGAAGTCCTGGCCACGGGCGGCCTGGGTTGGGAATCCGCCCACGTTTGCATCATCAAAAAATACTTTGCAAATCGCACTGGCCTCACTCGGAGTTCCGCTCGCCGTATATGTCACTGTGGTTGATGTAGCGGTGTAATTTACATTCATGATGCTATAGTCCGCGTTGTTGCAGGTCGAATCGATGTGGAAGTTGCCGGCAAAGGCCGCGAAGTGATTAGGGGCAGCAATCACGCACGTCACGCTCGAACCTGAATGCGTGCAAGCAGAATTTGGCCAGGCGTAGGGAGAGTCCGCATTGGCCGTCCGGTATTCGCCCTCGATCAGGGCAACGTCTCCCATGTGGGTATTTACAAAATCGAGCTCGGCCTGCGAGAATGTGCCTACACCGCCGTACTGCCAGGCGTCCACATTTCCGGCAAACCCCTGAAGAACGTAGCGGTCTGGAGGTGCGGACCAAGTTCCCAGCGTCGTCGGACCCAGGTAGGGAACGTGGCCCGTGAAGCCGTGCGCGGATGCCCACGATTGGACTTTGGCGTTGATCGTCGAGGAATAATATGCAGCGGTATCCTGCGTCAGCGCATTGATGTCGGTTTGGGCATTCGCGGGGATCCCGGTCAAATAAATCGTTGTATTACCGCTGCCGTCGCCACAATACGAGGAATGTGTGCCCCGGCAGTCCTCGTCCATGAGTCCGCTCCCGATGCCCCAGCCATTCTGTATGTAGTTTGCCGTGATCGCCGCGTTGGCTGGCGGAGCGCTGTTGAAAGTCAGAGAGAGTGCTCCGGTGCCGTAATTCACCGTGCCGCTCAGGCCAGGCCCGTAAACCGTGCCGTTTCCGCTATCGCCCCCCATCAGGGTGCCGCCCACAAAGATCCCTAGGCTAAAGGTCGACACGGATGTATGTGCAAGAGTTGTCGAGAAAGATTTCGTCGAACCGTTCCCGGTCCCCACATTTTCGGTGGGGAGACTGCTAGCGCAAGTTATCGGCTGCGATCCGACGCAGGTCCCGCTCGAATCGAGCGTGCTGTAGCCGGAGCCCCACGTGTTGTTCAGCGCCGCAACAGTGCCATACTTCGCCACCAGCATGTCGTGGAAACGCCTCTTCAAATAGACCGTGGCGTCGGGGTAAATCTGCCCTTGTGAAGAGTTGGCATAGTCCGTGGGGGCCAAAAAGAAGGCCATATACCCGAGCCGGAAATCATTGTCTCCTGCGGGTTGTGTTGGGAAGTCTGGACCGGCACCGAACCCATGCAATCCGTCAGAATCATCGTAGCTAACACCAAGCAAATAGCCTTTGTCCGCGGGATTAGCGGCTGCCACATTCTGTGCAGAGAAGTCGTTGACCAACACTCCAGCAACCATTGCAGCCCAATTCGGGTCTCGGTAGTCGGGGATGCCGGTGTTGCCTACAAATCCTCCCCATTGCGGGCTCAGAAGCCGATATATCTCTTTTGCTGGTCCTGTACCCCATCCCAGTTTGTTCACTAGCGAATAAGAACTCGCAGTCTCAAACAGTACGAATGGGACCTTTGTCGCCTGACCCTGCGTCGGGAATAGATTCGTATTACTGAAAGGGCCTACAGCATTAAAGCCCCACGAGATCATACGGTTCAATTCCTGCGTGAACCGCTGCACTTTCTGCGCTCTTTTTTCCGCTTCCGTCAGCTGTGCCGGAGCAGCCATCGCCGTGTGATGCGCGAACACGTAGCCCAGCATTCCGCCAAGCGCTGCCCCCAGCAGGAATACAACTCCAACCCAAAGGGCCGCCTTTCGAGTTACTGACGCTTCGTTCATGGATTTCTCTCCGCCATGCTCATGAGAACATCATCCTGATTCATCGGTGGCTGGGGTGCTTCGAAAAGATATTCCTGAGCGGAAGCCGCGGCCGGCTGTTTGTTAAGAGCTGCCTTCGGACTTTCATATAACCAAGTGCTCCCAGCCAAAAGGACGATTGCCGATGCCCATGCAAGCCGTGAAGCGAATCGGGGCACCATGCTCCACGGGCTCACTAGAAAAGCAAGCTCGCGCTCGCGCGCTGCGATTGCTGACAATACGCGCCTCGCGAACCACGGCCCCCCGTCCTCTGCCGGTGAGACGACACCTTTCAAGAATCCCCGCGTCGCCAGCAGATCCCGCGCGGCTTCCTGACAGCTCCCGCATTCTGCGATATGTGCGCGTTCCTCTGCCGGTAAAATCTCAACGAGTTCCTCGACACTCCCGCCGAGCAGGCCCTCGGTGGCCGAACTCTCTAGCAGATCTTGCAGATGCTCGCAGTCGTCTTTTCGTCTCTTCAGCAAGTTCCGCATGCCCGCCTCCTTGCCGCTCAATTCCCGCGCTTCTTTGCCAGCAATACGATCCGTCGTCGCGCGCGGAAAAGCCTTACCTTTACGGTGTTGGAATTCAATTCCAACACTTCCGCGATCTCTTCAATCGAAAACCCTTCCACTTCCTTGAGGACCAGCATCAGCCGGTCTCGTTCATCCAAACCTTCCAGCAATCGCTCCACGCGCTGCCGCGCTTCCAGCCTTTCGCTGACATCCGGCGCCGTGCTGCCCTTCTCCCCCGAAGTTTGGACCATCCGGGCTTGTTCCTCGCTCAGATCGGCTTCGTAAACCAGGGGTCGCACCTTCTTTTTCCTTAGCAAGTCCCAGCACTCGTTCACCGTTATCTTATAGAGCCAGGTGCTGAATGCCGCCCGTTGGTCAAACCGCTTCAGCGAAAAATACGCTTTTACGAACACCTGCTGCGCGACGTCTTCGACGTCTTCGCGCCTTCTCAGGATCCCGCTTGCCACGGCAAACACCCGATGCTGGTGCCGCCGGACCAATTCTTCAAACGCTTCCTTGTCTTCCGCCTGCGCCCGCCGGACCAGTTCCCGGTCGTCCGCGCCTCCCGCTGGCTTGAAAACACGCCCTTTGGCTGCCGCCACGGGAACGGGCGCGCTAACAGGCTCCACTTTTGGGACGCGTGCCATAAGCGTTTGGTTACGGCTATTATCTCCGGATTGCCGGGATGCGCACCATCTGTTTCATTTTCCGGCTCGCAACTTTTTACTTGCAACCCATCTTACCGACATGGAATAATGCCGCCATGATTATTGGCGACCGCCTTCGCGCACTCCGCGAAGAAAAGAAACTCTCCCAGGGCGACATCGAAAAGCGTACCGGCTTGCTTCGTTGCTACATTTCCCGTGTCGAAAATGGCCACACTGTTCCGGCCATCGAAACACTGGAGAAGCTGGCACGCGCTCTCGAGTGCCCACTCTATCAACTCTTTTACGACGGCGAAGAGCCGCCCGTATTGCCGAATCTCCCCAAGCGGAAGTCGTCGGATGACATCGCCTGGGGCAGCATGGGCAAAGATGCACGCTTTCTCAACAAACTTCGTCGCTTGCTGGGCAAAGTGGAAGAAGGGGATCGCAAGCTCATTCTCTACATGGCTCAGAAGATGGCCAGTAGATAATCTCGCGATCGCAATTCTTCGGCATTACGCATTGCTGTTCGAACCGATTGGCCTTATAGGCTAGGCCGTGCAATCCCGCTGCGCGGCTGATGCTTTTTTGAGCCGCGCGGTTTTCCCCAATCTTTTCCCTTAATTGCCACCTGCGCTTCACGCTTGGGAGGCACACTATACTATTCCCATTCAATGGTGCTGGGCGGTTTGGAGCTGATATCGTAAACCACCCGCGTCACGCCCCTCACCTCGTTCACAATCCGCGTCGAGATCCGTTCTAGTACTTCCCCCGGTAATCTCACCCAATCCGCCGTCATGGCGTCATCCGATTCCACCACGCGCACCGCTACCGTCAGGCCGTACGTCCGCCCGTCGCCCATCACCCCCACGCTTCGCACCGGCAGCAGCACCGCAAATGCTTGCCAGACTTTCTCATACAGGCCCGCCCGCCGGATCTCCTCCACCACGATCGCATCGGCATCCTGGAGGGTAACCAGGTGTGGACGGGTGATCTCGCCAAGAAGCCGTACCGCCAGTCCGGGCCCCGGAAACGGATGTTTCGCCAATATCTCGCTGGGTAACCCCAACTCTCTCCCAATCCGGCGCACTTCGTCCTTAAACAAGTCGCGCAATGGCTCAATCAGGGCGAAGGGCATCTTCTCCGGCAGTCCCCCGACATTGTGGTGCGACTTGATCGTCGCCGATGGCCCCTTAACCGAAACCGATTCAATCACATCCGGATACAGCGTTCCCTGGACCAGATACGCAATCTTGCCTTGCGCCTCGCCTCCCTGCAGATTTTGCGCCTCTTTGGCGAACACGGCGATGAACTCTTTTCCGATAATCTTGCGCTTTTGCTCCGGGTCCGTGACGCCTTTGAGTTTGTCCAGGAACCGGTCCGACGCATCCACCCCGATGACGCGGAGTTTCAAGCGGTCACGCAACATCTCGAGGGTATTCGCAAACTCGTTCTTCCGCAGCATCCCGGTGTTCACGAAAATATTGGTTAGCCGGTCTCCCATCGCCCGGTGCACCAGCACCGCTGCCACCGTGGAGTCCACTCCGCCGCTCAGCGCGCAGATGGCCCGCCGGTTCCCCACCTTCTCGCGAATTGCCGCCGTGGTTTCTTCAATGAACGCAGCCCCACTCCACTTCGCCTTCGCCTTGCACACCTGGAAGAGAAAATTCCTCAACAGTTCGGTCCCGCGCTCCGTGTGGTTTACTTCGGGATGGAACTCCACCGCATAAATCTTGCGCTTTGCATCTTCCACTGCCGCGATCGCATTTTCCGTGCGCGCAATCGTGCGAAATCCCTCCGGGAGCGCACGCACGTGATCGCCATGGCTGTTCCACACGCGCAGCGAAGATGGAATCCCCGTGAAGAGCTCCGATCCGCAATCCCCTTTCGAATCCTCAAGGTTCAGTTGCGC
>Ga0137418_10003531_pt1 | contig 14359 bp, 10 predicted proteins | sample CZODoug3_1_2_16f_FD_122242 | JGI IMG/M metagenome (GOLD analysis project Ga0137418, IMG submission 122242) | Vadose zone soil fungal communities from Angelo Coast Range Reserve, California, USA - CZODoug3_1_2_16fungal (Hybrid Assembly) | ecosystem: Environmental > Terrestrial > Soil > Vadose...
CGGCCGCGGCGATCGCCTGTTCGCGCTGGATGCGGGTCAGCGCCTGCTTGTTTTCCTGGTAGGAAAACCAGACTTCGAACAGCCCGTTGGTCAGAAGCGACAGCGACACCACGGCGACGAACAGCGCCACATATTTGCGGAACAACGGCCCGCTGATCTGACGCCAGCCGCTCTTTTCCACGACCTGCGCGCGACGATACCGCGCCTCATGTCGAAGTGCAAGACGAGTCGACCCGATCTAGAATCTCCCCACGGCATCCGCATGGAGCAGGCGGTTTTATCTGGGCGTTCCTGGATGAGTCCGTCCTGCGGACGGATAAGGGGAAAGTCTATGATGGCGATGGCAATCATGCTCCTGATGGCATTGTCGGTCCGCACCGGGAAAAGGAAGCCAGCTATTTTACCGTAAAGGAGATATGGTCGCCAGTGCAGATGCATGCCCCGGAGCTCAGCAAAAGCTTCGACGGAAAAATAGAGGTGGAGAACCGCTATGCTTTCACCAACCTCACACAATGCAAATTCAAATGGAAGCTGCTCAGGTTTCCCGCGCCCGGTCAAACGTCGACCGATCTTACGGCCAGCGCTCGCGCCATTCTCCGCTACAAGTTCCCTCGCGACTCGGTCTCCTTGAGCTACAACCGCCACGTTACAGCCGGTTCGGGTATCCAACTCGGTTCGCAGACGGATGAAGTGCGGGCGACGTTAACGCGGCCTTTGACGCGATTGTGGACTGGCACCGCGGATATCGGCTATTCCCACCACAGAGCCTTACAAGCAGCGTCTGCAACCAGCAACGCAGTAGGCGGAACCTACCAGGCGGGCTTTGCTGGCGGAGGCGTAACCCGTCGCTTGGGACGTTTCTTCAGCCTGCAGATGCACTACCAGTACACCTATGAGTATTTTGCAGGAGCTGCCTGCACGACGCTCGACTGCAGCAGCGGCCACACCTTCAACCGCCACATTGGAGATATCACGTTGAGTTGGCATCCGGCGCCGATCCGGCTGGATTAACTACGCGAAATTGGAAATTGGAAATTGAATGACGGCTGCCCTGGGCAGCGGGAATGAGACACGAAGATGATTATGAACCGGCAACTTGGAATGGCTGACTACACGGGCATGCTTCGCCGCCAGAAATGGTGGATCATGATCCCTACCGTGATTGCGCCCGCTTTGGGCCTGCTTGTTTCCTACGCGATTCCGGCGAAGTACACCTCCACGTCTGCCGTGCTCGTAGAGGGCCAAACCATTCAAGGCGTGGCCCCCATTGTTACGGCGGACCTGCTGCAACGCATGGTGACGATGGAACAGCAGATCCTGAGCGCGGGCCGGCTGAAGCCCATGATTGAACGGCTCGGTCTCGGCAAGGGAGACGACGTCGATGGTTTGATGACAGAAATTCGCGCCAACCTTAGCATCTCGCCGATGGACGCCGATCTGGCGAAATCCGCTGCCGCTGCCGCCACCAAGAAGAGGCCAACGCCGGGGACTCCGGATATCGCGGGCTTCAACATCGAGTACACAACCAGCAATCCTACCCAGGCGCAACGAATTTGCGGCGAACTCACTTCCATGCTTCTCGAAGAGAATCTGAAGCAACGCGAGCGCGTCGCACAGGGAGCCACGACGTTCTTCTCCAAGCAGTTAGACGATGCCAAGCAATCTCTCGATCAGATGGACGCGAAGTTGGCTGGATTCAAGCGTCAGTACCTGGGGCAGCTTCCGGGGGACGAAGACAGCAATCTGCGCATTCTGATGGGATTGAACGCGCAACTTGATGCGAACACCCAGACGCTGAATCGCGCCCAGCAAGACAAAACCTTCGCCGAAGGCAGCTTAGCGCAGCAATTGTCGGCGTGGAAAGCTTCGCTCAATACGACCAGCCCCCAGGCGTTGGACCAACAGATGGCTGCTTTGCAGGGCCAACTGCTGCAGGCTGAGAGCCGCTATACCGAGGATCATCCCGACGTCATCAAGCTCAAACGGGATGTGGCCGAGTTGAAAAAGAAAATGGATCAGGCCAATACCACTACGGTAACGCAGGAAGACACGCAGAAGGCTAGCGCCTCAGAGCCCCCGGAGATTCGACAGCTGCGCTTGCAGATCCACCAATACGACCAGACGATTGCCGGTGCCACACGCGACCAGGCGCGCTTGCAGCAGCAGATTGTGTCCTACCAGAGTAAGGTCGCCATCAGTCCAGCGGTGGAAGAACAATACAAGGTACTAACGCGAGACTATGACACCGCACAAAAGAACTATCAAGACCTGTTGGCGAAGCGCGATGCGTCGGAAACTACGCAGGACGTAGAAAAGAGCCAACTGGGGGAGCAATTCCAACTGATCGGTCCCGCGGATCTTCCAGACGCGCCGAGTTTTCCCAAGCGCTGGCTGTTCGCTGTAGGCGGCTTGGCGGTGGGTCTAGGTCTCGGGTTTGGGCTGGCGTTTCTCTTTGAACTCAAAGATGACTCCATTCGCACCGAACCGGACGTGGAAGCGGTGTTGGAGCTTCCCACCCTGATCGCGCTGCCATGGGTCGGTGTGACCGAAGAAATGAACAACGGCGACGGCAATTCAACATTCTGGCGAAAGTCAAAAGACGCGGAGAAAGAGGCGGTCGGAGTTTAGGAGTCGAGGTTCGGAAATCCAGGGTCGAGCAGTCGAGGTTTAGCGAGACATTATGTACAAAGAATTTTTCGGCCTGCGGGCAAATCCATTCAACGTCAACCCGGATCCGCGTTACCTGTTCCTGACGCGGCATACGGAGGAGGCGCTGGCGTGCCTCACCTACGGCATTCAAAGCCGCAAGGGCTTCGTATTGCTTACGGGCGAGGTGGGTACCGGCAAGACCACGCTCATCAACAAATTGCTGGAATGGCTGCGGGTGCAGCAGGTCGCGACGGCCTTCATCTTCAATTCGCGCCTCAATACCACGCAGTTTCTCGATTTCATGATGGCCGACTTCGGCATCACCTGCGAATCGCGTTTGAAGAGCCAGGTGCTGTTGCGACTCTACAACTGGCTGCTCGACCGTTATCGCGCGGGAGAAACGGCGGTGCTCATCGTCGACGAAGCACAGAATCTTTCGGACGAAGTGCTCGAAGAGATCCGCCTGCTGACCAATCTCGAGACCTTCACCGAGAAGCTACTGCAAATCGTTCTCGTGGGACAGCCCGAACTCGAGGCCAAACTGCGGCAGCCGCAATTGCGGCAGTTGCGGCAGCGGGTTACGCTGCGCGCCAAAACGCATCCACTCATGCTGGACGAGGCTCGCGCCTATATCAATCAACGGCTGCAGATCGCCGGTTCCAATGGCGAAATGATTTTCGAGCCTGAATCGGTCGACTTGATCTACCGCTATTCGGGCGGCATCCCCCGTGTCGTCAACATGCTGTGCGAGCATGCGCTGGTGAGCAGCTTTGTGGATCAGCACAAGACTGTCTCTCCGAACGTGATCGAAGCCGTGGCACGCGACTTTGATCTCCACGAGAGTGGCACCCCGGACCGTGTGACCCAGGCGGTGGTGCCGGCGAATCCCGAAAAACTCGACGTAGTCGAAGCTTTGCGCACATTGGCAACACTGGCGGACCGGTTGCGCCGCCCGGAGACTGAGCTTTCCAAGGAAGGGAAGATATGAGCCGAATTCATGAAGCTCTGAAGCGGGCGGAGCAGGAACGCGGAACCCACAGCGGTCTGGGCCAGCAGGTCGTAGATCAGGGCATGCCGCCCGGCATGGCGGCGCGCATGGCTGCGACTGTCGTAGCCGATGCGCCGATGACTTTCGAAGCCCTGCAAGCCCGAACCGCGCGCGTGCCCTGGAATCCTGACACGAAGACGATGCTGTTTTTCGGCGGAGCAGACCAGGCGCTGGGGAAAGAGGAGATGCGCACCCTGCGCTCGCGCTTGTACCAGCTGCGGGAGCGGAAGCCTCTGAAGAAGATTCTGATCACCAGCGCGTTGCCCAAAGAAGGCAAGAGCTTCCTCGCCGCGAATCTGGCCCAGGTGCTGGTACAGCAGCGGGGCCGCCGGGCGTTATTGATCGACGCCGACTTGCGTGCGCCGCGCTTGCACGAATCGTTCGGCAGTGATCTGCAGCCAGGGCTCTCCGACTACCTCTTGGGCGAGAGAGATGAAATTTCCGTCATACAGCAAGGCCCGATGGAGAACCTGTTTCTGATTCCAGGCGGTCAGCAGGTTTCGAACGCCGCTGAACTGGTCGCCAACGGAAAGCTCAAGACTCTGATGGGCCGCATGGAATCGATGTTTGACTGGATCATTGTCGATTCGCCGCCTGCGGCTCTGGTGTCCGACGCCAGTCTGCTGGCGAACTTTTGTGACGGCGTGCTTCTGGTGGTGCGGAGCAATGTGACTTCCGCGGAAGCCGCGCGGAGGGCGCGCCTCGAATTCGCGCCAGAGCAGTTGCTGGGAGTCGTGTTGAATGGAATCGAGCCAAAGGCAAGCGCTTACGCGATTTATCACTATCCCGCATACGGGCAGCAACCGGAAGTGAAAAAGGGCTAAGAACGTGATTCGCCTGTTCAATGTTTACTATCCGGTGCGCACACTGGTTCTGCTGGTGGGCGAGGCTGTGATCGTTTGGACCTCGTTTCTGCTGGCGACCATGATGCAGTACGGGCCCGATAGCTGGCTTGCGCTCAACGTCGAACACGGATACTACAAAATCCTGGCGGTCACCGCGGTCGTGGTTGTGGCTTCGTACTGGTTCGACCTGTACGACCCAGGTCAATTCGAAGAACGTGGCGAGTTGTATTTTCGCCTCCTGTTGGTTCCGGGGCTGCTCGCTTTATTGCTGGCTGTCATTGGGTATTTGTACCCGGCGCTAATGCTGGGGAAGAACGCGTACCTCATCGGCCTGGTGATTCTGACGATCTCGCTGTTTGGGTGGCGCGCGGCCTACCACTGGCTGGTGCGGCGGGACTCCTTGCAGGACAGCGTGTACGTGCTGGGTATTGGAGACCGGGCTCTTCGGCTGGTGCAAGGCCTGCGAGAGCGCGCTGACTTGGGCATGCGCGTGGTCAGTTGGACCGGGGAGATGGAAGGGCCGATCAACCGGGATACCCTGGGCGCCCACTTGCTCGACGCTGTCCGGCAGCAGAAAATCCATCACGTGATTGTCGCGCTTGCCGATAGCCGCGGAAACCTGCCGGTAAAGGAGTTGCTGCATCTTCGCCTGCAGGGCGTAAAGATCGAAGAAGCGACCTCGCTGAACGAACGCATTTCCGGAAAGATCGAAGTCGAGCATTTGTATCCGAGCTGGCTGATCTACGCTGACGGGTTCCGGTTTAGCCCCGCCTTCATGGTGCTGCGACGCGTGGTGTCGCTCACCGCCTCGTTCGTCCTGCTTCTGGCGATTCTGCCCGTCATTCCCCTGGTAATTCTGGCCATCAAACTGGATTCCAAGGGCGACCTCCTCTACAAACAGGAGCGCGTAGGCCGGGGCGGGTTGGTGTTCCATTGCTACAAATTCCGCACCATGAAGCCCAACGCGGAAGCGGATACTGGACCGACTTGGGCAGGCGATGACGATCCACGCATTACGCGCATCGGCAAGTTCTTGCGGAAATCCAGGCTGGACGAAGTTCCGCAGCTGTGGAATGTGCTGCGGGGAGACATGGCCTTCGTGGGACCGCGGCCGGAGCGGCCTGAGTTTGTGGAGTGGCTGACCAAGGAGATTCCTTACTACCCCGTACGCCACGTGGTCCGTCCCGGCATCACCGGCTGGGCTCAAGTGCGCTATCGCTATGGAAATACGGTGGAGGATGCCAAGGAGAAGCTGCAGTACGATTTGTTCTACATAAAAAACGTATCCTTGGGCCTAGATTTTCTCGTAATGTTCCAGACCATCAAGACCGTGCTGTTTGGACGGGGCGCGCGATGAAATGGGTATTTTGGTGCTCCGCGGTCCTCGTTCTCTACGCCTATCTGGGGTATCCGGTTTGGCTCTGGCTGCGCAGCCGATGGAAGGCGCGGCAGGTCGAGCGGAGCGCGCTGACGCCTTCCGTATCGATTGTGATGGTGGTTCGCGACGAAGAGACGGCGCTGCCGGGTAAATTACGGAACCTGACGGCACTCGACTACCCCACCGACCGGCTGGAGATTCTCGTGGTCAGCGATGGATCCACGGACGGAACAGATGCAATTTTGCAGGAGTGGGGCGCGCGCGGCGCGATTCACCCAGTCTTTCTGCCGGAACACAACGGAAAAGCCCGCGGATTAAATCACGCCATGCCGCTGGTGCAAGGCGAAGTTGTCGTTTTTACCGACGTCCGGCAATCGATCGAGCCGCGAGCGATCCGGCTGCTGGTGGAAAACTTCGCCGACGCGAGCGTGGGGTGCGTCAGCGGGGAACTGATGCTGGGCGATCCAGAAGGTGGAGAGAGCTCCAGGGGTATGGGCTTGTATTGGCGCGTCGAAAAGAAAGTGCGCGAGCTGGAATCGCTGTCAGGGTCCACGATTGGCGCTACTGGCGCTCTCTATGCCGCCCGCAAGACCTTGCTCGTCGAATTGCCTGCAGACCTGATTTTGGATGACGTCTACTTGCCCATGAGTGTGATTCGGCAGGGATTCCGGGTCATCTTCGATCCGCGAGCCCGCGCCTGGGATCAGGCTGATCTTGGCTCGGGACGCGAGTTCTGGCGCAAAGTACGCACGCTCAGCGGGAACTACCAGCTAGTCGAAGCGGCCCCTTGGCTGGTCAGCAAAGAGAATCCCGCGCGCTGGGACTTCGTAAGCCACAAATTGCTCCGGCTCGTGGTGCCATTCGCCTTGGCAGGCCTCCTGATGAGTTCGGCATGGCTCGGCGGTCCCTTCTTTCTGAGTTGCCTGGCCGCACAGATCGGCTTCTACACACTCAGTTTGCTGGCCGCCATTCCCGCCCGGCTCGGTGTTGTTGGTCGCCTGGCGGACGCAGCGCTCACTTTTGTTTTGCTCAACACGGCGGCGTTGGTGGCATTTCGCAATTTCGCTCTCGGACGAAAAACTGCGTGGGGACGGTAGGTATCGACTCCATGGCAACGACGGCGTACAGCCCGGCGCACCAGTTCAGGAAGATCGTAGACCGCCCGACGCTCGCCTATCGCGCGCTGGTGGCGTTTACCATCCTCTACTACACCCGCCCGGAAGACTTCATCCCGGGACTGGCTCTGATCCCGCTCAGCAAGATTAGCGGAGGGATCGCCCTGATCGGACTGCTCGTCAGTCTGGGAGCCAAGGACAAACCCAAACTCCCTACCCCCGTGAAGGTTCTGATCCTGCTCTTGGGGCAGATGATTCTCGCATCGTTGTTTGGGGTGTGGATCAAAGGCGCACTCATCGATACGGTATTCGACAAGTTCTCCAAAGGTGTAATCGTTGCGATTTTGATTTCCATGATCGTGGTGTCAGTGCGGCAGCTGCGCACTCTGTTTTTCATTCAGGCCGCCTCCGTCGCAGCCGTGTCGTTTGTGTCCGTGCTCGTCAACCACGGGAAATATGACCGCTTGTACGGAATTCAGCAAGGAATTCTGAACAATCCCAACGACCTGGCAATCAACATTGCGATTAACTTCCCGCTGTGTGTGGTCTTTCTCCTATCGACGAAAGGACTCCTGAGGAAAGTGCTTTGGGGCGTTGGTCTCGTAGTCATGCTGTACGCCGTTTATGCCACCTACTCCCGCAGCGGATTGATCGCCATGGCGATGTCCGGGATGATCTGCTTCTGGGCCTACGGCATCAAGGGCAAGCGCAAGGGGGTTCTCATCGCCACTGCATTGCTGGGAGTGGCCGGGCTATGCGTCGTGGCGGGGTCGACGACGTACCGTGCCCGCGTCGAAAGCTTGTTCGCCGGAAACATCGCGAACTCGGGCGACCAGGGGTCACTGGAGAAACGCTCCGAACTGCTGAAAGAGAGCCTGCGGCAAGCCGCCAAGCATCCGTTGTTTGGCATCGGCCCAGGAAACTTTCCGCAATTTACTGAGGGCTGGCAGGTTGCGCACAACACCTACACAGAATTTGCCGCGGAGGGTGGAATCCCGGCCCTGTGCCTGTTCCTGCTGGCTCTTACGGGATCATTCCGCAACATTAGAAATCTCCGGAAGACACCCGGCTATGAAAAAGATCAAACTGTCCATTTGTACACCGACGCTCTGTGGGCGAGCTTAGCTGCCTATGTAGCCGGCGCTGCATTTTCATCCACGGAATACAATCTCTTCCCCTACTTTGTCATCGCCTATACCTGTGCGCTGTACCGCATAGGGAATAATGCGGAGTTCGGAACCTCAACGGTCGAGGTCAAGAAGACCAAGTGGAACCGTTTTCCGGAGGCTAAGGAAGAAACCGAGAAGCTGGCTTGGACGCGCTAACGAACTCGTTAGTAATGGATTCGTGAATGAACTCATCTAAATACAATCCGGCGTCTAAACCACATTCTTTGCGGGCCTCCGCCACAGGGGTGTTCTCGTGTGCGGGATAGCGGGTTTGGTAAGGCGCTCCGACGAGCAAGCCCAGGCCGACCAAGTCCACCGCATGTGCCAGACCATCGTTCATCGGGGGCCAGACGACGAGGGCATCTACGCACGCGGGCCTGTAGGCCTGGGCATGCGGCGCCTCAGCATCATCGATCTTTCCGGCGGCCACCAGCCCATTCATAACGAAGACCAGAGCGTCTGGGTCGTCTTCAACGGCGAGATCTACAACTTCCTGGAGTTGCGCAGCGAACTCGAAGCCCTAGGCCACAAGTTTTATACCCACAGCGACACCGAAATGATCGTCCATCTTTACGAGGAGATGGGCGCGGAGTGTTTTACCAAACTGCGGGGAATGTTCGCCGTCGCGCTCTACGACGAGCGCAAGAAATCGCTCCTGCTGGGCCGCGATCGGCTGGGTAAAAAGCCGCTGTACTACGCCGAGCACCAGGGCAGGCTGTATTTTGGTTCGGAAATCAAGACCATCCTGGCGGTCGCGCCGGAACTGGCGGAAGTGGACCCCGCCGGATTGCTGGAGTTTTTCTATTTCGGCTACATTCTCGATCCTCTCTCGTCCTTCAAGAAGATACGAAAACTTTCGGCCGGGCACTGGGTGGAATTCAAGAACGGCAGCCTCGGCACACCCCAGCAATATTGGGACGTCCCCGCGTACGGAACGTATCACCCCGCTAGCGAAGAAGAGTGCCTGGAACGCCTCGAAGCGGAGTTGGATGAAGCGGTTCGGGTCCGCTTAATCGCAGACGTGCCGCTCGGCGCCTTATTGAGCGGCGGCGTCGATTCCTCCCTGGTGGTCGCATTGATGGCGCGGCATAGTTCGTCTCCGGTGAAAACTTTCTCCATCGGATTCAACAGCGAGCGCTTTAGCGAAGCGGAGCACGCTCGGAAGGTTGCGCAGAAATTCGCCACTGACCATCACGAATTGGTCGTAGAAGCCGATATCGAGCAAACTATCCATTACTTAACCGGCATGCTAGAGGAGCCTTTTGGCGATTCATCCATGATTCCGACCTACCACGTCTGCCGCATGGCGCGGCAGCAAGTCACTGTGGCGCTCTCCGGTGACGGTGGCGACGAGCTGTTTGCAGGGTACGAACGCTATTCGGTAGGCCTGAATCGACGCGGCTTCGACCGTGTCCCGCGCTGGCTGGGCCGCGCCTATCGCGACCACATCCACGGCTTGGTGCCTGCCGGAGCTTACGGTCGCAACCTGCTGTGGAACAGTTCTCTTCCACCAGGGGAGCGCTATCTTGACTCGCTGACGTATCTTCCCGGCCTGGACCGCGAGCGCGGGCTCTTCTCGCCAGAATTCGCGGAGGCTGCCGCAAGACTTCCGCACCCGCTAACGCAGGGAAGTGCTTGGCATGATCGCGGGCCAGCAACCGATCCCCTAAGCCGGATGCAGTATCTCGACACCAAGGCATATCTCAATGGCGACATTCTGGTGAAGGTCGACCGCATGAGCATGGCTACTTCTTTGGAAATGCGTTCGCCCCTGCTCGACCACAAGTTTGTAGAATTCGCCGCCAGTCTCACTCCCGATTGGAAGTATCGCGGAGGCAGCCGCAAATACATTCTGAAGAAACTCGCCGAGCGCGTTGGAGTTCCTCCCGAGGTCATTTACCGGAAGAAGCAAGGCTTCGCCTTGCCGTTGGAAGACTGGATGCGCCAGGGGCTCAAGAACGACCTGCTGGACATCCTCATGGAGCCACGCACCACCCAGCGCGGCTATTTCCGACCAGCCGCCGTGCGCCGTCTGGTCGAAGAACACACCAGCGGCCGCCGAGCGCACACCGGTGCGGTCTGGTGCTTGCTGATGTTCGAACTTTGGCATCGCAATTTCCTGGAGGCGCACGGTTACAATCCACAGCCCGAGGGGATGCCGTTTATCTGTCCCGACGAAAATGGCGTATTCTCTCGTTCCAAAGATCAAGCCGAAAGGGAGACAGTTGCTGGAGGACGGGTGTGACTTCGGGGCTTGCCAGTGCGGATGCTGACCTGACTACGGCCTCTGACGCGTCTCCCGTCGCTGGTGCGGGCTTGTTCTTGATGACCAATACCGGGGACACCGGCGGCACAGAGCGCCAGTTCGCCGTGATGGCCGAAGCCCTGAGCCAAGGACCTTTTCGACTGGAAACCGGCTGCCTGCAACGCCGGGGCAGTTTCTTCGACAACCTTCCGGAAATTCAAGAGTTTCCCCTCGGCGGCAGTTTCGCGTCGTGGCAGGCGCAGCGAAGCCGATTGGTGCTCGCACGTCATCTCCGCCGCAAAAAGATTGCTATAGCGCATTCCTTCGATTTCTACACGAACCTGATGCTGCTGCCAACGGCGCGCTTGGCGGGCATTCCCGTCGTCATTGGGAGCATGCGCCAGCTCGGAGACCGCCTGAGTCCGTCGCAAATCCGAGCGCTGGCCTGGGTGCTGCGCTGGTTCCCGGATCGCGTCGTCTGTAACTCTCGCGCGGCAGCGGCGCGATTGGTCGACCTTAGGGTGCCCGCCCGCAAGCCAATCGTAATTCCGAATGCATTGCCTGACGAATGTTTTCGAATGCCTGCGCCGGCATTGCAGCGTACCGCGAACACCCTGCGAGTTGGTCTGGTCGCTCGTATGAATGAAAGGGTCAAAAATCATCCAGCTCTATTGCGCGCGGCGGCCGTTCTTCTCAAAGAGTTTCCTGAGATGGAAGTTGTCTTAGCGGGCGACGGGCAACTGCGGCCAGAACTGGAGATGCTTGCGTCCGACCTCGGCATTGCGGGCAATGTCCGTTTTCTAGGGGAGCGCCGCGATATTCCAGCCGTTCTAGCTTCTCTCGACATCGGCGTTCTCGTTTCGCTTTCGGAAAGCATGCCCAACGCGATCTTGGAAGCGATGGCAGCAGGCCTTCCCGTCGTGTCGACACGGGTCGGGGGCAGCCCCGAGGTTGTGCGTCAAGGCGAGACTGGATTTCTGGTGGATTCGGGGAACGATGCCCAGTTGGTGGAAGCCTTACGGACACTATTGCAGAGCGAGTCCTTGCGCAAGCAGTTCGGAGGACAAGGCCGCGAAGTCGCACGCGCTCAATACGGAATAGGCAGTATTCGGAAGCAATACGAAGATCTTTACAGCGAAACGTTACTGGAGAAGCGCGGTATTGCAGCTGGCAATTCGCCCGTTCGCGCTGAGAGTGTCCGATGAAGGGCGCACCCAAAATTTTGCACATTGGCAACTATCCCCCGCCTCTGTGTGGTTGGGCCATTCATTTGAAGTTGGTAGTCGACGAAATGCGGCGCCGCGGCTACACCTGCGAGATTCTCAAGATCAACGAAAACCGCGAAATTCCGAGCCCCGACTACGTAGACGTCCAGGGCGGCTTCGATTACCTCCGCAAGCTCTGGCGCTATGCATTCCGCGGCTATCGCCTCAGCATGCACGTGAACGGACAATCCAAGGCTGGCTACCTTCTCGCGCTCGCCGCCATGATTGTTGGACGTCTGGTTTTTCGTCCTTCCTATCTCACGTTCCACGGCGGTTTCTCTCAGATGTATTTCCCTAAACGCGACTCCTTCAAGCTGCGGAACGCTTTTTGGCTTTTGTTTACGCTGGCCGGGAAGATCACCTGCAATAGCGAGGAAATCAAACAGGAAATCGTGCGGTACGGAATTCCGGCGGAAAAGATCAGTCCGATCTCTGCCTTCTCGTCGCAATATCTGGATTTTGAGCCGCATACTTTAGACGCGCCGGTCGAACAATTCTTCCGCAGCCACGAGCCTGTGATTTGTTCCTATGTCTCGTTCCGTCCCGAGTACGAGCTGGTGACCATGCGCGAGGCAATGACCCGCTTGCGCCGGGATCACCCAAAGGCCGGATTTGTCTGGCTGGGGTTCCCGGGCAAAGAGATGCCGAAAGCGCAGGACTTCGTCGGAATCTGGCCGGCTGAAGAACGCGACAGCCTGATGCTGCTCGGGAATGTGGACCACGACACTTTCCTGACCCTGATGACACGCTCCGCCATTTTCTGGCGTACGCCGGCCTGTGACGGAGTCTCGGCCTCAGTCCTTGAAAGCCTCACCTTGGGCGTTCCGGTGGTAGCCAGCGACAATGGCCGCCGGCCCGCAGGAGTCGTCACCTACCGCGAAACCGACGCTGCCGACATGGCCGCCAAGCTTGCCTACGTAGTGGGCAACCGAGACGAGATTAAGGCGACCCTCCAGCAGAACAAGTCGGAAGACAAGGTTGGGGAGAAAGTGGATTGGCTGGTCGACAGTCCCCGCCCCGAATTACCAGACAAACCGGGAAAGCCCGTAGCCGCGAATTGACCCACAGAGCTGGCGCTATACCTGTTCCGTCAGGCTTTCCGCCATTTCGGTAGTCTCGGCTGCGAGCAGCTCGGGGCTCGCTAGGTTTCCCACCTCATAGACGCGCCGTGTATGCACCGCCCACCACAATCCCGCGCCATAAACCAGCATAGCCACCAAGATTTCGGCTGCCAGGGGAATGAGCCGATGGACCGGCAACCAATGCCGCATGGCCAGTAACACCCCGATCAACGGAGTACACAGGGCCAACGGAAGAACGTAGGCCTCTCGAAGAAACGTCCAAACCCGGACCCCGAGTAAGCGCGACAGATAGCGCGGCGTGAAATAGAGAGCGGTAAAGCTAAGCGGGACTGCGGTACCGATGGCGTCGCCCATGACGCCGCCCATGGGGCCGGTCCAGCGCACCAAGACTATGCTCAGAATCAGATTCGCAATCCCCTCGATCGACGTGATCCAAGCCAACGTCCGGTGTTTTGCCATTCCGTAAATTATGCGTGGGGTAGCATTTTGCGCCAGAATGAGCGTGGTCGGTAGCAGAATCACCAACATCACCGGATAGCTGCCCGCGACATATCGGCGGCCGACCCAAGCCTCAATGACGGATTTGCCCAAGATGACCAGAATGGCGGTGACCGGAAAGATAACCAGGGCGCAGGCCCGGTTTCCCGCGACAAAAATCTTCCGCAGTTGAGTGATGTCACCTTTGGCATCGGACTGGCTCGACATGGGCAGAAAGATTTGCGCCAGACTGCTGACCACCTCCGAGGCGTAATCCACAAGCCGGCCCCCGATCGAGAATTGCGTGATGGCCGCGGACCCCAGGAACTTTCCGATGACGACTACGTCGGTTTTGAAGCGCAGCTTGTAGGCCACCTGGATGACAAATGTGACGCCGCTGTAGTTGGCCATCTCGGAGAAAACCGAGCGGTCGATATACTTCCATCCCATTGGGAGGGGAAGGATTCGGAACACGAGAACCGCCCGCGCTACGGAACTTAGCAACGGCAAGAGAACCGTGATTAGGCCAACCGTTAGCAGACCATAGCCCCTGCGCAGAGCCATGACGGTTAGAATGGCCCGGAGCACGAGTGAAATGATGTTGGTAAAGTTCAGCAGGTAAAAGCGCTGCAGCCCCTCCAGCATTCCCGCGAAGATTCCAAGGGGGAAGCCGATCGCCACCGAGAGACCCACGATTATGAAGAGTAGCCGCGCCGTAGGCAGGAAAGCCGCGGGGATCTGAAACAGGGATCCCACGAAGTAGCTGCCGATCAGGGTCACGAGCGTCGCCGCCAATCCAATGGCGGTGTAGGTGGCGAGGCTGGTGTTGAAGAACTTAGCCAAGCCCTCCTTGTCTTCGACCGCGGTGAACTTCGAGACATAGCGAATCACCGACGAGCGAATGCCCATGTCGAAGATTCCGTAGTAGCCGGTGACGGAAAAAATCAATACCCAGATGCCGAAGGCGGCGTCGCCGAGCCGGTGCAGAATAAAGGGCGAGAGAAAGAAACCAAGGATGATGTTGACTCCAAGACTGACCCAACTGGAACCAACATTCTTCAGGATTTCAAGCTTACGCATGCAGGA
>Ga0137418_10003532_pt1 | contig 14358 bp, 13 predicted proteins | sample CZODoug3_1_2_16f_FD_122242 | JGI IMG/M metagenome (GOLD analysis project Ga0137418, IMG submission 122242) | Vadose zone soil fungal communities from Angelo Coast Range Reserve, California, USA - CZODoug3_1_2_16fungal (Hybrid Assembly) | ecosystem: Environmental > Terrestrial > Soil > Vadose...
TGGCAATTGCAGCACTATAGCGGGGACCTGGGGCAACGGCCCGGTGCATCATCTTCCGCCCTGGTCATGCCCTCGATCGCCGCCATGGCGTGGCGGAGCAAGCGGCGGGGCGCCGCGCTCGCCGGGTGGCTAGTCTGGATATTGACGCTCGCCTTCGCGCTCTCGGCCGGCATCGGCTTCGCCTCGATCAACATCAGCGACACCCTAACGGCACGGGCGTCACGCACCGCGCCGGCCGTCACGGCGGCTCAAACGGCCCTCGGTGACGCGATGGCCTCGCGCGATCGGGAATGCAGAGGCGGTGTTGGCCGGTACTGCAGGGAGCGCGAGCAGGCGGTTGTCGACCGGCGGCAGGCATTGGACGCCGCCATGCAGACCGTGGCGCAGGCGGCGGACCCGCAGGCCGTGGCGGCCGTCAAGCTCGTCTCATGGTCACCGCTGGCGCGATCTCGCCGAGCGAGAACGATTTCAGCATGCTCAGGCTCGCCTTGCTCTGCCTGCTCCCGTAACTCGCCGGCGTCTTGATCATGGTCGGGAGGAGCAAATGAACCTCGTTAAAAAGGCCGCGCAAGATGCCCTTATGGAGGCGATGCGACGCGGGATAAACGCCATTCACGATGAAACCCCGGATGACGCCAAGTTCAGAGAGGAGGCCGAAGCGCAATTCCGGCGCCAACCCTATTTCATTTCTCAAGTGGCGGGCTCATAATGCAGCGGGCTTGGGCCTTCGCGCGGCGGCGAGGTGATTGAATACACTACGGACGTCTTTTGAAAGCAGACCTCGCGCCGTCAAATAGGATGATCGCCAAGACGTTGAGTGTTCCAAGTTTCGTTTCGCCGGTAGGTCAAACTCTGATGTCCCAATTAGAACGGGAGGGTCTTTGTTGTTCGACGCCAAGGCAATATGCAGCGACCAGCTCCTGCTCCGCGGCGGCTCCGAATAGATCAGCCAGCCGGCGGCGTTTGCTCCTCACGCCGTCATTCCAGATCTTTGGCACGCTGCTTGCCTTGAGAAAGACCGTGGGCGCCATGCAACGGTCGCGAGGTGGTATAGGGGTTAGCACGTCAACAGAGGTGAAGACCATGAAACAATCCAAACATACGCGCCGTTTCTTCAATCTTGTCGCTTTCGCCGGTGTCGTGGCGCTGGCGGGAGCGGGCGGCATCGTCGCCGCGCAGGCTCAACAAAAGGCGGTCAAGCTCGGCATTACTTTGCCGCTGACGGGCGCCGACGCGGACGATGCTGGCAAGATCCAGCACGGATTCCAGATCGCCATCGACGAGGCCAATGCCAAGGGTGGCGTCGGCGGCTACAAGATCGAGGTCGTGACCTATGACAGCGGGACGGCGACCGCCGGCCAATATGATCCCGCGCAAGCCGCGACGAACACCAAGAAGCTGATCTCAGATCCGATGATCGTCGCCAATCTCGGCCCGGAAATGAGCGGCGAGGGCAAGGCCATGACGCCGATCCTGAGCGAGGCCGACCTCGCCACGATCACGCCGTCCTCCACCAACCCCGACATCACCAGCCCGGCGATGGCGGCGCAGTTCAAGCCCAAGGGCCGAGCGATCTACTTCCGCACCGTGACCACGGACGCCTTCCAAGGCCCGAACATGGCGAATTTCTATACGCAGACCCTCAAGGTGAAATCGGTCTATGTTCTCGACGATTCGGGGGCCTACGGCGTCGGCATCGCCGATGCCTTCCAGAAGCGGGCGGAGGCAAACGGCATCAAGATCCTTGGCCGCGACCAGCTCAACCCGAAGGAAGCCGACTACACGACCATCCTGACCAAGATCAAAGGCCTAAATCCCGATGCGCTCTATTATGGCGGAGTCGCTCAAGCCGGCGTCAAGCTCGCCAAGCAGGCCTATGATGTCATTCCCAAGATGCCCAAGGGCGGTGGCGACGGCATCCAGGGCGGCAGCTTCTTCACGGGCGTCGGCTTCCCGGCGGTCGAGGGCTGGTATTCCACAAATGCGGGGCCTCATCTGACCGAGGATCCGGCAGCTGTGGCGTTCGTCAAGACCTTCACCGAAAAATACAAGACACAGCCGACCGACTATTCGATCACGGCCTATGACGCGGCGCTGGTGGTGCTCGATGCGATCAAGCGCGTGGCCGAGAGCGGCAAGCCGGTGACCCGCACGAGTGTGCGCGACGCCATCCAGACCACCAACCTCAAGACCTTGCAGGGCGAGATTTCCTTCGACGAGAACGGCGACATCAAGGATCACACGGTCAGCGTCTTCCAGTACAAGAGGGACGCCAAATACCCGGCCGACGACTATACGCATCAAAACGCCTATATCGGAACGGCGCCGCAGTCGTGAATGCTGTCGAACGACATTGAAACGGGAGTCCTGGCGTGAGCTCTTGGGATATCCTGCTTCAGCAGATCATCAATGGGGTGAGCCTGGGCGCGATGTATTCGCTGCTCGCGCTCGGGTTCACCATGGTCTACGGCATCATCGAGCTGATCAACTTTGCCCATTTCAACGTCTTCATGGTGGGCTCGTTCATCGCCTTGTGGATGATGCAGGCCCTGGGCTTTGTGGGGCAGGCCGAGGTCCTCTACGGCCTGCCCCTCGTCGGCGTTCTGCTGCTCGTGCTCGTCGGTACGATGCTGTGCACGGGCGCGATCGGCGCCCTCATCGAGCGTTACGGGTTGAGGGCGCTGCGCGGCGCCTCTGGCACGGCCCCAATGATCACCACCATCGGCATCTCCTATATTCTGTTCAATCTCGTCCTGCTCAGCGTGGGTGCCGAGAGCAAGAACTACGCGAACCCCTTGCCGCCCTTGCGATGGGAGATCGGCGAAGCAGTGCTGCGCTTGCGCGAGGTGCTGCTCTGGTCCGTCTCGATCCTGCTCATGTTCGCGCTCCATTATTTCGTGCGCCGCACCAAGATGGGCAAGGCGATGCAGGCGACCGCCCAGGACCAGGAAGCGGCCCGCATGATGGGAGTCGATGTCGACCGGGTCGTGCTCATCACCTTTTTCCTCGGCTCGGCGCTTGCCGGCGCCGCCGGGTTCATCTTCGGGCTCTACTATAATTATACGAGCTTCATCATCGGCTATACCGCAGGCCTTCGAGCCTTCACCGCGGCGGTGCTCGGCGGCATCGGCAACCTTCCTGGCGCTATGCTGGGCGGCTTGCTGATCGGGCTCATCGAGTCACTCGGAGGCCAGTATCTCCAAGTGCGCTGGACCGACGTGATCATCTTCTCGATACTGGTGATGGTGCTGGTCTTCCGACCGACGGGCCTGCTCGGCCGAGCGGCGCCGACGAAATCCTGAGAAACGAATATGGACGCAATTCCACCCGAACCATCGCGACTCGTGGCTCCGGGGCTCGGCGTCTCGAACGGGATCATGCCGACCATCAGGGAACGGCTGCAGGGCACAGCCGAGCGGCGCGCCTTCATCGTCGTGCTGCTCGTGCTTGGCATCCTCTTTCCCCTGATCGACGGCAACGAGGGTGATATCGACGCGGCAGCGAACGCACTCGCCTTCGCGATCCTGGCGCTCGGCCTCAATATCGTTGTGGGTTTCGCGGGGCTTCTCGACCTCGGCTATGCCGCCTTTTTCGCCATCGGCGCCTATACCTACGGCATTTTCTCCTCCTATCAGGTGCAGCCCGAATGGTGGGGCTTCTGGGAACCGTTCCAATGGCTCGGTCTCGTGCAGCATGTGCATCCGGCGAGCGGGCCGGACACGGTGCATTTCACGGTATCGTTCTGGCTGATGCTGCCGATCTCGGCGATCATCACCGCTTTCTTCGGGGTGCTGTTCGGCGCGCCGACCTTGCGCCTGAAGGGCGACTACCTGGCCATCGTGACCTTGGGCTTTGGTGAGATCGTGCCTATCGTGGCGCGCAACACGCCTTATCTGACGAATGGCGCCATGGGGCTCAACGGCGTCGCGTCGCCCTCGTTCTTCGGCTACACCTTCGGCGTCAAGTCGACGCCCTTCTTCTATCTCGGCCTCGCTCTCGCGGCCTTGCTCATCTTCGTCAGCCTGCGCTTGAAGGATTCGCGCATCGGGCGAGCCTGGCTCGCCATCCGCGAGGACGAGATCGCGGCCGAGGCGATGGGCGTCAATCGCGTCAAGCTGAAGCTTCTAGCCTTCGCCATCGGGGCAGGCTTCGCGGGCGCCACCGGCACCTTCTATGTCGCGAAGCTGCAGACCGCCTCGCCCGAGATGTTCACCTTCCCGGTCTCGGTCATGCTGCTCGTCATGATCGTGCTCGGCGGCACGGGCAGCGTCGCTGGCGTAGTGCTCGGCGCCTTGATCCTGCAGCTCCTGCAATCCTGGTTCCTGCAGGACCTGACACAATGGATCCAGGCCTTTGGCAATTTCACCGGCATCGGGTTCTTCCAGAAACTCGACCTCGTGCAGTCGATCGAGCTGATCTTCGGCATAATCCTCGTCTTGATGATGCGCTTCCGGAGGGAAGGCCTCATCCCCGAGCGGGCCGCGGTAACCGCGCTGACACATGCCCAGCAGACCGCGGTACCGACGCGCGGCGGCGTCAAGAACGCGCTCGCGCCGCTGCACCGCAAGACGATCGACCCGACGAAGCCGCTCCTCGAGATTCGGGGCCTTAGGAAATCCTTCGGCGGCATTCAAGCGGTGAGAGGGATCGACTTCGACATCATGCCTGGCTCGATCGTCGGCATTATCGGGCCGAACGGCTCCGGCAAGACCACCTTCTTCGACCTGATCACCGGCCTCACCCAGCCCGATGGCGGCAAGGTGCGGCTCGCCGGCGAGGATGTGACCGGCCTCTCGCCCCACGTGATCGTCGAGCGCGGCATCGCCCGCACCTTCCAGAATCTGCGGCTCTTCGCCAACATGTCGCTGATGGAGAACGTGCTGGTCGGGACGCATTCGCGCACCTCGACGGGCGCTATTGGCGCGGTATTGCGGACGCCGGGGGTACGGCGCGAGGAGGAAGCGGCGCGCGGGCGCGTCATCGAGGTCTTGAGTATCTTCGACAATCGCCTGATGCCGCGCATCCAGCATCTCGCGAGGACGCTTTCCTACGCCAATCGGCGCCGGCTCGAGATCGCGCGCGCGCTCGTCTCCGAGCCCTTGCTGCTGCTGCTCGACGAGCCGACCGCGGGCATGAACCCGACCGAGACGCTCGAGCTGACCGACCAGATCCGACATCTGCGCGACCGCGGCGTCACGGTCCTCATGATCGAGCACAAGCTCGCCGTGGTGAACGAGATCGCCGACAAGGTCGTCGTGCTCGATCACGGCGAGAAGATCGCCGAGGGCACGCCCAAGGAAGTTCACTCAAACAAGGAAGTGCTGCGTGCCTATCTCGGACGCTCAACAGACTCAGTCGCAAAGGCGGCCTCCGCTTCTTGAGTTCAACGACGTCAATACCTATTACGGCGAGCTTCACGTCCTCAAGGGCGTGAACTACCGGGTAGGCGAGGGCGAGATCGTGTGCCTGCTCGGAGGCAATGCCTCCGGCAAGTCCACTACGATGAAGACCATCCTCGGCATCGTGAAGCCCAAGACCGGCCTTGTCATCTATGGCGGCTCGACGATCAACGACCTGCCAACCGCCGAGCGCGTCAAGCGCGGCATCGCGCCGGTGCCCGAGTCGCGTCGCCTGTTCCCGCGCATGACGGTGCTCGAGAACCTGGAGATGGGCGCCTTCACGCGGTCGGATACGATCGATATCGAAGCCGACATGGAACGGGTCTTTTCGCTCTTCCCGCGCATCAAGGAACGGCTCAAGCAAACGGCCGGAACCTTGTCGGGCGGCGAGCAGCAGATGGTGGCCATGGGGCGCGCCCTGATGGCGCGGCCGAAGCTCCTGTGCATGGACGAGCCCTCGATGGGCCTCTCGCCAGCCTTCGTCGAGCAGGTGTTCGACATTATCGAGGCGATCAACAAGCAGGGCACCTCGATCTTCATGGTGGAGCAGAACGCCAATATGGCGCTCTCGATTGCCGATTACGGCTATGTCCTCCAGACCGGCGAGGTGGTGCTGCAGGGCTCGGCCCAGAGCCTACGCGACAACGCGATGGTGCAGCAGGCCTATCTCGGGGAAATGAAGACGCAATAGATCGAGCGACGCGATTCGCGCGTGGCCACAGGCGGCTCCGGAGTAGCTGCAGGCAGAGCCGGTTCCTGTCTGTATCGAAAACCTAAGCTCGGACGTAGTGGTGGTGAAGTCCGCCAAGGATGGCGTGTGATTTAGTGCTTCCTATCCGTTGAACCGGACGAGAGACCGGCGCATCCTTGTCCAACGACCGATGCGTTCGACCCTTGAGGACTTTAGCGCGATGAGCGATGAACTGTGTTTCCTGCCCGCGACCGAACTCCGCGCGCGGGTTGTCCGCAAAGACGTTTCGCCGGTTGAGATTATGCGTGCCGTCCTTGCGCGCGCCGAGCGGATGCAGCCCTCATTGAACTGCTTCATCACGCTTTGCGGCGATGAGGCCATGGCCGAGGCAAGGAAGGCGGAGCGTGAGGCCATGGTCGGGGAGCCGCTGGGCCTTCTTCACGGCATTCCGTTCACAGTAAAAGATCTGGTCAACACCAGGGGGGTGCGAACGACCTTCGGAGCGGTCCCCTACAATCAAAACGTTCCTGACCATGATGCCGTCGCCGTGGCGCGAATGCGGGCACAGGGCGCCATCCTGCTGGGCAAGACCACGACGCCGGAGTTCGGCACCAAGTGCCTGACGGATTCGCCGTTGTTCGGCCGCACGCGCAATGCCTGGAGTGACGCGCGCTCGAGCGGCGGTTCGAGCGGGGGAGCGGCGGTTGCGGTTGCCAGCGGCATAGCGCCTCTTGCGATCGCGACGGATGGCGGCGGCTCGACGCGGATTCCGGCGGCCTGCAACGGTGTTGTTGGGCTGAAGCAAAGTAACGGCGTTATTCCCCACAGCCAGGCGCAGGACGCATTCGGCAACCAGACCTATGTGACCCCGATGACACGCACCGTCGCGGACACTGCCCTGATGATGCAGGCAATGTCGGGAGAAGACGCTTCTGATCCGTGGTCGATGGGATTCCCGCAGTGGAATTTTGTCGAGGGATCGGCGCCAAACGGCGATCTGCGCGGGCGCAAGATTGCATTCTGCCTCGCGCCGCTCGGCCGGCCGGTTGCGGCCGATGTCGTCGCTGCATTCAAGGGCGCTCTTGCCAGGCTGGAAGCCCTTGGGGCCGAGGTCGAGGAAATGTCCGCCGACGGATTTGAGGTGGAGCCAATCTGGCGCGCCATCAATCACACCGCCTGGCGCGCACGGTTTGAGAAGCTTGCAGCCGATCATGGCGACGTGCTGAGCGAGACCTTCATGAAGCAACTGGCCCTGGCCACGAAGGTAAGCGGTGTTGACTATCAGCGGGCGATGTTTGACCGTACGTCTCTGTTCCGGCGGATTCAGACATTGCTGCAGAGGGTCGATATTCTCGCGATGCCAACCATCACCCGCACCGCGCTTCCGATCGATCAGGACCTGTTCGGCACGATAGAAATCGACGGCCGGGTGTTGAGCGACGTTCGGCCAAGCTGGTTTCCCTGGACAATGCCGTTCAACATGACCGGCCATCCGGCGGTCAGTCTGCCCTGTGGCTTTGGCGCGGACGGCCTGCCGATCGGCATTCAACTCGTCGGCAAATTCCGCGGAGACATCGAATTGCTGCGCGTCAGCGCGCTGTTTGAGGCCTCGCAAGATCTTCTCGGCCGGTGGCCGAGCCCGGCCGGCTAAGCGAAAATGCGGCTGCCACCACACTTGATCGCTAACAAGGGACTGGCCGCCAACAAGAGAATCGGGACTTGAGCGTCTTCATTTTCCGCCGCTTTCTGACGCTGATAGCGACGCTGGTCGGCGCGTCGCTGATTATCTTCCTTGTTCTGGATGCCTTGCCCGGCAACGCCGCACAGATGCTGATGGGCGCGGATGCCTCGCCTGATGCCGTCCGGGCGCTGATGGTCAAGCTCGGGCTGGATCAACCGCTACACTATCGGTACGTCCATTGGATCAAGGGGATGCTGACGGGTAATCTAGGGAACAGCTATGCCTATGGCACGCCTGTCGCCGGATTGATTGCGGAACGGCTCACGCTGACAATGCCATTGGCAATCATGTCCATGTCCATGACGGTCGTGCTGGCCCTGGCTGCCGGAATCTATACGGCGGCAAATCACAACAGGCTCGGCGATGTGGGTGTGATGTCGCTGACGCAGTTCGGCATAGCGCTTCCCAACTTCTGGTTCGCCATCCTGCTGATCCTGCTGTTCTCGGTGAAGCTGCAATGGCTTTCGGCCGGCGGATTTGCCGGCTGGGACGAAAGCATCATTGCCGGGATCAAGTCGCTGCTGTTGCCTGCGATCTCGCTATCGGTGGTGCAGGCGGCGATCCTCGCACGGGTCACGCGCTCCGCGGTGCTTGAGGTGCTACGTGAGGATTTCGTGCGCACCGCACGCGCCAAGGGTTTGAGCAAGCGCGACGTATTGTGGCGGCATGTGCTGCGCAATGCGATGATCCCGGTGATGACGGTAATGGGGCTTCAGTTCGCCAACCTGCTGGCGGGGACGATCGTGATCGAGAACGTGTTCTATCTGCCGGGTCTCGGCCGGCTGATCTTCCAGTCGATCGCCAACCGCGACCTGATCGTGGTGCGCAACTGCGTGATGCTGCTCGCGGCTATGGTCGTGATCGTCAATTTCGTGGTCGATGTGCTCTATGCCTTCATCGATCCGCGCATCAAGGTGCATAACCTATGAGCGCCCCGCTGAGCGTTTCGGCCGAGGTTGGGGCCGCCACCGCGCGTCCGCGGCTCTCGACCGGCTTCTGGCGCCGCGCGCTGCGCCATCGCAGCTTTGTCACCGGCGGCGTGCTCAGCCTGATGGTGCTCTGTGCCGCCTTGCTGTCGCTGGTTTGGACGCCGTGGTCAGCCTATGAAATCGACGTGGCCTCCAAGCTGCGGCCACCGTCGGCGGCGCACTGGCTCGGCACCGACGTGCTCGGCCGCGATATCGTCTCGTTGCTGCTGGTCGGCGCCCGCTCCACCATCATGGTCGGCGTCATCGCTGTCGGGATCGGCCTTACTTTCGGGGTGTGTCTTGGGCTGATCGCTTCCGCGCGCAGGGGCTGGACCGAGGAGCTCATCATGCGGATGAGCGACTTCACCTTCGCGTTTCCCGCGGTGCTCTCGGCCATCATGCTGGCTGCCGTCGCCGGCCCGGGCATGGTGACCTCGATCATCGCCATCGGCATCTTCCAGATTCCAACCCTCGTCCGGCTTACCCGTGGATCGGCCAATGCGATCTGGGCGCGGGAGTTCGTGCTGGCCGCGCGCGCCTCCGGCAAGGGCGGCTTCCGCATCACCATCGAGCACGTGCTGCCGAACGTCCTGCCGATCCTGATCGTGCAGGGGACGATCCAGTTCGCACTCGCGATCCTGGCCGAAGCGGCGCTGTCCTATCTCGGGCTCGGCACGCAGCCGCCGCAGCCGTCCTGGGGCCGCATGCTGAACGACGCACAGACGCTGCTGTTCCAGTCACCGATGCTCGCGGTCTATCCGGGCGCTGCGATCGCAGTCGCTGTGCTTGGCCTCAATCTGTTCGGAGACGGGTTGCGCGATCTGCTCGATCCCCGGCTGGCGCGGGAGCGTTGAACATGAGCGGGTCCGCGAACACGCCTTTGATCGAAGTCAGGGATCTCGGCGTCCGGCTCAACACCAGCCGCGGGCCGGCGCAGGCTGTTCGCGGCGTCAGTTTCGCGCTGAAGCGCGGCGAGACCCTGGGTCTCGTCGGCGAATCCGGCTGCGGCAAGTCCGTCACCGCTCTCGCGCTGATGGGCCTGCTGCCCGAGAGCGCCGTCATCAGCGGCAGCATCCGGCTCGACGGCAGCGAGCTGGTAGGCCTGTCGGATGCGAATTACTGCAAGCTGCGCGGCAATCGCATCAGCATGATCTTCCAGGAGCCGATGACCGCGCTCAATCCGATGCACACGGTTGGCCGTCAGGTGGCCGAGCCGTTGCGGCGCCACACCAATTGCTCGGCGGCAGAGGCGCGCAAGGAAGCCATCGCCTTGCTCGATCGTGTCGGCCTTCCCGATGCGGCGAAACGCGTCGATGCCTATCCGCACCAGTTCTCGGGCGGCCAGCGCCAGCGCGTCACCATTGCCATGGCACTGGCCTGTCAGCCTGACGTGCTCATCGCCGATGAGCCGACCACGGCGCTCGACGTCACCATCCAGGGACAGATACTCGACCTGATCGCGGATCTTGTCGCCGAGCGCGGCATGTCGATGATCCTGATCTCGCACGATCTCGGCGTCATCGCCGAGAATGTGCAGCGTATGATGGTGATGTATGGCGGCACCGTCGTCGAAAGCGGCGCAACGGACGCCGTGTTCACGCGCATGGGACATCCCTATACGCAGGGCCTGTTTCGCGCTCGCCCGCGTCTTGGTGCGCGGAAGGGCACCCGGCTGAAGACCATCGCCGGCACCGTGCCCGAGCTTGCCGATCTGCCCTCCGGCTGTACTTTCGCCGACCGCTGCGCGATCGTCGAAGATCGTTGCCGCGTGGTGCTGCCGGCGGCGGTGGACGTCGGCGCCGGCCATGGCGTGCGCTGTCTCAGAACGGATGTTTCGATGGCTGAGGCGGCCGGAGTGTTGGGCGCATGACCATGCTGGACCAGGCGTCACCGTCCGCCGAACTGCCGCTGCTCGATGTGAAGAACCTGGCGCAGCGCTACGCGCTGCCACGGGAAAGCGTGTTCAAGCCGGCGGGGCAGGTGCATGCGCTCAACGGCGTCACCGCGCAGGTGATGGCAGGCTGCAGCCTCGGCGTGGTCGGCGAATCCGGATCGGGCAAGTCGACCTTTGCGCGGCTCGTGATGGCGCTGGAGCGGCCGTCGTCAGGTTCGGTGTCGCTCATGGGCCGCGACCTGAACCGGATGCCGGCCGACGACCTTCGCCGCGCCCGGCGGGATTTCCAGATGGTGTTTCAGGATCCCTATGGCTCGCTCGATCCCCGTCAGTCGATTGCGCGTATCGTCGCCGAGCCGCTTACAGCACTCGGGCGAATGGATCGCACCACGCTGCGTCAGCGCGTCGCGACGGTGCTGCGGCAGGTCGGGCTGCGCGACTCCGACATGGACAAGTTTCCGCACGAATTCTCCGGCGGTCAGCGGCAGCGTATCGCGATCGCGCGCGCGCTGATCACCCAGCCGAAGCTGATCGTCGCCGACGAGCCGGTCAGCGCGCTCGACGTGTCCGTGCAGGCGCAGGTCCTTAATCTTCTTCAGGACCTGCAGGATCAGTTCGGGTTGAGCTACATCCTGATCAGCCACGATCTTGCGGTTGTCGATTATCTCTGCGACGAGATCGCGGTGATGTATCTCGGGCGAATTGTCGAGCAGGGGAGCCCTGAGGATCTGTTCGCGCACTGCGCCCATCCTTATACGCGCGCGCTGCTCGAGGCCATTCCGCGCGCCCGGGCCGGCGGTGTGCGCCGGCGTCGCGGTGCGCAGGCGATCGCCTCGCAGTCCGTGCGCGCAACGGGGTGTCCCTACGCTTCACGCTGTGCGTTGGCCGACCAGCACTGTCGCGAGATCGCGCCCGCGCTACGCAAGGTGGGCCCGGCGCAGCTCGCCGCGTGCCATCGCGCCGAGGCGGTGATGGTGTTGCCTCCGGTGTCGTCGGAGGAGAGTTAGCCTTTTGTGCGGGACCGGCTTAGTCTGGTCACGCGATATGTCAGGGGAGCAAGTGAATGTTGAGGAAACTGGCCATTTTTGCGCTTATCGCCGCGTTCACCGCCGCGCCGCTGCCGAGCCTGGCGCAGGGCAAGAAGGACAGCGTCGTCATGGGCATGACGCTGGAGCCGCCGGGGCTCGATCCCACCACCGCAGCGGCTGCGGCGATCGCCGAGGTCACGCTCTATAACCTTTATGAGACACTGACCAAGATCAACGAGGACGGTTCGGTATCGCCGTTGCTCGCCGAGAGCTGGCAGGCGTCGGCCGACCTGAAGACCTATACGTTCAAGCTCCGCAAGGGCGTCAAATTCCATAACGGCGAGCCGTTCGATTCCGCGGCGGTCAAGTTCTCCTATGATCGCAACGCGGCGCCGACCAGCACCAACAAGGACAAGAGCCTGTACCAGGCGTTTGAGTCGGTCACCGCGCCCGATGCGGAGACGATCGTGGTCGCGCTCAAATATTCCGAACCGAACCTGCCGTTCCTGCTGGGTCAGGCGTCCGGCTCGATCGTCGAGCCGAAGAGCGCGCCGAATAGTGCGACGCAGCCGGTCGGCACCGGACCCTATACGCTCAGCGCCTGGGCCAAGGGATCGTCGATCACCCTGAACAAATGGCCCGACTATCGCAACGCCGCCGCGATCAAGCTTTCCAAGGTGATCATCCGCTTCATCGGCGATCCCTCAGCGCAGGTCGCGGCATTGCTGTCGGGCGACATCGACGTGTTTCCGCGCGCCGCAGTTGCGCGCAGCGTGGCGCAGTTCAAGGCCGATCCGCGCTTCAATGTGTTGATCGGCGGCTCCAAGGCCAAGACCATCGTCGGCATCAACGAACGCAAGAAGCCGCTCGACGATGTGCGGGTTCGCCGCGCCATTCTCGCCGCCATCGATCGCAAGGCGATGATCGACGGCGCCGTCGATGGTTTCGGCACGCCGATCGGTAGCTTCTATACGCCGGGATCGCTGGGCTACGTCGACACCACCGGCATCAATCCCTACGACCCCGAAAAGGCCAAGAAGCTGCTCGCAGAAGCTGGCGTCACGACGCCGCTGGAGCTGAGCCTCAGGCTGCCGCCGCCACCTTATGCGCGGCAGGGCGGGGAAATCCTCGCGGCCCAGCTCGCCAAGGTCGGCATCATTGCCAAGATCGAGAACGTGGAATGGGCGCAGTGGCTGTCACAGGTCTTTGCCGGTAACGGCCCGCACAATTTCGATCTCACCATCGTCTCGCATGTCGAGCCGTTCGATCTCGTGAAGATAACCGAGTCCGACTACTATCTCGGCTATAACAACGAGGCCTTCAACGCGCTCTACCAGCAGATCAGGGCAACACCGGCCGAGGCCGAGCGCGCCTGCCGTGAAACCGCGACGCGTTACGCCTTGCCCGCTTGAGAGCCTGGACCCTTTGCTCATCGCCGTCTCCTGTTGAGGTGTCTTAGAAGCCTCTGTCGTATTCCTTCAGTCCGTTTTCCACGATCTGGTGCAAGAGCGTGATCAGGCTCGCCTGCACCCTGTCCGATGTGCCGTCGACGTAGGGAATGAGACGGGAATAAGCTCCGTCCATCGCTCCACCGGCGACGCTTGCGTGCACGATGCGCAACTCCGTTGCCTCGTCGTGCAGCACTTCGCGGTCCCCCAGGTGACCGGCCAGTGCCGCCGCAATGCCGTAGGCTCCCCAATTCGACACCGCGGCGAACACCAGGATGTCGCATTCAGTAACCGTGCCAACGCCGCCATGGCAGGGACAGCCGCAGTCCTTGCCGAACGGTTGGATCTCGCGCACGGCCTCCTTGATGACACCGCAGCCGATCTCGTTGCCGCCATCGCCGATACCGATCGTGGGAATGCCCTGTGCCTTGGCAAGATCGGCGAGATGATAGGCGCTGGCGATCTTGTCGGGCGTCCGCGGCGTTCCCATGATCGAGTGATAGATGCCCTTGGTGTTGGGCCCGACCTTCTCGATGAAGATCATCGCCGCCGGCTTGAACTTCCTGCAGAGCGCGGCGGCGGCCTTCTTGCCGGCGGCGTCGCCCAGCGGATATTCGATGGCGAGCGCACACGAGCGGCGCTGCTTGAACAGCGCCTCGTCGACGACGGCGATGCCCGCTGCTTCGGTCGACTTGATGACGGCCGGCATGTTGCGCGCTTCGCTGATCAGGATCGGCTTGGCGCCGAGGCCGAACTCGATGGCACGGGCAATCGCCGCCGCCCCCGGCGGCCCGTCGGTCTCGCCGGCCGGCAGGCCGGGCGGTGTGCCGGCGCCGGTCACGACGAAGACGTGCTGGCCTGGCTTCACCTTGTCCTTGAGCAGCTTCGCCGCCAACCAGGTGAGCGGCTTCTTTTGCTTCTTGCGCGCCGCTTCGTAGAGCGGATAGGTGACACCGCGCGGCAGTCCGGCCCGAAAGCGCATCTCGATATTGACCGCCCGATCGATCGAGTCGCCGACGATTTCGTCTATGGCCATGGCTACTCCTCAGTACTTTTCACGGAGCGCGGACCTCCAGGTCCGCTCATGAATGCGGACCTGGAGGTCCGCGCTCCAATTAAAACGCACGTTTGAAACCCGTGACCAGGCCGTTGCGCACGATGCAGCCCAGCATCGTGACGACGGCGCAGG
>Ga0137418_10003533_pt1 | contig 14357 bp, 15 predicted proteins | sample CZODoug3_1_2_16f_FD_122242 | JGI IMG/M metagenome (GOLD analysis project Ga0137418, IMG submission 122242) | Vadose zone soil fungal communities from Angelo Coast Range Reserve, California, USA - CZODoug3_1_2_16fungal (Hybrid Assembly) | ecosystem: Environmental > Terrestrial > Soil > Vadose...
GTGTCGGTACCCTCCGGCTCCACCTCGCGCCGCTGCACCAGGTCGAGGTGCTGCGATTTGCGCTGCTCGAGGTCGTCATGCACGCGCCGGATGTATCATGGCGGCATTGCGCATGCATTCAGCCGCCCTGCTCAGGACGGGTAGCGTACAGGTCGGCGGCCGGCGATTGACGCGGGCCGCCCGCGGCGTTAGGCCCCGCCCGTGAGAATCGCGCTGGCGCAGATCGATACGACGATTGGCGCGTTCGACGCGAACGCCGTCCGCATGGTGGACCGCGCCAGGGAGGCGGCGGACAAGGGCGCGCAGCTGGTCCTCTTTCCCGAGCTGGCGCTGTGCGGGTATCCCCCCAAGGACCTTCTCGAGCTGGGCGAGTTCGTGGACCGCTGCCGGGCGGCCCTCGAGGAGCTGTCGACCCACAGCGTGTTCAACCGGGTTCCCGCGCTGGTCGGGTTCCCTGAGCGCCACCGGGGAGCGGGGGCCGGCCTCTACAATGCCGTCGCGCTGCTCCAGGGCGGCCGGGTCGCGGCGGTCGTGCGCAAGTCCTTGCTGCCGACCTACGACGTCTTTGACGAGGCGCGTTACTTCGATCCCGCCCCGGAGTCGGGTCCGCTGATCGAGATCGCCGGAGCGCGGCTCGGCGTCTCCATCTGCGAGGACCTCTGGAACGACAAGCAGTTCTGGAAGCAGCCTCGCTATCTGCGCGATCCGATCGAGGAGCTGGTCGCGAAGGGGGCGCAGGCGATCCTCAACGTCTCCGCCTCGCCCTACGCGATCGGCAAGCCCGAGGTCCGGCGGCAGATGCTGGGAGCGGCTGCGCGCCGGCATGGGCTACCGATCGCGATGTGCAACCTGGTGGGCGGGAACGACTCGCTCATCTTCGACGGCCGGTCCCTGCTGGTGCGCGCGAACGGCGAGGTGCAGCACGAGGCTGCCGCGTTCCGCGAAGACCTGGTCGTTCACGAGCTGAGTCCACGGCCGGCGCAGGCCGCAAATCCCGAGGCGCGCACCGCCGGCGCAGCGGTCATCTCCGACCAGACCGCGGAGACCCCGGCTGGGGCGCTGGCTGTCATCGCGGCCTACGAGTCCGACTTCTCCGACGAGACCTGTCGCGAGCTCGCGGATGCGTTGACGCTCGGAATTCGCGATTACACGCTGAAGACGGGGTTCAAGAGCGCGGTCCTGGGGCTCTCGGGCGGCATCGATTCCGCGCTCACCGCGGTGCTGGCGGCACGGGCCCTCGGTCCCCAGAACGTCACCACCATCGCGATGCCCTCCCGATATACGGCCTCGATGAGCAACGACGACGCCGAAGTGCTGGCGAAGCGGCTGGGCGTCCACTTCCACTCCATTCCCATCGAGCCGATCTTCCAAGCTTACCTCTCCGCGCTCGCTCCGATCTTCGCCGGCCGCAAGCCCGACGTCACCGAGGAGAACCTGCAGGCCCGCATCCGCGGCATGCTCCTGATGGCGTTCTCGAACAAGACCGGCGCGCTCCTCATCTCCACCGGAAACAAGAGCGAGCTGGCCACCGGATTCTGCACGCTCTACGGCGACATGGCGGGCGGGCTGGCAGCCATCGGGGACCTGTCGAAGACGGCGGTGTACGCGCTGGCAAGGTGGTTCAACCGCCAGAGCGCCTCCGATCTGATCCCTTCGCGGATCCTGACGCGTCCCCCTACCGCGGAGTTGCGCGAGAACCAGACGGACCAGGACACGCTTCCTCCGTACGACGAGCTGGACGAGGTGCTGCGCGGGCACATCGAGGAGCACCTCGGCGCGCGGCGCCTGATCGAGCGCGGGTTCGCGGAGGAGCTGGTGCGGCGCGTGCTGAAGCTGGTGGTCCTCAGCGAGTACAAGCGCCGGCAGGCGGCCCCGGTGTTGCGCGTCACAGCGCGCGCCTTCGGCGAGGGCTGGAGGTTCCCGATCGCCCACGGATATCGCCACTAGCACTGGAAACAGCCGTCCCGTGGTGGCTGGCTTACAATCCTGGGGGTCCGTGAATGGGCTCGCCTGAACGTCCGTCCAAGACGCGAGGAGGATCGACCCCAATGCGCCTTCGCAACCTGCTGGTGCTCAGCCTCGCCGCGACTGGCTGCCTCTACGAGCGCGAGGCGGTCCGCGCCGACCGACCCGTCGAGAATCCCCCTCCGGCACCGTACGCCGAGGCGCCTCCTCCCGCGTACGACCCACAGCAGGCCTACCAAGTGGATCCGCCGCCGCCGCCCGCAGGCGCCGATGTGGGCAGCGAGGCCGTCTTCTACGAGCGGCTCTCCCCCTACGGCTACTGGACGTTCGTGGCGCCGTACGGCCGCGTCTGGGTTCCGTCGGTGGGGTACGGTTGGCGGCCCTACTACTATGGCCAGTGGGTATTGACCGACTGGGGCTGGACTTTCGTCTCCGACGATCCCTGGGGCTGGGCGGCGTACCACTACGGGCGCTGGAACTTTGGCGTGGGGGTCGGCTGGTACTGGGTCCCCGGTCGTGTATGGGCCCCGGCCTGGGTGAGCTGGCGCTATGGGGCCGGTTACGTGACGTGGTGCCCGCTGGCTCCCCCAGGGGTCGTTTTCGGATACCGGCATCCCGCCTGGGTCGCCGTCTCCGAGCAGCACTTCACCCGTCCGATCGCCGCTGTGGCGGTGCCCGCGCAACGTACGTATGGCGTAGTGACGCAAGCCCAGCCGCTCAGCGGCCCGCATGCGACGGTCGGCCGGGGCGGCAGCTTCGGACCGCCGGTAGCAGGCGTGGCGCGGGCGACGGGCCAGCAGATCCGGCCAATCGCAGCAGCGCAGGCGGTCAGGCCGCGGCCCACCGTCACCACGGGCGCGAATCCCTCGCCCGGCGCGTCGATGCGCTCGCCGCGCGCCCGAGCACGTCCGGACCGCGCTGCCTTGTCTCCGGCTCCGCGGGTGGGACAGGGCTGGCGAGCCAATCCGCCGGCACAGCCCGGCGCAGTTGCGCCGCGCTCGAGCCCTGGCGGCTCCATGGGGTCGGCGCCGCACGCTGCTCCACCGGCCAATGCAGGCTCCGCGCCTCGCGCTGCGCCTCCGTCATCCGGCGGCGGGTCTCGCGGCGGCGGCGGCCCACACGCCACGAGCCCCAGGACGCAGTAGCATGGTGGCATGAAGCTGTTCCGCCGGGGCCGCGTGCTGCAGGCCACGTTCGGCTGCAACCCGAATTCCAGCTCGCTGGGTGTTGACGTCACCTTCCTGCTCTTCGGCGCGGCGTTCGCGAGCGCGCTCGCCGTCGTGCTCGGTGCATTGCTCCGCCGGGAGCCGCGGTGAAGATCGCTCGCGCCCGCCCCGAGCGGTTCGGCGGCATCGTCGAGGTCGAAAGCCCCCGCGCGCTGCTGCACGTCGATCGGCAGATGATGCGCGAGCTGGGTTACTCCGACTCGCCGCTCTGGCAGCTTCCGCCCGAGGGCCCGCTCAGCGCTCCGCGAGAGGTGCATGTCGTCCTTTCCCGCCGCTGCGCCGCCGGATGCCGCGGCTGCTACGTGGACGCCACGCCCGGCGGCGCCGCCCTCCCGTTCGAGGACGCCTGCCGCATCCTCGACGAGCTGGCGGCGATGGGAGTGTTCCACGTCGCGCTCGGCGGCGGAGAGGCGCTCGAGCTCGACTACCTCTTCGCGGTGGCCTCGCACGCCCGCAGGGTCGGGATCACGCCGAATCTGACCACCAGCGGGCTGGGCCTCGACGCGGAGGCCGCGGAGAAATGCCGCGTGTTCGGCCAGATCAACGTCAGCGTGGACGGCGTAGGCGCCGCCTATGCCGCCGCGCGCGGCTTCGACGGGTTCCGCCATGCCGAGCGTGCCCTCCGCCTGCTGCGCGCGGTGAAGCGCGAGGTGGGAGTGAACTGCGTGGTCAGCCGCAGCTCTTTTCCCCGCGTTCCCGAGGTGGCGCGCCTGGTGCGCAAGCTGCGGCTGAACGAGCTGGAGCTGCTGCGGTTCAAGCCGGTAGGGCGTGGCGCGCGGCTGGACGAGGAGCTGACGCCCGCGCAATGCCGCGAGCTCTGGCCCATGGCGCGCCGCCTGGTCTGGCGGGAACGCATCCGGGTCAAGCTCGACTGCTCGTTCGCGCCCATGGTGTTCTGGCACCGGCCATCGGCCAAAGCCGCTGCGTTCTTCGGCGTCCAGGGTTGCGTGGGCGGCGACGTCCTCGCGGCCGTGCAACCGGAAGGCGCCTTCACCGGGTGCTCCTTCACTTCGCGCCCGGCCGCCGACGCCCGTATTCCCGGCGCGATGGCCGAGGCGTGGCACTCCGGGTTCAGCGAGTTCCGCGACTACGCCGCCCGCGCGCCGGAGCCTTGCGCATCGTGCGAGTACCTGCGCCTCTGCAACGGCGGATGCCGCGCGGTGGGAACGCCGGACCCGGGCTGCCCGCGGGTGCAGGAGCACCGCTCGCGCCTGCCGCTGCCGGTGGTCGCCGGGTGAGCGACCGCGCGTTGCTGCTGGCCCACGCCGTCCTGGGATTCGGGGCGCTCTTCGCCGGGACGCACCATGCCGCGCACGCGGTCCTCTCCGCGCTGGGAAGACCGCAGACGCGGGCGCTCCGGCGGTTCGGCTGGATCGCTCCGGTAGCAGTGATCGCGCAGGCCCTTTGCGGGCTCGCCATCTACCCTTCCTACCGCCTGCGGGTGCGCGCCCCGGATTTCGACCTGTACGCGCCCATGGTCGCCCAGCTCTTCGACTTCAAGGAGCACCTCTCCGCCCTGGCGCTGGCGCTGGTGATCGGCGCATCCGTCGCAGGCAAGTCCGACGAGACGCCAGAAGCCCGCTGGCCGATCGCGGCGCTCTCCTCCACCGGCGCTGCCTTCCTCTGGGCGGCGGCGATCATCGGCCTCTACGTCACGGCGAGGCATCCGCTGTGACGCGCGCCGCCCTGGCCGGAATCTCCGCCTTCGCTCTGGCGTACCTGCTCGCGGGCACACTGCAGCTCCCTGTCCTCGTCTACGACCCATTGGCGCGGGTGGCGAGCGTGTCTCGCACGGTGAGCGGCGCCTCGATGCGCTACTTCGGCGATCTGCTCCTGGCGTCCGCTGCCGGCCTCGCCACCGCCGCCCTCGCGCTGCGCCTTCGGCCCCGGGCGCCGATGCCGGTGGCGGCCGCCACCACGCTCTCGCTCGTCGGTCTCGACGTGCTCTACTACCTCTCGCGTTTGCTAGTGGCAGCGTGAGCACGGCGCGGGGGCGGAGCGGGCGCGGGACTGGAGAGTGCGGGCACGCGGAGAGCGTGCTAGACGATCCGCCGTGGCCGTCGACGTCCAGCGCGTCCTGGTGGTGGGCGCCGGAACCATGGGCACCGGCATCGCTCAGGTGGCCGCGCGCGCCGGATATCGCACCGAGCTCTTCGACGTGGCGGTCGGGGCCGCGCCGCGGGCGCTCGAGCGCGTCGCGGAGTCCCTCGCGCGCGCCGTCGAAAAGGGGCGCTGCACCTCCCAGGAGCGGGAGGAGTCGCTGCGGCGCCTGACGGTCGCGAACGATCTGGACGGCTCGGCTGCCCTCGCCGATCTGATCATCGAAGCCGCCCCCGAGGATCTGGAGCTGAAGAAGCAGCTGTTTGCCCGGATCTCCAAATCCGCCCGCCCTGAAGCAATCCTGGCGACCAACACCTCTTCGCTGCCCATCACCGCCATCGCCGCGGTGGCGAAGGGACCCGAGCGGGTGATCGGGCTGCACTTCTTCAACCCCGTCCACCAGATGAAGTTGCTGGAGATCGTCCAGGGGGAGCGGACGCACCCCATGGTGGTGACCGCCGTTCGCGCAGTCGGTGCCCGCCTGGGAAAGGAAGTGGTGGTGGTGCGCGATGCAGCCGGCTTCGCGACCAGCCGCCTGGGGATCACGCTGGCCATGGAAGCCATCCGCATGCTCGAGGAGGGCGTCGCGTCGGCGGAAGAGATCGACCGCGCCATCGAGCTTGGTTACGGCCATCCCATGGGACCGCTCAAGCTCACCGACCATGTCGGTCTCGACGTGCGGCTGGCCATCGCGGAGCACCTGACCGCCGAGCTCGGCGACCGGTTCCGCCCGCCGCAGCTGCTGCGCAGGATGGTCCGCGCCGGCAAGCTGGGCAAGAAGTCGGGCGAAGGCTTCTACAAGTACTGAGCCGCGCTGAACCGGGTGCGCGGCAGCAGCTCGCGCAACCACTCCGGCACCAGCGACTGCAAGCGGACGTCGATCGCCCGCCGGTTTCGCTGGTACACGACGGTCAGCGCGATCAGCGAGAGCCCGAGCACCGTGAGCGCGAACGGAAACAGCATCGAGTCCTTGAACACGGTGTAGGCGAGTCGGACCAGATACGCGTTCACGCCGATGGCGCCGTAGACGAGGAAGACCCGCCGGCGCAGCAGCACGCTCAAAACGATGAACCCGACGTTCATCAGGCAGTACAGCAGACGTCGCCACTCGCTGCCGCTGTCCATCGAGGTGATCGCGCCCCAGAGCGCGGTCATGCCGGACAGATAGAGCCAGAAGGCAAAGTCCTCGCGGGCCCGGTGGTCGACCAGGTACGCGACGAGCAGCATCCCGAGGCCGAACCCGATCGATACGCGCTGGCCCAGCGCGAGCTCCCACTCGTGGTTGCCGGCCAGGTACGCGGCCAGGTCCATCGACATGAACCAGAGCGCGACGGCCGCGGGCGCCACCAGAAAGGAGAATTTCACTTTGCGCAGCGCCAGCATGGCCGCCAGGACCGTGCCTGCTTCCATCAGGACCCAGCTGCTGCGGATGTACGGATAGAAATCGCGGTAGTGCCCGGGATCCTTGGCGGGCCAGAACCCTGTGCCTTTCTCCAGGCCCCAGATGGCGAGCGGGGTCATGCACACCGCCATCGCGTAGAGCAGGCCGCCGGGGATCTTGAGATCGGCGCTCCGCCACAGCTTCTCGCCGAAAAAGGTGAAGAAAACCGCATACGTGACGGCGATGAGGCAAACCGCCCAGGGCCCCAGCTGCTCGAATCCCAGCGTCATCAGCCAGCCCATGGCGGCGATGACGACTAGCGCCCCGAAGAAGTAGGAGACGTTCACGCCGGTGAAGCGGGCTCGCGTGGGATGTCGCTCGCCGAAGAACCGCCAGAGCGCCGCCGCCTGCGATGCATCCACGATCTGCCGTGCGGCCGCTTCGTCCAGGTCCTCCCGCTGGATCTGCATGCCGGACAGTGTCTCACGCGGGGGACTTTCGGCCAGAAGACAGCGGTGTTACCAGTACCTACATGCAGCCTGCGGGTACAGTGGTCGCTTTCGGCGCCGCTCCCACGCACGACGTCTCCCGGCTCGATGCGACGGCGCTGGCCTGCGACATCCTGCGATTCGGGGATGATCTGTTCACCCGCATCAAGCAGGCGGAGGGAGGATCGCTCCTCCTTCTCCTCGCGGAAGCCGCCGACGACCCTGCGCTCGCCGCCGTCTCCAAGGCATCGCGGATCCTGCGGATGCGGGGCGGAGGAGAGGCGGTCGTCGTCCTTCCCGCCGTCGCCGCGCTCCCCGGACCGCAAGCGCGCGGGAGGCTGCAGCGCGCTGCGCAATTGACCGGCGCTTGCGTCGTCCAGCCGGTGGCTGGAGCGTCCTGGGCCGACGCGGTGCGCTGCTTCGTCGAACCGCTGGCGGTCTTCGGCCTGGTTGGAGTCGATCCGCGCGAGGTCCACGGGCTGCTGAGCGTCCGGTCGGCGCTCCTGCATCGCTGGCAGGACCCTTCGCTGGATCTGAGCCTGCGGGACGCTTGCGAGGTGCTGGTGAGCTGCCGGCTGCGGCCGAGCGCTACGCTGAGGCAGGTCGATGCTGCCGCCCAGCGCGTGACCTCCGCCACCGCGGCCCGTCTGGTGCTTGCGGGTCCCGAGGTGGACGAGGGCCCCAGCGCGCTGGCCGCCGTCTTCCTCGATCCTGCGCCGGGGCGAGCGCCCGAACTGGAGAGCGCATAGCCCGGCTGGCGAGTGAGCGCGCGCAGCGCGTAGGCGCCTGCAGGTAGCCGCCCCCTTAGATCCCGTCGAGCAGCTCCGGCAGGCGTCGCGCGAACTCACCCTTGCTCATCACCTGATCGCAACCCGCGGCACGGGCCGCCGCCATCACGTCCTCGCGCGTGTGATCGACATACCCGATGACGGTGATGCCCGCGCCCTTCTTGATCTCGCGGATGGCGTTGACGGCGTCGAGCTGCGGAGCGGCGAGGTCGATGAGCAGCACGTCGGGCTTCTCGCGCGCCACTTCGTCGACCACCTTCGTGCCCCGCTTCAGCCAGGTGATGGGGCGTCCCTGGGCGGCCGCGTTCACCTTCGAGGAGAACATCAGGTCGTGAATCGCTGCGAGAATCTTCATGCGCACACCCCCGCGCCCGGCAACGAACCGTAGGGCAATCCAAGCACCGCCGCCGTGCGCCCGTCCTCGAGCGGTACGGACGAGCCGGGGACGATGAGCTCCTTGCGCACGTACCCGAGGAGCAAGGCGCCGGCGCCGAGCCGGGTGGCGGAAGTCACGCGGCCCTTGCCGCCCGGCCCCAGCTTCGTTCCAACGGCAGGCGCTTCGCCCTGGACCTCGAGCCGGACCAGGTTCCACGCCACCCGGCCCCGGTAAGTGGCCATCGCGACCACTTCCTGGCCGACATAACAGCCTTTGCTGAACGACAGCAGCGGGTCGAGCCCGCCCTCGATCGGAGTGGTGTCCTCGTCGAGCTCCGCCCCCCACTTGGGAACGCCTGCGGCGACCCGCCACGCCTCGGCCAGATCGGGCCGCGGGCGCTCGCGCAGCGCCTCCAGCAGGGACTGCGCTTCCGATTCCGGGAGCAGGAGCTCGAACCCCAGCGGCTGGACGCTGCCGACGATGTGCGCGGGGGCCGCCCGCGGCGGCGTGTCCGAAGGCCAGTACCGCAAGCGGCGCAGGTCCGGCGCTTCCTGCAGCTCGCAGTCCTCCATGATCAAGAGCTTGTCCAGGTGGGCACGCAGCGCGTCGAGCCGGTCGGGTTCGGTCGTCACGACCACCTCGTCGTGCCGCCGCCAGAGCAGCCCCAGCGCCACGAGCCGCCCCTTCCCACTCAGGAACGCCCCCGCGATGGCCCCCCCATGCGGTGCGGCGGCAACGTCGCTGCTCTGCATGCCCTGCAGCCACTTCTCGCGATCCGGACCGACGACGCGCAGGGCGGCGGCCGGACCCAGGTCCTCGAGGCCCACCGGCGGCTGTGGCATCGACGAAGGGGCGCTCCCATGGCTGGGGGTGTAAGGAACACGCACCGCGTCACACAGGCGGGGGGCCCCCGGGACGGGACGCCCGGCCGAGTCGACATCGACCTGCGGCGCCTTGTCGTCGTTGCTCTTGAACGTGACCTGCGGACTCATGCTGTTAGACTCCTGCGGGTCGTTGGAGGCGCGAATGGCGGAAAAGGTGCTCATCAAGCCGGACGCCGCCGCCAACGACGACCCTTTGGTCACACCCGAACGCACCGCCCGCGTCGCAGCCTACATCGACGACCCTTGCGACGAGGGTGGGTTCGACGCTTTCTGTCGCGACCGTCACGGCAAGCTCTGCCGCTTCCATGAGCAGTTCTGCCATCCTCCGGATTATCCCTGCATCGATCGCTTGCGGCACTTCCTTGCGGTCAGCTTTCTCGAAGAGATCGCGCAGCGGCGCGCGCGCGATCGCAACAGCTCATAGTACTCCGGCGAGCACGTCGTCCGCGAACAGCGGCGCCACGCCGCCTCCACCGACGATGTTCACCACCCGCCCCGGCGCTGCCCTGCAGACGCTGCCGCCGTCCGGCACCCCCCGGATCAGCGAGGCGTAGGTGCTGATGTCCAGATGCAGCGATACCCTGCGCGCTCCGGTCTCCACGCAGAGGAAGCGGTCGATGGCCGGCGCGTCCACCAGCTCCTGGGCCACCCAGCTTCCCGGCGCGTCCGCGCGGGCACGGGCGAGCGCCTGGCCAAACGCCAGGGGACCGGCCTCACGTCCGATCACCACGCTCTTGCCTCCGTAGTCGTGCGATTTCTTGAGCACGTAACGGTCACCGTCCCCGAGCGCGGCATCGTCGATGTCGTCGAGCAGCCGGGTCCAGGGCACCAGCTCTGCGATGGCGCTCCGCTCCTCGTCGCTGAGAAACCCGGCGCTCGCGGCCCCGAGCGAGAGCTCGGCGAAGAGCCCTTTCGTCTCCAGCCACCCGTCGACCCGGTTCCACATCCCGTGCCTTTCCGGGTCGAGGAAGGCCCTTCCGAGCGGCGATGCGGGATCGACGGAGCGGGCGAACAAGTGACGGTAGAGGACGCGGTGCGGATCGCCGTCGAGCGCGACGTCCGCGGGAGTGCAGGTGCGGGCCTCGATCTCGCGCTCGCGCAGCATGGCGGCGAGCGCGCGCAGCTCGGTGATCTGTGGATCGCCGTCGCGATGGAGGATCTGGATCCGGAGGGGCTTCTCGCGCCGGCGCGCGGCGGTGAGCAGCGCGTCGATCAGCCAGGCCGCGTTGCTGGGATTGCGCGCGAGCGTGTTCGCCCGCGATGGCGCGACCGCTTCCACCCATCCGCCCGCGGCGGCGTCTGAGTAGACCTGCATCGCCGGGATGGTCGCGTTGACCTCGAGGGCCTTGACCCCGCCGTCCCGCCCCACGAACCAGTCGATGCGCGAATGGAGCAACTCCTCCGCCTCACGCCAGCGCGACTGGAGGGCGGCGCTCTCCAGCGGAGAGAGGTGATGGAAGAGCAGGCGCGCCTTCTCCGGCCGGCGCTCGATCAGGTCGCGCGCCACCTTCACCAGCGCGCTGGTGATCAGCCGCGCCCCGCGGCCCAGCGCCGCCAGCTCCTCGCGAGGCAGCGCGCACGGCGAGAGCACCAGGGGAATCGGGGAGGGGCCGCGCATCAGGCCCAGCGCCGACGCCCTTCGCTGGGCCTCCTTCGCCAACTCGTCCCGCGCGCGCGGCTCCATGCGCACGAGCGCTTCATCCGCGCGCCGCGCCGCGTCCGTCAGCTCGATGAGGTGCACTCGCATCGGTCGACACGCTACAAGTCTTCAGATCAACCGCCAAGCACGCCAGGCACGACAAGGGTCGGGGGTGTTGGCGTACGCGATCCCCAAAAACCTTGGCGTGCGTGGCGAGCTTCGCGGCAAGGCTTCTAAGTAGGGGCCAGCGCGAGATCGTCGCGGGGTTCGTCCGCTGGAACGAGGGTGAGCTCGGTCACTTCGGGGCGCGCGCCAAGGCGGACCATCGGCATCACGGAGCCCGCGCCGCGGTTCACGTACAGGTAGCTTCGGCCCGCCCGGTAGAGACCGGCGACGAAAGGCGTGATCAGGCGCGCGAGCGAAAGCGAGCGGTGCAGCCAGAGCAGGGCCACTTGCCCGCCGTGGGTGTGCCCCGAGAGCTGCAGCTCGACCCCGAGATCCTGAGCGCGGCGCCAGGTGTTTGGCTGGTGCGAGAGAAGCACGGTGGCGGCGCCCTCCGGCCTGCCCTTCAACGCGGCGCGAAGATCGAACCGCCCGCTCCAGGGATCGTCCACTCCGCAAAGCCAGAGGCCATCGCCCCCACGCTCGAGGAGCAAGCCGCGGTTGCGCAATACCCGCACACCGGCCCGCTCGAGCTCCCGCTCGACCGCGTCGGGGCCAGCCCAGAAATCGTGGTTTCCCAGGCAGGCGAACACGCCGTGCCTGGCGGGAATCGACGCGATGGCCTCCGCCGCCTGCCGCGCGAACAGCGGCGAGTTGTGCACGATGTCGCCGGTGACCACCAGCACGTCCGGTTCCAGCCGGGCCGCGCGGCGGGCGATCGCCCGCAGCCTTTCCTTCGTCACATGCCTGCCGGCGTGCAGGTCGGAGAGCTGGACGATCCGGGCGCCGCGCCATCCCTCGGGAAGACCGGCGACCGGCACCGTCACCCTCTCACGGCGCAGCACGCGCGCGCCGAACAGGGTCCCATAGAGCGAGAGCGCGAATGGGGCGACGGCGAGCGCCACCGGCATCGGCGCGGGGCCGAGGTGCGCAACCGTCCATCCGGCGCAGAGGATCGCGTAGAAGAGGCTGCCCAGCCACCACGCCGTCCAGGGCATCTGCAGGGACGCGGCGATGAACCGCGGCAGGCGTGCCTTCTTCTTGCGCCGCAGGACCTCCGCCAGCATGGGCAGGTTGAGCGCGAGCAACACGCCGGGAACGGAAAAGCCGAGCGCGAGCTGACCCTGCGACGCGAGCCAGCGCACCAGGTCCGAGGCGGCGAGGACCTGGGGCACCAGAGTGAGCCCGAGTACGAGGATGTAGAAACGCGCCCTACGCATCTGGAGAAGGTAACGCCCGCCGGCTCGGCACGCATTCCAACGAGAATTGGCCCTTGCGCCTGCGTACCCCTACTGTCGGACACGGCGACGCACGAGATCGGAACCCGGCTCCATCCCTCATTCGAGCGACCATGAATCTCGCACCCTCGCTGCTGCTGTTCGTCACGCTGGCCTCGGCCGCGCAGGCGGCGGACTCCAGGCCGGCGGCTCCGGCCCCTCAGAAGGACTCGCGGCCCCGGGCGTCGCTCACGGTCGAGAGCGAGGAGCCGGGCGTGGCGGCGACTCCTCCCTACCCCACCGGCATGGAGAAGCTCGCGATCCGCGACCGCATCGTCGACAGCAGCCGTCCGATCCGGGAGTGCTACGAGAAGCGGCTGGCGGAGCGCCCCACCTTGCAGGGCAAGCTGATGGCCCGGTTCGACATCGGACCGGACGGCAAGGTGATCGGCGCCGGCGCCGACGGCATCGCCGACCGCGAGCTGATCGTCTGCGTGGTCACCGCCGTGCGGAAGTTCGAGTTCGACAAGCCGCAATCGGGCGGCAAGCTTCGCGTGGCGTATCCGTTCAAGTTCGAGCCGCGGCCGGCGAAGTAGGTGGCGCGTTCCGCGCGCGCGCCCTAGCGTAGCGCGATGACCTGGAAGCCGTGGCTGGGAGCCGTCCCCGATGGGCGAGGGACGCACTTCCGCGTCTGGGCGCCCAAGACTGACTCGCTGTCCGTCCGGGTCCTGGATGGGCCCACGGTGCCGCTGCAGCGCGAAGCGGACGGATACTTCGCCGGGCGCGCCGCCGGAGTCCAGGCAGGCGCCCGGTACTTCTATCGGTTTCCCGACGGGCGCGACCGTCCGGACCCCGCCTCGCTTCTCCAGCCGGACGGAGTGCACGGGCCCAGCGAAGTCGTCGACCTGGGCGAGATTGCCCCGAAGTCACCGAGGTCCCGTGTCCCGCTGCGGGGACTGGTGTTCAACGAGATCCACCTGGGGACGTACACCGGCGAAGGCACCGCGGACGCGGCGGCGCGATTCATGCCCGAGTTGGCAGAGGCGGGCTACACCGCCGTCGAGGTCATGCCGGTCGCCGCGTTCCCCGGCTCGCGCAACTGGGGGTACGACGGGGTCGCGCTGTTTGCCGCCCACGCCGGCTACGGCGGCCCGCGGGGCCTGGCCCGGTTGGTGGATGCCGCGCATGCAGCCGGCCTGAGCGCGTTCCTGGACGTCGTCTACAACCACCTCGGGCCCGAGGGAAACTACCTGGGGGAGTACGGCCCCTACTTCACCGCCAGGCACAAGACGCCCTGGGGGGACGCGATCGATTATTCCGTCGCGCCGGTGCGGCGCCATTTCGTGGAAAACGCCCTGCGCTGGGTCTCGCGCGCCGGCGCGGGGTTCGACGGCCTGCGCCTCGATGCCGTCCATGGCATCCGCGACGATTCGCCCAGGCACATCCTGCAGGAGATTGCGGAAGCGGTGCACGCCGAGGGCGCCCTGGCCATCGCGGAGAGCGATCTCAACGACCCGAAGCTGATCGAGCAATACCACCTCGACGGAAGCTGGGCGGACGACCTGCATCATGCCCTGCACGTGGCCCTCACCGGCGAGTCGCAGGGCTACTACGCAGACTTCCGGGACCCCCTGCCCAAGCTGGCCGCCGCCATCGAGCGCGGCTGGTTCTACGAGGGCCAATACAAGCCGAGCTTCAAACGGCCTCACGGCACGCCCGCCACGCATCTCCCGTCCCGCCACTTCGTGGTCTGCGCGCAGAACCACGACCAGATCGGGAACCGCGCCTCCGGCGAGCGGTTGACCACGCTCACCGACGAGGGCGGCGTGCGTGCGGCGGCGGCCGTCGTCGCGTTGCAGCCCGCGCTGCCGCTCTACTTCCAGGGCGAGGAGTGGGGCGCGCGCGAGCCGTTCCAATACTTCATCTCGCACACCGACCCCGCGCTGATCGAGGCGGTACGGAAGGGCCGCCGGGAGGAGTTCAAGGACTTCACCTGGACCGACGTGCCCGACCCATTCTCGGAAGAGACGTTCCGGGCCAGCCGGATCGACCGCGGCCGCAAGGACGAGCGGGCGCTCCAGTGGCACAAGGCCCTGCTCAAGCTGCGCCGCGAGCATCCTGCCCTGCAGGA
>Ga0137418_10003534_pt1 | contig 14355 bp, 10 predicted proteins | sample CZODoug3_1_2_16f_FD_122242 | JGI IMG/M metagenome (GOLD analysis project Ga0137418, IMG submission 122242) | Vadose zone soil fungal communities from Angelo Coast Range Reserve, California, USA - CZODoug3_1_2_16fungal (Hybrid Assembly) | ecosystem: Environmental > Terrestrial > Soil > Vadose...
CCGATCACGTGAAGCTCGGTCCCGGCGGGATCCGCGAAATCGAATTCATCGTGCAGGCGCTGCAGCTCACGCGCGCCGGCCGCGACCAGCGGCTGCAGACACCGTCACTCCTCGCCGCGCTCACCTGCCTCGGGGAGTCGCAGCTGCTGCCGCCCGAGGCTGTGAGCGAGCTGCGCGCGGCCTATGTGTATCTGCGCCGGCTCGAGAACCGCCTGCAGATGCTCGCCGACGCGCAGGTCCATTCGCTGCCGGTGGAGTCTCTGGCGCGCGAGCGCCTGGCGCTCGCCACGGGTGCGCGCGACTGGGCTGCGCTGATGCAGGAGCTCGATGCGCACCGCGCACGGGTCAGCCGCCACTTTCGCCTGCTGGTGCAGGGCGGGGCGGAGCCCGACAGGGGCGCCGTGCGCATCGATCTGGGAAGATTCTGGGACAGTCAGGCGGAAACCGCGGCGCTCGCGGAGGCTCTGGCGCGCGCCGGTTTCAGCGACAGCACGGAAGTCGCGCGATTGCTGCTGGAGCTGCGCGCCTCGGCCCTGGTGCGCAAGCTCGATGAGCCCGGGCGCAAGCGCCTGCAGGCCCTGCTGCCGGCGCTGCTCGCGGACATCGCCCACAGCAGCGCCCAGCTGCCGGTGCTGCGACGGATCCTCGCCATCATCGAGGCGACGGGCAAGCGCTCGGCGTACTTCGCGCTGCTGCGGGAGAACGGCGCGGCGCGCGCGCGCCTGGTGCAGCTGTGTCGTCACGGGGACTTCCTCGCCGCGCAGATCGCGGCGCATCCGCTGTTGCTGGATGAGCTGATCGATGCGCGGCTGCTGTCGCAGCCGCCAACCCGTGCGGGCTTCGCGCGCGAGCTCGAATCCAGGATGGAGCAGCTGCGCGCCGAGGATCCCGAGCAGCAGGTGGAGGCCCTGCGGCAGTTCCAGCGCGCGGCCCTGTTTCGCGTCGCGGTCGCGGATCTCACCGGCGTGCTGCCGCTGATGCAGGTGAGTGACCGGCTCACCGACATCGCCGAACTCATCGTCGAGCGCGCCATGCAGCTGGGTTGGCGGCAGATCACCGCGCAGTTCGGAGTGCCGACGTGCAGCGACGGAGAGGGCCCGCGCCCGGTGGCCATCTGCGCGGTGGGCTACGGCAAGCTCGGCGGCATGGAGCTCGGCTACGGTTCCGATCTGGACCTGGTGTTCCTGCACGACTCGCACGGCGAGCATCAGGAGACCAGCGGCGCGCGCCCCATCGACAACCAGCTGTTCTTCGTGCGGCTCGCGCAACGCATCGTGCACCTGCTGACCATGCACTCCGCCGCCGGCCGGCTCTACCAGGTCGACGTGCGCCTGCGCCCGAGCGGCAAGGGGGGGCTCCTGGTCACCAACATCGAGGCGTTTGCGGACTACCAGCGCCGGGAAGCATGGACCTGGGAGCACCAGGCGCTGCTGCACGCCCGCGCGGTGGCGGGCTCGCCGGAGCTGTGCGCGCGTTTCGAGCGGGTGCGGCTCGAGGTGCTGTGCCAGCACGTGCGCCGTGAAAGCCTGCGTGAGGAGGTGCGCAACATGCGCGAGCGCATGCGCAAGGAACTCTCCGCGGGCGATGCGCTGCGCTTCGACATCAAGCAGGACCCGGGCGGGATCGCCGACATCGAGTTCCTCGCTCAGTACTGGGCGCTGCTGTGGGCGCGCGAGTACCCGCCGGTGGCGATGTTCTCCGACACCATCCGCCAGCTGGAGTCGGTGGCCTCCGCGAACCTGGTGCCGCAGGCGAGCGTCGACCTGCTCACCCGGGCCTATCGGGAGTACCGCGCCGCGACCCATCTGCTGTTCCTCGAGGGCGCCGCGCTCAGCGCGCCGGCGGCGCGCTTCCGCGACACGCGTGCCGCCGTGATACGGCTGTGGAACGCGGCGATGGTCCCTGAGGTGCAGGGCGCGCAGGTATAATCCGCGGCACCCATGGTCGCTGCGGCCAAAGCGCTCATTGAACCCAACGCGCAGAACCAGTACCAGGTCAGCGCCGAGGATCTGCCGCTGAGCTGCCCGATGCCGCAGATGTACCTGTGGAACTCACATCCGCGCGTGTATTTGGCCGTAGAGGAGAGCGGCTGGGCGAAATGTCCCTACTGCGGCGCGGAGTACACGCTGCGGCGCTGAGGCCGTCGGCGCGCCGCCCGCGTCGCCCCCACTCAGTGCGTGTCCGCCGCGTTGAGGTCCCTCGGTGGCGGGAGGTCGGCGCGGATCGGGACGAGCTTCGCGGCCCGCAGTCTGGCATTGAGCGGGGCCAGATCCGCCTGCAGCTCCTGCCAGCGGCCCAGCAGTTGAGTGAGCGCCTGGTGTGCCGTGGCCGTTGCGCTCAGTTGCGCGGTGGTCGGGGCGGCGTCGCCTCGGTTGACTTCCGCATACAGGGCCGCGATCCGCTCCTGCAGTGCGGGCAGGAGGACCTGCGGCTCGCCGGACTTCTCCTCATCGCCCTCGGCTTTTTTGTCAGAAGACCCTAACAGCTCGGCAAGTCGCGTCTCCCAGGCGTGCAGCGCATCGGCCGTCGCGCCCGAGGGCGCCAGGGATTTCAGCTGCGCCTGCTGTGATTTCGCCGCGAGCACTGCCCGGGAACTGTCGCTGAGGAGCCCGGCCAGCTCGCTGGCCACGCGCAGCTGCTCGTCGTAGACACCCGTGGGCAAGGCTACGCGCGGGTCGGCCTGCACTGTGAGCGGCGCTTCGAAATGGCGAGCCTCGACCGTGAGGCGAACCAGATAGTGTCCCGGTACGGCCACCGGGCCTTCCGGGCCCTTCGGGGTCGCATGCGGTACCGCGGAGATCGGGTAGCCCCGCGTGATCGAAACCGGTGCGGCGTAGCGCAGGTCCCATACCCAGCGGTGCACGCCGGCCTGCGCCGGCAGGACACGCGGCGGCTTGAGCCAGTACTGCGGGATCAGCTCGCGCGCGACCTCCGCGGGGCTCGGATCGGGCGCATCGTCGCTGCGGAAACGCCGCACCAGGGTGCCGCTGCCGTCGAGCACCTCGAGCATCACCGGCCCCTTGGCGTCGTGCGGCAGATAGAACTCGAGCACCGCGCCGTCGGGAGGATTCGCGGCCGTGGGCTCATCCGGCTGAATGGGGGTGTCGGACCAGGTGCTGCGCTGCACGCGTGTCGCCGTGGCGGGACGGAACAAGGTGACCTCGTGCAGAGCGGCGGCGGGCAGCTGCCGGAGCCTGGAGATGTCATCCAGGATCCAGATTGAGCGGCCGTGGGTCGCCAGAACCAGATCGTTGTCGTGGACGATGAGATCGCGCATCGAAGTGTGCGGCAGATTCAGCTGCAGCGATTGCCACTGCTGCCCGTCGTCGAAGGAGATCCACACCGCGTTCTCGGTGGCGGCGTACAGCAGGCCGCGGCGCTGCGGGTCCTCGCGCACCGCGTTCACCGGGGCATCCGGCAGCGCACCGGACAGCGACTGCCAGCTCTTGCCGCCATCGACGGTGCGATAAATGTACGGATGCAGATCGTCGACGCGCAGGCGGCTCACCGAGACGTAGGCGGTGTTGGCATCGAAATGCGAGGCCTCGATCTGCGTGACCTTGCTCCAGGGCGCCAGCTCGGGTGGGGTGACGTTGCTCCAGTGCGCCCCACCGTCTTGGGTCAGCCATACCAGGCCGTCATCCGTACCGGCCCACAGGGTGTCGATGTTGCGCGCCGAGAGTCCGAGGGCGTAGATCGCACCGCGTTGTTTCTCCGCCCCCGGGGGGTGCAGTGTGCCGACGCTCGCGGGCAGTGCGCCGGCTTCGCGCGTGAGGTCCGGGCTAATCGTCTGCCACGTCAGACCGCCGTCGCGGGTCTTGTACAGGTGGTTGGCCGCGTAGAACAGCGTGTGGGGATCGAGCGGCGAGAAGGCGAGCGGCTCGGTGCGATCGACCCGGGCGTCCGGGCCGCGCACCGGGATCGGTGTGACGTTCTGCACCTGCCCGGTCGAGACGTGGAACTTCGACACCTCGTTGCGCCCGGCGCCGTAGATGACGTCCGGGTCGAGCGGATCGGGGGCGACGTAGCCGTACTCGATGGCCGCGACGGGGTGCCAGTCGTGCTCGGTGATCTCGCCGTCGTTGCCGCGGCTGGCGACGCACACCGAGCCGCTTTCCTGCTGACCGGCGCACACGCGATAGGGAAAGGTCGGTGTGATGCTGACGTGAAACAGCTGCGCGGTCGGCTGGTTGAGCCAGGAGCTCCAGCTCTGCCCGCCGTTCAGGGTCACGATCGCACCCTGGTCGCTCACCAGCGCGATGATGCGGGGGTCTTTCGGGCTGATCCACAGGTTCTGGTAGTCATCCCCGCCCGGTGAGCCGCGCAGCGACAGCCAGGTCTTGCCGCCATCGGTGGACTTCACGGTCACCAGGCCGGTGGTGTAGACAACATCGGGGTTAGTGGGGTCGACGCGCACCACCGGCAGATCGCCGCCGCCGATGCGCAGCGCCGGCCGCGGGTCCTGCGTGACCCGCGCCCAGTTCTCGCCGCCGTCGTCGGAGCGGAAGAACCCCAGCCCCTCGGCGGAGGAGTACTCCCCTGGCGCGGTGGTACCGACGGTCGCATACAGCCGCCGGGGCGCGCTCGGCGCAATGGCGATGTTGATCTGTGCCAGATCCTTGGGCAGTCCCGCCGCGAGCGGCTTCCAGGTGCTGCCGCCGTCGCTCGATTTGAACAGCCCCCCGCCGGTGCCCTGAAACTCGTTCTTGTCCTCCCAGGGGCCAAGGCGCGACTGCCACAGCGCCGCGTACACGGTCTGCGGCTCGGCGGGATCGATGGCCACCGCCGAACCGCCGGTGTTCTCATCGCGGTACAGGACCCGCTCCCAACTCGCCCCGCCGTCGAGCGAGCGATAGATGCCGCGCTCCGCATTGGGTCCGTATGGGTGCCCGAGAACCGCCGCGAACACGCGGTTGGGATCGCCCGGGTCGACTGCGAGCTCCGGGATCTGCTGCCCGTCGGCGAGACCGCGATGCGACCAGCTTTGCCCGCCGTCGGCGGAGCGGTAGAGGCCGTTGCCCACCGAGAGGTCCGGCCGGTGCAGTCCCTCGCCGCTGGCTACGTAGATGATGTTGGGGTCCGATGCGGCGACGGCGATCGCCCCGATCGACTGCGTTGGCTGCGCATCGAAGATCGGATGCCAGGTGCGGCCGGCGTCGTTCGTTTTCCACACCCCGCCGTTGACGGCGCCGATGTAGAACACGTGTTCCTGGGCGGGCACCCCGGCCACCGCGCGGGTGCGCCCGCCGCGCTGCGGTCCGATCATTCGCCACGCCAGCTCGGCGTAAGCGCCGGCGCTCTTTTCCTCCGCCGCGCTGGCGCTGCCGAGGATCAGCAGGGCGGCGCAGCTCAGTGTCGCGATCAGGCAGGTTCTGTGTGTCGGCATCGCGCCCCCCGCTGGGACTGATTTCGAGCGCGCACGATACACCCTAAGGTTCGCGCCACCGAAATTGCTCACCCGCTAGCGGTACTGCCGGTACGACTTCTCTTCGATGAGGCGCGAACCGAGTTGTATGTTGACGCGCTTCTTGATGGCCGCGCGCTCGTCGTTGCACACGTACACCGCGCGCGCCAGCTCGATGAAATCCCGATCGAAGCTCTGTTTGGCCTCCTTGTCGCGGATGCGATCCTCGATGTCCCACAGCCGCTCGTTGACCTCCTGCAGCGCGCGCTCATCGGCTGCGACCTCCCGCGCGGCGCAACCGCTGTCCCGCCAGGTCTGCTCCAGCAGCGCAAGTTCCAGCTTCACGTTGGCAAGCTTGAGGGCATCGGGGATGCGCACCTGCTTGATCCGCAAGATTGTGATCTTGTCCAGCAGCTCACCCGGAGAGACGGGAACCAGGATGTCTTTCATGGGCGTGATCCTAGCAACTCGTCGAGTCTCGCGGTGACCCGCTCGAGGCTGATCAGGTCCATGACGCCCGGCTCCTCGATCTTGTGCTGCCACGGCAGCTCTGCGGACTCACAGCCGCGAAAGGCGCGCGCGGCCTCGGGGTACGCGTCGACGCACCAACGGCCCGACAGATACGGGCCGCTGCGCGCCGGGTTGGTGGCGGCGTACAGCCCCACCACCGGGGTGCCGACCATGGTCGCCATGTGCACCGGACCTGAGTCCGGGCTCACCAGCACCCGCGCCCGCGACAGCAGCGCGAGCAGCTCCGGCAGCGTGTCTTTGCCGATCTGGTTGACGAGCCCGCTGCCGTAGGCCTGCTCGATCTCGGCGCCGGTGCGCCGCTCGAGCTCGCTCGGTCCGCCGGTGAGGATCACGCGCATGCCGTGGTGGCGAGCGGCATGCTGCGCCAGCGCTGCGTAGCGGGCGGCCCGCCAGTTGCGCAGCGCATGGCTCGAGCACGGATTGATGATGAGCGTCGGGCGGGCGTCCGGAATCAGCCGCTCGGCGTAGGCGCGCGCGGCCGCCGGCAGCGGCAGGTCCCAGCGCAGCAGCCGTTCGCCGATGCCAAGTGCGGCGAGAAAGCCGAAGAAACTGTCGAGTACGTGCTCGCGGGACTGGGCGGGGATGCGCGCGTTGGTGAACAGCCACTGCAGCTCGCGGGCACGCGCGCGGTCGAATCCCAGCTTCACAGCCGCCGGCACGCAGTGCGCCACCAGGCTCGAGCGCAGCGCGAGTTGCATGTGCAGCAGCGCGTCGAACCGCCGCCCGCGCAGCTGACTGCGCAGCGCGCGCAGAGCGGTGAGACTTGCGCGCTTGTCCACGGTGATAAACTCGACGCCCTCGATGAGACTCATGAGGCGCGCTTCGGTCTTGCCGATGATCCAGGTCAGCTGTGTCGCGGGCCACGCCTGCTGTAAGGTGCGCACGATCGGCACCACGTGGCAGGTATCACCGATCGCCGACAGCCTGAGGATGCAGAGGCTGCGCGGCGGTTCGGCGAAGGGCAACATCATGGAGTCAGGTTGGTGAACGGGCGCTGGGCACTTGGCCCGGAAGTGAAACACGGCGCCCTCGCGGGCGGCGCCATGCTATATGACGCCTCGCGTGTGGGCAATTTGAGTCCCAACTGGTTCGACCCGAAGTTCTGGGAGGCGCGCGGGGAGCTCGATGGCGTGGCGCGCGGCCGCGGCGCCACCCACTTGGTCAGATCCGCGGGCAAGGGTTACGTGCTGCGCCACTACCGGCGCGGCGGGCTGATCGCGCGCATCTCGGGGGATCGCTACCTCTGGCAGGGCGAGCAGAGCACGCGGCCGTTCGCGGAGTGGCAACTGACCTACCGTCTGCATCGTGCCGGGCTGCCGGTGCCGGCGCCGCTCGCGGCGCGCTACCGCCACAACGGCTTCACCTACACCGGCGACATCATCACCGAGCGGGTGGCCGTAGTCGGGTCCCTGAGCGAGTGCCTGCGCACCGGGGCGCTGTCGGTCCTCACCTGGATTGCCATCGGCCGCTGCATCCGCAGGTTCCACGACCTCGGGGTGTGCCACGCGGACCTCAATGCGCACAACGTGCTGTTGAGCGAGGAAGCCGTGTACCTCATCGACTTCGATCGCTGCGAGCTGCGCCGGCCGGGGTTGTGGTGCGACATGAACCTGGTGCGGCTGCGCCGCTCGCTGGAGAAGCTCACCTGGGCGCTGCCGCCGGAGCGTTTCGCCGAGGCGGACTGGCACGCACTGCTGGACGGTTACCGCCAGAACTCTGCCCCGCGCGCGCCGCCGGCGCCTTAGAACGCACCGGGCGCTCACTTGCGATTCGTCTATCTCCTCGCCGTCTATCTAGCCGCACCGGTCATCTCCGCCGTGTTTCTGTGGCGTGGCCTGCGCGATCGTGGCTACTGGCGCAACTTCGGCGAGCGCTTCGGCTTCGGCGCGCCGGCGGCGCCGCACGGGGTGTGGATCCACGCGGTCTCGGTCGGGGAGGTGCAGGCCTGCGCGCCGCTGGTGGGCGTGCTGCGGCAGCGCTATCCGGACCTGCCGCTCACCGTCACGGCTGTCACGCCCACCGGCGCCGCGCGGGCGCGGGCCCTGTTCGGGGGCGCCGCACAGGTGCGCTACGTGCCGTTCGATCTGCCGGGCGCGGTGCGGCGCTTTTTCGCGCGCGTGCAGCCGCGGCTCGCGGTCATAGTCGAGACCGAGCTGTGGCCGAACCTGTACCGCGAGTGTGGACGGCGGCGCGTGCCGCTGGTGCTGGCGAGTGCGCGGCTCTCCGCGCGCTCGGTCGGCCGCTATCGGCGCCTGGGAGCGCTGTTCCGCGACACCCTGTCGCAGGCGGCCGTAGTGGCGGCCCAGGCAACGGGGGATGCCGAGCGCTTTCAGGCCCTCGGCGCGGATCCTGCCAGCACCCACGTGACCGGCAATCTGAAGTTCGACTTCGAGCTGCCGCGGCAGACCGTAGAGCGCGGCGCGCGACTGCGCGAGCAGTACGCGCCCGCCCGCGCGCTGTGGGTGGCGGGCAGCACCCACGGCGGCGGCGAGGAGCAGACGCTGCTCGAGGCGCAGCGGCGGGTGCGCGCGCTGCACCCGGAAGCGCTGCTGGTGCTGGCGCCGCGTCATCCGCAGCGCTTCGCCGAGGTCGCGGCGTTACTGCACCAGGGGGGCGTGAGCTTCGTGCGCCGCTCGCAGGGCGGCGCGGCCGCGGCGCACACCTGCGAGGTGTTGCTGCTCGACTCCCTCGGCGAGCTGCTGGATTTCTACGCCGCCGCCGATGTCGCCTTCGTCGGCGGGAGCCTGGTGCCGATCGGCGGCCACAACCTGCTCGAGCCGGCCGCGCTCGGGGTGCCGATCCTGACCGGCCCGTACAACTCCAACAGCGAGGAAATCGCGCGCCTGCTGATCGCGAGCGGCGCCGCCGAGGTCGTGCGCGACGCCGCCACGATAGGTGCGCGCATCGGCACGCTGCTGGCGAACCCCGAGGCCCGGGTCCGTATCGGTGCGCAGGGACGCGCCTCGGTGGACAGCAACCGCGGTGCGCTCGGCAAGCTCCTCGGGTTGATCGAACCGCTGTTGAGCGAGCCGTAAGCCTCAGGGCTTCGCGCCCGGTGGCGGTGAGGTCGGCGGGATGGTGGGCGCGAGGCTTTCGGGCGTCGCCTCCGCCGGCGAGGTCGGCGCGGCCACCGTCAGCCAGTTGTTGACGTCGGTGAGTTGCGCCCGGTCGAGATTACCGGCCGCCAGGCGCAGCTGCAGCACGCTCAGGATGTAATCGTAGCGGCTGCCGGAGTAGTCGGTCTGCGCCTGCACCAGGGTCTTGCGCGAGTTGAGCACGTCGACCGCCGTGCGGGTGCCGACCTCGTAGCCCGCCTCGGTGGCTTTGAGCGCAGTGCGGCTCGACTCGAGCGCCTGGCGCAGCGCCTGCACCCGCGCGATGCCGCTGATCACGCCGAGATAGGCGTCGCGCGCCTGACGCTCGGTGGCGCGGGAGCTCTGCACGACCGCTTCCTTGGCGGCGATCCACAGGTACTGGGTCTGACGCACCTTCGACTGCGTGAAGCCGCCGCTGAAGATCGGCACGGTGAGCTGCACGCCGATCTGCCGGTCGTTGCCATAGGTGTCGTAACGGAAGCGCTCGCCCGCGAAGTTCTCGTTGACACCCTGCCTCAGAAAGGAGCGTCCCGCCACCAGGTCGAGGGTCGGCAGATGCCCGCCGACGGCGACGCGCACGTTGTCGCGTGCGATCTCCGCCCCCAGGCGGCTCGAGATGAGCGACAGGTTCTGCTCCAGGGAGATGTTGACCCAGCGGCTCTGGTCGGCGGGCTCCGGGCTCTTGAGCGGCATGTCGGTGCCGGGCTTGGCGAGCTGCGGGTACTTCTCCCCGGTGATCTCCTGCAGCTGGTCCTCGGAGGTCGCGAGGGTGCGCTTGGCGGCGATCACCGCCGCGGCGGCGGTGTCGCGTGCCGCCTTGGCTTCCTGGACATCGGTGATGGCGATGAGCCCGACCTCGAAGCGCTTGTTCGCCTGATCGAGCTGGCGGGAGATGGCTTCGAGGGAGGCCTGGTTGGCTTCCAGCCCGTCCTCGGCGGCCAGCACGTTGAAGTAGGCCTGGGCGACCCGCAGGATCAACTGCTGCTCGGCGGCCTGGTAGGTGGCCTCGGCCTGCGCGACCTCCCGGCTGGCCTCCTTGAGTGTCATCCAGTTCGCCCACGAGAACAGGTTCTGGCGCAGATTCAGGCCCCACGTGCGGGTGCTGGTATCCAGCATCGCAGGGGCTGATATCACCAGCGGTGTGCCGTTCGGATTGGTGCCGAAAATGGGCTGCTCCCCGGCGTTGTGGTCGCCCGTCACGCCGGCGGTGCCGTCGAGCTGCGGCAGCACCGCGGCCAGGGCCTGGGGGCGAGCCTCGCGCGCCGCGAGCCGGTTGGCATCGGCCTGGCGGATGACCGGGTCGTTGTGCACCGCGTCTTCGAACACCCCTACCAGGTCCTTGGCGGGCGCGCCGCCCGAAAACGCGAGTAACACCAGTGCGAGAGTCGAGGCACGATTCATGGCATTCCCTTCATGCAAAAGCAGATGCGATCCAGGGTCAGAACGTGAACTCCGCTGGCCGCACGGCGTGCACCAGCGCGTCGATCACCGTCTCGAACAGGCTCTCGGTGCTCCAGGCGTCCTCGGCGGTGCGCCGTACCAGGCGTGCTTCCATTATCGGCGCCTCGCCGACCACCACGAACAGGCGCCCGCCGGGCGTCAGCATGCGCTCGAAGCGCGCATCGTAGAGCGGCAGCGAGGCGGTCACCGCAATGGCGCCGTAACGCGCGCCGCTGTCGGTGCTGAGGGCATCCGCGTCCAGTACCTCGACATCCCGCATGCCGAGCGCCGCGAGATTGCGGCGCGCCGCGTCCGCCAGCTCCGGAAAGATCTCCAGCGAGCGCACCTGCTGCGCCATGGCGCGCAGGCACGCCGTCACGAATCCGCTGCCGGCCCCGATCTCGAGCACCGCCTCGCCGGCTTCGGGCAGCAGCGCCTGCAGGAGCCTGCCGGCCACGCTGGGGCGCAACATATGCTGCCCGCGCGCCAACGGCACCTCGACATCGGCATAGGCGCGGTAGCGCTGCTCCGGCGGGACAAACAGCTCGCGCGGCACCCGGCGCATGACCTCCAGCACACGAGCGTCCAGCACGTCCCACGCGCGCACCTGCTGCTCGATCATCTGTTCGCGGACATCCGCCGTGTGCATCGTCTGGGCGCTCCCATTGGACTTATTGCTTGTACGGTGAAAAGGCCGGAGAAGTTAAGGGTTTTCCCTCTCGCTGCCAAGCGGCCTTGCGACGAGATATGGTGAAATACCGACGGGGCGAGGGGGTGCGTGCGCTATGCTTGCCTGGACCGCAAGCCTCAGGCGTGACAAGTCGAATTAGAGTGCCTGACAGGACCGCGCGGTAAAACCAAGCGGAAGGCTTGAAGAAGAACATAGATGATGTCGATTCTTGGGCTGTTGTGCCTGCTGTTGGCGCTCGTCGCCGCTCTGATCCTGGTGCTCTATGGGTTGCAGCGTCGCGAGTTGCGCAGCATTGGGCAACTGTCGGAGCAGCTGCTGCGCATCGCCGCGGGCGGGCCGCTCCCCGTGCGGCTGGGCCTCGACAGCGACAAAGGGGAAATCGGCGGCCTGATCAACGCCGTCAATCACCTGTTGACTCGCGCCACCCGCGGCGCGGAGCGCGATGCGGCCCAGGCACCCAGGCTGTTCACCGACCTGGGCGATCGCATTCACGAGGCAGTGCTGTTGCACCGTGAGGTGATCCTGTACGCCAACCGGCAGTTCGCGAGCTTGATGGGCGTCGATCGCGTGGACCTCATCGGGCGCCGGCTCGCGGATCTGGTGCCGCCGGAATACTCCGAGCTGGTGAGCGAGAACATCCGCCGCCGCCTGGTGGGGGAACCGGCCGCCGAGCGCTACGAAATCGAGATGGTCGGGTTGCAGGGCCAGCTGAGTCGCCTGGAGATCAGCTCCACGCCGGTCGATTTCCACCCCGGCCACGCGCTGTTGATCACCGGCGTGGAGATCATTCCCACCCAGACCAATCCGGCACTGCGCGTGATGGGCGACGGCGCCGCCGAGCCACAGCTGCTGGCGCTGCAGTCTCTGGCGGAGGCGATCATCGCCACCGACAAGGACGGCCGCATCACCTTCCTCAATCCCGCCGCCGAGCAGCTCACCGGCACTGCGGCGGCCGGGGCGCTCGGCAAGGTCCTGGAGGAGATCGTCAGTCTGGTCGACGAGACCGACCGGCGGCTGCTCTCCGATCCGGTACATCAGGCGCTCACCAGCGGCGCGCCCGTCAACTTGAGCCGGCGCGCCCTGCTGCTGTCGCGCGCCAACGGCAGCGAGCGCTCCATCGAGCTCTCGGCCTCGCCCATCCGCAACAGCGCCCAGGAGCTGGTCGGTGCGGTGGTGCTGCTGCACGACGTCACCGAGATGCACGGTCTCGCCCGCCAGATGTCGTACCAGGCGACGCACGATGCGCTCACCGGCCTCATCAATCGCCCCGAGTTCGAGCGGCGCCTGGCGGAGGCGATCGAGAGCGGCCATCGCGGCGATGGTCAGCACGTACTGTGTTATCTCGATCTCGATCGATTCAAGCTCGTCAACGACTCCAGCGGTCACCTCGCCGGGGACAGCATGCTGCGCGAGGTCGCGAAGCTGCTGCGGGATGCGGTGCGCGACAGCGACACGGTCGGGCGTCTCGGCGGTGATGAGTTCGGCACGCTGCTGATCGGCTGTCCGCTGGACAAGGCACGGCAGATCGCCGATGACCTCGCCCGCTCGGTGGGCGAGTACCGCTTCGTGTGGAAGGACAAGATCTTCAACATCGGCGTGTCGGTGGGCCTGGTGGAGATCTCGCGCGAGAGCGGCACGCTGGAGGAGCTGCTGGCCGCCGCCGATACCGCCTGCTACGTCGCCAAGAAGCAGGGCAGCGGACGGGTGGTGGTGTACTCGGCGCGGGATGAGGCGCTGGCGCGCCACACCGGCGAGATCCAGTGGCTGCAGCGCCTGCAGGGCGCGCTCAAGGAGAACCGCTTCCACCTGTACCAGCAGCTGATCGTTCCGGCGCACGGCGCGAACGGCGGACCGGCGCTGGAGGTGCTGCTGCGGCTGCAGGACGAGGCCGGTCACGAGCTGGCGCCCGCGGAGTTCATGCGGGCCGCCGAACGCTACCGGCTGATGGGGCTGGTGGACCGCTGGGTGGTGCAGACGACGTTCGCGGCCCTCGGGCGCGGGGCGATCCCGGTGCCGGCCAACCGCAGCGTCGCCATCAACGTGTCCGGTCAGACGCTCGGGGACGCACAGTTTCTCGAGTTCGTGGTCGAGTGCTTCGATAGCAGCGGGGTCGCGCCCGCGCAGGTGTGCTTCGAGATCAACGAGAACGCGGTGATCGCCAACCTCGATCACGCGCGCCGCTTCGTCGGGGTGCTGCACGGCATGGGCTGTCAGTTCGCGCTCGATGACTTCGGCTCGGGTGTCGGCTCGTTCTCGAATCTGAAGAATCTGCCCCTCGATTACCTCAAGATCGACGGCACCTTCATGCGCAACCTGGCGCGCGACGCCGTCAATCAGGCGATGGTGGCGGCGATGATCAAGCTCGCGCGCACGCTCAACTTCAAGGTCATCGCCGAGCAGGTGGAGGACGCGGCCGCGGTCGACGTGGCGCGCCGCATGGGCGTCGATTACCTGCAGGGGTATGCGATCGGACGGCCGCAGCCGCTGTTGCTGGCGGCCTGAACGCGCACGCGCCAGGCGCGGGCGGCGGATGCCCCCGCTCGATGTCTACTTGGCGGGCTCGAACTTCAACGCCACGCCGTTCATGCAGTAGCGCTCACCGGTAGGCTCGGGTCCGTCGGGGAACACGTGGCCCAGGTGACCGCCGCAGCGCGAGCAGTGAACTTCCGTGCGGCGCGTGAACAGGCTCCGGTCCTGGTGCGTGCCTACGGCCCCCGGCAGCGGCTGAAAGAAGCTCGGCCAGCCCGTGCCGCTGTCGAACTTGCTGTACGAATCAAACAGCGGCTGGCCGCAGCCCGCGCAGCGGAAGGCGCCGGCGCGTGCTTCGTGATTGAGGGGACTGGTCCCGGCGCGCTCGGTGCCATGCTTGCGCAGCACCTGGTACGCCTCGGGCGTGAGCTCACGGCGCCAGTCGGCGTCACACTTCTGCAGCGGAAACTGTTCGTCCGGGGGCATGGTCCCTCGCCCTTACAGCAGCGGCACCAGCAGCAGCGCCACGATGTTGATGATCTTGATCAGCGGATTGATGGCAGGACCTGCGGTGTCCTTGTACGGATCGCCCACCGTGTCGCCGGTGACGGCCGCCTTGTGCGCCTCCGACCCCTTGCCGCCGAAGTTGCCCTCTTCGATGTACTTCTTGGCGTTGTCCCAGGCGCCGCCGCCGGTGGTCATGGAGATGGCGACGAACAGCCCGG
>Ga0137418_10003535_pt1 | contig 14355 bp, 14 predicted proteins | sample CZODoug3_1_2_16f_FD_122242 | JGI IMG/M metagenome (GOLD analysis project Ga0137418, IMG submission 122242) | Vadose zone soil fungal communities from Angelo Coast Range Reserve, California, USA - CZODoug3_1_2_16fungal (Hybrid Assembly) | ecosystem: Environmental > Terrestrial > Soil > Vadose...
GTACAGATCTATCAGGCCCTCAATGGGCGCGTCACGCTCTACTATGGCGACGCCCGCCTGGAACATTCAGCGATCCCTGGGGGGTGACAGTTTTACGTGGCCGTTAAGGTGACAGAATCACGTTGCTACAACACCCGGCAGTCGATTCGTTAAACTGCGACAGACATGTCAAACAGACGTTAGCTGGAAACTCAAGAGTTTTTAGATCTCTGAGAAGGATTCTGGTTGGCGGCGGTTTGGAAAACCGCCGCGATTCTCGGAGAGAGTTCGGCTGGAGTCTACTTTGCCCCGGGACGTTAGTTCCGGCACTTGTACGGAAAGCGCGTTTTCCAGCCAAATGAATAAATTCCGAATTGCGTCATCCACGCTCGAAGGCAGCCGGAGCTCCAGCCAAGCAGCAACTTCTCATACGAATCCTGCCTGCCATCGGATGGATTGTCTCAGGCGTAAACGCAGTCAATCCGGGCCTGATCGACACGCAGATCGCCCGCGATGTCAGCGGCGACGAGCAGGCTTACGGCGAGATCGCGAAGAGCGTTCCCCATCGGCCGCGCAGGCAGGCCCGAGGAGATTGCCTCGGTCGTGCTGTGGCTTTGCAGTCCCGGCGCGAGCTACGTGGTGGGCGGCTGCCGCGACTAGGGCTTGCGATTCCGAGGCAAAAGGATTAGACACTAAATCAGCGGTGCTTCATGTCAACCACCGGCGCAGAGGCGGAACTACAACGTAAAAACGAGCGACTAGAGTTGCTCCTGAATCTGACGACTGCAATCGCGTCGAGCCTCGATTTACGCGAGGTCTTGCGTGGGATTGCAGCAAATATACGCGCAGTCATGCACGCTGATGTCGTAACAGTTTGGCTGCCCGATGCGGCATCGGGAAAGTTCAAGGTATTTGTCTTGGATTTTCCGCACGGGAAGGGGGTTATCAAAGAAGAGTCGCTCATTACGTTAAGCGCTGGCGCAAAAAAGGCGTTGGCTACCTTGAAACCGGTGGTCGTTGATACTCGGCAACGTGACGAGTTCGCGTCAGCGACAAGTGAGCTCGCGACCGCTGAAGGCATAAAAGCGCTCTGCGGCATTCCACTTGTAAATCGCGGCCGAGTTATCGGAATTCTATCTGTTGGACGCACGACAGAGACTCCGTTTATCGCGGAAGACGTAGATTTCTTTAACCAAGCATCGGGACTGATAGCCATCGCCATTGAAAACGCGCTGGCCTATCAAGAGCTCAGAGAGCGTGAAGCCAAGATTCGGCGTTTGGTCGATGCGAACATCATCGGAATCTGTATTTGGAACGTCGAAGGGGACATCATCAATACCAATGAGGCGTTTCTAAAAATGGTGGGCTACGGCCGTGAACTTTTCGAATCCACGCCCATGCGCTGGACCGAAATGACTCCTCCGGAATGGCGCGAAAATGATGCAAGGATATTAGCTGAGCTACACGTCAAGGGGACTGCCCCACCATTCGAAAAGGAACTCTTCCGAAAGGACGGAAGCCGCGTACCGATATTAGTAGGAGCCGCATTGTTCGAGGCTGGCGGGACTGAGGGTGTCGCTTTCATCCTAGATTTGAGTGAACAAAAGCGCACAGAAGCGGAAATTCAGCGTCAAAATGAGCGGCTTGGTTTGCTTCTCAACCTGACGAGCAAAATCACCTCAAGCCTCGATCCGCGGGAGGTCTTGCGTTCGATTGCAGCAAATATACGCGAGGTTATACACGCTGACGCCGTAGCCGTTTCGCTGCCAGACGAAGCGTCAGGGAAATTCAAGGCATTTGCCGTGGATTTTCCTCACGGCAAAGGAGTCCTCAGGGAGGAGTTGCTCGCTTCCCCGAGCACCGCCTGTAAGGAAGCGATGGACACCTTAAAGCCCGTAGTCTGGGACTGGCGCGAACGTGACGAACTCGCGCCGGAGATATCTGATATCGCGGCTGCGGAGAGCGTAAGAGTCTCTTGCGATATTCCACTTGTCAATCGAGGCCGAGCCCTGGGAAACCTGGGGATTTTACGCAGGACAGAGACTCCGTTCACGCCGGAAGACATCGATTTCCTCAGCCGGGCGTCAGGACAGATCGCCATCGCGCTTGAAAACGCGCTGGCGTATCGGGAGATTTCCGAACTCAAAGACAAACTCGTCCAAGAAAAGCTTTACCTCGAACAAGAAATCCGCGGCGACATGCATTTCGAGCAGATCGTGGGGAACAGTCCGGCGCTCAAGCGCGTCCTGGAACTGGTCGAGACAGTCGCACCGATTGATTCAACCGTCTTGCTGCTCGGTGAAACGGGAACAGGCAAAGAGTTGATCGCCCGCGCGGTTCACGACCGTAGTCGCCGGAAGGACCGTACGTTTGTGAAGCTGAACTGCGCGGCGATTCCAACCGGCCTTGTGGAGAGCGAGCTATTTGGTCACGAAAAGGGAGCCTTCACGGGCGCCGTTGGCCAGAAGCTAGGCAGACTGGAACTGGCCGATCAAGGCACTCTGTTTTTGGACGAGGTCGGAGACATTCCGATTGAGATTCAGCCGAAGCTGCTGCGGGCTCTCCAGGAGCGGGAATTTGAACGCCTCGGCAGTACGCATACGCGGAAGGTGAATGTACGTTTGGTAGCGGCAACCAATCGCGATCTTCAGAAGATGGTTAAGGAGCATGAATTCCGCAGCGACCTCTACTACCGGTTGAATGTGTTTCCAATTCGGATACCGCCGCTGCGGGAGCGCAAGGACGATATTCCTCTGCTCGCGAGTTATTTCGTTGAAAGGTTCGCGAAACAGATGCAGAAGAAGATCGACAGTATTCCTGCGGCTGTGATGAAAAGCCTGATTGCCTGGGACTGGCCCGGGAACATTCGTGAACTGGAGAATCTCATTGAACGCGCGGTGATCCTGACGCGCGGCAGGTCGTTGGAGGCGCCGCTCGAAGAGCTACATAAGTCAACCACGGACCAGGCAACACATGGCGCAGCCGAGCAGGATCCAGAAGGCCTTGCCCGATTTCTGAAAAAGGCCGTGGATGCTATGAAGCAAAACAAGAATGTTGCTGACGACTATGCCAAGAAGCAGCGGGAAGAGATCGTTCGCGCACTTACGGAAAGCAAGGGACGCGTCGGTGGCGCTACGGGAGCTGCTGCACGCATTGGCATCAATCGCAACACTCTCGTCTCGCGGATGAAAAAGTTCGGCATCTATCCCAAACAGTATGTCTGATCGGGGCACTTAAGGTTTTCTAACAGCAAGAACCCCGCGGGTCAGCCATAGAGCGCAGCGAATGGCCTCGAAGATGAGCCACTCGTAGTGTACTCGCAGGATCTGTGCTTGTGGTGTCTCTGGGCGATTTGAAAATAAACATTTCTTGTAATCGACGGACCGATGAATTGCAGCTTTGTTGCCCGGCGTAACGCGGCCCGGGCGTGAAACATTCGCGCTTTCGTCGCTGCAATAGAGATCCCGAGGATCTCGGCGGTTTCAGGTAGGGAGATTCCTGCAGTTGATAAACCTCGATCACCTTCCGAAGGGAAGGCCGCAACTTTGCGATCGCATCTCTCAGAATTGTTTGCCGCTCGCTCTTTGCAAGCCGTTCCTCCGGATTCGACAAAGAGTCTGCCAGCGCGTCTTCAATGAGAAAGTCTGGGGCTTCGGCGGGACCCTTTACCGGGACTTCTCGGGACGCGCGATTCTTGCGGCGTTTCATCAGCGCCGCATTTGTGGCGATGCGAGTCAGCCAAGTCAGAAATTTCGATCTTCGATCGAAGCTTTCTAGATGAACGAAAGCATTAAGGAAGCACTCCTGAACCGCGTCCTCCGCATCTTCTCGATTTCGTGCAATTCGATGAGCGACGCGAAACATCTTTCTGCCGTGACGGTTGTGAAGCTCATCGAACGCTAGTCGTCGGCCGTTCTTGGCGACCGCAACAAGGTTCTCGTCACTCATAACCCGGATATCGTCGGATGAATCCTTTGTGCTGCCTCCTGAAGGCAGTGGAATCAGTTGCGATGCTGCCATGCGATGCTCCTTAACTCGTTTTCGGTAAGGCGAGAGTGCAAGTTTGATTCCAAGATGAGTGAAGGGCGGGTGGGACTGAGTCGCCCGAATAAAGAACTTATGCGATTGCAGATGCATGTGTTTCCGATGTCTGATTAGGCAGTCTGCCCGTCCGTTCTTTCCTGTTACCAACGTTTTCGGATCGAACCTGCCTTTCAACAATTTCAACTTTTCCACCTCCATGGGATCCGTCTCCTGCTGAAAACAAATTGACTTACGACTCCATCGGTTTGGCGTTTGCCTTGCCTGTATCCAACTGCAACGACATTCAAGGCCGATGGCTGCGGGAGGTATCCATGGTTGCTATTCATCGCATTCAAAGGAACGCTCTGATCTTAGCGATTCTCGTCTTCCTTGCCACGCCATTGGTGGCGCAGGATACGACGGCATCCGACCCGCAAAGCGCGTCAGAGACTCCCGACGCACGACTGCAGAAAGATGTGCAGAATCCGGTTGCCAGCCTTACCCTCGTTCCCCTGCAGAACAACACCAACTTCGACGCCGGGCCCTTTAACCGCACGCAGAACGTGTTCGACATTCAACCGGTGATCCCCGTCAACATCAGCAGCTACTGGAAAGTGATCGTGCGCATCGTCCAGCCGTTGGTGTGGCTGCCCTCCCCAAACCAGAACACCGGCGGCGAATACGGGCTGGGTGACATGGCGCCCGATTTCTTCTTCGCGCCGCGTCATCCTGGAAAACTAATGTGGGGTATCGGCCCAGCGTTCGCGATTCCTACAGCCACTGACCACGTCCTCGGGCAAGGCAAGTTCAGCATGGGGCCGTCCGCTGTGGTGTTGGTGCAACCGGGTAAATGGACGATCGTCAATCTTGTGAATAATGTCTGGTCGGTGGCCGGCTCAGGAGGCCGCCCGTCCGTCAACCAAATGCTGGACCAGTACTTCATTACCCGCAACTTGAAAAAGGGATGGTATGTCACCTCAGCGCCGATCATTACCGCCAACTGGAAGGCCCCGAGCGGCAACGTCTGGACCGTGCCCTTCGGCGGCGGTCTTGGAAGAGTCCAAAAACTCGGGAGTCAGCCCGTCAATTGGAATGTGGAATTCTTCGGCAACGCCGTGCATCCAAAAGGCAGCCCGTCCTGGAGCATGCGAATGACTCTGGCTTTCCTGTACCCCAAGTACTCGAAGAAATAGAAGAAAGCGATGATGGAAGCAAAACGTTCAAGAAACTTTTGAAAGGAGCAAACAATGTTCTATGAAGGCAACAAAGTCTTAACCATGCTGGAGCAAAAGAAGATTCCGCTTGGCATTCAGTGCTTCACGGGCAACACGGAACTGGTCGAAGTTATGGGCGCAACTGGCTTCGACTTCGTCATGTTCGATTGCGTGCATAGCGGCAACGATGTGCGGGCGATGGAGGAACTGGTCCGCACGGCGACGCTCGCAGGAATGGCTTCCTATATCCGCGTGCCTGACGCACACAATGAGACCGACGTGCGCCGCGCGGTTGAAGCGGGTGCGGAGGGGCTTGTTCTGCGTGAGGTTCACTCGGTGGACGATATCAAAGCCGCCGCGAATGCCGCATATTTCCTGCCCAAGGGCGATCGTCGCATCTGCCCGTCGACGCGCTCGGCCAACTACAATTTCCGCCGCTTCGTCGAGTTTACAGAGCGCAACAACCGTGCGGTGACGCTGGTGCCGGAGATTGAGAACCCAGACGGGGTCGCTCACATCGAGGACATCTGTGCTCATCCAGACGTGCACATGCTCATCTTCGCGCAAGGTAACCTCGCCTTCAAGCGTGGCGAAGGCAATGCCATGGACAAGGGTGCGCAGACGGCCGCGGATTATCAGACTGTTCTCCGGGTGGCCAAGAAGCACAACGTAGCCGTGATTGGCGGCCCGGTGCTAACGCCCACGGCTGAGGCGTGCCGCCGGGCCTTGCAGGACGGCGTGACCGTGTTCTGCCTTGGCCTCGACTCGATGGCGTTCCGAAGCTGGTGCGAGGACACAGTCCGCGCCCTCGCCGACGGTGTGGAGGGCGTATCTGAATGGACTCGCCCGCCGATTCCCGAGAGCGGCTTCACGGAAGATCGACCTGTGCAGAGCAGGGCCGTACCCAAAGCGACTCACGCTGCATAACGACGCGTCCCTCAGCCTGCGAGGGCCGTGCTGTATCTTACGGCCCTCGAAGCTTGCAAGGCATCTGCTCTCTTCAGACTTTTCGCCGTGCTTTCTTCTAGTTCCCCAACTCTGCTGGAACGCGCTCATGTCCTACAGGTCGTCTCTGGCCAAGTTTCTCGTGAACCGTCTCTCTTCTCCCATGGGCAAGCCAAATCAATCACGTATACACCTGGGTGTACATCATCGAACACTTCGCGCGATCACAGGCCCTCTTGCACCGCTATCGTTTCCCGATGGTGGTGTTGAAAGGAGCCATCAACACTTCAAACACACAACACCTCTTGTTTACTTTTTCCGCGATGATCCGCTTCATTTCGCTGAATTTATCCGTTTCGGAGAGTGCAACTGCTTTGGCACTGCGATTGCCTTTATAGCTACGAAAGTTACACATTGGGCTGACTCTGATGACACCATTTACCGTAGCGACGTTGGAAGTGCCAGGTGGCAGCAAGGCTGCCATCGGTATCGAGGGATCATATTATCTGCTGGAAGACATCCAGCCCCTCCTTCAACCCGCTTCCTCTAAGACACTCCTCGAAACTTGGGACACGTCATTGCCGTTGCTGCAGGCGCTGGCCGATTCCCTCGTCACAAATGGCGCTACAAAGACCGCAGGGATCCCGAAGGAGGCAGCAAACCTGCTGGCTCCAGTCCTCTACCCGGACAACCTGGTTGCCGTCGGAGGCAATTATGCCGGGCATCTCAAGGCGATGGGTCTGGAGGTCAAAAAGTGGGACGCTATGCCATTTTTCATTCGGCCACCGAAGTCCACCCTGGTGGGCCCCGGCGAAACCGTTCGAATACCGAAGACAACTCATCAATTCGACTGGGAATGCGAATTGGCTGTATTCGTGGGCAAGCGGCTGAAGGACGCAGCACGAGATGAAGCTTCGGCCGCTATTGCCGGCTATGCGATTGGTCTCGATCTATCCTGCCGCGATCTCATCTGGGTGGACAACGACCTTAAGGTCGACCTCGTGCGTGGCAAGGGACAGGATACGATGGCGCCGTGTGGACCCGCGATCACGCCGTCAAAGTTCGTCAAAGATCCGAATAGCCTTCGCATCCAGCTATACGTGAACGATGAAAAGATGATGGATGGGTCGACCAGCCAGATGATCTACAAGATCGATGAACAGCTGAGCATCATCAGCAACTTCATCACCCTTCAACCCGGCGACATCCTCTTCACGGGATCGCCTTCCGGATCGGCAAGAGAGCACGGGGGACGGTGGCTTAAGCCCGGAGATCGAATCCACGCAGAGATCTCGGACGTAGGAGTCCTGAACGTGACGATGCGACGGGACTGATGTCACAGCGCACGAGAAGTTCTGAAACCAGATCAGTAGAAGGAGGAAAGCAATGATCAATCGAACCCAAAAAGGAGAATCCATATGTCGCAAGCAAAGCCTGCAACTGCACCGCAAGTAAAGCGCGTCGTTATTGGCGTTGGTCCAGACAAGAAATCAGCCGCCATCCACCGCGACTCCCCAAATCACCAGGAGGTTCCCGGCATCTTTTGGCGCTCCACACTCTGGGCGGCAACCGAACTACCTGTCAACAACCAGGCGGGTGGAGACCGGGGTGCCGATGTCACAATCCGCGAACCCACCGAAAACGGCCTGATCTTCCGCGCCTTGGAGATACCGCCGGATATCAAGGATGCCAAGAAACACATTGAGATCCTTCAGGAACTCAATAAGAAGGTGAAGCAGAAGTATCTACCCACGGAAAAGGATCTCGAGCGTCATCCCAGCATGCATCGTACCGATACGTGCGACATGTTCACGGTCGCGTACGGCGAGATCTACCTCGTGAGCGACACGGACGAAACCCTACTTCGACCTGGTGACACGGCCGTAGTGCTTGGGGTGAACCACGCGTGGAGCAATCGCGCGGACAAGCCGTGCATGATCATCGGCACGATGGTGCATGCGAACCCGTGGCCTGGGGACAAATATCCGGCGCCTGGTCTGTAGTCAATTCCGTTGAATTTCGGCGGGCCGAGCTGCGCATCGCAGCTCGGCCGCCTCAAGAACGAGATTTTGGTGGCGCTTAATCGAAAAAGAGGAATTGGTCTTTTTCCGAAGCGGCATAGGTCAACAAGTACCTAATGTCCTACAACGACCAGCGAAGCCCTTTGCATGGACCAAGGCCGCCGAATGAATTCACGATATCCGAGAACCGAGGAGGTTGAAGACCGTGCAAGGGTTGCTCACGCATCGCAGTTTTTGGGAGGACCTCATTGGCCGGGTGGGCGGGCCGATAACGTTTCGACTCATCCTGCAGCCGAGCATAGCTGTCATCCTTGCAATCCGTGACGGGTTGAAAGATGCCAAGGCCGGCCGGCCGCTTTATTTCTGGAGCCTCTTCACCCGTTCAACTGAAAGACGGCAACTGCTAAAGGACGGATGGAAGTCGGTGGGTTTAGTTTTCGTCTTCGCAATTGTTATTGACGGGGTCTACCAGTTCATTGTTTGTCGATGGTTTTATCCGGGAGAGGCACTGACCGTGGCTATTGTCCTAGCCATTGTTCCCTATCTGCAGATTCGTGGCCTGGCGAATAGCATTGCACGAGACGGTATCCAGAGCAAAGGCAGGGAAAGTAGCCCGTAATCTAATCGACTGAGCCGGTTTGAGACAGATTACGTGTAACCCATGTCGGAGTTCGAATGTTCTTAATCGGTCTCGATGCCGTTGAATTTCGGCAGTCGAACTGTGCATCGCAGCTTGGGCCGCCTTTCAAGATCGCGATTAGGAGGAAGGCTTATGTGTGGACTGACGTTGCAAGAGGCGGACGCCATCGTGCAAGGCGCGTTAGGGAAAGCTCGTGAGCTAAAGTGCAGCCCGATGACCGTTGCGGTGGTCGACGCCGGTGGCGCTGCCATTGTGATGAAACGCGAAGACGGAAGCGGTGTACTAAGACCAGATATCGCATTCGCCAAGGCCTGGGGTCCTATCGGGATGGGGATCGGGGGGCGAGCGATGGCAAAGCGGGCGATGGATACTCCCACATTCTGGGCGTCCCTTAATACCATTTCAGCTGGTCGCATTGCGCCGGTCGCTGGTGGTGTCTTGATACTGAAAGAGGGGAAAGTGGTGGGTTCGATCGGAATGAGCGGAGATCTTCCCGACAACGATGAAGCCTGCTCCATCGCCGGTGCTCAATCTGCCGGCTTTGAGACCGAAGTCGGTGAAGCCGCTCTCGGAAAGCTGTAGAACTTGGAGCAACAGAAGGAGTCCACATGGCGAAGCCGGTTCGGAGTCGGCTTGACCGCCTGGTTGAGGAGAGTCGGCAGCCACAGTCTGCGCCTTATCTGAGCATAGTGTACCCACTAGCTGCACAGAGCGGTTGCGATGCAGGGCACTCTGGGAGGAAGAAAATGATCCGCACAATCATTTCGACTGACGACAGCATTGCCACAACGATTTTGAGACTCGTCTTGGGAGTCGTCTTTTTCGCACATGGAGCACAGAAGATGCTGGGATGGTTCGGCGGCTTTGGATTTGCCGGCACGATGGGATTCTTTACCGGGACCATGCACATTCCGGTCCCTTTAGCCTTCCTGGCGATCTGCGCTGAATTTTTCGGGGCGATGGGTCTGATCATTGGTTTCCTGACGCGAATCGCTGTTTTTGGAATCGCGACGAACATGGTCGTGGCCATCGCGACGGTGCATCACGATTTTGGATTTTTCATGAATTGGAATGGAACTCAGAAAGGAGAGGGGTTCGAATTTCATCTGCTGGCGCTGGCGATCGCGGCCTTCCTCATGATCCGAGGAGCAGGAGCCTTTTCCGTGGACCATGCGCTTTCCACAAAAGCGCCGTCCTATGGTGGGGCACGGAGCGGTTTGAAGCAGGCGTGAACCCATGAAGAAGAACATTGAGATCATTGGCGCTCCCCGCCTGGCCATCGTCCTGGCGAGGTGTTAGCGGGCAGTTGCCCAGATAGGAAATTTGCATGTCGAGACGAGGGGGAGCGAAAACGATGAAAGAGACAATCGGTAATTTCTTGTTGCGGAGACTGGAAGAGGTTGGGATTCGACACATCTTCGGTGTGCCCGGTGATTTCAATCTTGAGTTTGTTCAGCAACTCGAGAATCGCGGACGACCGGAGTGGGTCGGAAACTGCAACGAACTCAATGCGTCTTACGCGGCAGATGGATACGCGCGTCTCAACGGGCCGGCCGCTCTTGTTGTTACGAACGGCGTAGGAGCCCTCAGTGCCATCAACGGGATTGCCGGATCGTATTCTGAACATCTTCCGATCGTCTGTATCTGTGGCTCCCTCCCCCTGCGGTCGATCGCTCGGCGAACAATGATGCACCATACGCTGGCAGATGGTAGCCAGGATGTATTCCTGCGAGCGTACCGGCAAGTGACGGCGGCGCAGGCGCAGCTAACGCCGCAAAATGCGGCTGAAGAAGTAGATCGTCTCATTCGCACTGCATGGAGATTGAAGCGTCCGGTTTACCTAGAACTGCCTTCCGACATCGCCTATCTCGAAATTCAGGTTCCAGACGACCCTCTTGTGTTGCGGGAACCTGAAAGCGACGAAGAGCGCCTCGCGTCGAGTGCTCGCCACATCGCCGGTCGCCTTTCCGGTGCCCGGCGTCCCGCTGTGCTCATTGACATGGATGCTGAGAGGTTTGGTGTCCTGCAAGAAGTGAATGAGCTCGCTGAAAAGCTCCAATTGCCCGTAGCAACGATGAGCAGTTCAAAGGGGATCTTCTCGGAACAATCTCCCCTCTTCGCCGGCATCTACTTCGGTAGCGCCAGCAGCCAGCAACTGAGAGATTTGGTTGAGGGGAGCGATTGCCTTATTGCAATCGGTCATCGCCGTGTCGATAGCACCTCCGATTTTTTCACAGACCACCTACCTGATAGCGTGATTCGACTCGACGGGTATTCGGCTGACGTTTCCAACGAATATTACGAGGGAATTACCCTTCGCGCTGTGTTGCGTCGGGTGATCGACTCGGTTCCAGTGCGTCAGACCGAACCCACCAGGCACCGCACTGTCGCGAACAGTACCGCACTCGAGACCTCTGACACGCCCCTGACACAAGCGGAGTTCTGGGGAGCGCTTCAGAATTTTGTCCGTCCCGGAGACGTGATTATCGCAGAGGATGGCACCTCAAGCTCTGGCGGAACCAAACTGGTCCTTCCAGAAGGGTGCACGTTCATAACTCAGGCGATTTGGGGTTCCATCGGGTACACCCTGGGAGCTCTTCTCGGTACATTGAAGGCCGCACCGGAGCGACGGCATATTCTGCTGATAGGTGATGGCTCGTTTCAACTGACAGCACAAGAACTTTCTACGATTTTGCGTCACGATCTGAAGCCACTAATCTTCCTGATTAACAATGGCGGCTACACGATCGAACGCACCATCCTGGGTTTGCATGCCAAGTACAATGATGTCGCAAACTGGCACTATGCGGACCTTCCACGAGTGTTTAGCCGCCGCGAAGTGGCGTCACATGTCGTTGCCACATCTAAGGAGTTGTCCGAAGTTCTCAGGGCAGTTGATGATTCCTTCATCTTCGTAGAGTTGTTGACGAAACCGGACGATGCACCACTTGGCTTAATCCGAGGTGGGCACGCATCTGCGAATCTCGATTACGGACCGCGGGGCCCCCAATCCGCTGCTGGAGCACAAATCCCGGTTCCAAAGTCGTGAAATCAGCGTACGTCGAGGTGAAGTCGATCTGAATCCGTCATAACCCCCGAAAAACAGGAGCGAATTCAATGACCAGCGTTCATGACCTAACCCACGACCTGTCGCGCGAGCATGGCGTCACAAACGGTCCCGGAAGTCTGGAAAAGGAAGACGTTATGAGTGCAGGAGAGCCCACACTAGAACGTACGCAGCCGGGCGGGCTAATCGCTTGAAATGCTGAGACGAAGGAAAACCAAGACGAGGTCAGTTCACGCCGATTCCAAGAAGATAACCGAAACGGTGAAATGAAATGAAATGAAATGAAATCGAGTTCCGAAAGAACTTCCGGCACCAAGAAGAGTCCGAAGACTCACCGCGTCTTGATCGGGGTTCTCCTTGCCGTGTTCTTCGCAGGACTGGGTTTCTTCGCCTTGGCATGGCGCCCCTCAATAGCTCCCATTACTCGCCCGGAACCAGGAAGCTTTCCTGCCGATTTGGTCGCGAAGGGAGAGGCTCTCTCTGCGGCTGGACATTGCGCGGCGTGTCACACGCAGCCAGGCGGACAGCCGTTTGGTGGTGGATACGCGCTACACACCCCGTTTGGAATCATTTATGGCGACAATATTAGTCCCGACCCGCAAACCGGCACAGGGGCTTGGTCGCTCGAAGCTTTCACCCGTGCCATGCGAGAGGGCGTTGCACGCGATGGCTCCCATCTTTCGCCCGCGTTCCCCTACTACGCGTTTACAAAATTATCGGATGATGACGTCAACGCGCTGTATGCGTATCTGATGACGCGGCCGCCGGTGAGCAGCACCACGCCAGCCAACACGATTCCGTGGCCGCTCAAAATACGCCCCCTCTATGAGGGGTGGAAGATTTTGTTTTTCAGGACCGGGAGGTTCCAACCCGTTTCCTCCAAGAGCGCCGAATGGAATCGCGGAGCCTATCTGGCTAACGCGCTCAGCGATTGTGCAGGCTGTCATACTCCGCGCAACGTCCTCGGCGCCGAGGACAGCAGACACGCCTACGCAGGCTCCTTAGTCGAGGGCTGGATCGCGCCCGCGCTCACCGACGCCAACCCGTCGCCCGTTCCGTGGACGCAAGAAGAGCTGTTCACCTACCTGCGCACCGGTGTCACCCCGCTGCATGGGGCGACTGGTAGCACGATGACTCTGGTGATTCGCGGTGCCCTCGCGCTTCCGGTCGTGCCGGACTCCGATATTCGCGCCATCGCTCTCTACTTCAGCGAGATGGACCACGCGAGCGCTCGTGCAAACGACATCGAGGCGGCAACACGGCAGGCTCTCGCGACTTCCGATCTTGGCAGTGCTCAAGGGAATGATCCCGACGCTGACCTGTATGCCTCCGCCTGTATGTCATGCCACTACAACCGTGCGCCAAGTCCGCTTGCCGCTCGTCCGGAACTGGCGCTTAACAGTTCGCTGACGCTATCTGAACCGACTAATTTCATCCAAGTGGTGCTGGACGGCGTGAGCAACACGGAGACCGAAAACAACACGGAAGGCGCGGCGGGACTGGTGATGCCTGCTTATGAGTCGTCACTGACCGACGCCGAGATCGCCCGCCTTGCGGCCTATCTGCGTCGCACTCGCACGAAATTGCCGCCTTGGAACGATCTGGAGAAAAAAGTGGCCGCCATCCGAAGGGCGGGGCCTGCATACCATTAACAGAAAGCGAGAGGAGTCAGGCGATCATGACCACATTCGATCTCAACGGCCGCACCGTTTCGGCACATAGTCCGGACGACACGCCTTTGCTGTGGGTAATCCGCGACGAGCTTGGTCTCACAGGAACGAAATTCGGTTGCGGCATCGGTTTTTGTGGTGCTTGCATTCCACGAGAACGAGAAAATCCGCTCCGAAAATCCTGAATCTTGCCGTTATATCGATTTCATAGGTACCATCGTGCCCATCCATAGACTCGCGGTGTTCCGTTTGAAACTGCCGAAGTTTACCGGAGGTCGACTCCAGGTATTTCTTAACCTCCAGTTCAAATTGGATTGAGGTTATTTTCAGCTTTTTCTTAACTTTAAACATTAGATTTGATCCAGACCCACTCCCGACAGAATGTTATTACGAATCAGGTGAGAGGTTGCTGTGGAGCGGAAACAGCCCAAACAGCCAACTGACACCAAAACTTAGCACCGGCACTTCTTGCTTGAAGGGCAATCAATCCTCATCAATTCAGTAAACCGTTATTGTATAGGTGCTTTGGTCATCCAAGCCGGATGGCGGAACTGGCCAACGCAAGAGACTTCCGCAGGGCCTAAACGGCTCGCAGCGGGTTCAAGTCCTCCTCTCGGCACCAATTTTTTGATCAGATCTGTGCTTCGGCCCCAAAAGTACACTGTACTGTTAACTCGTTGCTATAGCAATTTTTCTCACATATACTCCATCCACTTTCCAGAGATTTCATTGTCCAGGCTATAAGCATGAGAAGGTAGTTTTTTGTGAAAGATGAGGAACTACCATGGCAGCAAGC
>Ga0137418_10003536_pt1 | contig 14354 bp, 12 predicted proteins | sample CZODoug3_1_2_16f_FD_122242 | JGI IMG/M metagenome (GOLD analysis project Ga0137418, IMG submission 122242) | Vadose zone soil fungal communities from Angelo Coast Range Reserve, California, USA - CZODoug3_1_2_16fungal (Hybrid Assembly) | ecosystem: Environmental > Terrestrial > Soil > Vadose...
GCTGGACCGCGCCGTGGCTCTCAAATTCCTTCCCGAAGATCTGGCGCAAGATCCCCACGCTCTGGAGCGCTTCAAGCGCGAAGCCAAAGCGGCCTCCGCGCTGAATCATTCCAACATTTGCACCATTTACGATATCGGCGAACAGGACGGCCGTGCCTTCATCGCCATGGAGTTTCTGGAAGGCGTCACATTGAAGCACGCGCTGGCCGGTCGCCCCATGGAAATCGATACGCTACTGTCGCTGGCTATTGAAATTTCCGAGGCACTGGAAGCAGCGCATGCCAAAGGCATCGTGCATCGCGACATCAAGCCGGCAAACATTTTTGTCAGCAGCCGCGGGCACGCCAAGATTCTAGATTTTGGTTTGGCGAAAATCACCGCGTCATCGAATCCCGCGAGCAAGGCCGGAGCAACCTCCGCCGACACGCTGGACGCCGATCATCTCACCAGTCCCGGCACGGCGATTGGCACCGTGGCGTATATGTCGCCAGAACAGACCCGCGGAAAAGATTTGGACCCGCGCACCGACCTGTTTTCGTTTGGCACAGTCCTCTACGAAATGGCTACCGGTGCATTGCCGTTTCGCGGCGATACCTCGGCGGTGATTTTCCACGCGATCTTGGAAAAAGAGCCGACACCGGTCGTGCGGCTGAACCCGGATCTGCCGCCGAAGCTGGAAGACATCATCAGCAAGGCGCTGGAGAAAGATCGCAATTTGCGCTACCAAAGCGCGGCGGAAATGCATGCGGACCTGGCGCGGCTGAAACGCGACACCACATCGCGGGCTGTACCGGCGGCGGTCCATGACTCGGACGATAAAGCATTTTCCCCGACGCCGTCAGCGGGAACACCTGCAGCTGCAAGCGGCGCAGTCACGGGAGCAGTCGCGCCATCGGGAACTCAGCCTGCCGGCAAGTCCGGTTCCACCACAATTACGGTTCCCGCCTGGACCACCAGCAAAAAAACCTGGGGAGCCATTGCTGCGTCGATTGTCGTGGTTGTGCTCGGAGTATTTTTCTTCACTCACAAGACCGCGCACGCGCTGACCGACAAAGATTTGATCCTGGTAACCGATTTTACCAACACCACCGGCGACGCCGTGTTTGACGGCACACTGAAAAGCGCGACGGCCGTTGGACTTGGCCAGTCGCCATTTTTGAATGTGGTCAGCGATCAAAAAATTCAGCAGACATTGAAATTAATGGGACAAGCGCCGGATGCCCGCATCACTCCGGAAATTGGCCGGCAGATTTGTACCCGCAACGCGGTTAAGGCCATGCTGACCGGCTCCATCGCCTCGGTGGGCAGCCAGTATCTGATCACGTTAAATGCGGTTAACGCGGCGACCGGAGACAATCTGGCGCAAGAACAGTTCCAGGCTTCCAAAAAAGAAGATGTGCTAAACGCGCTGGGTACCGGCGTCTCTTCGCTGCGCAGCAAGCTCGGCGAATCTCTGGCTTCGGTGAAAAAATTCGACAAGTCGCTGGATGAGGCCACAACTTCATCACTGGATGCTTTGAAGGCCTACACCGAAGGCTCAGCGGTGCGCACCAGAGGTAACGAAGCGGCATCGGTGCCGCTGTTCAAGCACGCGATCGAGCTCGATCCAAACTTCGCTTCCGCTCACGCTATTCTTGGAACCGCCTACAGCAATCTCGGCCAAGTCGATCTCTACGAAAAATATTTGAAGCAGGCGTTCGATCTCAAAGATCGCGCCAGCGAACGCGAGCGCCTGTACATTGCCGGGCATTACTACGATTCCATCGGCGATATCGACCAGGAGATGCAGACCTGGCAGTTATACGTGCAGACCTATCCGAACGATGAAATTCCCACATCCAATCTGGCGGTACTCTACGCCCGGCTCGGCGACTACGAGACCAGCTTGAAATTTGCCCTGATGGGCATTCAATTGGCGCCCGATTCCAACTATGGCTATCTAAACTCAACGTGGGCTTACGACGCCCTGGGCCGCTTTGACGAAGCCAAGGCCATGGCCAACGAAAGCATTAAGAAAGTAGGCGATACTCCCATCGCTCACACCATGCTGCTGAATACCGCGATCGCCCAAGGTGACACGGCCGCAACAGAACGGGAGTTGGCTCTTGCCAAGGATGATGCCGGCGACCTGCTCCGATTTATTTACTCGGCTCAGGCCGGCCGCGCGTTGGGGCATGGCCAGCTACAAAAGGCGCAGGAATACCTGCAAAAATGGGAAAATGCGGGGCGGCGGGCCAACGCAGAGGAGTTAGCCGCCACCGCGATCTGCAATAAGACACTGATGGAGCTGCTGGTTTCCGGGAAACCTCGGCGAAAATTTGAACCGCAAACGGTTTTCGCCGTTTCCAAATCGCCCGACGTGCGGTCTTGCGTTGCAATCACCCTTGCTCTCGCCGGTCGAGACACCGAAGCTGCCCGTTTGGCCGACGAGCTCGCGAAGGAGCGTCCGCAGGACACCTGGTACCGCGCGGTGTATATTCCTGCAATTCGAGCGCAGATCGAGCTCAACCACGGCAATGCTTCGAAGGCCGTGGAACTGCTCAAAGCCGCCCAAGCCTACGATAAAGGCAATGCCGGCATGCTTCGTTTGCGCGGTAATGCCTTTCGTATGAATCATCAATTCAAGGAAGCCGAACCAGAATTTTTGGCCGCGATGAAGTTGCAGACCGACGGAATCCAGGATACCAACTCCTTCCTGGCGCAACTCGATCTCGCGCGGAACTACGTCTCCGAAGGCGACACCGCCAAGGCTCGTACTACCTATCAGGACTTTTTTGTTATCTGGAAAGACGCCGACCCTGACTTGCCTCTGCTCGCCGCCGCTAAATCCGAATACGCCAAGCTGCAATAGCGCTCTTTTTGCATAGTGAAACTGGCGTTGCTTTCGCGCTTTCCAGCAAAATTTCTCCAGGTAAAACGTTGCGCCTAGGAGTTCGTCCTCCACGCTTGCAATTTCCAGAATGGCGCGCCGGACAATTTCGCCGCTCCCAGAAAAAACAAAACCGCGATCACCAGAATTCCCGGGACGATTGAGTAGCGATATTCCAGGCAGTCGGGAATTACGTCCAGCGATTGGATTAGGCCGGTGAGCAGCATCAGGCTGTTGAGAGTGGATCTGGCACGCAAAATCAACGCCAAGAGCAGCATCAGCGCGAGCGCCAGGTCACGCGAAAATGTGTAGCCTGCATAGACGCGAACGGCTGCGGTGATCTCCGCGTTCGGCGAAACCAGCATCGCTGGCTTCAACAGCGAAATCGCCGCACCCATGCCCAGCAGAATGATTCCCAGCAAAATCACGCCACGCAACCACAGCGGCAACGGCGCTCGACTGTCAAGCAGCGAAGTCTGGGTGGACAAACCTGCCGGCGATTGTGCATGGGCTGTAGTCATGGCGACGCTCCGAAGGGCCGGCAGCTGCCGAGCTGTCTGCCGGTTCGAAGATTCATACGCAGCGTCGGTGGAGAAGATTACGCGGCGCTATTTACAATGGCCATCGCAAACCCGTCGTAACCTTTGCTGCCAACGGTTTGCAGCGCCGTGGAACTGAGACGAGGCTCATTGGCCAGCGCGTCGAAGAGTTGCCGTGCGCCCAATACATCTTTATCGGTGCTGGCGGCGTCGGCAACCGCGCCGTCGCGAATCACGTTATCAACGATGATCAACGTCCCGGGATGAGAGAGCTTCATCGCCCACTGAAGATACGCTGCATTGTTGGGCTTATCGGCGTCGATGAAGATCAAATCAAAAGGTTCGCTGATTTCAGCTTGGAGTTTGGGAAGAGTATCCAGCGCAGCGCCGACTCGGATCTCTACAAGATGAGAAAGCCCGGCATTGGCGATATTTGCTCGCGCAATCTCGGCATGCTTCGGATTGAACTCCAGGCTGATCAATTTTCCGCCTGCCGGCAATGCGCGAGCCAGCCAGATGGAACTGTATCCACCGAGCGTGCCAATCTCCAGAATGCGGCGCGCAAAAATCATCTTTGCAAAAAGATGCAGCAGCTTGCCCTGATTTGGAGCGACGTCGATCGCCGGAAGTCCCGCGGCGCGATTGGCGGCCAGCGCGGCATCGAGTGCCGGGTCAGAAAGATGCAGTTCCGCGGCGATATAGCTATCTACTGCAGTCCATGTTGGCTGCAGCGGTTGATCCGTGACCATAGTTTCCTCAGTTACAAATTTGTGGCGCGATTGACAAATTTACCAGAGAAATTTTCTTCCGGCCAAAAGTATTCCCGCGCGCCCCGTAGCGCAGACAATCTCGTCTGCGCGGTGTGGAGGACGGTGGCTGGGAGAGTTCAGATTGCAGGTGAATTCGCCGGTATTCCTGTAGCGAGCGCCTTGGTCAGGCCGCAGTCGCTGGCGTAGCCGCAGCGTGGCGGCGCCACGTGGCAAATCCTTCGCGCGCCAGGCTGAAGATCGTGCGGCGATTCTGGTAGATCAATTTGGTCCATGCAATTGGACCCATTTGCGGGAAATAGATTCCGCGGAAACACAGCCGGGCGATGAAAATGTTCAGTCGATAGCCCAGCGGCTTGTCGTGCAACGAATCTACCGCGTGAGCCAATGCTTCCGCACTGTAAGACAGCGCCCATCCACGTTTCACTTCCGCGTGGGCTTCGTCGATGCTCATTTTCAACGGTGTGTGGGCCATCGCGAATGGAATAAATTTTTGCCAATGCTTCGGACGAGTCAATCGCCCAGCGGCTTCCAATCGTTTGTATAGCGGCGTCGCGGGCAGCGGGGTGAGTAATCCGAAAATCGGGAGTCCCGGCGGCCAGGTACGAATCTGTTCCAGGGTGCGATCGGCGACGCCGGTAGTATCGTTGTCCATGCCAAAAATAAAAGAGGTGATCGCGTAAACATTTTGGTTAGCCAGCCGTTGCAACACTGCGGCGTATTCACCCGGCTTATTAAATCCTTTGTTGACGTCGGCGAGATTGGCGGGATCGATCGATTCCATGCCGATGAACACCCATTTGCCGCCGGACTTGGAAATGAGCTCGACCAGCTCTTCATCGCGCAAAAGATTGGCGCTGATCTGCGCGACCCAATGCACTTGGGCGTCGGCGGCGATGATATCGCGCAGCAGCGATTTGGTGCGCTTGATGTTGATGGCGAAATTATCGTCGATAAAAAACACCGCGATCTGCCCGCCTTCTTTTTTCGCGCGCGCTTTCAACAAGAGCAGTTCGTTAACCACGCTTTCGTTGGTGCGGAACCGGATGGAGTCGCCGAAAAATCCCGTTACCGTGCAGAACTCACACCCATAAGGGCAGCCGCGGCCAGACTCCATTGGGATGATGCGGAACGAACCCCATCCTTCACCGATGCGCTGCAGCGTGCTCTTGACCATCTTGGGAATGAGATTAAATTGTTCGAGATTGATTTTGTCCCAGGGAATCGCCGGATAGTCCTTGAGGCTGGGCTTTTTTTCCTGTCCGAAGTCGTCGACCGGAGTGTACAGATCTTTCAAAGTGCCGCGCGCGGCGTCGGCCACAATCTTCGGCCAGGTTTCGTCGGCTTCACCGAGCGCCACCGCATCCGCGTGCCTCGGCCCGCCATTGCGGCCCAACGCTTCATCAAATTCCTCGGTGACGTGCGGCCCGCCCATCACCACCGGCACGCCAACGGCACGAATGGCGTCAGCCATGCGATACGCTTTGGCGATCATGCGGGTCATCGCGCCGATGCCCACGAGTCCGATCTGGTGCTCGACGACGTAGCGCGCGATGCCCGCTTCGTCCATCGGCTGCGCGTTGCCATCGATCAGCAATACTTCATGTTCTGAAGGAGTAAGTGCCTGAAGAAGAAACATCCAGAGGTGCGGCATGAAATTACGGGTGACCCCGTTATCGGGGTTGTACAGCAAAATGCGCATCGATTTTTTTTCTCCGCTAGTCGCGTGATGCGTCGTTGCGAAATCAAGCGAGGAACAATCGCAAGGAGGCTTGCTGGGGCTGACAGTAGGATTGCAAACGCTGGGTGAAACGATAGCACGTTGTGTCAATGCAGTGCGGGCTAATTTGTACGGTACCGCTCATTTGCGCAACTGGGTCTTAGGTTTTTCAAACAACTAAAATAGGCGCTGGCGCGTCGAAGTAGCCAGTTTTATCATTCGCGGTTAGTCGAAAATGATAAATTCAGCGCTTGGCGCGGTCAGGTGGTTTTCCGGATTTGGATAGAGTCGTAGCTGGATCGCAGGATGATTTTGGGGCCCCGAGCCGAGCCGTATTTGCCTTCCAGGTGAGAATCACCTTTGTCGGTGCGAGTCGCTTTCAGCGAGTCCGCGGTAAATTCCGAACTGATGTCGCAAGAGCGGCAATCGGCTTGAATTTCGAAGCTCGAGTTGGACGGAATGCTAATCGAGATGGAAGAACGCTCGTTATTCACCGAGATGTCTTGTTTTGGCGGATTGGAAAAACGCAGCTCAATGGAGCCGTTGGTATTGTCCAGCACGATTTTGCCGGTAACGTTGTCCAAAGAAATGGAATTATTCTTGGTGCGCGAAGTCAAATTTCCCGGCGCGTCGGCAATTTCCAAATTGCCGGAGGTTTTTTCAAAGTGGCCGCTAAGTTGGCTAAGTGTTAAATCGCTGCGCTGGGAGATGAACCGCACGCCTTTGGCAATCTTATCGGCGCGAATGGAACTGTAAAATTCTCCATCGACGGTGAGGCTCCCGGAAGTATTGACCACTTCAATTTCCCCGCCGTGGCCGGTGATTTTCACGTCGCCCTTGGTATCGGAAACTTTCACATCGCCCTTTTGGATGGCGATGTCCACATTTCCCGCGGTGTCGTTGATTTCAACGTCGCCATTTTGGGTGGAAGCGGAAACGTCGGTTTCCATGTTGGAGATGGTGATGCCGCCGCGCTCATTGCGAATAGTGACCACCGCTTTTTTCGGTACGGACACTTCCAGGTCGACCGAAGTGCGCGAATCGCCGAGGTCGTAGCCGGTGGGGCGGATTTCATAGGCGTCGCCGCTCTTGACCACCGCGACGTTGATTGAGGATGCGCGTTGATTGGCGTCCGACTCGCTGAAGGTGCGAATGGATTTTTTGCCGGTGATGCGCAGTGTGGGTTCATCCGAGGCGCGAACCGTGACGTCGCCGCGTCCAATGTGAATGGCGATGTGCGCGGTTGGCGGAATCGGCTGGGGCGGAACGTCCAGGTCAAACGAATATGGGTCGCCGCCCATATTGATGTCGATATTATCGAACGCATGCGGAAGCTTGTCGGCCGCAATCACAATGCCGACGACGGTCATCAGGCCGATGACCAAGAAAACTTCGCCGGGAGTGATCCAGCCGGCGCTGCGGCCTTGGCGCTGGGCCATGGTGCGTTCGTAAAGTTTGGTTCCGCCCCAAAAGATGAAGATCAGCGGCCACCAGTGATGAATTAGATTGCCAATTTCAAGATGGCCGTAATTGTGAAACAGCAGTAAAAAACCAAAAATGATCAGCAGCAGGCCGCTGAAAACGCCGCTGGTGCGTAGGCGGCCGGTCGGGTTGCCAGTCAGGTTACCAGTCAAGTTGTTGGGTGAGCCGTTGGCCATGAGGGATTAGCGCCCCTGTCCAGAAAACGGAGTGGGAGCAACCGGAGGATTCGAAGGCGGCGGAGGAGTTATTTGCGGTACCAGTGGAGTTTCACTGACGTGGCCATCCATCGGAGCGACGGCAGAGCCAAGGAGAATCGCGCCGATGACGATCAAGAGAATCGGATACGTCCGCATGAAACTAAATTCGCCGTGAACCAGTTCGCTGAGCAGGAACAGGATACCCAGTGTGGTGATGACGGCCGGTCCCATCAGGCCGCGAATGGTGCAGCGGCGGCAAGTGCAGCGCGACGGAGCACTCATCGAGCGAAGCTCCAGGCAGAGATCATCGCTGGCCGCCAATCTTATTTCTGAACATATACAGGCCAGCAGCGATCAGAATGAGCGGCCAAAGACGGCCGATGCGGATGAACTCGAAAACGCGAAAATTGTCGAGCAGAAACAGAAGTCCCAACCCAATCAGGATAATTGGGCCGATCGGACGTTGCTTGCTCCATGACTCCAGCGGGTCGACAGGCGTTTCACCACGATTCCTGGACTGGGCAGTTTGCATGGCTTCGAAAGCAGAGTAGAAAATGAAACCAGCGAGAAGAATGCCAAGCATAGCCTTGAAGCCGTCATCGAGATCGCTGGACAGGCCGAGAACGATGGCTGCAAAAATAGCGATATAAACGAGACCCTTGTTGTACTGGCGATTGTAGATGGCGCCGAGGCCAGGAAAAACGAACGCGAGAATGAAAGCGGCGGTGGGGTTGCTCTGTTCCACGGGACGCGGGTAGGCGGCGGGCCCTGGCGAAGCTGCGTACGCGGCTGCCGGAGGCGCAGCGTAGGGAGGCGGAGCGGCAACCGGCGCGGGATGGCCCATCACGGTAGCGAGACAATCTTCGCAGTAGAGCACATCACGAACCGGGCGGGAGCAGGCCGAGCACATGGCCTTGCCGCAATTACGACAGTAGCCGGTTGCGTCCACATCGGAATGGACAGCACACTTCATCGAGTTCTCCCTTCGGCGAGAACGAAAAATAATTTTCCGCTAAGGACGGGGAGTTCCTCGGCGAGCACGAGCAAGCAGGATGAGGCGTTGTTTCCGTGAGCAGCGGCCGTAAGTACGTCGCCGGACACTTTTCTATTGCCAGGGGCTGTAAGTACATCCCCTGGAACCCGGGCTCTGTTTTGCTGACGCGGGGACGCCGGCGCGGTGCCATCGGTGCGGCCGGGCTCTTTTTGCGGCGTCGTCTCCGGCATGGTGCTTTCGTTGTTGGTGGGCAGATCAGTGTCCTGGCGGAGGCGCGACTGAATTTCATAGACCACGCGAAGATCGCTGACATATTTGGTGCCGCGCGCGTAGACCAGATGGGCTTGGCGATTGGTATTGCGAGCGACGGCTGCCGGAGCGAGATCGGCCAACTTTGGTTTTTTCCAGTTCATGCCGGAGGCAGTAACGATCATCAAGTACGTTGCGGCCAGCGAAAACGCGCCGTAGGCCAGTCGCCGGGAAGCCAGCGAACGAACCGAGGCCAGAAACGCTGCCCAGCCGGTGGCCGTTTCGCGTGGACCGAGTGTGGCGTCAAGAATGTTGTAGACCAGCCGCGGTGGAGTTTCCAGTTCCGGCAACGCGTGCATGCTGGCGACCGCGTGGCTGACGCTGGCAACCAGCGGGGTGCAGCGATCGCATCCGTTGACGTGCAGATCGAAAGCGCGCTGCTCCGCGGGCTGCAGCAAGCCGTCGAAATAATCGATCAATTGCAATTCAGTTTGTTCGCATGTCCAGGTCATGATGGGCGAACCCCCATTTGCTGCAGAATGCGCGCGAGCTCAATGCGTCCGCGGTTGATTCTTGATTTTACCGTGCCTTCGGGAACGGACAGTACCGTTTGAATCTCGCTGTAGTCAAGTTGTTGCAGGTCGCGCAGGACCACCGCTTCGCGCAGTTCGGGCGAAAGCTTGGTCAGCGCGGATTGCACCTGCGAGCTAAGTTCACCGAGCAGCGCTTGTTCGTCCGGGCGGCGAGCGGAAGACTGTTTGTTTTCGACTACCGGCATGGCGTCATCGAGCGAGTCGGTGATGCGGTCGCGCTTGGTGCGCCGGTAATGGTCGATTAAGAGGTTGCGAGTCACGCTGGTCATCCAAGTGGCAAAACCGCCGTACGCCGAACGGTAACTGCCCAAAGTTTTGTAGATCCGGAGGAAGACATCTTGCGAGAGGTCCTCGGCTTCAGTGCGATTGCCGGTGAACCGGTAGCAGATGTTGAAGACTCGGCGCGAGTGTTGACGCACAAGCTCCTCCCAGGCAGAGCCATCTCCCTGGAGGCATTGCTGGACCAGTTGGGCATCCTGCTCCAACGTAAATCAGCCTCGGATCGGCGCGCCAACCAGGGCCGAGCCAAAATCCGCCCGCCTTAGTAGGCGGCCGCTACATATCGATTCGGCCTGCCATAGAATGGAACGTAAACTGCTGCCGAATTGTTCCCTTAGCGAAAATGGGCACCGACGAGCCATTTGAGGGGGATAGTATCAAGTTCGGTGCCCGGCGGCCAGCGGGAGGGGCCGAAGATCAGAGATCGGAGACCAGTGAACCGCCCCGTACTGAGCTTGGCGTGCCCACCATCAAACGCGTTTCGCTGAAGACCCGTACCGGGGGGTACCCCCCGTCATTTTTCTGTAACTGCGGATTCTAAAGCACTTAGCGGAGTGCGTTTTCGTAACTGCAGAATCTAAAGGACTTAGCGCCGTTGCTACGCGTAAGTGCAGATTCTATTGGACTTAGATTTTTGCTAACTTGAGGCCTCCCGCGCTGTCTGAACTTTCCTGGCTCTCCGCCTTACTCATCCTATTATATCATGCGCGTCAATAGGGAACTGCGAGTCTTGGGTGGAATGGTGGGTGGAGTTCTGGAGGATTCGCTGCGGTTGGCTTGACGCGGCGGGCAGGCGGCGATTAGGCTCAGTGGCACATGAAATCCCATTGGAAAAAATGGCTGCTGCTGGCGGCGGTGGTAGCAGTGGTTGGTCTGCTGGTGTACCGATTCCGGACCCTCCTGAATCTGGCCAACTTCAGCGCCGCCAATCTGTGGTCGACTATTCGAGGAATCAATTTAGGGCTGTTGTGTGTGGCACTCGTCCTCATTTACGCCTGCTACGCGGTGCGCTCGCTACGCTGGCAGGCAATGCAACGCAATATTGGCCCATCGAGGTTTCTGGATATTTACACCGTTACTTTGGCAGGATTTGCGGCGGTGAACATACTCAGCCGGGCGGGAGAGCCGATCCGTCCGTTGTTGCTTGCGCGCAAATCGAAGCACCCAGTCGCTGACATTTTTGGTATTTGGGCATTGGAGCGCCTGATCGATACAGCTTCGTTCGCGATCATTCTGGCGGTTGGCCTGATCGCGTACCGGCCGCGCGCCGGGGTTGCAGAGATGACCGCCACGATCACCGCCGCCAAAGTAGGAGGCGGTATTCTCGGCGGAGCTGTGGCTGCGGCCATTGTTTTCCTCGCATACTTGCGCCTGCATGGCAGTGCCTTGCTTGAGTCCCGAATGGAACTTTGGACGGAATCAACGGGATGGCGCGTAAAGGCGGCGAAAATCGTTTTGGGCTTCGTACGAGGGATCCAGACGATTAAGTCCTGGTCGGATTTAGTCACGACGGTATTCTATTCCGCACTGCACTGGGTGCTGGTGCTGGTCGTTTACCTTCTGGTGTGCAGGAGTTTTGGCGGCGATTTGGCGCAACTTGGTTTCAGCGATTGCACCATGCTGCTGGGGTTGACGCTCGTTGGTTCTATCATTCAACTTCCGGCCGTGGGCGGGGGGTTCCAGACGGCGGCATTCGTAGTATTTACAAAGCTTTTTGGAATACTGCCAGAGCCTGCAACGGCAGCGGCACTATTGCTGTGGCTCATAGCTTTTGTAGCTTGCAGCATCGTGGGCATTCCGGTCTTGATTCGCGAGGGCGTTTCGCTAGGGCAATTGCGGGAGCTGGCCGAACACGAAAAAGAAGAGTTGGATGAGATTGCCGCGCACGGAAATGTGGAAGCGGGCGGCGGAGGAGAAAAGCCGGCGTGAAGTGTCCTTTTTGCGGGCATCTGGATGACAAGGTAATTGATTCGCGCGAAGGGCGCACCGGCGACACCATACGGCGGCGGCGGGAGTGCCTGAAGTGCGAGCGGCGATTCACCACGTATGAGCGGATCGACGAGATTCCGTACATGGTGATCAAGAAAGATGGAAGGCGCGAGCGATTTGAGCGGCAAAAGATTTTGCAAGGATTGTTGAAGGCTTGCGAAAAGCGGCCGGTGGCCACGCCGAAGCTGGAAGCGATCGTGGATGAAATCGAGGGCGTGGTACACGAAGCGACGGAACGCGAGCTCACCACGACCGAGATCGGCGAAATGATCATGCACCGCCTGAAAAAACTCGATAAAGTCGCGTACGTCCGCTTCGCAAGCGTGTATATGGATTTTAAGGATGTGCAAGAATTTATGTCTGAGCTCAAGAACCTGCTCAAAGATCGAGTCAAGAAATAATCGGAAAAAGTTACACAGAGTTCACAGAGGTCGGAGCACAGAGGGCACGGAGACTACCGGGGCCAGACGCCGGCGGTGAAGGATTTCAATGTACTGAAACCTAATTTTTCGTAGAGCTGGACGGCGCCGTGATTGACCGACGTTACGGTTAACGTCAGCTCATGAAATTTCAGGCCGCGAAGAGCGTCAACGGCGGTGACCATCAGCGCGCGGCCCAGGCCGTGGCCTTGATGACCGGGCAAAACACACAGCTGCGTGGTGTGCCCCACGCCAGGAGAAACTTCACTGGTGAGCACCGCGCCTAAAAGTTCATCGCTGCCTGGCAAGTGCAGAACGAATGACGCACCGGGAACGAATTGTCCGCAGCCGGGCAGCAAAATAATATTTTTCAGAAAGCGCAATGCGCCGGACTTGCTGCGGTACTGATCGTTGATGTCGCCATCGATGTGGTTGGCGTAGGCCAGATGAATCAGCTTGGCGCAGGGATCGAAATAGCGATCGTTCCAGCGGGAGAGCCGCAGTCCAGTGGTGACGCCATTGGGCATTTCCAGCTCTTTGTTCAGACTCAGCAGCATGAACTGGCGGGTGTAGAGATGAAAGCCGAGTTCGCGCAGCGGAAAATCCACCGGGCCGCCGAAAGGCATCAGCTGAGCTTCAATGCGGGAAAGATTGGGAAGCGCGCGCATGCCAGCAAGCATGTCTTCCAGCAGGCGGCGGGCAATGGCGGCTTGATCGAATTGCGGAGAGACGTACAGGCCGCCGATTAAGCCTTTCTGTTCTTCCATTACGTAGAAGGTGTAGCCGGCAGCAGCGCCATTTTCGTAGGCCACGCAGCCGGAGAGCGCGCGTGCTTCCAGGAAGCGTTTAATCAGTTCCAGCGCGCCGCGATAGTCCCAATGCAGCTCATCGCGCCAGTGGAGAGACTCCTCCTCGAGCAAAGGCTCAATCTGACGGACGGTGGTTTGGCGCAAATCGACAATATTCATGAACGGTAAGAGTTGCCGCGGGAGAATCCAGCAGCACTTCTATCATAGCCGATTGGCAAAAAGGCAGGGGCAAAGGAACGGCTCACCCGATATAAATGCGACACACCGGGAATTGGGGGCGGTGTAGCGCGAAGAGTGTCGTGATAAAGTCAAAGGAGTTGATAAATCCCAAGTGAGGTCCTGGATAGGGCGCGCGTAGCACGAAGAATCGCGCAAGCCACGTATGTCAATTCTCTTTGAGCTCCGCTACCCAACCAAGTGGTACACGAAGCTATTCACGGCGGTGGTCGCGCTGATTTTTTTTGCCGGACTGGCGACGCTGGTGATTGCCGGATTCCTGGTCTATCGCATCGTTAAACCCACCCGCACCAGCACCGACATCAACATGAATACCTTTCCGGGCCGGCCGGATTCTGTGCAATTTGAGGTGCCGGGGCCGATGGGGCATCGCGAAGGCTGGTTTTTTCCCGGATTTCGCGGCGCGCCGACCGTCATTCTTTGCCATGGGTACGAGTCCAGCAAGGGCGAATTGCTGACGCTGGTTTCGGCTTTGCAGGACCATCAATACAACGTATTCGTGTTTGATTTTGCGGGCCACGGCGCGAATGGCGGGACGACTTCATTTGGCTATCGCGAAACCGCGGAGCTAAAAGCCGCGATGGACGCGATCGCGCAGCGCAATGACGTGGATCCCGCGAGTTTCGGCGTGTGGGGTTACAACTTGGGCGCGTACGTGGCGCTGAGCGAAGCGGAAACCGACAAGCGGATTCATGCGCTGATTCTTGATTCGATTTACGACCAGCCCGCGCAGATGGTGAAAGTGGAAGTCAGCAAGACCGGCCTGGGCGGTTTTCCCTTCATGGCTCGCGCGGCGGAGTTGAGCTTTGACTGGCTGAACTACGAGCACCGGCAGGATTCGCCGCTTTCCAGACGGCTGCCTGCGCTTTCTGGAGTGCCGAAATTGTTTTTGCAAGCTTCCGACGAGCGGGAACTGGGCGAAAGTACCCGCGAGATGTACATCAAGTCGCCGGAACCGCGAGAGCTTGCGGTGCTGGCGCACGGGAATTTTGTTTCGCTGCCGGAAGATGAGAAGCGTTTGTATGAGAATCGCGTGGTTTCGTTTTTTCTAGTCCGGCTTCCGCCCGCTGCCAAGCCGGGGAAGTGAAGCCTTCGGAGTAATCCTGAGTAAGGCACCTCCAGGAACGAAATCCCTCATCCCCCAAAGATCCACGCAATTCTCGGCCGTTTTTAGCTTGTCGCAAGACGGGGAACTGGAGAGGACATAGCCA
>Ga0137418_10003537_pt1 | contig 14353 bp, 9 predicted proteins | sample CZODoug3_1_2_16f_FD_122242 | JGI IMG/M metagenome (GOLD analysis project Ga0137418, IMG submission 122242) | Vadose zone soil fungal communities from Angelo Coast Range Reserve, California, USA - CZODoug3_1_2_16fungal (Hybrid Assembly) | ecosystem: Environmental > Terrestrial > Soil > Vadose...
TCACGCCAGCGATATCCCGCCTCATCGTGCCAGACTGGCGCGGGCGCCGAGGGGCCGCACGCCCCGCCCAACACCACCAGCCCGAGCGCCGCCGTCAGGGCACGCCGCACGCCCGCAAAACCAACAGGCGCGCCGAGCAGCGACGCGCCTGTTGGCGTCGAGGTGCGACTGCGGAGTTGCGCTACTGGCGCCTCAGGCCGGCGCGCCGTTGCTGCTGCGTGGCCTGCCAGCGCCGCTCCATGTCTGCCCACACCTGCGGCGCGTTCGTGACCAGCGCCCTGACCACGCTGGCCGACGCGCGCGCCGGGGCAGTGCTATTGGGCGGATTGCTCGCCCCGCCCCACGTGTAGAGCCCCAGCCCCAGCACGCCCAACTCCTTCGCCGGGATCGGCATCTCGTGCGGCGTGAGCGGCTCGAGCTTGTCGATCCGCCGCTGGTTGTAAAACGGGGCCATGTTCGAGCCGATGAGCTCCACATCTTGCTCGTACTGCAGCTCCACGAGCAGGTTCGGGTCACCCGCGGTCGCCGGGAGGAACCCCGGCTTCGCTAGGCTCGCGCCACCCCGACCAACCCGTGTCTTGTTGATGAGCGTGGCGGCCGTCGCGAGGTCCGGTGTGGGACCCCGGATCAGGGCCTCCGCCCACAGCAAATCGTTTTCAGCCGCCAACACCACCGGGGCGTCCTTGTCGCCGGGGTTCGACGAGCCCTGCGGATTGTCGCCGCATCCGGGCAGGCTGTCATAGCGGATTTGTCCGACGGCGTTCTGGTGCCACGCTCCCCGTGAGGTGTTCTGAATCTCCCGGTCGAAGCTCCAGACGAAGTCCGTGCCGCCAGTGCACCCTACGGGCTTGGCGCAGTTCGTGTCCGGGTAGGCCTCGATGATCGCCTTTGCGTAGGACGCGGGACCCCGAAACGTGCCGTCACCCAAGCGGGCATCGGGCGACCTGGGAGCCGAGTTAGTGCTGATCTCCCACGGGTCGGGCTGCGTCGCGGGATCCATCAGGTGCGCCACGCGGCTATGGATCCGCATGGTGGTCATGTCGTTGCTCCAGACCTTCAGGAAGTCGCACCAGTTGAAGCATGCGTCCTGATGGAAGATCAAGTTGAACGGTGTCCCGGAGCTGATACCGTTCTGGGCGTAGTTCTTCACCCGGGTCCAGTCCACCGTGGCATTCTCCGCCCCGTCGCGCGGGAAATAGGCCAGCGTGCGCGCCGCCATCGTGTTGGCGATCTGGGCGATCTTCACGTTGTCGTAAGACACGCCCGGCGAACCGAAGAAGTCTCCGGGAACGTCGAACGTGGCGCCGTTCGCCAGCGCGATGGCTTCGTCGAACTTGGCCAGCGCGGCGTCGCGCAGCTGGGTCCGCGTCGAGAACGTTAGACTGGTGATGTCGGTGGTGTAATCGACGATGAAGGCCTTGTCGTAGTTCAGCGCGAGTCCACTGAAAGACAACGCCTGCACCAACACGGCCATGGTCTCCACCATCGTGGTCGTCTCAGGGTCGTCGATTAGGAGACCGTTCGCCCGAATGGCGGTGAGGACGCCATTGGCCGATGACAGGGCCGCGTAGCTCCCGTACCACAACGGCTCGATCTGCGTCCGTTGCGCCGAGCCGGGGTTGTTCTGCCACTCGACACGCGGGTAGAGGGCGCCCAGGTCCTCGGTGCCGCAGGTGCCCCTCGTGGCGGTGGTGTACACGTCCCAATTGGCGTTGGTGCAGCCGGTGTAGAACCGGATATTGAAGTTGTTCCAGGCCGCGACGTGACTGCGCGCCATGACCGCCAGGGTGAGGCTCGGGTACATGTCCTGCCCCAGGCCGCCCTGCGACGTGAGATACCAGGTCCGCATGGCGCCGAACGCGATGGCCTTCACCGTGCCCGGGTCCTGCAGCGCATCGTTCTTGGAGTGCGGCGCGTTCGGGTTGACGACGTTCAGCGAATCGCATGCAGCCGCGAGGATCAGGGCCGCGCAGAGGCCCAACGCCCGCGGAGCGCTCTTGATCAGGCTCATATTAGTCGAGCTCCTGAGAAGGTTGGTCCGCGGGGTCAAAAGTTGATCTCCGCAAAGCCGGTGAAGGTCCGGAAGTTGGGGTACGAGAAGCCGTCAAACCGGAACGAGTACGGGTCCCCCGACAGGCCGGCCACTTCTGGATCGTAACCGGAGTACTTGGTGAACGTGAACAGGTTGCGCCCGATCACGCCCAAGCGAAGGCTGCTGATTCCGAGACCAAGCTTCTCCATCGCGCTGCGGCCGAAGGTATAGCTGACGTTGAGCTCCTTGATCTTCACATACGTGCCCGACTCGACGAAGAAGTCGATCGGATTGATGCCGTTATAGATGGCCTGATAGTAGTCGGTCGCCTTCTTGCCGGTGCTGTACGGGCAGTGCGGGTCGGGGTTGCCCGTGCAATCCACCGCCGGCTTGCTCGTCTGGTCGTAGACGCGGTCGCGATACTCGAAGAACGGCCACTGCCGCGTCCCGTTGTAGATGTTCCCACCCTGCACCCAGTCCACCAGGGCGTACGCCGCGAAGTTCTTGAACCGGAACGACGTCGTGAAGCTCGCGTTGAAGTCGGGGTTCACGTCGGCGATCCTGACGGACGTGTTCCCCTGGGGATCGACGTAGCCGATGAACCGCTCGCCGCGGGTGTGGTAGCCGGCCGTGGTCACGAGATACCCATCCTCGTTCACGACGTAGTTCGCGGGGTCAAAGGTCTGGCCCGGGCCACAGCCCGCCGCCCGCTTCGCCGGATCGTCGCACAACTCGGCGAAGCTGCGCACGATCTTCGTCCCGTAGATGACGCCGAACGTCTCGCCCGGAGCGATCTTGAATATCTGGGTGACGTCCTGGCTGCCGGCGTAGTTCGGCCCCACGAGGAATGGGGCGGTGTTGAGCTGGGTGATTCTCTGGCGCGTCCGGTCGGCCGCGATGTTCAGCCGCCAGGACACGTCGGGTCGATCCATGAGGATCACGCCCAAGGACAGCTCGTGCGTCTTCCCCAGCAGGGTCGCGGCGTTCTGCCACTGCCCGTTCTGGAACCCCGTGGCGGCCGAGAGCGGCACCAGCATGATCTGATCCCTGGTCTCCTTGCGCGAGTACGAGTACTCGAGCGAGAACCGGTTCAGGAAGTCGATGTTGGCGCCGATCTCGGTCTCGGCCGAGCGCGCGGGCTTGAGCGCCCTGTTGCCGAGCGTGATCGGGACGGGCACGCCGCCGACGATCTCGTACGTTTCGTACTGGGCATCGAACGTGGGGCGCAGCCCGGCGGTGCCGTAGGAGGCGCGCAGCTTGAACTCATCGATGCCGTTGATGTGGAAGTCTTGCGAGAGGCGATACGCCCCCGACACCCGGTAGTACGTCTGCCAACGGCTGTCGGGGCCGAACAACGACGACCCATCCCATCGCACCAGGCCGTCCAGCAGGTAGCGATCCTTGATGTCGAAGCCGGAGACGACGTAGTAATTCTTGTTCCGGATCGTGATGTCGCGGGAGCCGGGCGAGAGCGTGGCTCGCGAAACCGCCTGGAACTCCGGCGTATTCAGGACGAGGAATCCAATGCCCGTGTCGGCGAATACGCGCGCGGTCTGATCCTCATACACGTACGCGGCCTTGATCGTGTTGCGCACGTTCCAGCCTCCAAGCCGGAACGTCCGCACGCTCGTGAGGGTCGCGCCCGTATTGAACGACCGGCCACCGCTGTCGATCTTCACGATGTTGCCGCTGGTCGGCCTGCCGCGCGAGTTCAGGAAGTTCTTCGGCACCACGTCGGTGAAGTTCGACGTCTCCTGGTCGTAGTTGTAGTTCCCCTCGAGCGACAGCCAGTCGAACAACCGGTAGGTGGCCTTCCCGTAGCCGGTGAAACGCGAGCGATCGGTGCTGATCTGCTCGTTCGCCAGCGTGTAGATCGGGTTCGCGGAGTTCGGCAGTTGGTGCGGGATCAGCGCCGCATACGGCGTCCCGTCCGCGTTCGGCGCGAACAGGTTGATGTTCGGCTCGATGAACGTCACGGCGAAGAACGGGGCGCCGGGACCTTCCGCCACCTGGTTGTTGTTCGACTTGCCGAAGAAGCCGCCCACCGACAAGTCGAACCGGGGTGTCAGCGCCTGATCGACGTTCACCCGGAAGTTCTGCCGGTTGTAGCCCTTCAGCAGGATCAACACCCCGTCCTGCTTCGTATTCTCGAAGGACACGTTGTAGTTCGTGCTGCCGCGCCGCTGCCCGATCGAGATGTAGTTCGTGTAGAATGGACCGTGCGTCAGCAGCTGTGATTGCGCGTCGTATACGGGCCGGCCAAACGCCGAATAGGGATGGTCGGCGATGTGGTCGGGCTTGAGGCTGGGTTGCGCCAACGGACCGATCAAATTGCCGGACGCGCTGATGTAATCGCCGTTGTTGACCGTGGCGCCGTTCGCGTCGGTGTACGTCCCGACCGTGTCGATCCGGTAAGGGTTCGCCATCGCCCACGGCATCCCATAGGGCTTAAACGACTGGCCGTACTCGTTCCGCACGGTCACGACCGTCTTGCCGTCCGGATTCCGCTCACCGCGCTTGGTGAAGATCTGGATCACGCCGTTCGCCGCGTTCGAGCCGTACAGCGAAGACGCCGCGGCCCCTTTCACGACCTCGACCCGGTCGATGTCCTGGGAGTTGATGTCCGCGAGGCCGTAGTGCGTGATCGTGCCGTCCACAATGATCAAGGGACCCGGCGCGTCAGTGGAGCCGCACGGGGGCGCGTTGCAGGCCGCGGGCGACGTCAGCGCGGTGGACGAGCGCAGCCGGATCGCCGGCTCGCCGCCCGGCGCGCCGGTCCCCGTCAGCAGCCGTACCCCCGCCACCTTCCCTTCCAGCGAGCCCAGCGCCGACACCCCCGGCGCCTGCTGCAACTGGGACGCGTCGACGTGACCGACCGCGAAGGTGAGCTTCTTGACCTCCGTCGCCTGCGCGACACCGGTGACCACGACCTCGTCGAGCGTCATCGGATCGAACCTCAACTCGTAGTCCACCGTCTGATTGCCCGGCGTCAGCGTGATCTGTCTGAGGGCAGGCGAGTAGCCGATGCTGCGCGCGCGCAGCATGACGGTCTGGCCTTTGGTCCACTGAGGTGGGACCGTCAGCGTGTACGTCCCCGCGGTCGTGGTCGCGGCCGCCACGCCATACTGCTCGATCGTGACCAGCGCTCCGCCGAGAGGGTCCCCCCCTCGGCCGACCACCTTGCCTGTGATGACTGCGGCTTGTGCTGCCGCGTCGCGGAAGGCAGCCCCGACCAGCACGAGCAGCCCCGCGGCGCAGAGCAATACGTTGAACCGACCACGCTTGAGCATGACGCCCCCTTCGGAAGAAGGTGAGCACATCAGGAATTAAAGATTGACGCCAAGGCTCCCAACGGCTCGGACTGGGGGCCAGACGGCTAGGCGGTGGTTATAGTGCACCTCCCGCAGAAACCGCGCAAGAGCGTAGAGGGGGGAGGCGTACCGCCCAGAAAGCGGCCATTTTACTGGCCTTCCAGGCCTCCCGGGGAATCCCTATATTCGTGCACCAGCGAAGCGGAACAAGGTCGATGGCCCCGAAGTCGTCGTTGAGGCGCCCCACCTCCGCACGCCGCGCGATCCTAGCGTTTGCGTTGTTGCTGGGGCCTGCGGGGCTATCCGCCGCCCCAATCCAGCGGGATGGTGCGGCCGGCCCCGACTCCAGCGCGATCCTGGGTCGCCTCGTCGCCCAGGACTCCAACGAGCCGATTCGCCGCGCCCGCGTGGCCTTACGGGACACGAAGCTCGCGGCCATGACGGACTCGTCCGGGCACTTCACGTTCACCGGCCTCGCGGCCGGTGTCTACACGCTGGAGATCCGCGCGGTCGGCTACGTTCCCGCAACTTGGCCCGTGGTGCTCGCGCCACGGCAGGTACTCATCCACGTTTTCGAGCTCACCCTCCTCGCGTACCAGCTCCCTGACGTCGTGGTCAAAGAGAAAGGGCTGAGGCGGTTCGCCGGCTTCGAGCGCCGTCGCCAAGCCGGCATCGGCTACTTTCTGACACGAGAACAGATCGAGCGCCGCGATCCGGCCACGCTCGTCGACGTGCTTGTCATGGTCCGCGGGGTGCAGCAGGTATGTTTGTCGAACGATTGCATCGCCAAGATGGTGCGGTCGCCGCCCGGGTGCTACCCGCAGTATTTCATCGACGGTACGGAGTCGACATCGTATTTCGCGCGCCATACACCACCCCACGACGTCGAGGGGATCGAGATCTACCGCGGCTCCTCAGAGACACCGGGCGAGTTCCAGGGGAGCAACTCCGGCTGCGGCGTGATCGTCATCTGGACCAAGGCCGCTCCCTGAGGCGCGACGGCTGCACCCCTTGGGTCCGGCTCCTCGTCGCCGTGCTGCTCGTCCTCACCTCGTGCAAGCCGAGCCGTGGCGACCGGTCCGCCCCGGCCGCCTCGGCGGGGCCGGCGTGGCTGCGGGAGCGCGCCCGCCAGGAAGGCGAGCTCGCCGCCCGTTCGAGCGTGATACACGACTTTCGCTTCACCGACGGGCGAGCGGCCAGCGGCATCAGCTTCGAAAACCGCGTGGTCGACGACGCGGGCAAGGCATACAAGAAGGTGCACTACGATCACGGGACGGGACTGTGCGCGGCGGACGTCGATGGCGACGGGCTACCCGACCTGTACTTCGTGACCCAGCTCGGGACGAACGAGCTCTGGAAGAACCTTGGGGGTGGTCGGTTCGCGAACATCACGGATGAGGCGGGCCTCACGATGCGGGACGCCGTCGCCGTCGGTTGCGCCTTCGCCGACATCGACAACGACGGCGATCCCGACCTGTTCGTGACCACGGTGCGGCACGGCAACCGCCTGTTCGAGAACCTGGGCGGCGGAAAATTCCGTGACATCACGGGGCCCTCGGGCGTCGGCTACGTGGGCCACTCTTCGGGCGCGGTGTTCTTCGACTACGATGGCGACGGGCTGCTCGATCTTTTCGTGACGAACGTGGGCGTCTATACCGGCAACATCAAGGGGCCGGGAGGCTACTACGTCGGCCTGCGCGACGCGTTCCACGGTCACACGCACGCCGAGCGCGCCGAGACCAGCATCCTCTACCGGAACCTGGGGGGCAATCGGTTCGAGGACGTCACGCGCCGGGTGGGACTCGTCGACTCGAGCTGGAGCGGCGACGCGACCGTCATCGACGTGAATGAGGACGGATGGCCCGACCTCTATGTCCTCAACATGCAGGGCGAGAATCATCTTTGGCGCAGTGCGGCCGGCAAACGATTTCACGACGCGACGCGACAGTACTTTCCCAAAACTCCCTGGGGCGCGATGGGGGTGAAGGCGTTCGACTTCGACGGAGACGGTCGCGTCGACCTCCTCGTCACCGACATGCATTCGGACATGTGGGTCAACATCCCGCCGGGCGACTGGGCGGCGGAGGCCCGCAAGGCCGACACCCTCCCGGCACCCGTCGATTTCTTCCCGACGGGCAAGAGCCGGTTCATCTTCGGGAACGCCCTCTTCGCAAACGGGGGGAGCGGGACGTTTGCGGAAGTCTCCGATTCGGTCGGCGTGGAGACATACTGGCCCTGGGGACCGAGCGTGGACGACCTCAACGCTGACGGCTGGGACGACGTCTTCATCACCGCGGGCATGAACTTCCCGCATCGCTACGGGATCAACTCCGTGCTCCTGAACGAAGGCGGGCGGCGTTTCCTTCCCAGCGAATTCCTCCTCGGCGTGGAGCCACGCCCGAACGGCCTCACCGATCAGGTCTGGTTCACCCTCGCCTGCAACGGAGCGGACCACGGGCAGTTCTTCTGCGCCGCGTGCAAGGAGCCTGGCGGGGTCGAAGCGGGGTGTCGATTTGACGCCGCCGGGAAACTGACGATGATGGCCGCGCGCGGCAGCCGCTCGGCGGTCCTGCTCGACCTGGACGGGGACGGTGACCTCGACATCGTCACCAACGAGTTCAACGCCGGGCCGCAAGTGCTCCTCAGCGACTTCGCCGAGCGGCACGCCGTCCACTTCCTCAAAATCCGGTTCCGCGGGACGCGATCGAACCGCGAGGGGCTGGGCGCGCAGGTCACCGTGGTGCTGCCCGACGGCCGACGCGTCCTCAAGACCATGGACGGGAAGTCGGGGTACCTCTCCCAAAGCGACCTCCCCCTCTATTTCGGGCTCGGGGCGGCGGATCACGCGGCCTCGGTCGAGGTCCGCTGGCCATCGGGTCGGCGTCAAACGGTCGGCGGGCCCATCGCCGCCGGAGGGACGATGGAGATCGTGGAGCCGTAGCGGTTCGCTAGGGCGCGCCGACCGATCGCGACGCTTCAGCGAGCCCCGGAAGGCCGGGGTCGGCGCGGTGCCAGATCTCCCGCACCGCGCGATACGCCTGGGCGGCGGTCGCCCGGTCTCCCGCGGCCGCTGCGGCGCGGCCCAGGCCGAGCAGCGACAACGCGCGCTTGGGAGCGAGCTCGAGGGCGCGCGCGAATTCACGCTGTGCCTCCCCGGCACGCCCCGCCTCGAGCAGCATCTCACCCAACAACTCATGCGCCGGCTTCACGTCGGCCGGCGGCCCGAACTCGGCCGGCATCCGGTCCTCGAGCGCCGCGGCCTCACGCATGAGGCGCACGGCCTCGTCCATCGCGCCGCCCGCCTGCCGCAGCAATGCCTGTAGCTCGAGCTGCACGATATCCGGGACCTCATCTCGTTCCTGGCCAGGCGCGGGCCGAGCCCGGTTGCCGTTGAGGGTCACGAGGTCGGCCAGGGCTCGCTCGGCTCTGGCCCGCTCGCCGCGTTTCAGCGCACTGAGCCCGACGACGAACAGGTCCACCGCGGCGTCGCGCGCCCGTACGGCAGCGAGGTCGATGTCCCACCGCAGGCAGGCGCAGTCCCATCGCTCGCTGTTCACGACGTATTCGGCGCGCATCTGCGCGAGCACGGCGCGCCCGCGCATGCCCTTTTCCGCGTTGCGGCGCATGAGCTCGAGGTGGCGTTGGGCGGCCTCGTATCGGCCCTGCTGCAGATATCCGTAGCCCAGCCACTGGGTGTAATGGTTGGGAGCCCAGTTTGCCCGGTCGCGCCCGGACGCGAGCTCGTTCTGCGACACGACTTCATCCCACATGCCGAGCGCCAGAAAGATGTGCGTCGGCATGTGCTGCGCGTGCGGGGCATCGGGCGCGATTCTCGAGTACGCGCGGGCGGCCGACAGACCCAGCGCCGCATGCGCGGGGTCATCGTAGCAGTGAATCAGGAGATGTGCGGCGCCGGGGTGGTTCGGGTTGTCCCGGAACACGCGTTGGGCGATCGCGGCGGCGCGGAGGTAGGTCGGAACGTCGCGAACCCCCTGGCTCAGGCCGAGCAGCGAGACGCCATACAACACCTGGGCCTCGCGGTCCGTCGGGAAGGCCGCGACCAACCGTTCCATGGCGCCCGAGTACGCGGTGTCCCGCGCTGCTTTCGAGCCGTCGTCGTACAGGACCTCGACGGCGTGGAGATACGCCTTCTCCCGGGGCGTCGGGGTCAAGGCGCGTCGGGCGTCCGCGGACGAGCCGAGGCGCTGGAGCACGGCCCGGGCGGCGTTCCGGTCCTGTTCGTTCCAGACCGGGTGCGTGTACGTGAGTGCCTCGCCCCAGTACGCCAGGGCGAATCGGGGGTCGATCCGCTGCGCGTCGCGGAAGGCCTGCGCCGCATCCCGATACTCGAAGCTGTGCAGCAGCAGGACGCCGCGGATGAACGATGCCTGCGCCGCGGGGGCGCCCGACGTAGGGAAGTCGATGGCCCCGAGATGCGGCGTCTGAGCCGCCGTCCCCGCGGCCGCGGCGACACTCACCAGCGCCACCAGGCTCAGCAACGAACCTCGCATGCTCACGAATTTACGACGCAGGGGCTGCGGCAGGTAGGCTATCGACTGCGTGCGTCGCCGTTGGATCGCAATACGGCACGAGCGACCTCGGGGTAGATGCCGATCGCGTGGCTCCGAAAGTACAAGGCAAACTGTTTCCTCGAAGTATTGATCTCGATCGCTTTCGATCTCCGGTTCGGCATGTGACACTCGATGCAGGCGGTCGTGAGTCGGTCCCCAATCTCGGCGGCCATCGGATGTTGGCTCGTCTGATGACACGCCAGGCACTTCTCGACAAAGGCTGACACGTCGCGTTGCGGTCGATGGACGTCGTGGCACGTCGAACACGACATGCCCGGGCTCGAGCGAAAACACTTGCTGCGCTGCAACAACGCCACCTGATTCCCGTGAACGTCCGGGATCGCCGCCGTGTCCGCTGGCGGGGCGAAATAGTCGTCGAGCTTCTCACCAGGTCGGTAGGAGAACGGCGGTAGCTTCGGGTCCCGCTCGCCGGCATGGCACAGGGCGCAGTTGTCCACCTTCCGGTTTCTCGAGAACCGCGCGGGATTGAGAATGTAGCGTCCGCTCGTCTCCGTCGGGTGGGACGCCTGATACCGGACGTGCGCTCGCCCGTCCCCATGACATTTTTCACAGGAGATGCCGAGCACGTAGTCGCGGGCGTACCGCGCCGCGCCGGCGACCGTGCGGATCGGAAACGACGTGCTGTGGCACTCGAGACAATGGGGGACGATGACTCGGCCAAAGTCGATCTGGCCGTCCACGTAGCCGGGACTGTTGATCCACCGCTCGATCCCCACGAGATATGAGACCGGCAACTCGAACAGCAGCCCGCCTCTCCAGTAGAGGTAGGTTTGCCCGCGTCGCCCCGACCCGACCACCAGGTCGATGCGCTCGGTTCTCGAACGTCCCCGGGCCGAATCGACGGCGGTCTGGTAGAAAACGTTGTCGCGGCGCTCCATTCTGAAGTAGATGCCCTGCGACCCGGTGCGCAGGACGTTGCGTCCCGGGGCAAAGTGTCCTTTGATGGACTGAGCACTGGCGTCGGCGGACGTTCGGAAGTGGGCGGTCTCGCGGAACGTGGCGACGATCTCCCGGTGGCACGCCTCGCACGATTTGGCCGGTGGCGTACCTCCCCCCCCGGAAGCCACCGCCGACACGAGTACGCCGAGTAAAAGGCGAGGCATGGCATAAGTTAGAATGAGTCGGTGGTCCGCGCAGCGGGCTCGCGCGGCGTAGCTTAGGAGGACATCCCCCGCATAGGAGGACTGATAATGACAGACGCGTCGATTTCCCGTCGAGTCCTGCTCGCTAGCATGGCGGGCGTGCTCGGCGCGCACGCTCTCCATCGGGCGGGGATCGCTCAAGTCCCTGGACACGCCCCGCCGGACCCCACGAAGGTTCCAGGGGCGCCCCTGAGTGAGCTCGGCCAGCGATCGCCCTTCGAGCGACCGCGGCGCATCCCCATGGGGAACGGCCACAGCTCGCTCGCACCGCTGCAAGACTTGTACGGGATCGTGACGCCCGCCGATCTGCACTTCGAGCGCCACCACGCCGGTGTGCCTGCCATCGATCCGCAGCGCTACAAGTTGCTCATCCACGGCATGGTCGAGCGTCCACAGCTGTTCGACCTCGACGCCCTGAAGCGCTTCCCTGCCGTGTCGCGACTCCACTTCCTCGAGTGCTCCGGGAACGGCACGCCGAGCTACCGCGGCATCCGCCCGAACCTTTCGCCGCAGCTCATCGATGGCCTCACGAGCACGAGCGAGTGGAGCGGTGTCCCCCTCGCGGTGCTGTTCCGCGAAGTCGGCGTCAAGCCCGGCGCCAAATGGTTCCTCGCCGAGGGGGAGGATGCGGCCGTGATGACCCGAAGCATTCCCATCGACAAGGCGTGGGACGACGCGCTGATCGCGTATGGCCAAAACGGCGAGGCGTTGCGTCCCGAGCAGGGGTACCCTGCGCGCCTGCTCCTGCCGGGGTGGGAAGGGAACGCGAACGTCAAATGGATCCGCCGCATCGAGCTCGCGGATCGGCCCTTCATGACCCGGGAGGAGACCTCGAAGTACACCGATCCGTTGGGAGACGGCACCGCGCGCATGTTCAGCTTCGTCATGGACGCGAAGTCAATCATCACGTTTCCTGCGTACCCCGTAATCCTTCACGACCGGGGCTGGTGGGAGATCAGCGGGATCGCCTGGAGCGGTCGGGGCCGGATTACCAGAGTGGAGGTGAGCACCGACGGCGGGAAGCAGTGGGAGCCCGCCGAGCTGCAGCAACCGGTGCTCCCCAAGTGCCACACCCGGTTCCGCTCCTTGTGGAAATGGGATGGCCGGGAAACCACGCTCCTGAGCCGTGCGGTCGACGAGACCGGCTACGTGCAGCCCACCCTGGAACAGCTGCGGAACGCCCGTGGGCTCGGCACCGCGTATCACTTCAATCACATCCGCGCGTGGCGCGTGCAGGGTGACGGCGCCGTCGTGTTCGGATTAGAGGGTTGAACGTGCGTGGGACGGTCGCAGGGCTCGTGCTCGCTCTCGTCGCCGGCGGCTGCGGCCGCGGGGACCGAGGAGCGGCCCACACCGGCTCGCCTGCAACGTACGGCTTCGGGAGGGCAGCCACGACCGAGGACATCTCGGCGTGGGACATCGACGTGATGCCGGACGGACGGGGGCTGCCACCTGGCCGCGGAACCGTGCCGCAGGGTAGCGCGATTTACGCGCACCAGTGCGCCGCCTGTCACGGCCCGACGGGCACCGAGGGCCCGTCCGAGCGCCTGGTCGGTCGCGAGCCCCGGCAGGGCTTTCCATTCGGCAGTGACCCGCGATTCGTGCGGACGGTCGGCAACTATTGGCCTTACGCAACGACGCTGTACGACTATGTCAATCGCGCGATGCCGCTCAACGCGCCCGGCTCACTGAAGCCCGACGAGGTGTACAGCCTGGTGGCATTCCTGTTGTGGCGGAACGAGATCGTAGCGGACACCGCGGTGATGAACTCGCAAACCCTGCCTCAGGTGGTCATGCCCGCTCGCGATCGGTTCGTGGTCGACAATCGCCGAGGCGGGCCGGAGTTCCGCTAGCCGGCACTAGACTAAGGAACGATGTGCAGGGCCGCCCCGCCCGTCTCAGATTTCGTTACTTTTGGCGCCATGACCCGACGCGTCTTCGCGGGCGCCGCGCTACTCGTTCTCGGCGTCACGCAGTCCGACCCACTCGCCGCCCGGGCCAAAGGCCGCGCCGACGCACCCGTGACCGTGTACGAGATGTCGGACTTCCAGTGTCCCTACTGCCGCGAGTTCGCCCTCGGCACGATGCCAGTGCTCGAGCGCGAGTATATCCAGGCGGGCAAGGTCCGGTTTGTGTACATCAACCTGCCCCTGACGAGCGTGCACAAGAATGCCGCAGCCGCGGCGGAGGTCGCGCTGTGCGCCGCCCGGCAGCAGCGGTTCTGGGCGATGCACGACCTGCTGTTCCGTCACCAGGACCAGTGGGCCGCGCTCCCCTCCCCCCGAGCGTATCTCCTCGCGCTCGGCGACTCGGCGGGTCTCGACCATGCTGAGCTGGGCCGCTGCGTCGCGTCCGGGGCCACCGCCGGCGACGTCCGGGCGGACGCCGAGCGGGCGCGGCGGTCGGGCGCGACCAGTACTCCTACCTTTTATATCGAGGGCGCCCTGCTCGAAGGGGCGGCACCGGTCACGGTCTTCCGGGCCGTGCTGGACTCGATCTACCGGAGCAAGACAACCGCCGGGGCGCACTGAACCCTTCCTTCATATATCGGCTCAGCATGGGGCTCGCGCAGCGGGCTTTGCCCTTCGCCGCGCGCTTTGACAAAAAGCTCGCCCGCGGTCTCGATGCACGTCGCGGGGTGACGGATCGGCTGGCGGCATGGGCCCGGGCGCACCGCGATCCCAAGCGCCCGCTGCTGTGGGTGCATGCGCCTTCGGTGGGCGAGGGTCTGCAGGCGAAGCCGGTGCTCGAAGCGGTACGCGCCGAGGCGCCGCACTGGCAGCTCGCCTATACGTTTTTCTCCCCGTCTGCCGAGCGGCTGGCGCGCACCCTGCCCGTCGACGTGACGGACTACCTGCCGCTCGACCGCCCGGCCGAAGTGACGAGCGTGCTCGACGCGCTTCGGCCCGCGGCGCTGGTGTTCTCGAAGCTCGACGTGTGGCCCGAGCTGACGCTCGCGGCGGCACAGCGCGGCGTGAAGCTGGGCCTCATCTCCGCCACGGTCGCGCCGCACAGCTCGCGCCTCCGCTGGCCGGCCCGCGGCTGGGCGGAGCCGGCCTACCGCGCGCTCGAGCGCATCGGCACGATCAGCGCGGAGGACGGCCAGCGGCTCGAGCAGCTGGGCGCGCGCCCCGGAGCCATCGAGGTAACGGGGGACACGCGCTACGACAGCGTCGCCGAGCGGGCGGAGCGCTTCGATCGCTCGCGCGACCCGTTCGCGCGCCTCGCCATCGCGCCGGCCGGCACGTTCACCATCGTCGCCGGGTCCACCTGGCC
>Ga0137418_10003538_pt1 | contig 14352 bp, 10 predicted proteins | sample CZODoug3_1_2_16f_FD_122242 | JGI IMG/M metagenome (GOLD analysis project Ga0137418, IMG submission 122242) | Vadose zone soil fungal communities from Angelo Coast Range Reserve, California, USA - CZODoug3_1_2_16fungal (Hybrid Assembly) | ecosystem: Environmental > Terrestrial > Soil > Vadose...
CTCCCGCCGCAGTGGGCCGCGGCCGAGGATGTGCCTCCCGCGAAGCCGGACCGCGACCGCGCGCGAGCGCTCCTGACGGAAGCGGGATTCAGCCGGGGAGAGTTCGGGATCCTCGAACGCGGGGGCGAGCGCATGATCGCGACCATCGGTGTCGTCGCGGGCTCGCAGGCTCGCATCGACGTCGGCAGACGAGTCGCCGGCGACCTCGCCGCGATAGGGATCGCCGTCGACGTGCGCGAACGTCCGCTGCCTGACCTCATGAACGAAGTACGCGGGGGGCATTTCGATCTGGCGCTGACGTCGGAGGAGGCGGCCGACCCACAGCTTGCTTCAGAGCGATGGGCCGGTCTCGTCGACCCCTGGTTCGACGCGCTCGCGAGACTCGCAGCGCAGGCTCCCGATCGGGCCGAGAAGCGGGCGATCTACGCCGAGATGGAACGGATCTGGACCGCGGCCCTTCCCGCACTCCCGCTCTATCAGGAGCTGCGCGTCGATGTGGCGCCTCAGAGTCTCGCCGGAATTCAGCCCACTCCTTCAGGTTCGGCCCTCTCGTGGAACGCCTTCGAGTGGAGTTTTGCGGGCCGCTGAACCCTGGCGGGCTAGCGACGGTACAGAGAATGGCCCAGAATCGCGCCATACCCCAATAAAAAAGGAGAGGGAGGCGGAATTTTGACCGTAAGTCGCAGTCGCATCTGGCCGCTCTTATCGCTCATGACGCTACTGGCGGTGATCGTTGGCGCCTGCACCCAGCAGGGCGGCGGGACCACCACCGGCGGCGGAGGAGATCAGGCGGACCCCAACGGCGAGCTCGTCACCAACATGGGCTCCGAACCAGACAACATCGACCCGCAGCAGTCGTCGTTCGTTCAGGAGATCGGCGTGAACATGAAGGTCTTCGAGGCGTTGATGACATTCGACGTGAAGACCGGCAAGCCGATCCCGGCAGCGGCGAAGGACCAGCCAAAGGTCAGCGCCGACGGCAAGACCTACACGTACACCGTTCGTGACGGCCTGAAGTATTCGGATGGCAAAGCCCTGACCGCCAACGACTTCAAGTACGGCTGGCAGCGGCTCTGCGACCCGGCCACCGCCGGCCAGTACGCGTTCACCGGATACATCGTCGCCGGCTGCGGCGAATGGAACGGGATGGACCCGAAGAAGGACGATCCCGCCAAGCTCGCGGCAGCGAAGACGACGTTCCTGAACAGCGTCAAGGTCAGCGGCAGCGACATCTCGTTCACCCTGACCGACCAGGCGCCGTACTTCAACTCCATCGCGGCACTTTGGGTTGGCGTTCCCGCTCGCGAAGACATGGTCACCAAGGGCGCCGACAAGTGGACCGAGCCGGCCACCTTCATCGGCAACGGCCCGTTCATCCTCAGCGAGTGGAAGCACAACGAGAAGATGGTGTTCACGCGTAACCCGAACTTCCGCACGCCGACCAAGCTCGCGAAGTGGACCCAGGTCATGATCAACGAAGGTGCCGTCGCGTTCGCGGCGTATCGCAACAACGAGCTCGACGTCTACGGCATCGCGGCAGAGGACCTTCGGACGATCGACGCTGACGCCGCGCTCAAGGCCCAGCGGGTCGACGGCCCGGGTCAATGCACGTTCTACATCGGCTTCAACACGAAGAAGGACCCCTTTACAGACAAGAACGTCCGCGTCGCCTTCGCCAAGTCCTTCGATCGTGATGCGTACATCACCGATGTCCAAAAGATCGGCAAGTCCGCGACGGCATTCATTACGCCGGGCATTCCCGGATACGACTCTGGCGACACGTTCCAGAAGTTCGACGTGACTGCGGCGAAGGCCGCCCTCGCGCAAGCTAGCCCGGCCGCACAGGCCGCGCTCGCCAACGTGAAGATCACGTACTCGTCGAGCGCACGTGCCAAGACGCGTCTCGAGTGGTTCCAGAACCAGTGGAAGACCAACCTCGGCCTGAACGTGGCGCTCGACCCAGTCGATTCGACCACGTACACGCAGCTGGTGAAGAAACCCGACACCACGCCGGCCGCGTTCTTCCTCGGCTGGTGCGCCGACTACTACGACCAGCAGGACTGGCTCACGACCGTGTTCCACTCACAGTCGACGGTCACCCGGGTTGGGTACAACAACCCCCAGTTCGACAAGCTCGTGACCGACGGCGACAAGGAACCCGACCAGAAGAAACGGGACGACCTCTACCAGCAGGCCTCACGGCTGCTCTCACAGGACGCTCCTGTCGCATTCATCTACTACGACGCGCAACCGGTACTCGAGAAGCCATGGGTGAAGAGCTACTACCTCACGTCACTCGGATTCGAGGAAGCACGCTTCACCGATCCGTACGTCACCAAGAAGAGCTAGCGATCGCACACGCGACTCGCATGAAGGGGCCGGCGCGAGCCGGCCCCTTCTGTTTCAGGCGACGCATTCCGAAAGCGTCGCGCTATACACTCGGTTCAAGGCCAGTGCGCAGTGCTTAGGTACGTTATTCGGCGCCTCCTATTGATCATTCCCACGATGTTTTTCGTGGCACTGATCACGTTCACCCTCGCGCACGCGGCCCCCGGAAGCCCCTTCGACCGCAATGCGAACCGCCCGATGACGCAGGAAACCATCGATCGGATCAATCGCTACTACGGAGTCGATAAGCCGATCCCCGAGCAATTCGTGATCTACATGGGGAACGTTTTGAAGGGCGACCTCGGTCTGAGCTTCACGCGGCAAAGACCGGTCGCTGACATCATCGGCCAGGGAATCGGCACGACGTTCCAGCTCGGGATTGGCGCACTTGCCTTCGCGCTGGCCTTCTCGATCCCGCTCGGGATCATCAGCGCGCTGAAACAGAACACCATCGTCGATTACCTCAGCATGCTCGTCGCGACCGTCGGCACGACGATCCCCGGCTTCGTCCTCGCCATCTTCCTCATCTACATCTTCGGGGTCTGGCTCCATTTGCTCCCCTTCGTGGGCTGGGGGAGCTGGCAGCACATGGTCATGCCGATGTTCGTGCTGGGGCTCGGCGCTGGGGGCTTTCTCACACGCATCACCCGCGCGAGCATGCTCGAGGCCATCCGCCAGGATTACGTCCGAACGGCACGGAGCAAGGGGCTGCATGAGCGCGCCGTGATCGTCGGCCATGCGCTGAAGAACGCGCTCATCCCGGTCGCGACGATCATCGGCCCGGCGACGGCCGGCCTGATCACGGGGTCGTTCATCATCGAGTCGCTCTTCAACGTCCCCGGAATGGGGCGGCTCTATGTGACGAGCATTCTCGCTCGTGATTACCCCGTCATCATGGGAACGACCCTGCTGTATGCCTTCCTCATCATGGTCGCCAACCTCACCGTTGACATCATGTACGGCGTACTCGATCCGCGGATCAAGGTGCGCTGATGGCGACGACTGCGGTCACGGCGCAGGACAACCGCGTTGCGGAGCTGAACGTCATCTCCCGCAAGCAGCGCTCGCTCTGGGGCGACGCGCTCTACCGGCTGATCCGAAACCGCGCCGCCCTGGTCGGTCTTTTCGTGATCGCGTTCGCCGCGGTGACCGCGATCTTCGCCGACCTCAACGTCCTTGGGATCCACATCCGGCTCGCGCCGTATGACCCACTCGAGCAGCACGGTAAGGATGGGCTGATGGAGCCGATCTGGACCCAGGCCTTCGGCAGTAAGTTCACCAATCCCGCGTACTTCTTTGGGACGGATACGCTCGGACGGGACAACCTGAGCCGCCTGATCTTTTCGTCTCGCGTCAGCCTCATCATCGGCTTCGTCCCCGTCGCGATCGTGTTGGCGATCGGGCTCACGGTCGGGATGCTCGCGGGGTACGTCGGCGGGGTCGTCGATGACTTCCTCATGCGCGTAACGGACATCGTCTATGCGTTCCCAGACCTGCTCTTCGTGATCATCATCGTGGCGACGTTGCGTGGTACGGCACTGGGTGAGGCCTACGACGGACTCCTCGTGATCTTCGTCGGGATCGCGGTCGTGAACTGGGTCGGAGTGGCCCGGCTCGTCCGCGGGCAGGTCCTGTCCGTGAAGAACCGCGAGTTCGTCGAGGCCGCCCGAGCGATCGGCGCGGGGCCGGGGCGGATCATGCGAAAGCACGTCTTCCCGAACATCCTTGCGCCGGTCATCGTCACGGTGGCTTTCGCGATTCCCGGAGCGATGCTCACCGAGTCCGTGCTCTCGTTCCTGGGTATCGGCATCCGGCCGCCCACGCCCACGTGGGGAGTGATGATCAACGAGGGGTTCATCGTCTTCTCGACGACCCCATGGCCGGTGCTCCTTCCGTCCTTCTGCATCTCGATCGTCCTGCTGGCGTTCACGTTCGTGGGGGACGGGCTCCGGGACGCGCTGGACCCGCGGTCGAAGATGTGATGGCAAGCCGTTGATAGACTCCGCGGAACTCAGGCGGGGCTAGGGGGAGACCGGGTTTGGCACAGCAGCTTCTGGAGGTCACGGACCTCTACACGCAGTTCTTTACACGCGACGGCGTCGTGCGCGCGGTCGACGGTGTGACGTTCGAGGTCGCCGCGGGCGAGACCCTCGGAATCGTCGGCGAGTCCGGCTGCGGCAAGTCGGTGACCGCGCTCTCGCTCATGCGGCTCATTCCGCAACCACCGGGCAAGATCGTGAAGGGCAAGATCATGTTCGACGGCGCCGATGTCCTGAAGATGGACGACGACGAGGTGCGCGGGATCCGCGGCAACAACATCGCGATGATCTTCCAGGACCCCATGACGAGCCTCAATCCGGTGCTGACGATCAGCCGACAGATCTCGGAAGCGCTCGAGCTCCATCTCAAGATGGACAAGAGCGAAGCGCGGAAGCGGACCATCGAGCTTCTCGACCTCGTCGGCATCCCCAGCGCGAAGAAGCGCGTGGATGACTACCCCCATCAGTTCTCCGGAGGCATGCGTCAGCGCGTGATGATCGCGATGGCGCTCTCGTGCAACCCGAAGCTCATCCTCGCGGACGAGCCGACGACCGCGCTCGACGTGACGATCCAGGCGCAGATCCTGGACCTGTTGAAGAACCTCGCGCGGGAGTTCCGCACGGCGTTCATCCTCATCACCCACGACCTCGGCGTCGTTGCCGGCATGACCCAGCGTATCCACGTCATGTACGGCGGGAAGATCGTCGAGAAGGCTGACACCGCGGAGCTCTTCGCCAACCCGAAGATGCCGTACACGTGGGGCCTCCTGCGTTCGATTCCGCGCCTCGACGAGCGGCGCAAGGCGAAGCTCGTTCCCATCGAGGGGCTTCCGCCCGATCTCATCGCTCCGCCGCCGGGCTGCCGATTCGAGCCGCGCTGCCAGTACCGACGCGACGTCTGCCGCGAGAAGGAACCGCCGCTCGAGCACATCCCGAACTCCAAGCCCGACCACGAAGCCCGCTGCTGGGGCACGCAGCAGGGTGGCTGGCTCGTCGACACCGACTGGCACAAAGAGGTCGGCGACATGCGCGTCATCGAAGAGATCAAGCAGGAAGTCGCCCAGCTTCCGCCCGAGCCCAAGCCCGGCGATGTCCCGCCCCCGCCGGCGGCGATTTAAGAGGTGCAGAGATGGCCGTAAACACACCCACGAAGCCCGCCGATCCGGACTTCGTCCGGGTCCGGAGCACGGCGACCATCGACAGCGGCAACAACCTTCTGGACGTCAAGGCGCTGAAGATGCACTTCCCGCTGACGCAGGGGATCATCTTCCAGCGTCAGGTCGGTGCGGTCCGCGCGGTGGACGGGATCGACTTCTTCGTCGAGAAGAGCGAAACGCTCGGCCTCGTGGGCGAGTCAGGGTGCGGGAAGTCGACGACCGGACGCGCGATCCTTCAGCTCTACAAGCCGACGGCCGGCGAGGTGAAGTTCGACGGCGTCGAGCTCACCAAGCTCGGCGGCGAGCAGATGCGCAAGATGCGCCGCCGCATGCAGATGATCTTCCAGGATCCGTACGCGTCGCTGAACCCGCGCATGACCGTGGGCAACATCATCGGCGAGCCGATCGAGGTCCATAACCTCGCACGCGGCAAGGAGAAGACCGAGCGCGTTCAGGAGCTCCTGCGCGTGGTCGGCCTCAACCCGTACTTCACCAACCGCTATCCGCACGAGTTCTCCGGTGGTCAGCGCCAGCGGATCGGGATCGCGCGCGCGCTCGCCGTCGAGCCTGAGTTCATCGTGTGCGACGAGCCGATCTCCGCGCTCGACGTCTCCATCCAGGCGCAGGTCATCAACCTTCTCGAGGAGCTCCAGGACCGCTTCAAGCTCACCTACCTGTTCATCGCACACGACCTCTCGGTGGTGCGCCACATCAGCGACCGCGTCGCTGTGATGTACCTCGGGAAGATCGTCGAGCTCGCCGACCGCGTCGACCTGTACGAGCGCCCACTCCACCCGTACAGCCAGGCGTTGCTCTCTGCCGTACCGATCCCGGACCCGGCGATCGAGTCGAAGCGCAAGCGGATCATCCTGACGGGCGACGTGCCGTCGCCGGTAAACCCGCCGTCGGGCTGCCGCTTCCACACCCGGTGCTGGAAGGCGCAGCAGATCTGCTCGGAGGTCGACCCCGAGTTCATCGAGCACGAGACCCGTCACTGGGCCGCGTGCCACTTCCCGGGTGCGTGAACGGGACAGACACCCAGCCGGTACAGGACAACCGAAGAGGTCTCTCTCAAGTGGGCGCGCACGTGCCGATGGACTTTGATGCCGAGGAGGCAAGCTTGCCAACGCTGACACGCCGCCGTCTCATCCAGCTGAGTGCCGTCACCGCCGCCGCCGTTGCCTGCCAGCCGGTAGCGCCGGCCTCGCCGTCGGAATCTGCTGCGCCGACGTCCGCAGCCAGAAAGGGTGGCACGCTTCGCACCTCGACGCTCGGCGGCCTCCCGAAGGTGCTGCACCCGTATCCGGAGCCACAGAACAACACCACGCCGGCCGCCGATGCCAACAACCTGATCTGGGCGAACTTGCTCAGCATCGACTACGACAAGACCCTTGACTGGCGCGCGGACCCGAAGAGGGACCTCGCCAAGGATCTGCCGAAGATCAGCGCGGACGGCAAGACCTTCACCTTCACGCTTCGCGACGACATCAAGTGGAGCGATGGAAAGCCGATCACCTCCGCGGACTTCCAGTTCGCATGGGACCAGGCGAGCAAGAAAGAGAACAACTGGGTCTCCCTCACGACGGTCGTCGACCGGATCGCCTCCTTCAAGACGCCGGACACAAAGACCGTCGAGGTGACGCTGAAGGAGCAGCTCGCGCGCTTCCTCGCGCTCAATATCGCCGCCGCGATCTCGCCGATGCCGAGGCAGGTGTGGGAAGGCAAGCCGTGGCTCGACGCGGCGGCGAATCCCGAGGTCCTGAAGCCGTCGGTCGTGCCCGGCCCCTACGTGATCAAGGAGATCACGGCAGAGCGGGCGACATACGCGCGGAACCCGAGCTGGTGGGGGAAGGCGCCGAACCTCGACGAGGTCTCGTTCATCGGCGCTAACCCGAACACCGTCCTCGAGCTTCTGAACACGAAGCAGGTCGAGTGGGCACAGAGCTTCCCGCCGGCGCAGTACGCGCAGGCGAAGACGATCCCGCACGCGACGGTGTACGAGTGGTCGGGCGCGACGGGTAGCTACCGCGTCATGCAGTTCAACCTCGATCGCCCCAACATCAAGGACAAGAAGTTCCGCGAGGCTCTCGCGCGCAGCATCCGCCGTGACGATCTGCTTCAGTTCGAAGAGAACCTCGCGGTCCCGCAGTACGGCTTCTACACGAACGGCAGCAAGTGGAAGTTCGACGGAGCGGAGAAGTACGACTTCGACCTCGCCAAAGCGAAGCAGCTCCTCACCGACGCCGGCTACAAGCTCGATGCGGGGGTCTTGAAGGACTCGGCCGGCAAAGCGGTGAAGATCGACGTGCTCTGGCCCACGACGAGCGCGCCCCGCGGCAAGATCGCGACCTACGCCCAGCAGCAGTGGAAGCAGCTGGGGATCGACGCGGTCGTGACCGGAATGGAGTTCAACGCGTTCGTCGACCGCTACCAGCGCCAGCGCGACTTCGATATCGCGATGGGTTCCTTCTCCGCCGGCCTCGACCCCGACGGCGTCACATCGCAGATCCAGACCGGCGGCTCGCAGAACGCGAACGGCTACAGCAACAAACGCGTCGACGAGCTCCTGCCGCTCGGTGCGAAGGAGCAGGACGACGCCAAGCGGAAGACGATCTACGACGAGATCCAGAAGATCGTCATGGACGACCTTGCGAACTACTACATGATCACGCTCAAGAACTTCACCGCCTTCGACAAGAAGGTGAAGGACATCGTGCCCTTCAAGGGCGGCGACATCCTTCGCCAGAACAACCTTCAGGTCATCGACTGGTGGCTCGAGGCATAGCGACCCTGGCCAATCGGAGGTAACCGAGGGTGTGGGGGCGGGGTCACCCGCTCCCACACCGCGGAACGATGCGCAACTTCTTGATTCGTCGCGTGATCCAATCGGTCATCTTGCTGTTCGTCCTCATGAGCTTCACGTTCGTGCTCACGCGCGTCACCCCCGGCGGCCCCGAGGCGGCGCTCGCGGAAGCACCGAACGTGCAGCAGGCCGACCTCGACCGCATCCGCGAGCGCTTCGGCCTGAACGACCCGCTGCCGATCGCCTACGCGAAGTGGATGAGCAACGCGATCCGCGGAGACTTCGGACGGTCGTACCACTATCTCCGGCCACCGTTCGACGTCATCAGCGAGCGGATCTGGCCGACCATCCAGCTCGGTCTTGTCGCCTACGTCATCGCGCTCCTCGGGATCGTTCTCGGCGTCGTCGCGGCGTATCACCGCGGAAAGACGCCCGACCTGCTGATACGTGTCTTCACGGTGGTCGGGGATGCGACGCCACACTGGTGGATGGGTCTCGTGATCATCGTCCTGCTCGCGAGCACCGTGGGCTGGTTCCCGCAGGGACAGGGACAGGGTGGAGTCTGGGATTGGTTCCGCCACATCATCGTCCCCGCGACGATCCTCGGTCTTGGCGGGCTGATCGTGTACACCCGTTTCGTCCGCAGTCAGGTACTCGAGGTCCTCTCGCAGGACCACGTCCGGACGGCGCGGTCGAAGGGTTTGAAGGAGGGGTACGTCGCCCAATGGCACGTCCTCCGGAACGCCCTCATTCCGGTGGTCACGCTCCTCGGCTCCTTCCTGCCGTTCCTCATCTCGGGGGCGGCTATCACCGAGAGCATCTTCAACTGGCCCGGCATGGGCCGGCTGTTCCTCGAGGCGGCGACGACGCGCGACTACCCGTTGCTCCTCGCGATCCTGAGTCTCGGCACGGTCGCGACGATGGCCGGAACGTTCATCGCCGACGTGATGTACGGGGCCGTCGATCCCCGGATCCGATATAGCTAGCTCGGACCTCATGCGCGCGAGGCGCGGCTGATGGCGCGAGCGGCTACGGTCGCGATCACCGGCGTCGAGCCGCTCCGGCCGGCGGCGTCGATGGGCCTGTACGCCCGAGCCTGGGAGAAGCTGCGCCACGACCCGATCACCATCGCCGCTGCCATCGGGTTGTTCGCGATCGTCGCCGTGACGCTGCTCGCGCCGGTTATCGCGGAGAACGTCCTGCACAGCTCGCCGGACGAGATGATGCGCGGTCCGGACGGCCGCTTCGCCATCCTCAAGCCGCCGGGGGAGGGCTTCCTCCTCGGGACCGACGACCTCGGACGCGATGCGCTGACGCGGCTGCTGTACGCGGGGCGGGTCTCGCTGAGCATCGGCTTCATGGTCGCGTTCATCGCGATCGTTCTCGGCACGACAGCGGGAATGATCGCCGGATACTTCGGCCATTGGGTGGACGACGTCGTCAACGCCTTCGTCCAGTTCATCTTCAACGTCCCGTTCCTGTTCGTCCTCATCTTCCTGTCGGTGATCTTCCGACCGGATGTCCTCTCGCTCGCGTTGATCATCGGTTTCTTCGGATGGCCGGGGACCGCGCGGCAGGTCCGCGGCGTGGTGATGTCGGTCCGCAATCTCGACTATGTCCTCGCGGCGCAGGTGCTCGGCGCGACGAATCGCCGGATCATGGTTCGCCATCTCCTTCCGAACGTAGCCAACATTGTTCTCGTCGCGTCCGGCTTCGCGGTCGCGGCGGCGATCCTCGGGGAGTCGGCCCTGAGCTTCCTCGGCTTCGGTGTTCAGGTGCCGCAGGCGAGCTGGGGCAACATGCTGAGCGGCGCGCAGGACATGTTTCGCCGGGCACCGTGGCTGGTCTATCCGCCAGGCGTGATGATCTTCCTGACGGTGCTCTGCGTCGTCCTCATCGCGGATGGCCTGAGGGATGCCCTCGACCCGCGAGTCAAGTGATCGCGTCGCGATCAGCCGTTGATCGCGATGCGCCCCCAGTGGAAGCGAACGACTGCCGGGTCACCGAGATACGTCCAGCTCGCGAAATACACGTAGACGTTCGAGTGGAGCAGGTCGTCGGGTAGCAGCGCGCGTTGCGGCAATCCGCGGTGCTCCATGTAGCCGACCCCGTTCACGGACAGCGTGACCGCGTCCCTTTCCAGAACGAGCCGGAACCGATCTCGGCACATCTCGTCGGCCTGGCTCGGCGCGCACACTCGCCACGCCGCGTCCCGCGCGGCCGTCGAGGGTGCGCCGCCTTCGGCGAACGCCGCGCCTGCCGACGACGCCGCGCTCAGACGCGCGGTGATCGTGTCGCCGTCGTAGATACGGCATTCCGAGAGGCGGTCAGCCGGAAGTCCGCACGCGACGACCGAATGGCCACCGAATATTCCCGCCGCGTACCAGCCGTTGGTCTCGTGGGACGTCGGCGCATCCGCGGTCGTCACGACGATCTCCGGCCAGGCGTGATCACCGTATGCGGCCATCCCGGCCGCGACGTCGACCTCGACTACGAGGCGTCCGTCCATGAACCTGAACGCGGCGTCCGGGCGCATGAGCGCTCCTCCGTTGTTCGGACCGATCTCGAAATCGTCGACCGCGCCGGCGTAGACCCCGAGGGGCGCGCCGCGGCCCGCGACATCGACCATCCAGTGCCCGTTGTGCGCGAAGTGCTGCGTCATGAACACGCTGGACGTTCGCCGTCGGGCGAGCTCGAAGACCCGATACGACGACGGAAGACGCGCGTTCACCACACCGCTCGCGAAATCATCAGTCCAGCTGTTCGCTCCTCGAATGGCGCTATCCACGCCGTCGGTGAGGCTGAGGCACCAGGCCGGGACGGCTGGCGGCAACGCTCCGAGCGGAGGCGCAGCGTCGGCGCATTGGAGCGTCGCGCCCGTGCTGTGGTCGTGAGCACCACCGACCGCGCTCGAGGACGCCAGCGGCGAGCAGGCACCGCTCACCAGAAGCGTCGCGAGTGCGACGGCATGGGCGCGCATCTGGTCGGCGAGTATGCGCGCCACCATCCGGCGATCCGCTGATCGGTCGAACGGCTTCGACCGTACGCCGGTATGGGCAGGGGACGTCCGCCAGCCCGGCGGCCGGACTATGCCTAAACTCGCGAAGTTCTCGCATTGGGAAAGGAGCCACAGAGGGGCATGACGAAACGTTTCCGAACGCTCATCGCAGGCTTCGCCGGGGTCGTGCTCGTCGCGACGGCCTGCACGTCGAGTGGCGGTCCGTCGGCGAGCCAATCACCGACTGCGTCCGACAAGCCGCAGCAAGGCGGGAAGATCATCGAGGGCGACACCAGCGACATCGCGACGATGAACCCGATCCTCGTGAACGACACCCGCTCGCGCCGCATCGTGCAGCTCATCTACGACGACCTCATCCAGGCCGACCCGAAGACGGGTGAGGCCAAATCGCGCCTCGCGACGTTCAGCATCTCCCAGGACGGCCTGACGTATTCCTACGAGATCAACGCCAAGGCGAACTGGACGGACGGGAAGCCGATCATCGCGCAGGACTGGCTGACCGGCCTCATGACGGTCGGCAAGTCTCAGCTGACGGTCCGCAAGTCAAGCTTCAAAGACATCCAGGGCTTCCTCGATTACTGCGTCGGGTCGTCAACATCCGGATGCAAGGGGACCGCGAAGAGCATCTCCGGAGTGAAGATCGACTCAGCGAACCCGAAGAAGTTCAGCGTCACGATGAGCAAGGTCACGTGCTCGGCGATCATCGACCTGAACGGTTACATCCTGCCGACGCAGGTCTTCGGCAAGTACGTGACGGATACCTCCAAGGACGAGATCGACACCGCGCCCGAAAACGTCAAGCCGACCGTGTTCAGCGGTCCGTTCAAATTCGAGGAGTGGCGCAAGGGCGACCAGGTGATCATGAGCAAGAACGCCGACTACTGGCAGGGCGCGCCGAACGTCGACCAGTACATCTTCAAGGTCGTGGCGAACGCGACCGCGATCGCCAACGGTCTCAAGACCGGAGAGCTCACGTTCAGCATTTTGGTCCAGCCGAAGGACCTGGCTGACCTGCAGACCGTCAACACGCTCCAGATCACGAAATACCCGAGCCTGGGCTATCGGTTCATCGGCTGGAACACGACGAGCCCGCAAGCGCCCGGCCTCGCCGACAAACGCGTGCGTCAGGCGCTGTCGTATGGACTCGACATGGATTCGATCATCAAGTCGGTCGTCTTCGGCGAGGCGCTCGCTCACGTCGCGCATCACGTCCCTGTGCAATGGGCGTACCCGGACATACAGCTCGAGCCGTACAAGTTCGACCAGGCGAAGGCGAAGCAGCTGCTGAAGGACGCGGGCTGGAACGCGGGATCGGACGGATTCCTGGCCAAGGACGGCAAGAAGTTCACCCTCACGATCTCCACGTCGAGTGACGACCAGCAGAACATCACGACCGCGCAGGTCGCGGCGGAGCAATACAAGCAGCTCGGCATCGACGCCAAGGCCGTGCCGGAAGCGTTCCAGGGCCTCGTGACCAAGCTCACGAGCGGCGACCCGGTGCTGGACGCCACGATCATCGGGTGGTCGCTCGGCACAGAGCCCGATCCATATCAGATCTGGCACTCGAGCCAGATCCCCGACCGGGCAAAGGGCACGACCGGTTTCGGCTTCACCTTCTTCAAGGATCCAGAGATGGACAAGGCGATCGAGCAGGCACGGAACCCCGCGAACGCGGACTGCTCGGTGGCCACGCGCAAGAAGAACTACGAGACCTTCAACAAGATCCTGAACGACCAGCAGCCCTACAACTTCGGCTACGTCCCGAACATCATCGCGACATCGCAGAAGACTCTGCAGGGCTTCGCCCCTGCGTCATTCGCAACCGTGTACAACGTCTACCAGTGGTGGATCAAGCCATAACGGTCTGAGGCGGAGGGGAGCGCCTTCGGGCGCTTCCCTCTTCCGATGGAGGAGCGTTGCGCGACTTCATCATCCGACGACTCATATATGCGATCCCCACGCTCATCGGCATCTCGATCATCACGTTCGCGATCGCGCGCCTTGCGCCCGGCGATCCGATCCGGCTCTTCACGTTCGGCATCCGGGATTTCACCGAGGCCGATTACCAGCAATTGCTTCATCGCTATGGGCTCGACAAACCAATGCCGCTCCAATACATCGACTGGATCACCAACGCCGTCCGGGGGAACTTCGGCGAGTCGCTCATCTACCACCGCGAGTCCTTCACCATGCTCCTGGAGCGTGTTCCGAACACGCTCGTGCTCGCTGGGGCTGCTCTTCTGCTGCAGCTGATCATCGGCGTTCCGCTCGGCGTCGTCGCCGCGTTTAAGCGCGGAACCTGGGTCGACGGCGCGATCCGTGTCTTCGGCGTGGCCGGGCACGCCGTTCCGCCCTTTTGGCTCGGCCTCATCCTGATCATCGTCTTCGCCGTTCAGCTGCGGTGGCTGCCGAGCCTCGGAATGCTCACGGTGGGACACGACCAATGGGACATCCTCGACCGCCTTAAACACCTGATCCTTCCGGCGTTCGTCCTCGCACTCACGGGGATCGCGAACTACTCGCGCATTCTTCGTACGGAAACGCTCGACGTCCTGGCCCAGGACTTCGTCCGGACCGCATACGCGAAGGGTCTGCGCGAGCGCACGGTGGTGTTCACGCATGCGCTGCGCAACGCGCTCATCCCGGTCGTCACAGCGCTCGGCGGCGTCCTCGCGGGCCTTGTCAGCGGCGCCCTGGTCATCGAGCAGGTCTTCAGCTGGCCTGGGGTCGGTCAGTTCACGTTCCAGGCGGCGATCGCGAAGGACTATCCGATCGTCCAGGCGGGCGTGATGTTCACGAGCACGCTTCTCGTGATCAGCTACCTGCTCCGCGACCTGACCTACGCGGTCGTCGATCCGCGGATTAAGGCGGGCTAGTGGCGACCTCCGCCGCGGCCGCGCGGATCGTTCCGGCTCCGGTCCTGGTCCGGCCGTCGCGGAGCCTCTG
>Ga0137418_10003539_pt1 | contig 14346 bp, 9 predicted proteins | sample CZODoug3_1_2_16f_FD_122242 | JGI IMG/M metagenome (GOLD analysis project Ga0137418, IMG submission 122242) | Vadose zone soil fungal communities from Angelo Coast Range Reserve, California, USA - CZODoug3_1_2_16fungal (Hybrid Assembly) | ecosystem: Environmental > Terrestrial > Soil > Vadose...
GCGGGCGTAATTCAGGGGTAGAATGCCAGCTTCCCAAGCTGGACGTCACGGGTTCGAATCCCGTCGCCCGCTCTGATGTGACAGACGAAAAAGGGACCAACCACCGTTGGTCCCTTTTTTGCTTTTTGCTATTATGAACTCCTCGATAAGGACTGTATGCGCGCGCTCTCCGCCGTCGTTACGCTCGCCATCAGCAGTTTCGTCGTGTCCTCGCCGACACCGTTGCGTGTCCTCCGGGTCACACCGACTGATCGCGCGGCTGCCACCACCGTCGTGGCGGTCACATTCGATCGGCCGGTCGCCGGGTCCCTCGATGCCACCGTCGATCCGAAACGCATCTTCACAATCACTCCCGCCGTAGCTGGCAAGGTGGAGTGGCGCGACCCGATCACATTGCGGTTCACTCCCGCCGCGCCCCTCAGCCCTGCGACGGAGTACGCCGTCACGGTGAGCAACGAGTTCGCTGCCATGGACGGGAGCCGGCTCGAGAAGGCCTACACCTTCGCCTTCCGCGTCCACGGCACTGTGGCGTTGACCGGGGCGCCGGCGGGTCCCGACGAGGCGGGGCGATTCCTCAAGCCCGATGCGCAATTCGAAGTCGTATGGAGCAATCCCGTCGATCTCGGCGACCTGACCAAACGCGTCTACATCCAGTTCGATCGGGCTTGTCCGGTGCTCGTTGTCCGCCTGAAGGCGGTATCGCAGCGGCCGATCAAGGACGACGACTCGTGGCGCTATCGCGAAGCAGGCGGCTGGCAGCGCGATCGCGGAGTGGACGCGCTCCGCCGCGTGGTGCGGTTCACGCCAATCACACCGTTGCCCAAGGCGTGCAGTGGGTTCCTCGCAGTGCCGTCCGAGCTCGACCCTGAAGGCACGAGTCCCTACCTGCGCTGGACCCTCGCCACATACGGGCCGCTCGTGCTGCTCTCGGCGAGCTGTGGCTGGAACTGGGCCAGCTGTCCCACGGGTCCGCCGCGGATCGAGTTCTCCACGCCGGTGCGCGGTGCCGAGCTGCTGCGGGGCATCCACCTCCTGCCGCGCATCGCGATTGCCGTCTCGGATACGAATGAGGAGTCGGCCACCTGGACGCTGGATGCGTCATTGAAGCCGAGGACCGGCTACGCGGTCATCGTCGACACGCTGATTCTGCACGACGTCTTCGGCCAGCGTCTCGTGGGCAATCCCGTGAAGGCATTCGGGACGACCGGATACGACCCGGCGGTGACATACGACTACGGTATGATGCTGGTCGAGCGAAACGGGTACCGCACGTTCCCGGTCCGGCACGTCAACGTCGACACGGTCTTCGTCACCACGGCGCCTGTGCCTGACAGCCTCGAGGCGCTGGTGCTGCGCGCACCGGCGTGGAACCTGGGCGATGTGTGGGCGAAGCTCGCCCCAGGGGCCACCCAGCGTTCGCTCGGAGTCGAATCGCGGCGCGACGTGAACCTCGTGAGCGTCGTCCGAGCACCCGTCTATGCTAGCCGGCAGGGAGGGCCGACGCTGAGTGCGGTGCGTGTCACGTACGCGGCGGACAGCAACGTGAAATCGCGCTCCCGGGCGGCTCCGATCGCCCTGCTACAAACCACTGACCTCGGCATCACCGCGCGTGTTGGCCAGGAAGAGGCGCTCGTCTGGGTCACTGGCGTCCAGGACGGGATCCCAAAGTCGAGCGTCGACGTCGAGCTGCACGATCCCACCGGCCGGGTCCGGGCTCGCGGCACGACGAACGCACAGGGGCTCGTCCGGTTGGCCGGTCTGCGCGACACCAGTGAAGACGGCGATTATGTAGAGCGCGGGTTTGCGGGCTATGTCTCCGCCCGCCTGGCGCTCGATCGGGCAGTCGTGGCGATCAATTCGTGGTCCGGTGATCTCTCGCCGTGGCGCTTCAACATCGGCTCGGCGTCGGGCGCGGACCGGTTGCCCGTGGCCGCCGCCGTGTTCACCGAGCGCGGCATCTATCGTCCCGGCGAACCGGTGTACGTGAAAGCAATCGTCCGCAACGGCGTTCTGGGCGCGTTGCGCGCACCGGCCGCCGGCGATTCGCTGCGCTGGGTCTTCAAGGATCGGGAAGGCGGCGTGATGCGCGACTCGATCGTGCGCCTCTCCTCGTTCGGTACCGCGGCCCAGACGCTGAAACTGGGTAACGACCTTCCGCTCGGCACCTACAATGTCTCGCTGCAGGTCAAACGCGGCACCTGGCAGGATATCGCGAGCACGAGCTACCGCGTGGCGGAGTATCGGCCGCCGGAGTTCCTCGTTACGGTCACCGCCGACAGCGCGCCGCGCTTCAACGGGGACTCGCTCCACGGCAACGTCGAGGCGCGTTACCTCTTCGGCGCGCCGATGGCCCGCGCCGCCGTCAACTGGACACTCAATGTCGAACCGGGCACGGCGTACGGCCTCGATATCCCGGGGCTGGACCGCTACTACCTCGGCGAGAACGGCTGGTGGTGGGAGGAGTGGGAAGGGAACACCTCACGGTCGCAGGTGCGGACGACATCGACTGGCGTAGATACCTTGGATGCCGCCGGCCGCCTGACGCTGCGTCTCCCACTCACCGCGATCGAAGGACGTCCGGCCAACGCCCGGCTCCAGGCGACCGTGACCGACGTGAACCGTCAGACCGTTGCTGCGTCTGCCTCCGTCCTCGTCCACCCCGCGTCGTTCTACATCGCCGCGCGACCGCTCGGCAATGAGTATTTCTGGACCGCCGGAAACCCCCAACAAATCGCCGTGCTCGCGGCCCGCCCCGACGGCCGGCACGTCGCCGGAGTCCGAATCAAGGGCACGATCGTGCGCCGCGAGTGGCACCGCGTGCAGCGGTCGCGGGATGGCGTCGACGAGCAGATCGGCGAGTGGGTCGCCGACACCGTCGCACACTGCGATCTGGTGAGCGCTACTGATCCCGTGAACTGTCAATTCATACCCAAGGCGGGTGGCACCTACATCATCTCGTTCGGCGCCAAGGATGAGATCGGGCGGGGGGCGTCCACGAGCTTCTATCGCTGGGCGACCGGCAAGGACTGGATTCCCTGGAACGACGAGAATCAGTTCAAGATGGATCTCATCCCCGACAAGACGCGCTACTCCGTCGGGGACACCGCAACGATCCTCGTCGCGTCGCCGTTCACCAACGCCGAGGCGTGGGTCACGGTGGAGCGCGAGGGCTTGATCGAACAGCGCCGCGTGCGCCTCAGCGCGGGCGCAACCTCGCTCAAGTTTCGCATCACCGAGGCGTACGCGCCGAACGTCTTTGTGTCCATGGTGCTGGTGCGTGGCCGCAGCGCGCCGCCCGGCGGGATCGCCGATCCCGGGCGCCCGACGTTGCGCGTGGGATATGTGGAGCTGCGCGTCACACCCGAAGTGAAACGACTGGCCGTGGACGTGAAGCCGCTGGTGACCGAATACAGGCCGGGAGACAGCGCCCGCGTGCAGATCCGCGTGCGCGACGCCGGTGGAAGAGGCCGGCGCAGCGAGGTGACCCTCTGGGCCGTGGACGAAGGCGTGCTGTCCCTGACGGGCTACAAGACACCAGACCCGCTCGATCTGCTGTACCAGCCCCGTGGCGTCAGCCTGCGGCTCGCGAGCAATCTCATCGCGATTGCGCCGCAAGTACTGGAGCAGGAGGGAACGTCGATCAAGGGCGAGCAGGAGCCCGGTGGCGGCGGGGGGCTCGGTGGCGGGGACATCCTGCGCTCGCGCTTTGCTGCGACGGCATTCTTCCTCGGCGACGTCGAGACCGATTCCAGCGGCACGGCCGTGGCGGTCGCAAAGCTGCCCGACAACCTCACGACATTCCGCGTCATGGCAGTCGCGGTGACCGCGGGCGACCGCTACGGGCATGGTGAATCGCCGCTGCTCGTGACGCGGCCGCTGCTGGCGCGGCCGGCGCTGCCGCGTTTCCTGCGATCCGGCGACGCGTTCACTGCCGGCGTCGTGGTGAACCAACGCGCGGGTGGCACGCCGACCGTTACGGTGCGCGCCGATGCAAAGGGTGTGGCGCGCAGCGGCGCCGCTACGCGCACCGTGACGCTGGCTCCGGGACGCGGCAGCGAAGTCCGGTTCGCGTTCAGGGACACGACCGCCGATTCGACAACCTTCCGCTTCGATGTCGCGTCGCAGAATGACTCCGACGCGGTGCTCGTGCGGCTGGCGGGACGTCCCGTATACACCCCGCGGGCGTACACCGTCACCGGCAGCGTCGTCGATACGAGCACCGTCGTTATCGATCTCCCGGAGCCGGTCGATCCGGACCGCTCGCGGCTCGAGTTTGGTATCGGCACGACGCCGCTGGCAGTCCTGGCGGGCAGCTATCGCTGGTTGGCGGTCTATCCGTTCGATTGCTCTGAACAGATCGCCTCCGAAATGCTCCCCTTGATCGCGATCTACCGGGCCGGCCCTGTGGCGCCGCTCACCGGTCTCACAACCGAGCGCGCACGCGCCGAGATCGAGCAGGGCGTCGCGGTGTTGAGCGCGCGCCAACGGCCGGACGGAGGAATCGGTCTCTGGTCCGCCGAAGATTGGACGACGCCGTGGCTAAGTGCGTACGCCGGTGAGGCGCTGCTCGCGGCGCGCGACGCCGGCATTCCCGTGCGTGACTCGGTGGTCGCCCGGCTCAGCAACTACTTGTATCGCAGCGCACACGTGCGCGGCACCGTCATGGCGCCAATTGCCACGTGGTACGCGAACCTGCGCGTCCTCCTCGCGGAGCAGGCGGCCGCGGCCGATTTCCTGAGCCGCGCGGGCCGGGCAGATTTGCCCACAGAGAACGAGTTGTTCCGCCAGGCGGCGCAGCTTTCGTGGGAGGACCGCCTCCGGTTGGCGCAGATGATGGCGCGCCGCGGAGCCCGCGGCGCGGCCCGCCAACTGATCGCGCCGATCTGGGCCTCGGTACGGGTCGAGGGTCGCCGGGCCGTGCTGCCGGACTCCGCGCGGCAGGTCTACTGGTTCTACTTCCCCTCGAGCCAGCGGCCGGTGGCTCGCCTCCTGTCTGCGACCCTGGCGGTGGATTCGACCAACGCCCTGATCGGACCGCTGGTCGAAACGCTGGTCGAGCAGACGCGGGGCACCGGCGGGAGCTGGTGGTATTGGAACACGCAGGACTTCGGCACAGCGGCCGCTGCGCTTGCCGACTTCACGGCGCGGCAGACGCGCGCCGCACAGCGCGGGTACGAAGTGCGGGCAGGCAATCAGGTTGTGTTCCGTTCGCGGAGTGATTCGCTCCGTGAGATCACGCGCCCGCTCACCGGAGCCGTTTCGAATGCCCCCGGTGGCGGTCAACGGGTCGTCCTCAACGTGCGCGCCACGGATGGTGGGACGTCCGGCAGCGCCCCCCTCTTTTTCTATGTGACTGTGCATGACGTCCCGCGCCAACGGCCCGTCACGCCCGATCAGCAGGGGATTCAGGTGGAGCGGTGGTACGAGGACTACGAAACGGGCAAACCGATCGTCAGCGTCACCGAGGGCTCGCTGGTGCGCGTGCGGCTCCGGATCACGGTGCCCGCCGACCGGCAATTCGTTGCGCTCACCGATCCGTTGCCGGCAGGACTCGAGGCAGTGGACTTGAGTCTACGCACCACCGGTCAACTACCCGGACCCGGTGCCACGGCCCCAGAAGCGCGGACCGAACGGGCAGACGAAGAATCGGACTATCCCTGGGGCTGGTACTACGGCAGCTGGGATGCGGGATGGTGGTCGCCATTCGATCACAAAGAACTGCGCGACGATCGCGTCGTCTACGTCGCCACGGTGCTCTGGACCGGACGCTATACGGCGACGTATGTCGCGCGCGCGACCACGCCGGGCACGTTCGTGCGGCCGCCGGCGCACGCGGAGGAGATGTACAACCCGGCCGTGCAGGGGCGGAGTGACGGCGGCGTCTTCACCGTGACTCCGCGCCCATGATGCGGTTCCTGGTCGTTGCGATCGCTGGCCTGCTGCTGTGGGCCGGCATCTGGATTGCGCTCCCGTTACCGCGGACGCTCACGTCGCCGCCTCGCGTGGCGAGCCTCACGCTCCAAGACCGCAACGGTCTGGTGCTGCGCAGCACCCGCGCGGGGGACGGCTCGTTGCACCGCTGGCTCAGGCTCGGCGAGATCGACCCGGATCTGCTGGAGGCGTTTGTCGCCGGCGAGGATCACCGCTTCTACGAGCATCACGGCGTCGATCCCCGCGCCGTGGGCCGTGCGCTCAAAGACAACCTGCGGGCTCGTCGGGTGCGCTCGGGCGCGTCCACGATCACGATGCAGCTCGCGCGGCTGTTGCAGCCAGGCGCGGGCCGCACATGGCACGGCAAGGTGATCCAGACGTTCTGGGCGCTCCGGTTGGAGGCGCATCTTTCCAAGCAGCAGATCCTCGAGCAGTACCTGAACCGCGTGCCGTTGGGGCAGGGAACGGTCGGCGTTGACGCGGCCGCCGCTCTCTACTTCAATGCCACGGCAGCGCGCCTATCACTCGGCCAGGCGGCGCTTCTCGCCGGCCTGGCGAGCGGGCCCTCGACCGACAACCCCTTTGTCGCTCCGGATCGCGCGCGTACCCGGCGCGCGCTGGTGCTAGGCCGGATCGGCCGCTACGGCTACGCGAATGCTGATGCGTTGGATCGTGCCAGTCGCGAGCCGTTGGTCGTCCCGCGAGCCGCCCCACCGTTCCTCGCGCCGCACTTCACGAGTCGCATGCTCCAATGGCTGGATACCACGGCCAATGGAGGAACGTGGCGCACATCGCTCGATCTGCCGCTGCAAACCGCGCTCGAAGCGGAGGTCCGGCACACCGTCACGAGTCTCTCGGATCGCGGCGTGCGCGAGGCGGCGCTGGTCGTGTTGGACAATGCCACCGGCGAGCTGCTCGCCTGGGTGGGCTCGCCCGACTTCTGGGCTGACTCCGCCGGCCAGGTGGATATGGTGGTGTCCCCGCGTCAGCCCGGCTCGGCGCTGAAGCCGTTTTTGTACGGGCTGGCGTTCGATCGCGGGTACACGCCGGCGTCGGTGTTGCCGGACGTCCCCCGCGCCTATCCGACATCCACCGGTCCCTACCAGCCCCGCAACTACGACCGGCGCTTCCACGGTCCCGTGCGCGCGCGCGAGGCGCTCGCGAGCTCGTACAACGTGCCCGCGGTCGAGCTTGCCGATCGCGTGGGCGCCGCCAGCCTGCTCAGGGTCCTGCACGGCGCGGGATTCGGCTCGCTGACGCGCAGCGCCCAGTACTATGGTCTGGGGCTGGCTCTCGGCAACGGCGACGTGACGCTGCTCGAGCTCGCCAATGGATATCGGGGTCTCGCCGCGGGCGGGGTGTGGCACGACGTGGAGTGGCGCATCGTAGGCCCCGGCTCGGGTCAACCAGCCGCGGAGGATCGTCGGTTTGTATCAGCAGGATCTGCGGCTCTGGTGCTCGACGTTCTCGCGGACCCGATCGCACGAATTCCGGGTTTCGGAGTCGAGACGCCATTCGACTTCCCGTTCCCGGCGGCGGTCAAGACGGGCACGAGTCATCATTTCACCGATAATTGGGCAGTGGGCGTCACCGGCGGTTTCACCGTGGCGGTGTGGGTGGGCAACTTCGATGGGCAGCCGATGCAGGGCGTGAGCGGCGTGACGGGCGCGGGACCGCTGCTGCATCGCGCGATGCTGGTCGCGGGGCGTCGCTACCCGGCAGGTGTGCTGCCGAGTCCCAGTGACGCCGGTGCGACGCGCGTGCGGATCTGTGCGCTGTCGGGCTTGCGAGCGACTGCCGGGTGCTCAGACCTCGCCGAGTGGTTCCTGCCGGGCACGGCACCCACAAGGGACTGCGACTGGCACCGCGACGGTACTGTGCTCTGGCCCCCGGAATACGTCGAATGGGCGGAGCAGAATGGTAAGGCGGCGGCAGGTGAAGCGGCGGTGGGTAAAACGGCGGCTGATAGGACGGCGGTAGGCGGCGGCGGCGCCCAATTCCAGATCGTGTCCCCCCGGTCCGGCGACCGATACGAGATCCCGCCTGGCGTGGACGCCCGCTACGCCACGATCGCCCTGCGGGCCTCGGCAATGCCCGGCGACGGCGCAATTCGGTGGTTCATCGACGGCCGTCGAGTCTTCGAGTCGCGCTGGGCGCTGCGTCCGGGAACGCATGTCGTCAGAGCGGTTACGGCCTCCGGCGCGAACGATGAAGTAGCAATTGAGGTTGCCCCGACTCCCTTCCTAAGCGATATTAGGCGTTGAAGTTGCGCCGTTAGCTTCAGAAACTCCTTGAACCTCAGGTGGTCAGCAGTGATTCGCGTACAGGCGGTGGCACCCGACTCGTTGGGCGCTGCCCTCGAACTCATCCCAGGAACCGAGCTGCTCACGGTCAACGGCAAGGACCTCGAGGACTTTCTCGATTGGGAGTTCCTCACCGCGGACGACCAGTTCGTGCTGCAAGCCCGGCTCCCGTCGGGCGAGGAGATCGAGTACGACGTCGAACGCCCCGAGGGGCTGCCGATGGGGGTGACGTTGGAGCCGCCCCGGATCCGCCGCTGCGCCAACCACTGCGACTTCTGCTTTGTGGACGGCAACCCGCAGGGGATGCGGCAAGCCCTCTACATCAGGGACGACGATTACCGCCTCTCGTTCCGCTACGGCAATTTCGCGACCCTGACCAACCTCAAGCGCTGGGACCTGGAGCGCATCGTCGAGTACCGGCTGTCGCCGCTCTACGTTTCCGTGCACGCGACCGACCCCGTGGTGCGCCGCTGGCTGCTGCGCAATCCCGAGGCGGAGGACGTCATTCCGCAGCTGCGCTGGTTTGTGGAGCGGGGGATCGCGTTCCACACGCAGGTGGTCCTTGTGCCCGGCATCAATGATGGGCCACAGCTGATCCGCACCTTGAGCGACCTGTATAGCCTTGGCCCCGCGATCCTCTCCGTCTCGGTCGTTCCGGTCGCGTTGACCGAATTCAGCAAGCATGCCCTGGTCCGCCAGCCCACGCGCGAAGAGTGCCGGGCCGCGCTCGCGACCGTGGGTGACTTCGCGACGCGTGCCGTCGCCGATCGCGGTGCGCCGTGGTGCTACGGGGCCGACGATCTCTATCTGCAGGCCGACATGCCGCTGCCACCGGCAGCGTGGTATGGCGACTTCGAGCAGCGCGAGAACGGCGTTGGCGCCGTGCGCTATCTCCAAACGCGCATTCAGGCCGCGCGGGGAGCTCTCGAAACGGATGGCTGGCGCGACAAGCGCATCGGTATAGTCACAGGGGCGGCCATGGGGCCGCTCATGCCGCAGGTCGTGGCGGATCTGACGTCGGCGACTGGAGCGCATTTCGAGGTGCTCGCGATCGAGAACACGCTCTTCGGGTCAGCGGTGACCACCGCCGGCTTGCTTCCCGGCAAGGCGGTGCTCGGCGCGTTGAAAGAGCGAACTGATCTCGATCTCGTCTTGCTGCCCGCCGAGTCGGTGAATGACGATCTGTTGTTCATGGATGACATGGAGGCGCACGACCTGGCCTCGCAGCTGCCCATGCCGGTGCGGCTCTCATACGACTTTGCGGATGCTTTGGAAGGCGGAATGATGGAACGAGGGAACGATGGAATGAGCGATCATTCCAACATTCCATCATTCCATCGTTCCGGTGACGCGTGAACATCCCGACAGTCGCGATCATCGGCCGCCCGAACGTCGGCAAGTCCACGCTCTTCAACCGCATCATCGGGCGGCGCCAAGCGATCGTGGACGCCCAGCCGGGCGTGACACGCGACCGTCACTTCGCCCCCGCCGAGTGGAATGGCCGCAGGTTCTGGCTGGTCGATACGGGCGGTCTGGTCGTTGGGTCGTCGGATCCCATGAATCGCGCGATTCGTTCGCAAGTCGAGCAGGCCGTCGCCGACAGCGACGTGCTGTTGTTCGTGGTCGACATCGAGTCGGGCATCCATCCGATGGACCTCGAGATCGCGCAGTATCTCCGCAAGGTGAAACGGCCATTGATCCTCGTCGTCAACAAAGCCGACGACCTGCCCGACGAGACGCGCCACCTCTCCTTCTACGAGCTCGGTCTCGGGGACCCGTTCCCGGTGTCCGCCGCGGTAGGGAAGAGCAGCGGCGACCTGCTCGACCAGCTGGTGTCGCTCCTCCCCGACACGCCGGCGGCGGACGAGGAGGAGACGATCGCTGTCGCCGTCGTCGGCCGGCCCAATGTCGGCAAGTCGAGTCTGGTGAACAAGCTGTTGGGTGAGGACCGCCTGGTCGTGCATGACGAGCCGGGGACGACGCGCGATGCCATCGACACGCCATTCGAGTACCAGGGCCGCCAGCTCGTGTTCATCGACACCGCGGGGCTCCGCAAGCGCAGCAAAGACAAAGAGGACCTCGAGTTCTACTCGACGCTGCGCACCACGCGCGCCATGGAACGCGCCGACGTCTGCCTGCTGGTCGTCGACGCCAAGGACGGGATGCACGTGCAGGATCTGAAGATTGCCAACGATGCATGGGACCGCGGGGCCGCCGTCATCATCGCCGTGAACAAATGGGATCTGATCGAAGAGAAAGTGACGAACACGGCCCGCGACGGCGAGCGCGACATCAAGGCGCGCGCACCATTCCTCGAGTTCATTCCGTTTTTCTACGTGTCGGCGAAGACCGGCCAGCGCGTTCTTAAGCTGCTCGATGCGATCGTGTCCGTGGCGGATGAACGCGAGAAGCGCGTGCCCACGGCCGAAGTCAATCGCGTCCTGGAACAACTGCTCGCCCGCCAGCAGCCGCCGCAGCCGGTGGGGGAGTCGGTGCGGCTGTTCTACGCCACGCAGGTCGGCACCGCGCCGCCGCGCTTTGCCATCATCGCGAACCGGCCCGATGCCATCCCCGAATCCTATACGCGCTACCTGCACAACGGCTTTCGGGAAGCGTGGGAGTTCAGCGGCGCGCCGCTCACGATCAAGTTCCGGCGCAAGCGAGGGCGGCGCTGAACGCCATCCTGGCGATTCTCGCCTCCTATCTACTCGGCGCCACGCCGACCAGTTACATCGCCGGCAAACTGGGGCGGGGGATCGACCTCCGCGAACACGGCTCCAGGAACCTGGGCGCCACCAACGTCTACCGGATCCTCGGTTGGAAGTACGCGATTCCCGTCGCACTGTTCGACATCGCCAAGGGCGCCGTGCCGGTGCTCGTGTTTTCGCATCCAGCCTGGCTTTCAGTCGCCGTTGGGGCAGCAGCAGTCCTCGGTCACATGTTCTCGCCGTACGTCAGCTTCAAAGGCGGCAAGGGCGTCGCGACCGCCGCGGGAATGTTTCTCGCGCTCGCACCATTTGCGGTGCTGATCGCGATTGCGATCTGGGCGCTGTGCCTGTGGCTCACGGGATACGTGTCGCTGAGCTCGATTATCGCGGTTCTCAGCGTGCCCCTGAGCGTCGCATTGTTGCAACCGAACTCGCCATCCGTGCTTTGGGCAAGTGTGGCGCTCGTGGCATTGATCGTTTTTGCGCACCGTCGAAACATCAGCCGGCTGATTGCGGGGACCGAGAGTCGGTTTCGGACCCGACCGTCCGGCGGTCCGACCGTCCGGCCGTCCGACCGATGAAAATCGCGGTAATCGGAGGTGGCGCCTGGGGCACAGCCCTCGCCGACCTGCTCGCGCGCAAGGGCGAGCAAGTCACGATGTGGGCGCGCGAACCCGACGTCGTCGAGAGCGTGAACCGGCGGCACGCGAACGAGATGTTTCTTCCAGGCGCCTCGCTCGCGCCGGCACTACGAGCGGAAGCCGACGTAGCGGCGGCGATCCGTGGTGCGGAGACGATCGTCTCAGCGGCGCCGTCTCACGCGGTGCGACCGGTGATGGCGGAGGCTGCCAAGACGATCGACCGATCTCGACCGCTCATCGTAAGCGCGTCCAAGGGTCTCGACCCTGAGCGGCTGGAGCGGCCGTCGTCCGTCCTGGTCGAGGTGCTTCCGCCGAGTATTCCCGTGGCGGTGCTATCAGGGCCGTCGTTTGCGTGGGAAGTCTTTCAACAGCAACCGACTGCTGTCGTGGCCGCGGCGACCGATCACGGGGTCGCGCAGCGCACCCAGCGCGTCTTCTCGACGAACTACTTTCGCGTGTACTCACACACCGACGTGATCGGCGTCGAGCTGGCCGGGGCACTCAAGAACGTGATTGCCCTCGCCGCCGGTATCCTCGAAGGCCTGGGGCTCGGGTTCAACACGCGCGCCGCCCTGATCACCCGCGGGCTCGCCGAAATCACGCGGCTCGGCGTCACGCTCGGGGCGCAGCCGATGACGTTCGCGGGCCTCGCGGGGATGGGAGACCTGATCCTGACGTCGACCGGCGCCCTGTCGCGCAACCGCACGCTGGGAGTAGCGCTGGGGCAGGGGAAGACGCTGGACCAGGCGCTCGCGGGGAAACCGGCCGTCGTCGAAGGCGTCAACACGACGCGCACGGCGGTAGCCCTGGGCGAGCGCCATGGCGTCGAGCTGCCGATCGCGCGCGAAGTCGCGAACGTGCTGTTCCACAACAAGCCGCCGCGCCAGGCCGTGAGCGACCTGATGGAGCGCGAGCTGAAGGCGGAAGGGGAAGGGGGGGGCCGATGAGCAGCACACCGGCCCAACCCGTCCAGGAGTTCTTCTCGATCGGCGAGGTCTGCCAGCTCACCGACCTGAAGCCGCACGTGCTGCGCTACTGGGAGAGCCAGTTCCGTTTTCTCAATCCGGCCAAGAATCGCTCGGGGAATCGCGTGTACCAGCGGCGCGAGATCGAGCTGATCATGCTCGTGAAACATTTGCTGTACACGGAGAAATACACGATCGAGGGCGCGCGCCAGAAAATCGAGCAGTATCGTCGCTCGGGTGAGCTCAAACCCGAGGCGCGGCGTGCGTTGGCCACCGAAACCGTCAAGGAGCTCCGCGCCGAGCTCAAGTCGGTGCTCGGGATCCTCGAAGGGAGCTGATCTGCGGGTTGCGATCGTCGTCCCCGCGTATCAGGCAGCAGCCACGATTCGCGAGATCATTTTACGCACCCGCGCGACCGTGCCATCGGCCGAAATCATCGTCGTCGACGACGGCTCAACAGACGGGACCGGGGACCATGGGCGCGCGACGGGAACAACGCTCGTCACCCATCCGCGCAATCGCGGGAAGGGCGCGGCGCTCCGCGACGGGATTCGGGAGGCGACGGCGCGCGACGCGAGCGTCCTGGTTACCATTGATGCCGACGGACAGCATCCACCCGAGGAGATTCCCCGGCTGCTCAGACCGATCGAGGAAGGACGAGCCGATCTCGTGTTAGGCGCGCGCAAGCGTGATCACGCCATGCCCATCTCCCGTCGATTCACCAACTGGCTTTCGGCGACCATGGCGTCACGCATCGGCGGACAACCGGTGCGCGATGCACAGACGGGATTCCGTGCCTTCACTCGGGAGGTCGCCGAGCGCGTGCGGCCGGCGGGGGATCGTTACGAATTCGAAGCCACGTTCCTCCTCGATGTATTGCGCGCCGGCTTCCGCGTAGTTTCCGTCGATGTACCGACCATCTATGGCGTCCGCAGTCACTTTCGTGCCTGGGGCGACACGTGGCGCATGGCACGCGCGTTTGCGCGGCACGCCGGTCGGATCGTGGCAGGAGCAACGTGACCCCTTCAAGCGACAACGGTTTGCGCATCCTGGTGTCGAATGATGACGGAGTCCTCGCGCCGGGCATCGCGCTGCTCGCCGATGTTTGCGCCACCGTCGGCCAGGTGACGGTTGTTGCGCCCGACCGCGAACAGAGCGGGACGTCGCACTCGCTGACGCTGCACCGGCCGCTGCGGGCGCACCGGCGATCCGACGGGGCATTCCAAGTCGACGGCACGCCGACCGACTGCGTCCTGCTCGCGCTCAGCACGCTCATGCCGGATGGTCCTAACTGGGTCATTTCCGGTGTAAACCACGGCCCGAACATGGGCGAGGACGTGCTGTACTCGGGTACCGTCGCCGCGGCGATGGAGGGACTTGCCGCCGGCATCCCCAGCATCGCGGTCTCGTACGGCAGCTTCGATCTCGAGCACCTCGAGAGCCATCGCCAGGGGCTACAACGGATCATCGAGCGCATCGTGCGCGTCGAGAATTTCCCCGGCGAAACACTGCTGAACATCAATCTTCCGGCGATTCCCGGCGACCAGGTCAAAGGCGTGAAGGCCACCAACCTTGGCAGCCGGGTGTTCCACGAGGAGGTCGCCAAAATGAAGGACCCGTGGGGCCGCGAGATCCACTGGATCGGGGGAGGGCACGTGACGTGGTCAGGCGGCGCCGATTCAGACTTCCAGGCCGTGAAGGACGGCTACATCTCGGTGACGCCGCTCCACGTCGATCTGACGAACTACAAGCTGCTCGAAGTTGTCAGGAAGTGGGATCTGGGAAAGTGACAGGCAGC
>Ga0137418_10003540_pt1 | contig 14346 bp, 13 predicted proteins | sample CZODoug3_1_2_16f_FD_122242 | JGI IMG/M metagenome (GOLD analysis project Ga0137418, IMG submission 122242) | Vadose zone soil fungal communities from Angelo Coast Range Reserve, California, USA - CZODoug3_1_2_16fungal (Hybrid Assembly) | ecosystem: Environmental > Terrestrial > Soil > Vadose...
CGCCCGCGTGTACAGGCACACGTGCGCTCTTATGCAGTGACGGCCTATATCCGGAACGAAGGGCGCGATGTAAGTCTCGTACATATAGTCCTTTTCCTCTTCCGTCACCGTCCGTCGAACGGAATCAGGCTCGACCGGATCGCCATCCTCTTCGGTGGCAATCTTTATGGCGTTAGCGGCAGCACCTATAGCCGGGAACCCGTACACGTCCGATATCGCCCGGCCCCTGCCGGCGACATCCCATACAAATACCGGGCAGTTTTCCGTCAGGAACCGGTCCGGGTTCCGCCGGCAAAGGCGGCGTCGTGTCGATGGCCGTCGCGTTCGCGATGATCGGCCGCATCAACAGGCGCAACGTGATCGCCGATCCGGCGGCCGATCCCGGACGGCTGGGCGGCCGCTTCTACGAGGAGGAAAGCGGCGGCGTCGTCACCTATCGCGTCAGGAGGCTGCCGCTCGCGCTCGTCGCGTCGTTTGTCGCGGGTAACGTGTCGTCGCTGCTCGGGATCGGCGGCGGCATCATCAAGGTGCCCGTCCTGAACGCGTGGTGCGGCATGCCGCTTCGCGCGGCGGCGGCCACCAGCGCGCTGATGATCGGCGTGACGGCCACCGGCGGCGCGGTCATCTACTACGGCCACGGCGACCTGCGCCCGCTGCTGGCGGCGCCGGCGGTGCTTGGCGTGCAGCTCGGCTCATGGAGCGGCTCGCGCCTGGCCGAGAACACGTCGGTCAAGTGGTTGAAGCTGCTGATGGCCGCGCTCCTCGCCGTCGTCGCGGTGCTCATGTTCCTGCGGAGCGCGCGATGAATCGCCTCGAGCGGACCATCGGCGCGGTCCTGCGGTCCGGCACGGTCGCGAGCTCGTCGCTGTTCGCGGTCGGCCTCGTGATGGCGCTGACCGGCTATCGCGACGCGCTCGCGGGCGTGCTGCTCGAGGCCGGACTCGTCATCCTGCTGGCCACGCCGGCGACTCGAGTCGTCGTCTCGGTGATCGAGTACGTCCGCGAACGCGACTGGACGTTCGTCGTGCTGACGCTGGTCGTGCTGCTCGCGCTCGGCGGCAGCGTGGCGGCCGCGTACCTGTAGTCCCGCGCGGTCCGACGCGTCGCCGAGGCTGCTCTTGACGAGCGCGCCGAGCGGTCCGCCAATCGCCGGGACCGCCGCGTCCGCCTTCGACACGACGGCCTTCCTGGAAGGACGACAAACGTCGAGGCGGACCACACGGAGAGGTCGACTAGCCGTCACCCGTTCCGACGATGACGCGTGGCAACCTGAAGACGCCCTGGACGCGCGTGTAGACCGCGCCGAAGAGGCCCGCGCCGGCGAGCGCGCCGGCGAGCGCGGCAATCGCGTAGATCTTGCCTTCGCCGATGTTGACGAAGATCGGACCCGGGCACATGCCGCACATCGACCAGCCGATGCCGAACAGCACGCCGCCGGCGACGTTGCCGCGGTGCCGCGGCTTCAGCTCGATGGCGATCGGACGGCCGAGCGCGGTTCGCCCGTACCGCTTGATCAGCCAGATGCCGGGCGCCGTGATTACGACCGCTGTGCCGATGATTCCGTACAGCTGAACACTGGTGAACAGGAACATCGACTGGATGTAGTTGTAGTCCGCCGCGCCACTGCGGCTCAGGATGAACCCGAAGATCGCGCCGAACACGAAGTACAGCGCGGTCATCAGAACAGCACGCGGTAGACGAGCTGCGTGGTGACGATGCCGGCCGCCATGAAGCTGAGCGTCGACATCAGGCTCGGGAGCTCGAAGTTCGAGATGCCGAAGATGCCGTGGCCGCTCGTGCAGCCACCGGCCAGGCGCGTGCCGAAGCCGATGAACAGGCCGCCGGCGAACATCCACGCCAGCTTGCCGGCCGGGCCGAAGCCGATGACCTCGTCGAACATCCCGAGGTCCCACGTCGGCGTGAAGCCGCCGCCCGCCGCGGCGGAGATGAATCCGCCGGCGACGAGACCGGCGATGAACGGCAGGCGCCACTTGCGCGCGGACCGGACGGCGTCACGCGCGAAGTAGGGGACCGGCAGCACGAAGCTGCACACGTCCTCGAGGCCCGTGGAGATGCCGAGGCGCCGGTTCGCGACGAAGAGCAGCGCCAGCGTGATGAGCGCGATGCCTGCGCCCGCCACGGCCCAGTGAATCGGTGTGAGGCCGTGCAGGATCAGCGGCATTTACGGCTTGTGCGTCGCGACGTAGTTCAGCGCGAACGTCTTCAGCGCGTTGTTCGTGAGCCCGAGCGCGGCGGCTTCGGCGCCGGCGCGCTCGGCATCCCACTTGTCCACCTGCATCCGCTTGATCATCCACATCGCGGCGGCGCGGTTGGCGCTCGCGCAATGGACGAACGCGGGCTGGTTCTTCGGGTCCGTGACGGCCTTGACGAACCGGTCGGCGACAGCCGGGTCCGGGTTCGCCCCGTTGAACGGCAGGTGGATGAAGGTGATCCCCGCGGTCTTCGCGGCGGCGGCCTCGCCGTCGACGTCGGCGCCCGCCTCGCTCGCCTCGCGGAGGTTGATGATCGAGGCGTACCCCATCTGCTTGATCCCGGCGACCGCCGCCGGCGTCGTGGCGCCCGCGCAGGCGAGAGTCGCGTCAATCTTGGCGAAATTCGTCACGCCCGGGACGGTTTCTTTGGTGACGTTCTGGGCACTGAGGGTGGCTCCGCCGACTCCCAGGACCAGGGCGATGAGCAGCGCGTTTCGTTTCATCATGATGGGTGCTATGGTAGGTCAACCCTGATATGAGGCGCCAGACGCTGATCGTCGTGACGCTGCTGGCGGCGGCCGCGTGCGCACGGCAGCCGGAGCCGCCCAAGGCGGCGTCGCCGCGCGTGCCGATGACCGGACCGCTGATTGCGGCGACGGTCTCGATGAAGGCCGCCTGGGAATTCCCGCGGAATCCGCTCGACGACACGACGCTCGACACGTCGCGGTTGTCCGAGGAAATCCGGCGGGGTTTCCGCCTGTTCACGAACACGCCGGCCGAAGCGCCGCGGCTCGCGCCGGGCGGCATGGCGTGCACCAACTGTCACATGAACGCCGGCCAGCGCGAGAGGTCGATGCCGCTGGTCGACGTGGCGGGCATGTTTCCCGAGTACAACCGCCGTTCAGGGAGGCTGTACAGTCTCGGCGATCGGATCACCGACTGCTTCCTGCGCAGCGAGAATGCAACCGGGGCGCTGGCGCCCGGGGAGCTGCCGAATCCGAGCTCGCCGGAGGTGCTCGCCATCTCGGCGTACATCACGTGGCTGGCGCGCGACGCGGCGATGGGGAAGAACCCCTCCTGGCGTGGCCAGAACACCATCCCGGCGTCCGCGCTCGTCCCGCTCGAGAAGCTCGATATGGCGAAGGGCGAAGCCATCTACACCGACCGCTGCGCCACCTGCCACGGGCCCGACGGGCAGGGCGTGCAGATTGGCGACAAGATCGCCGGCCCGCTCTGGGGGCCGCGGTCGTGGAACGACGGCGCCGGCGCCGCGCGCGTCTACACGCTCGCCGGCATGATCCGCTACTCGATGCCGTACCTCGATCCAGGCAACATCACCGACGAGGACGCGCAGCACGTCGCCGCGTTCATCAATTCGAAGCCGCGCCCCGCGTATCCGTTCAAGGACAGGGACTACCGCGTCGAAAAGCTTCCACCCGACGCGGTCTACTACACGCGACTGCAGACGAAGCTGTCTGCGGTTCCGAGCAGCGCGGACCTTGTCAGGTCCGCGAGAGCGGAAGGAGAACGCTGATGCGAGATGTCACGAGCCGTCGATCATTTTTTACCGCGCTTGCGTCGGTAGCGGGCGTGGCGGCGTTGCGCCCGGGCGATGCGGCCGCACAGGCCACCGCGCCGTCAGCGGGACCGTTCGACATGGCGTGGCTCGAGCAGATGAAGGGCAAGCACAAGCAGCTCTACGACCTCGGCGGCATCAGCCTCGCCGAAGAGCCACGGCCGCTTCGCTTCTGCAGGAACTTCCTCGACACCTTCCGCGACGTCTACAAGCTCGAACATCCCGGCGTGAACACCGCCGTCGGCATTTCCGGCCCGGCGTTTCCGATGAACGCGACCGACCGGCTGTGGGAGAAATACAAGCTCGGCGAGCGCGCGAAGATCATCGACCCGAAGACGAAGCAGCCGTCGGTCCGCAACATCTTCTACGACGACGGCAGCGACATCAGCGTGAAGGCGATCCAGGCGCGCGGGACGATCTTCTGGCAGTGCAACGTCGCGCTCGGCGGCGTCGCGCAGCAGCTCGCCGACCAGTTCAAGATGCCGTTCGCGGAAGTGCGCGCCGACCTGATCGCCGGCCTCAATCCCGGCGTGAAGCTGATGCCGTCGCACGTGATGGCGCTCGCACTCGCACAGGAGCGCGGTTTCACCTACATGCGGCCCTGACAACGCCCAACGACCAACCCCAACTCCCAAGGTAATTCTCCTTGGGAGTTGAGGTTGGAGGTTGGATTCAGAGGCTATCGAGTCGCCTTCGCCGGCGTCCCCATCCCGAAGACCAGCACCTTCATCGTGTTCGGCGTGATCTGCGCGCGCCCGTTCGGCCCCGCCGTCGTCGTCGCAACGGGGACGTACACGTTGTGCGTCGCTGCGTCGAGCGTCATCGTGCGCCCCGAGGGCGCCGTCTTCAGCGTCTGCACGACCGTGAACTTGCCGGGCGCGTCCTCGTGCGCGATCGTCAGCACGCCCGTGCGGCTCGACGCGAACGCGTAGCCGGTGGCCGGATCGAAACCGTTCCCGTCGACGTCGTCCGCGATCGGGAAGCTCGTCACCGTCTTGCCGGACGTGCTGTCAACGACCGCCATCTTTCCGTCGCACGCGCTGAGGATCAGGTGGTTCTTCGGATCGAACGCCATGCCGGTCGGTCCTTCGCAGTCCGCGATCGGCCATTCGGCCACGACCGTGTGCTTCACGGTGTCCATCACGCCGATGGCGGCCTTGTCCTCGATGTTGACGAACATCCGGTTGGCGGCCGGGTCTTCGACGGCCTCCTCGAGCTCGCCGCTCAGCATGATCGTCGCGAGGACCTTGCCGTCCGCCGCGCTGAACACGGTCACCGACTTGCCGGTGTGATTGAACGTCCAGACTTCCTTGTGCGCCCGCGAGTAGCGGATGCTGTCGGGATTCGCGCCCGTGGCCACCCTGCCGAGCGGCTTCAGCGTCTTCAGGTCGACGATCGTCGACGTGTTCCCGCGGCCGTTGCTCGTGAAGCCGCGCCCGAGGTCTGGCGCGATGGCGATGCCGTGCACCCCCGGCAGATCGAGAATCTCGCCGACGATCTTCCCGGTCTCCGTGTCGGCGACGACGATCTTCGTCGCGTGCGACACGTACAGCCGGTGCGCGGCGGAATCGACCAGCAGATAGTCCCACCCGCCTTCCCCGCCAATCGCAATCTCCTTTACCTGGTGGTACACGTCCGCCGCGTTCAGCGTGGCGGCCATGACGACACACGCCAGGATGCCGATGAACTTCCGCATGATGACCTGCCTTCCTGAAACTTATTGACGACGTTTGAAGACCGCGTAGAGTCCGGGAACCGCGAGCAGCGTGACCGGTGTCGACAGTGCGAGCCCCCCGATGACCGCGAGCGCGAGCGGCTTCTGCAGCTCCGCGCCGGCGCCAAGACCGAGCGCGAGCGGAAGCAGGCCGAACAGCGTGCAGAAGGTGGTCATCAGGATGGGCCTGAGGCGGATCCGGCCCGCGTGTGCAATCGCGGTGTCGAACGGCTCGCCCTCCTCGTGCAGCTTCTCCGAGAAGTCGAGCAGCATGATGCCGTTCTTCACGACGAGGCCCACGAGCAGGATGATGCCCATCGCCGACGAGATGTTCAGATCGGTGCCGGTGAGGAGCAGCAGCAGGAGCGCGCCGCCGAGCGAGAGCGGCGCCGCCAGCAGGATCAGGATGGCGGGCAGCCACGCGCGGAACTGGATCACCAGGATGGTGAACACCAGCACGACGGCCAGCGCGAAGACCATCAGCAGCTCGCGGAACGATTGCTGCTGCGCCAGGTACTGGCCGCCGATTTCGTACGAGTAGCCGATCGGCAACTTCTGCTTGTCGAGGTTCGACTGAATCTCGGCGACGGCGCTTCCGAGGTCGCGTCCTTCCAGACGTCCGCTGACGACCGCCATCGGACGCAGGTTTTCGCGGCGCAGCTCTCCCTGGCCGTTCGCCCGCTGCATCGCCGCGACTTCGGACACGGGAATCGGCTTTCCCTCGGACGTCTTGACCAGCGTCTGTGGAAGCTTGTTCGGATCCAGGCGGATGGCGTCCGGAAGACGCACGCGGACTGGAACCGTCCGGTCCGCGAGCCGCAGGTTGGTGGCGACCTCTCCAAGCCAGTTGCCCGCGAGCTGGTCCGACACCTGCTGCACCGTCAGCCCGTAGCGTCCCGCTGCTACCGGATCGATCGTCCAGGTCACCTCGGGGTTGCCCTTCTGCACGCCGACGACGTCCACGACCCCCTGGACCTTGTTCATCATCTCCTCGACCGGGCCGGCCAGCTCCGCGAGACGGTCCGGATCGTCGCCGAAGATCTTGACCTCGATCGGTTCGGGGTCGCCCTGCAGATCGCCAAGCATGTCCTGGAGGAGCTGCACGAACTCGATGGCCACCAGCGGCGCGGTCTCGGCCACCTTTTCGCGAACCTCCGAGATGATCTCTTCGGCCGATCGACTTCGCTGGTTGCGCGGCTTCAGGCGCACCAGGATGTCGCCGGTGTTCTGCGCGGTCGCGAACAGACCGAGCTCGGACCCGGTGCGCCGCGAATACGACGCCACCTCCGGTGTCTCCGAGATGATCTGTTCCATCTTCTTGACCTGCCGATCCGTCTCGGAGAGCGCGCTGCCGGCCGGCGTGATGTAGTCGAGGACGAAGCCGCCTTCATCCGCCGCGGGGAAGAAGCCGGTTCCGACGCGGTAGAACAGCACCACGGTCAACGCGGCCAGCAGCAGGGCGACGACAACGGCGAGCACCGGGCTCGCGATCATCCATCCGAGCGCGCGCTCGTAGAAGCGCTCGATCCGCCCGTGGCCCTCACCGGCCGGCCGATGGTGCGAGGCGGCCCAGCGCGCCATCAGCGGGACGATGCTGATCGACAGCGCAAGCGAGACGAGCACCGCGACCGAGAGACTGAGCGACAGCGCGCGGAAGAACTGGCCCGGCACCCCCGAGAGCAGCCCGAGCGGCGCAAAGACGACGACGGTTGTGAGCGTCGAGCTGACGAGCGGCGCCATCAACTGCTGGACCGCGTCGACCACGCTGCTGCCGCCCTCGCCAGCGCGCCGGTGGATGTTCTCCACCACCACGACCGCGTCGTCGATAACGAGGCCGATCGCGACGGCGAGGCCACCCATCGACATCAGGTTGATCGTGCCGCCGAACAGCCACATGAAGACGAAGGTCGGGATGATCGCCATCGGCAGCGTGACCGCCGCAATCATCGTCAACCGCCAGTCGCGCAGGAAGACGAGCAGCACGATGATGGCGAGGAAGCCGCCGATGAGAATCGCGTCGCGGACGCTGGCGATCGATTCCTCGACGAACTGCGCGAGGTCGTAGACGCGGCTCATCCTGATTCCCGCCGGCAGCGTCTTCGCGAGGCTCGCGATTGCGCTGTCCACGCCCGCCTTGAGATCGAGGATGTTCGCGCCGATCTGCTGCGAGATGCTCATGACGACGGCGTCGCGGCCGTTGCCGGTCACGAGCAGCGTGCGGTCGGGGGCGCCTGGGGCCACGGTCCCGAGATCGGACACGCGGATCGTCGCGCCGTTCTTCACGAGCACAGGCGCCTTCGCGATGTCGCCGACGTTCTTCCACAGCCCCGATGCGAGCGTCAGATGCTGCAGGCCCGACTCCTGGAACCGCCCGACCGGCAGGATCTGGTTCTGCGCGTTGAGCGCGTCGGAGACGTCGACGACGGTCAGACCCGCGGCCGTGAGCCTCGCCGGGTCGAGGATGACCTCGATCTCGCGTGTATCGCTCGCCTGCACTTCGATGGTGCCGGCGCCGGGGACGCGCGCGATGTCCGGCTTCACGACGAAGTTGGCGTAGTCGTACAAGTCCGCCGTGGGCAGCGTTCCGCTGAGGGTCAGGATAAAGACCGGGAAGATCGCCGGCGTCAGCCGCTCGACCTGCAGTTCCGTGCCCATGGGCAGGTCGCCGTTGATCTCGGCGACCCGGTTCTGCACCATCTGCAGCGCGACGATCATGTTGGTGGCTGGATCGAAGTTCGCGGAGATCTCGGCCGCGCCGCGGATGCTGCGCGACCTGACGCGCCGGATCCCCGGGACGCCCATCACCGCCTGCTCGATCGGCCGCGTCACGATGAGCGACATCGACTGCGGCGGCAGCGTCCCCGAGTGGGCGATGATGGCAATGCGGGGGAATTCGAGCGGGGGATAGATGCTGCTCGGCAGCGCGCGGGCAGCGAGCACGCCGCCGATGACGAGCGCGACGGCGACGAGCGCCGCCGCTCGCGAGTGCCGCAGGGCGAGACCGGCCGCGTTCATTTCTTTTCTTCCTTGCCCGCGTCGTCTGCCTTGCCTGCAGCGCCTGCCTTGCCCTCAGTGCCGTCCTTGCCCGCGGCGCCAGCCTCCGGCTTCTCGGCCGCGTCCTCGTCCTCACCCGTCTCGATCATGATCTTCGCATTGTCGGGAAGTCCCGCCTGGCCGTCCACGATCACCATGTCGCCAGCCTTCACACCGGACGTGATCTCGATCCGATCGCCGTCGTTGAGGCCGATCTGGACGGGAACACGCGTGGCCTTGTCTCCCATCGCGACGAACACGGCGGTCTCTTCACCTTCACGCACGAGCGCCGCCGCGGGAACGATCACGACGTTGGTGTGCTGTTCGGCGTCGATGTCGACTTGCACCGGGGTGCCCGCCGCCAGGTTCGGCTGCCCGGCAAACGTCAGGCGCACCGGGATCGTGGCGGTCCCCGGTTCGACCTGCGCGGGACGCGAGATGACCTTGAGGGCGAGATCCGGGAGGCCCGGAACCCCTGTCTTCAGCCACCCGGACGCACCGACGACGACACGGGAGGACTCGGCGAGCGGAATCGACGCGACGACTTCGAGCCTGCGGGGATCGATGACGCGAAGCACCGGGTCGCTGGCGGCGGCTTCGACGAGATCGCCGGGATTGTGGAAACGCTTCGCGATGACGCCGTTGAAGGTCGCGCGGACGGTGGTGCGCGAGGCCGCCGTGATCGCCGCGGCCCTGGAGGCTTCGGCCTGGCCGACGGCCGCCTCGGCATCGGCGACCATGCGGTCCGCGTCCTCCACGTCCTTGCGCGCGGCAATCCCACGCTCGAACAGCTGGCGCTGGCGCACCTGGTTCGCCTTCGCGTTGGCCAGCGCCGCCTGGGCGCGCTGGACTTCCGCCGCCTGGCGCTGCACCTCTGCCTGGAGCGACGGGATTTCGAAGCGGACGACCACGTCGCCCCTGGCGACGCGGTCGCCTTCGGCCTTGGGGATCTCGGCGATCCGTGCCGCCTCGGGCGCGACGACGATCAGCTCTGCGTCAGGGGCGGGGGTGATTGTGCCGGTTGCGTGGAGGACGCCGCGGATGGATCCGGTCTCGGCGGCTTCGACCTTGACCGGAACCGGCGCTTGGCTCTCGGTTTCTTCCACCGCGGGCTTCTTGCACCCGACGACGGCGACGAGGATCGCGGCAACGACGACCAGCTTGTTCATGGGAGGGGAGCTCCTATGGCGCGCTCGAGGTCGGTGAGCGCAGTCTGGAATTGATCGATGGCATCGAGCGAGCGGAGCCGCACGTCGCGCGTCGCCTGCAGCGCCTGGAGCAGCGCGGCGATCCCCGTCTGGCCCAGTTGATACGAATCCTGGGCGAGCTGCTCGACCTGCTGCGCCTGCGGGATGATCTCGTCCCGGTACCGGACGAAGAGCTGCCGTTGCGCCTGGGCGCGCTGCGACGCCGCCGTGACGTCGCCCTGGATGCGCAGGAGCGAGGCCTGCCGCTGCGAGATCAGCTGATCGAGCGTTGTCTGCTCGACGAGCACACCGGCACGATGGGTCGTGAAGATTGGCAGGGTGATCGCGGCGCCCGCGCGCCAGCCGTACGTGAAGTCGGGCTCTGAACGGTGGGTCAGGGTGAAGGTGGGCGTCAGGTCGGGGACGCGCAGCGCTTCCGCCAGTGCGATCCTCGCGCGCTGCGCGTCGATCTGCCGATCCAGTGACACCAGTTCCGTGCTGGCCGTCTGCGCCAGCATCAGTGCCGCGGGCGTGGCCAGCGGTTCACCCGTGTCGACGTTGGTGGACAGCGTCATCGGCGCGTCGAGTGGCTGGGCGAGCAGCGCATTGAGAGCGGCGCGCGCGGCGGCAGTGGTTCCCTCGGCGGCGTTCGCTTCGTTCTCGGCGGCAGCGAGCGCCAGCTGCGCCTGCATCACCTCGAGCCGCGGCGCGCTGCCGGCGTCGAAGCGCGCCTGCGCCGCATCGCGCGCGCGCATCGAGAGGTCCCGCTGCTCCCGCAGGAGCATCAGGCGCGACTCGGCCAGGACCTGGCCGAAGTACGCGCGGCGCACGTCGTTGCGCACCTGCGCCACCGTCGCCGCCAGCTCCGCATCGCCGGCGCGAACCGTCGCCTCGCCGACAGCGATGCGCTTGGCGCGCTTTCCGCCCAGCTCCAGCGGCACGGCCACCCCGTAGGCTTCCTTCGGGGTCTCTTTTTCCAGCTCGAACGAGCCCTCGGGGTTGAGGCGCTCGCGCGCGACCGCGAGGTTGGCGAGGTTGATCGGACCGCGGAGGCGCGCAGCGGCAATCGTCGCGTTGGCGGCCATCGCGCGATCGATGGCGGCCTGCAGCGTGAGCGAGCCGACGCCGGCGACCTGGGCGGCGGCGGACGATGACAGCACCAGCGGGAACAGAAGGAGCCCGAAGGCCCGGACGTTAACGCTCCGTGACGTCACGAGGGAGCTTTCGATTGCAAGGCAGAGCGACAGCATGCGTAAGCATTCATGAATGCACGATGACAGGCGACGTCAAAACCCGAATCCGCAATCCAAAGCCCAAGGATAGATATCATGAAAGCGTGCGCGTTCTCCTGGTCGAAGACGAACCTCAAGCGGCGCAGGTGCTGGCCAAGGGGCTCCGGGAGCGGGCGTACGCCGTCGACGTGGCGGCCGACGGCGAAACCGCGCTGTTCCAGGTCGGGACGACCGATTACGATGCGTTGATTCTCGACCTGATGCTGCCGCGCGTCGACGGCCTCGCGGTGTGCCGCTCGATCCGCGGCGGCGGCAACGACGTGCCCATTCTCATGCTCACCGCGCGCGATGCAGTGGAGTCGCGCATCGAGGGGCTCGATTGCGGTGCCGACGACTACCTGGTCAAGCCGTACGATTTCGGCGAGCTGCTCGCGCGGCTTCGCGCGCTGATCCGGCGCGGGCGTCAGCCCGTGCTTCCCGAACGACTGGTCGTCGGCTCCCTTGCCGTCAACACGCGCAGCCGCTGTGCAACGGTGCGCGGGACCGACCTCGTGTTGACGGCGAAGGAGTACGCGCTGCTCGAATACCTCGCGCGCCGCGCGGGCGATGTCGTCAGCCGCGGCGACATCGCCGAGCACGTCTGGGACGAACATTACGACCCGCTGTCGAACGTCGTGGACGTCTACATTCAGCGGCTGCGCAGGAAGCTCGATGCGGCCGGCGAAGAATCGATCATCCGCACACGCCGCGGCGAAGGGTACCAGCTCGCCCCGGACGCCGAGCCGTCATGAAGACGTTGTCGCTGCGGACGCGTCTCACGATCTGGTACACGGTCGCGCTCGTGGCCATGCTGGTGCTGTTCGGCGTCGTCGTGCTCATGCAGCAGAAGCGTCTCGGTCTCCGGCGCGCCGATCGGGAGCTCGACAGCATGCACGAGACGCTCGTCAACATCCTGCGCGCCGAACTGAAGGAGCTCGACAGCCCGGAGTTGGCGGCGGCGGAGGCGCGCGACACGGTCGCATCGCTCGGCGATGCGATCGCCATTCTCGACGGCCGCGGCATCCCGCTGGCGACGCAGCTCGGGCGCCTGACGCGTGCGGAGCTGCTGCCCGCCGGCCCGCGTCCCGCCGTGAGCACGATCGAGACGCCATCCGGCGAGTGGCGTGTCCACGCGGAAACCGACACCATCGGCGGCGATCGGTTCACGCTCGTCATCGCGCGGCCCCTGACCGACATCGCGCGTGAGCAGCACGAGGTTGGCGAGGCGATGCTCGTCGTGATTCCCCTTGCCTTGTTCCTCGCCGGCGCCGGCGGTCTCTGGCTTGCGTCGATCGGTCTGCGCCCGATTACGCTGATGGCACGCCGCGCGACGAGCCTTCCCCTCACGGGACTGGAAGATCTCGGATCGGCACCTCGAGACGACGAGCTGGGACAGCTCGCCGGGGCGTTCAACGGCCTGGTCGCGCGCCTGCGCGCGGCCCTGCAGACGCATCGGCAGTTCATGGCCGATGCCTCCCACGAGTTGCGCACGCCGGTGTCGGTCATTCGCGCCGCCGCCGACGTGACGCTCAGCCGCGACCATCGCGACGAGCTCGAATACCGCGAAGCCCTCGCGATGGCAGGGGCGCAGGCGCGCCGAGTCGGCACGCTCGTCGAGGACATGCTCGTCCTCGCACGGGCCGACGCGGGCGCGTATCCGCTTCGTCCGGTCGATCTCTACGTGGACGATGTCGTCGAGGAATGCCGCCGCGCCGTCGATGTGCTGGCGGCCGAGCGGGGTATCACCGTGCAATCGAGCGGCGCGTCGGACGTGTCGATTCGCGGCGACGAAGAGCTGCTGCGGAGGCTGATGCTGAACCTCCTGCAGAACGCCGTGCAGCATTCGTCCAGAGACGGCGTCGTGTCCGTGGACGTCAGCCCGAACGGCTCGTGTGTGTACGTGCGCGTGTCGGACTCCGGCGCCGGCATTCCCGAAGCGGATCGCTCGCGCATCTTCGACCGGTTCGTCCAGCTCGATCCGTCACGCCGGGCCGAGGGGACCGGCCTGGGACTGCCGATCGCGAAGTGGATTGCCGAGGCGCATCAGGGGTCGCTCAGTCTCGAGTCGACGGGGCCGGCCGGCAGCACGTTCTGCGTCGTGCTTCCGGTCACCGGCTGACCCCTCAGCGACGGCACGCTTCACCGCCACGCCCGTTTATCTCCCGTTCATGCGGTGCGCACTAGAGTCAGCGCACCGTGATTGGCACTCTCTACCGCGAAGAACTGCACGCGACGATGCGAGGCCAGTTCGCGTGGCTCGGCGCCGGCGTCGTGCTGCTGGCGCTTGGAGGCGTTGCCGCCGCCGCGACGCAGGACACCTGGGTCGATGGCTACGGCATCATCGCCTACTTCCTCGTGCCGCTCGCCTTCATTCCGCTGGCAGCGGGCGTCGTGGCGAGCCCTCGCGCGAACCGTTTCGTCGAGAGCCTGTTCACCGCGCCCGTCGAGCGAGGTCACTGGTTTGCGGCGAAGATCCTCGTCGTGCTCACGCTGGCCGCGGCGTACTACGTCGCGCTGCTGCCGATGCTCGCCGTCTACCTGCACCACGTGGCGATGCCGCTGCTGCTTCGGAAGTTTCTCGTGTGGACGCCCGGCATCCTGATCGCGAGCGTGGCGATCGGAACGCTCGTCGGCGTGCTGTTCATCGGCCGCAGCATCGCCGCGCCGGCGGCGACGGGCATGGGCGTGCTGCTCGCCTACGCCGCGCTGGTCCCCCTCCAGCCGGTCTTCACGCTGCCGGACGGCTCGCCGCTGCGCTTCGCCGCCGCTGACGCGGTGGCACCGTTCGTCGTGCTCGCGGCGCTCGCCCGACCGCGGCATCGGCTGCCGCCGGCGCTCGCGCTCGTGGCGGTCGCCGTCCCCCTGCTCGCGTTCTTCGCGACGGGCCTGGCGGCGATCGATCGCTCGCTGTCCGGCTATGCGCTCGGCAAGACCGCGGGCCTCTTTTACCTGACGGCGGTGTGCTTCGCGCTCGTCCGCGGGCTCGGACCGGGAGGCGAGGCGGCGGTACTGCGGGCCCTCGCGCTCGGCGCGTTCTGGAGCGCCGTCGTCGGCCTGGTCGGCTTCGCGGCGTCGCTGCGCGGGTTCGAGACGACGCTCGTCCATTCGGGCCGCCTCTGCTCGACGATGTCGGGGGACCCGAACATCTACTGCAGCCTGCTCGCCGTCGGCATCCTGGCGACGGTCGCGGACCGCCAGACGTCGGTCGCGGGACGGATCGCGCGCACGGCGGTGCTCGGCGCGGCGCTCCTCGCCACCGGCTCGCGGAGCGGGCTCATCGGACTCCTCGTCGGCGTCGCGGTGCTCGTCCTGGTGCGCAGCCGGGAGCGGTGGGTGTCCGCCGTCCGGAGCG
>Ga0137418_10003545_pt1 | contig 14337 bp, 16 predicted proteins | sample CZODoug3_1_2_16f_FD_122242 | JGI IMG/M metagenome (GOLD analysis project Ga0137418, IMG submission 122242) | Vadose zone soil fungal communities from Angelo Coast Range Reserve, California, USA - CZODoug3_1_2_16fungal (Hybrid Assembly) | ecosystem: Environmental > Terrestrial > Soil > Vadose...
TCCCGTTAGAGCAAATACACGGTGAATGTGTGACCGCTTGCTAGCCTCACGGCTCCCTTGAGGCTTGTCCAAGGCCTTGTTGTTCCGAGTGAACGCTGACCGGTCGCACCGCGACGGCGGATTCGGCTGGCAAGATCCATTGGTCCGGAGCTTCGGTTGCAGCGCCGTCCGCTCCTCCGTATCGCGGCGAGTCACTCGTCCAAAGTGTTTCCCATCTGAAACCGCACGGTGGAGAAAGCAAAGGCTCCGAAGCGGGGTGCAGCATTTCGCGCTCACCGAAATTCACCAACAACAGACGATCGTCATTGTCGTCCGAAAAATACCGAAGCACGAAACTCGCCTTTCCGAGGACAGCGCCGTCGATTTCGCCGGAACTTTGCAGCCGAAACCGGGAATCTTTCCGACGCAATTTCAAAAGATCGATATGCAAATCGTAAAGCTGTCGATTTTTTTCGCGCTCGGAAAAGTCGAGTTTGCAGCGGGCGAATACTTCCGGATCGTCCGGCGCCGGCAAAGTTATCAAAGCTTCTTCCTCAGTGAGTGACAGGAACGGCGCCAGCCACCCGGCGCGGCCTTTCCGAATGGCATCGCGCACAGATGCATCGCCTATGTCGGCAAAAAACATGAATGGGTCCGACGCGCCGAATTCCTCTCCCTGAAACAGCAACGGTGTCCAGGGGCCGAGCAAGAGAAGACCGGTCATCGCGCGATAACGCGCGGGTGAAGTTTGAAAACGGACTCGTTCTCCCGGCCCGGTATTCGCGATTTGATCGTGGTTTTCGATAAAACAGACGAAAGCCTCCGGGGGGATGCCGAAAGTGGACGATCCACGCAACGCTTTTTGCCATGAGAGTGCCTGACCTTGATAAAGGAAACCGTATTTGGCGGCGGAAATAAATTCCTGCGGCGTACCGCGGTAATCGCAAAAGTAAGCTTGCTTGCGATCGGTCAACGCGACCACGGCGCTATGATGAAAATCGTCGTTCCACATTCCGTCCAGATCGTCACCACCTTCGGTGCGCGGGCGCACCATCTTCGCTTCCTGCCGATCGTTCTCGGCGATAAGAATAATTAAACGGGAGCCAGCCGCCTCGCGCGCCGCGCGCCCGACTTCGCTAATAATGTACTCAGTGGATCGATCGCGGATGGCGTGTAACGCGTCGAAGCGGAAGCCATCGAAATGAAATTCCGCGATCCAGTAACATCCATTGGTGATGAAGAACTCGCGGACCGGTCCCGAATTCCGGTCATCGAAATTGATCGAGTCGCCCCATTCATTTTCGTTTCCGCGAATCAGATAATCGTCGGAAAAAGCGCCGAGATAATTTCCATCAGGTCCAAAGTGGTTGTAGACGACATCGAGGATTACGCCCAAGCCTAACGAGTGGGCACGATCGATGAATGCCCGCAAATCATCCGGCGTTCCGTACAAATGTGAAGGCGCGAACAGATCAACGCCATCGTATCCCCAGCCAAACTTCCCAGGGAAATCCGCGACTGGCATCATCTCGACCACGGTGATTCCGATGCGCGCGAGCTCCTCCAATTGTTGCGAAGCTGCGCGCCACGTTCCCTCTTTTGTGAACGTGCCGATGTGCATTTCGTAAATGACCCGGCCTTTTAGCGAAATGCCGGGCCACTGCGAATCCGTCCACCGAAACTGAGCTGGATCGACAATGCAAGAAGAACCGTGGGGTCCGTCAGGTTGAAAACGCGACGCAGGATCCGGGTAAAAATTATTGTTTATGCAGAACCGATAACGAGCGTCCGCGCCGGCATTGGCAGGTCCGGAGAAGTAGCCTCTTTCTTCGGTTTCCAGCGCATGAAATGTTTGGCTTGGAGTTTTCGCTGCGCTGCCTTCCAGAACGAGATCGACACGCTGCGCCTTTGGCGCCCAGACGCGGAAGTGGGCTTGGTCAGGCCCGATTAGTTCTGCGCCAATTGGGTAGCGACGTTTCCTGTGCGACATCAACAACTAACATGGCGCTCCTGGCTCGCTAGACAACCACGCGGGGCCCGTGGCTGTAGAGTGCGCTGTCCCCAGCGCATCCGCCACGGCTCGATTATCCGCTGAGGACAGCGGACGCTACAGCGTAGAAAACGCTGCGTGTCAGCGCCCAAATATTCGGGGTATGACGCTGCGGTGGTTCTTCTACATTGGCAGAACGCCAATGCTCATCAGAGGCTTGATTAGATTGGTCGGACCGTTTCAGAATACGCGTCATGAACGGTGTCAGAGCCAAGATCGAAATCTTCAAACCATTTGGCGAAGCCTTCGAGCTGACGAACGAGATTCTATTTCAACCGTTCGACCTGAAAAAATGGTTTGTAATTGGTTTCGCGGCGTTCTTGTCCGGGCATTTGGCAGGTGTTGGCTTCAATTTCCCATCGCCTTTTGGCAATTTTCAATCGCATCGGACGGCTCCGGAAGTGATTTCACCTCACTTTGAGCAATGGAAACCGTGGCTCGTTGTGGCCGTTGTTGTGCTTGCGCTGCTTTTTTTCGCGTTGGTAATCGCGCTGACGTGGTTGAAAGCACGCGGCAATTTCATCTTTACAGACTGTGTCGTCCGAAATCAGGCGGCAATCGTTGAACCATGGCGCGAATATCGGAAAGAAGGGAACAGTTACTTTTTATTCCTGCTCGCGGTCATGTTCTCCGTGTTGCTTTTGGCAGGGCTAATCCTGGCAAGCTTTATCGGGCTGGGCTGGTTGAAACAAGGCGCGGGTGAAACCGGATCGATTACTTCCGTTGGATTTCTCATTTTCCTTTGTGTGTTTTGGGTTTCGATTGTCATCTTTGTCAGTATCGCCACCTATTTCATGGTGCCGGTGATGTACCGGAAGCGATGTCGAGCAGTAGAGGCGTTTCGCGATGTAACGCTTCTGATATGGCATCATCTGGGCTCTTTCTTTTTGCTTTGCTTGTTTGGGATTGTTTTGTTTCTCGCTGTGCTAATGATTGGCGCGATCGTGACATGCGCGACCTGTTGCCTGGCTGCGATTCCCTACGTCGGGACGGTTATATTGCTGCCATTATTTGTATGCCTGCGCGCGTTCGGACTCGTATTTCTTCGTCAATTCGGTCCGGATTACGATGTCTGGATGAGTTTCATGCCACCGGAATTTCTGCCTATCTTGTCAGGAGCGCCGCCTGCGGCACCCGCGCCGAATCCGCCATCCGAGCCATCTTCACCTCCATCCGGATGAAAGGAAGAGTGATAAAGTCTGACATCGGAAAGCGGGAAAGATTCGACTGTGCGCACCCATTAGCCTAAAAATCGATCATGAATAGGCAGCTCAGTCTTTTATGTATGGTACTAATCGCAACCAACACAATGTGTCTGGCTCAAAACTACTCGTTTACAGACATGAAAGTAGTCTTTCCAAAAGCGGGTGTCGCAGTCGTGACGTATAAGGCCAGAGTCGATAGCAGCGCCGCGGGGCAGGACACGTCGGGCGCCTATAACGCCGCCAGTGTATGGACAAAGCGCTGGGGGAACTGGGTCCTGATCAGTCACGCTTTTATTAAGAGCCAGTAGGGTTGTCGGCTACATTCAACGCGGTTTCGAGGTCGGATTTGACTCGTTGTAATGTCACTTGCAGCTGTTTAGCTTGTCTTTGCATGCAAATCGTAGGCCGAGTCATGTTCTTCGGTACAATGGCTACAGCAGCACTGACACCGGGCGTGGTGATTGCGCAATCGTCGAAGCCAACGATGAAGGCGATCGTTGTGCATGAGTACGGCGGCCCTGAGGTATTGAAGTACGAAGAGGTGCCACGCCCTGAACCCAAAGAGGATCAGGTTCTCGTTCGGGTGGTCGCCGCCGGCGTGAATCCCGTTGATGCCATGATTCGGTCTGGAATGTTTGCGAAATATGAAAAGGATGTGTTTCCGATAATTCCGGGAGCGGACATCGCTGGAGTTGTTGAGAAGGTTGGAAGCAAGATCACGAAATTTAAGGCAGGGGATCCTGTGTTCGCGTACGTCAGCCTGAAGGGGGGAGGCGGTTACGCGGAGTACGCGTTGGCCACGGAGCGTGAGACGGCAGCCAAACCCAAGTCGCTCACCTACGTCGAAGCTGCAGCAGTGCCGATCGTTGCATTGACGGCATGGCAGGCGTTGATCGACAGCGGCAAGCTGAGCGGGGGCCAGACAGTATTGATCCACGGTGGATCAGGTGGAGTTGGAAGCTTCGCGATCCAGCTAGCAAAAGCTCGCGGGGCGAAGGTGATCGCGACTGCGTCGGCCGCCAATCAGGACCTCCTCAAGCAACTCGGCGCAGACGTAGCGATCGATTACACAAAGCAAAAGTTTGAGGACATCGCCAAAGATGTCGATGTCGTTCTTGATTCGGTTGGCAAGGACACACTGGCGCGTTCGTACGGCGTGGTAAAGAAGGGTGGAGTCATAGTGTCGATCGTCGCACGACCTGACAAGACTGAGCTGGACAAGCACGGCATCCGCGGGGCAGTGCTCAGTGTGGAGCCGAACGCTGACGAGCTTGCCGAGATCGGCAAGTTAATCGACGAGAAGAAAATCAAGGTGATTGTCTCGCAAACGTTCCCGCTTTCTGACGCGGCAAAAGCCCAGGAACAAGTCGCGACTGGTCACACGCGCGGGAAGGTTGTGCTTAAAGTCGCTGACAAGCAGAAGTAGCGACCATGTATTCACCTGTGGTATAACACATGGATGAATTGGGACGCGATTAGCGCAATTTCGCAATTAGTGGGTTCGATTGCTGTCGTTTTGTCGGTGTTATACCTCGCGGTGCAGGTGCATCGCAGTACACGCGTGGCGAAGCTCGCTACACAAGACGCAGCGGCCACGGCTTTGCGTGAGGTGACTGCACCTTTCATGGAGAACGCAGAACTGGAACGTATCTGGCGGGTAGGTCTGGAAGATCTCGGCGTGCTCTCCGTGGAAGAACGGGCCCGCTTTTTCCACGCCGCCTATCAATTCTTGAAAGCGTTCGAAACAATTCACTTTCATTATGTTTACGGATTGATGGACAAGCAGCTTTGGGAAGGCTGGCACGGTTTACTTCGACACTACATTGCCGCGCCCGGGATTGCTCACTACTGGAATCTTCGTCCTGAGGTTTTCTCCGAGCGGTTTCGAAATTTTGTTAACTCGCTTGAACCCCCGGCTCAGCAACGCACCGTGGGAACTCTTTTTGGTGAGGAACGAAAATAAAGGCGACGGTGTACTCTATTGCTGTCTAGAGCCGCGCGGCGCGCAGCGCCATGGCTACAGCATCCGCATGTTTATGACATGCTCCCGAGCAGTTATTTACACGCTCCCGGGACCGGAATAACAAACTTGCCGTCTTTCTCCGCGATGAAGTTTTCGCTTGTGCTCGTTGAGCTGCCGTTGGCGTCTTTTTTCTCGACCTTGATGATGAGCTTCTTGGTCGGTTTAAGTGTCAGGCAAACTTTGCCGCCCGTCGGCGAATCCATCGGCGTCGCCGCTTTCTTCGCGTCCTCCGGCGTAAGATCGACTAGCTCGATGTTGGATATTTTTTCCCCGGCCTCTCCTGACTGCATCATCTTGTAGAAACCGAGAATCGCCGGGTCGGCCCCCTGCGTGTAAAGGAACGATTCCAATGTGGCGCTGTCCTTCCCCTCGAACGCAGCTTTGTATTTATCGGTAAACGCTTTCTCTTGCGGAGACGTGCCGGCGTGGAGCGAAACAGAAGCTGTGATTAGTGCGGCGCAAGCTAAGATGCTGATTTTCGCGAGGTTGTTCATGCAGGTGAGGGTAGGGAGCCTCGCTCAGACAAGGCAAGCACATTATGAGAAAAACCGTTGCTGATCCGCGCGCGGCAGGCTAATTGCTCTTTGCTGAAATCGATAGCGGCGGGCTGGAGACTGCCGCTCCTTGCCGATGAACATTCACGAATACCAAGCCAAAGAGCTCTTGCAAAAATTCGACGTAGCGACCACGCGAGGCAGGGTCGCGTCGACCCTTGACGAGGCGGAACAAATCGCGCGTGAACTCGGCGATGTAGATGTTGTTGTTAAGGCGCAAATTCATGCCGGTGGACGGGGCAAGGGCACGTTCAAGAATGGATTCAAGGGTGGTGTACAGGTTCGCAAGACGCCAGACGAAGTACGCGACGTCGCCTTAAAGATGCTCGATCAAATCCTAGTTACGCACCAGACGGGACCCGCCGGTCGCAAGGTAAACAAACTACTCGTAGCGGAATCCGCTGACATTGGGCGCGAGATTTATTTTGCCGTCTTGCTCGATCGAGCCACAGCCGTGCCTGTAATTGTCGCCAGCACTGAAGGCGGGGTTGAAATCGAAGCCGTCGCGGCGAAATCGCCGGAAAAAATCATTCGTGAACCAATCGATCCATTGGCAGGTCTGCAGCCATTTCAGACTCGGAAACTGGCGAAACAACTTGGCTTTGACTCGTCACAATTGAAGAGCGCTTCGAAATTATTCGAAGGGCTCTACCGCACGTTTGTTGCCTACGATTGTTCGATGGTCGAAGTGAACCCGCTCGTTGTCACAACCAAAGGCGACGTCCTGGCGCTCGACGCGAAGTTTAACTTCGATGATAACGCGCTTTATCGTCATCCGGAAATCGCGGCGTTGCGCGACATCGCTGAGGAAGATCCGCGCGAAGTCGAAGCTTCGAAGCATGGCCTTAATTACATTGGTCTCGACGGAAACATCGCCTGCCTGGTGAACGGAGCCGGTCTGGCGATGGCCACGATGGACATCATCAAGTTTTATGGCGGCGAGCCGGCCAACTTCCTCGATGTAGGCGGTGGCGCGACGGAAGAGCAGGTTACCGAAGCCTTCAAAATTCTGATCGCCGATAAAAAAGTAAAAGCGATCCTGGTCAACATTTTTGGCGGTATCATGAAATGCGACATCATTGCGCAGGGAATCATCAACGCAGCAAAGACATTAAAGTTATCGGTGCCGCTGGTCGTTCGGCTCGAGGGAACGAATGTCGAAGCAGGGAAAAAATTGATCGCAGATTCGGGTCTGGCCGTCATTGCAGCCGACGACTTGGCCGATGCCGCGCAGAAGGCCGTGAAATCGGCAGCAGGAAAAAAATGAAATCGAAGAAGATTGCATTTACCGGAATCCCGGTAATTCACAAACTTAAACTCAAAAACGAGAAAGGAATCTGCAAATGATCACAAACGAAGTCGCTTTCGTCGCCATCGCGATTTCTGACAAAGAAATCGCGCGGAAATTTTATCAGGAGACACTCGAACTCAAACCCAGTTCTACCCAGATGGACGGCGCATGGGTCGAGTACGATCTTGGCCCGGTCACAATCGGTGTCGGCTGTCATCCGGCTTGGAAACCGTCACGCGATGGCACGACGATCGCTTTTGAGGTCGAAGATATTGACGCCGCGATCGACAAACTTAAAGGACGCGGTGTCAGCTTCGATATCGAAAAGACTGAAACGCCTGTGTGCTGGATGGCGCAATTTCGCGATCCAGACGGAAACAAGCTGGTCATTCACAAACGAAGGAAATGACGAAGCACGACTGACGAATGCCAAAGGAAGCCAGAATGCTCAAATGACGAAGGTGATACTGGAATGTTTTTTGGCCATTCGGATTTCGTCATTCCTTTGAGCTTCGTCATTCGTCATTTTCATCATGTCTATTCTGGTCAATAAGAGCACGCTTCTCGTCGTGCAGGGCATCACTGGAAGCGCTGGGGCATTTCATACACGGCAGTGCATGGATTACGGGACCAAGGTTGTCGCCGGTGTTACGCCAGGCAAAGGCGGACAGATGTTCGATGGCAAAGTGCCGGTGTTTGATACAGTCTGGGAAGCGCGACGAGAGACTAGCTGCAACGCCTCGATGGTTTTTGTGCCCGCTCCGGCGGCTGCCGATTCAATTCTTGAAGCCGTGGATGCAGGAGTCGAACTGGTCGTTTGCATCACGGAGGGAATTCCAGTGATGGACATGATGCGGGTAAAAGCCCTGATGCGTGGAAAGCAATCGCGACTTATCGGGCCGAATTGCCCGGGGATAATTACTCCGAGCGCATGCAAGATCGGCATCATGCCAGGGTACATTCATAAGCCGGGCAACATCGGCGTGATCTCGCGCTCCGGCACACTCACTTACGAAGCAGTCTGGCAACTCACTTCGCGCGGTTACGGCCAATCGACTTGCATCGGGATCGGAGGCGATCCCATCGGTGGATTGTCGCATCTCGATTGCGTGAAACTGTTCAACGAAGATCCCGGCACTGATGCGATGATCTTGATCGGTGAAATTGGCGGCTCGGCGGAAGAAGAAGCCGCCGAGTGGATCAAAGAGAACTGCAAGAAACCGGTCGCGGCTTTCATCGCGGGGATGACAGCCCCACCAGGGCGGCGAATGGGCCACGCCGGAGCGATTGTTTCAGGCGGCAAAGGAACTGCGGCAGGCAAAATCGAAGCACTTAAAGCAGCAGGCATTGCGATTGCCGAGACTCCGGCGGCTATCGCTGACACATTGATCGCGCGAATGAAAGCGTGATCATAGATCTCTCCTTGCGGTGTGCTGGATGAACTCAAGACAAATGTGATACGAAATCGCTGAATCCGTTAATTATCCTTGAATGATTTTGCACGGTTCCGCCTCTCCTCGTTCGAGGGGAGAGGATTGAGGTGAGGGGAGTCATAATTTTGCATTGAAGGATCCCTCACCCTACCCTCTCCCTTGTGAAGGGAGAGGCGGAAAGCTAGCGCCCCACATTGCCTATGAACACACTTGCACTCATCGCTATAACCTGGATCGGAAAAGAATACCGATTTTTTGGACTGGATTGGAGTTATCTCATGGTCCTTGGTTTCATTGGAAACGCTCTTTTCTCGATGCGTTTTCTCGTTCAATGGCTCGCCTCCGAGCGGCAGGGCGAGAGCATAATTCCAGTCTCGTTCTGGTACTGGAGCATTGCCGGAAGCGTACTCATGTGCATTTACTTTATTTTCCGACGCGATCCGGTTGGAATTCTCGCGTATCTCCCCAACTCGATGATTTATATCCGAAACTTAATGCTGATTCGGAAGCGCAAGTTCGCTTTCACTGCCGCGGCGCCTTCGCAACACCCGCGTGAAACCGGATAGTGGCGGGCAGCCTCGAACGAGCAGCTCGTTAATGAGTGGCGGATTGGTTGTCGGGTGCAGGCGATTCCCCAGCCGGCAAATCTGCCGCTTTCCAATCCATCGCCATGCGAACGCGTGAGCGACCGCTGGGATGGTCGAAGAAGATAGATTCTTCCAGCGGCGTCGGATCGAGTTTGCGATAGACTCCGAGTTTCAACGCGACTCGTGCCATGCCATCGGGCTCGCGTGAAGTGTTGATTCCAAAAGCATCTGCTTCTCGTTCTGTGATGCGTACCACCGTATTAAGAACCGGTGTGGCAAAGAAAAGTAAGGTACTAAAAATCAACGCGAGCAGTGGAAGACCCGCAGGGTCGGCAATACCGCGCACGCGCCATTTCTCGCCCCAACGCTTCACTGCGGCGTCGAAGAGAATTCGAGTAAGCGCGAAGCCAATGAGAATAAGGATTCCAAAATACGTGAGCAGTTTCGCACCATGATTGAGGACGTAATGCCCCATCTCGTGCGCCATCACAGCGCGAATTTCCGGAAGCGTGCATTGGTTAAGCAGATTGTCGTTGAGCGCCACGCGCGTTGTGCCGAGTAACCCGGAGACATTGGCGCTTACTCGTGTCGTCTGACGCGAGGCATCCACTTCGAACACTTGTTTCACAGGAATTTCGTTCGCTCGCGCCATCGCAAGAATTGGATCTCGAATTTTTGGATCGGTGAGCGGTTTATAAGTGTTAAACAGCGGTTCGATGTAAACCGGCGCGATAAGGACGAGGAATCCCGAGGAAACTATCATGACGATAGTTCCCCAAATCCACCATGTGCGCGGTGCGCGCCGAAAGACGGCGTAGAGAACGACCAGCAGGAAGGTTCCACCGACTAAGGTAAGCGCCAAGCCCAGTAACTGTTCCCGAAACCATGGGGCGAACCTCTGGGTCGCCAGGCCGTATTGATGTTCGCGAAAAAAGTTTTCGTACAGGTTCAGCGGAAAACTCAGCGCGTAAACGAAAAGCAAATAAGGGATCGCATAGCAGGCGATTTGGAAATTCTTGATCTTGGTAACACGTTCGGAAAAATCACGCAATCGCGCTGAAAACCGTGAGGCCAGAAGAAAGACCGAAATTGCGGTGGTGAGTAGAAAGTTCCAGAGAATCAGCCAGTAACCGCCTTCAAAATAGGCGTCCGACTTTTCTCGTTGATTCCTCGGGATGCTGTCCAGCCATGCTTGTGTCGCCGCGGCCGGATTGAATGGTTTTGCATCGCCGGCGGTCGCGGTCGAGCTATAGCCGGAATTATTGGCTCGGGCAGCGCGTTCGAAGGAGCTACCTTTGTCAGAGATCGCGGGCGAGGCAGTTTGAGGTGGGCTGTCTTGCGCCGAAGCAGGCATCAAAGTCATTGCCGACGTAACAAGGAGCAAAATCAACATCGAAGGCCGGGTTATCATGCACTCATGATAAGGCGGAATTAAAAAAGACGCAGCGCGGATGCGATCTTGACTGCGTCGAGATCATCGACCCCAATCTAGGAACATTCGCATGCGCGGCGAATCGACCTAACGAGATGGGCACATACCTTCAATAAGCTGGACTACCTGCCTCGCCCATTAGAAAATGCAGACATGAAAAAGCTTGTGTCATTGGTCTGCGTGTCCTTTATGGGAATGTGCACGCTTGGGAATTTATGCGCGGAAATGCCAGCCGCCGATACAGAGCGTTATGGACCCTACCCGACGAATTACAAGGAGATCGTCATGAAGTGGCTGGATACCCAATTAATCGACGCGGAAAGTGCGCGCATCGAATGGGGCGGCGATCCAAAACCGGCGACTCTAGGCACCAAAGACAAACCTCTTTACGGATATCTGGTCAATTTCAAGGTAAACGCTCGAAACCGCTTTGGCGCTTACACAGGACTGCAAAGCCATGGCGCGTTGATTCGTAATGGCGAAGTGATTAAAGGCCTGGGTTTCGGTTATTAACAATTAATCTTAAATAAAAATGAAAATAAATCCGCGATCGAAATCATCAGGACAAATTCTGGTTATCGTGATCATCGTGCTCGTGTTGGTCGGCATCGGCTTTTGGTGGCTCTCCTCGAACAAGCAGCAGATGGCAAAGGAGGGCAACGAATTTGGGAGGAAGGTGATCCAGGAGCTCGTTATGCAACACAATGTGAAATTTTTTGCCGAGACTTTGAGTCCTGCAATGCGTCTCCAGTATCCGCCATCAGCACAACAGGATCTCATGACTCAGCTGGCCAAGCTTGGAGCGCCGCTGTCTCCGCCAAAGGTGGACGGTGATATTGTGTTTCAGTCACACTTTTTCGAGCCAAATGGCAACTTCCACGCGCACATTGATTATCCAACCAGGGGAGCTGACGTCAACGTGGCCGTTTCCCATCCAGTCGGTCGTTGGCAAATTGACGAGATAAATTTCACGGCAGAGACGCCGCGATAGGCTTCGCGTCGATAAATCGTCAAATCCCACCAAAGCACGAGAGTTGTTAGCTCAATAGACGCTCGAGCGAATCGATACAAATTTGTGACCAGGTTTCTAGCGATTCGCGGCGGGCCATCAATTCTTCCTTTGTCAGAAATGTGAGACCTGTGATCATTGCCTCACGTTTCTGCACGTTCGGTTCTTTTAACTTGAAGATGTGCACGATCCCGAGGTGAACACGTCCCACTTCGGTCGAGTCGTCATTTAGGAGCGCCACGATTCGATCTTCAAACGGTGTGTCGATCTTGATTTCCTCGTTCACTTCGCGCTCGACGCCGGCGCGGTAAGCCTGCTCATCCATGGCAAAGAGCGATTCGTCGGTTTCATTCATGTGACCGCCGATACCGATCGAGCCTTTCGCCACCAGTCGCTGTTCGCCTGCCTTTTTGCCGCGCACGTAGTGAAGCACCGTCCTTTCAAAGACGATCAGTGCGTAAGGGATGATTTGCTTGTAGGCGGGATTGGTCTCGGCTTCGGGACGCGGAATGAAAAAATTGCTTCCGCGAGACAGAATCGCTTTCAAGTATTTTTCGGGCCCGAAATTTAGTCCCTGAAAACTGCCGAGCTCGTCAAACAATCTGCGCCTGATCACCAAGATGTTTTCGTTTGGCGCATTCATCTTAAAACTTACTTTGTGCTGTCATTCTGAGCGGAGCGAAGAATCTCTGGGCATTTGCCACTCGGTACTAAAGGAATGATGAGAGATGTTTCGCTTCGCTCAACATGACAAGGGCGCGTGCTAAAACGAATAGCTCACACCCACCTGCGGGCCGAAAAGATTCAGGCTGGGATTGGGATCGGTTTGCCCGCCATTCGAGAGATGCTGATAAAGCGCCCCTACGCTTATCTTCCAGTGATCGTCCACGAGGTAGGAAATACCGGCGGCCGATAAAATGTTGAATGTGAAATCCTGGCCCTGGCCCCCGGGAACTTCTGGGTGACTGTCAATCCATCCCAAGCCAAGCCCGCCTGAAAAGTAGGGAATGAAACGGCTGCCCGGCCGAACAAAGTTATAACGCATTCCCAGATTAAGCCCGAAATAATGGTTCTCAATCCCGCGGAAGATCGGCTCCACGACCGCGCTAACATAAAATTGGTTGTAACCGCGAAGCCAGGTGTCGCGCTGCATAACTCCCCACCGAACGCGCGCGGTTATGAATTCCGCGCCAATTTCGTAATCGGCAGGTGGATTGATCGCGCCAAACAAGTATCCGGACTCCACTGCCAATTCGAATCGTTGCGGGTTAAGTTCTTCCGTCGTTGCCTCGGTGTGGGTCTGTTCAGTGCCGGCGAATATTTGCGAACAAGCGAGAACGGTCACACAGGCAGCGAAAGCGCGAAGCATTTTCATTCGGCGCGCCTACGATAAAGAGGGCTGGATCGGATTGCAATTGGCTGCGCGCCTATGTAGCGCCGCTTTATGAGCGCCAATCTTCAAACGACATGGCTTCGAACGACCATCGGCGGTCATAGACCGGTGCTGCAGAATTCCGCGAGATCGTGAGGCAACGGACTGGTCCAATCATGCTCGGCTTCAATCGCCAGCCACGCCGAGTGCAAGGCGTGTCTCGGAAGGAGGAGCTGACGTTCGAGCTCAGGGGTCCATCCGGTCTCGATGAAACGGAGGTAAAGCTGTTCGTCAGGTCCGTAAATCTTGTCGCCCACAATGGGATGACCAATGGAAGCGAGGTGCACTCGGATTTGGTGCGTGCGGCCCGTGTGTGGAATCGCACGGACTAAACTAAATTTTTCAGTTTTGGGCGCATTCTCGAACGGTGCGCCCTCGCCACGACGAGCATTCTGCAATCGCGCCCTATCGGTTGATCGAATGAATCGTTGCTCCAACCGAAATTCAGTCTGTGCCGGCGAGCCGGATGGATGAATCATCTGTTTGAGCCAGATCGCAGAGTGTTGATGTTTGCCTTGTCGATGCAAGGCAGCATTGACGAGTTTACTTTTCCATTCTGGCCAGCCCCAAACTATTGCCAGATACTCTTTCTTTAGTTGTCGCCGCTGCATCAAGAGCCCAAATTGGCGCGCAATTTCGGCTTTCTTGGCAATTAGGACCAGGCCGCTGGTCTCGCGATCGAGCCGATTCACAATGGATACCTGGCCGCCGCCAGCAATTTCGAACGCGAAGAGGCTGCGCAATTCCTGCCACAACGTTCGCGTGCCATCCGGTTTCGTGGGATGAATCAGGAGAAACGGCGGTTTATCGACCACCGCGTAATCGTCAGTTTCATCAATGATTTTGAAATCGAGTAGCGGCGGGGACTCAATCATTCATCGCAACAATAGCCACGATTGCCTTGACCTCATTCCCAAAACTGCTTTACCTAACCTCTTTAACTTTTGACAGGAGAACGTGGTGGAGCCCAAGGACATCAAAGAAATCAAAACCATCATAGATTTGATGAAGAAGAACGATCTTTCGGTCTTCGAAATCGAAAAGGAGGGGTTCCGTTTAAAACTTCAAAGATGTCCTTCGGGTCAGGCCGCGCAGGTCGCTGGGCCGCCTGTGGCAGGTCAGTCCAAAACGGCTGCAACAACTGCTGAAGCCGCACCAGCGGTTCCGAAAACAATCGAAAGCGAACAGCTGAAGGAAATCGTTTCGCCCATGGTCGGAACGTTCTATCGAGCTGCATCGCCGGACGCGCCGCCCTTTGTCGATCTTGGAAAAACCGTCACGGAGGAAACAGTGGTTTGCATAATCGAGGCGATGAAGGTGATGAATGAAATCAAGGCAGAGA
>Ga0137418_10003546_pt1 | contig 14336 bp, 16 predicted proteins | sample CZODoug3_1_2_16f_FD_122242 | JGI IMG/M metagenome (GOLD analysis project Ga0137418, IMG submission 122242) | Vadose zone soil fungal communities from Angelo Coast Range Reserve, California, USA - CZODoug3_1_2_16fungal (Hybrid Assembly) | ecosystem: Environmental > Terrestrial > Soil > Vadose...
GATTCCGGTGTACTCGTTGTTACTCGTGTGCGTTCTACCAATACCAAGTGCACACGAGGCCGCGGGTGCAACGGGCATCCGGCGTTCCCCACGCCCTCCTTGGGCGGAAGATTCATCAACGCCTCGGGCGCATTGCGCGGCGAGGTCGTAAACGCGCGTTTGGAGTCTTCGTCATTGCGAGCGAAGCGAAGCAATCCATTCTTTCTTTGCGCGGCACGATGGATTGCTTCGCTCCGCTCGCAATGACGGGCGCAGGAGGCAATTCGTTGAATACGAACGCGCCACTCTCAGCGTCGTCCCGGCCAAGGCCGGGACCCATACGCCGTGTCGCCGATGATCTGGAAGACAGTCGTAATCTTGGGGCGGCTCGTCGCGAACCCGACCGCCAGGGGTTATGGGTCCCGGCCTTCGCCGGGACGACGCAATGAGCGATCTCTGTCTCTCAATCCCCCGGCACGAGGCTCGGGCCGAGGATGGCTTCGAGGTGCTCGGGGCGGTCGCGATTGGCGTGGGTGAGGTATTCGTCGGCGATGCCGCGCAGTTGCCGGCTCAGTTCGCTGGCGGTGCTGACGGTGTCGAGCCTGGTGCGCTCGCGCACGATGGCCTGAATGGCGTTGATATGATGCGCGATCAGGTCGGACGGCACCTCGTCAAGATCGGGCGCGTGTTCGATGATCCGGCACAGGCTCTCGGCGGCAGCACCAGCGGAAGGGAATCCGAACGTGGCGGCATCGCCCTTGATGTCATGCGCGGCGCGAAACAACTCCTGGCGGGTGAAGTCGGTGAAGCCGTCCCGGAGAATGGTGGCGTGGGCCGCCGCCAGCCGGTCGGCTTCGACCGACATCCAGTTCTTGAATTCGCCCGACAGGCCGGCGAGCGCCTTTTCCGCGCGCGCGATCGGATCGTCGAGATCCTTGTCGAGGACACGCCGCAACACCTTGCGCAACGGATTGGGCTGCGTGATCACCTTGTGATCGGCGAAGGTCGCGATCTGCAGCGTCGGGGACTTGTCTTTCGCCATCACGGTTTCCTTGCGCCTCGCGCGCTAAACAGAAGCGCTCTAAACACTGGTGCTCTAAACGGAGGTCCTTGCCTTGTCGAGCAGCGAAGGCTGCGGCAGCACTTCCACGTCGCCGCCGACGCGGCGCTCGGGGCCGATATAGGCGTTGCTGGTGTTGCGGCGGCGGTCGGGGCCGAAATAGGTCTTGGTCTTGATGAACGGTCGCGGATTGGCGACGACGTTCAGAATGCGCTGGTAAAGCCCCTTGGCCGAGATCGGCTTGGCGAGGAATTCGGTCACGCCGGCGTCGCGCGCCACCGTGACGCGCCGCTTCTCGGAATGGCCGGTCAGCATGATGATGGGGGCGTAGGGATTGCCCTTCGATTCCGGCTGCCGGATCATCTGCGCGAGCTCGAGGCCGTCGAAAATCGGCATCGACCAGTCGGTGATGACGATATCGGGAACGTAATGGCTGTACATTTCGAGCGCGGTGGCGCCGTCCTCGGACTCATACACCTCGCGCGCGCCGAACGAATGCAGCAGCGTCCGCAGGATGCGGCGCATATGCGGATTGTCGTCGCAGACGAGAAATCGCAGCTTGTTGAAGTCGATGCGAAACATGGTCAGGCTCTAGGGACCACCGAAGAGTTCGGTATACTCCGCGTTAACCATATCCCGTCCCCGTTAACGAATGGTTGCGAAAGGGGGAGGGGCGAGGGTGGCGCGCAACACAAATGCGTCGTCCCGGCGAACGCCGGGACCCATACGCCGTGTCCTCTCGTTTGGAGCGGGTGGCAGAGGTCTTCTGAAACAATACAGGCTGGGGGTTATGGGTCCCGGCGTTCGCCGGGACGACGAGGAGCGTTAATACCCGAATTGCTCGCTCAGGATGCGCTCTTCCAGGCTGTGGCCGGGGTCGAACAGCATCCGCATCGAGATGGTCTTGTCGGAAAGCACTTCGACCCGGCAGACATCGCGGGCCTCGTCGTGATCGGCCACCGCCGCCACCGGCCGCTTGTCGCTCTCGAGCACTTCGATGACGACGAAGGCGGTGTTCGGGAGCAGGGCGCCGCGCCAGCGCCGCGGGCGGAACGCGCAGATCGGGGTCAGCGCCAGCAGTGCGGCGTTGATCGGCAGGATCGGTCCCTGCGCGGAAAGATTATAGGCGGTGGATCCCGCCGGCGTCGCCACCATGATGCCGTCGGCGATCAGCTCCGACATCCGTTCGCGCTCGTCGATCAGGATCCTTAGGCGCGCCGCCTGATGGGTCTGGCGAAACAGCGCCACTTCGTTGATGGCATGATGAAGATGCACCGCGCCATGCACGTCGGTGGCCCGCATCAGCAAGGGATGGATCACCGATTCCCGCGCCGCGGCCAGCCGCGCATGCAGATCGCGCGGGCTGAACTCGTTCATCAGGAAACCGACGGTGCCGCGATGCATGCCGTAGATCGGCTTGCCCGAACGCATATGCTGATGCAGCGTTTGCAGCATCAATCCGTCGCCGCCGAGCGCCACCACGACATCGGCATCGGCGGGATCGTGGTTGCCGTAAAGCTGCGCCAGCTGCTCAAGCGCCTGCTGGGCCTCCGCGCCTGCGCTGGCAAGGAAGGCAATCCGGTCATATCGCTTGGGCGTGGTCATGTGGGCTTAGTGGTCATGTGGGCTTAGCCTTGGGATTTTAGCCTTGGGATTTTAGCCTTGGGATTGCCGGCTCATCTGGGCGCTGGAAAAGGATCGGGGGCGCGCGAACGTCGTCTATACGACCTTGGCCGGGCTTGTCGAGATAGGCTCGCCAGCTTGGCATGTCACGAGATCGCGTAATGCGCCGGAAAGCAAAGCTGGCTATCACTGCGCGGTCGCGAACCACGCCAACTTGGCACGATTTTGGGCCAGAACCCGCATCATCCAGGAAATCCTGGCTGTTAGGATTAATGCGGCCGTGGCGGGCCGATGGCGGGAAGCCGGGAGGAGAACCGATATGACTGCCGCTTTCGCCGCGCTGCGCTGTGCGCGCCTCGCGCTCGCGCTGGTCGCGTTTTCGCTTCCTTCGGTCGCGCGCGCCGACGATGCGCCACAGCCGCCACCTGCCGCAACCCCGTCGGGTCAGAAGGCGGGTGCAGGCGGGCGCGGCGACGCGGCCACTCCGCCTGCCGCCGCCGAACAACATCGCCTTCCGCCCGACACGACCACCAAACAAACGCTGGCACTCCCCGGGCGCACGCTCGACTTCACGGCAACGGCAGGTTCGATCCGCCTGTTCAACGACAAGGGCGAGCCGCAGGCCGATATCGCCTATACCGCCTACCAGCTTGACGGCGCGGACGGGCGTGACCGGCCGGTGACCTTCGTCTTCAATGGCGGCCCGGGTGCGTCCTCGGCGTGGCTGCAATTCGGCAATGTCGGCCCCTGGCGGCTGCCCATCAACGCGGAGGCGGTGACGTCCTCCGCGGCGCCCGACCTCATGCCCAACGCCGAGACCTGGCTCGACTTTACCGATCTCGTTTTCATCGATCCGGTCGGTACCGGCTACAGCCGCTTCGTCGCGACCGGCGACGATGTCCGCAAGCGGTTTTTTTCGATCGACGGCGACGTCAACTCGATCGCGGTGACGATCCGCCGCTGGCTGGAAAAGTTCGACCGCCTGCTGTCACCCAAATTTGTCGCCGGTGAAAGCTATGGCGGCATCCGCGGTCCGAAGATCGTTCGCGAATTGCAGACCGAGCAGGGCATCGGGGTGAAGGGTCTGATCCTGATCTCGCCGGTGCTCGACTTCCGCGAATATTCAGGCTCCAGTCTGCTGCAATATGTGGCGAGCCTTCCGACCATGGCGGCGGTCGCGCGCGAGAAGAAGGGCTCGGTGACCCGCGCCGACATGGCCGACGTCGAACATTATGCGCGTGGCGATTTCCTCGGCGATCTCGTCAAGGGCCCGGCCGACGCCGAGGCCACCACGCGTCTTGCCGACCGGGTGGCGGCATTGACGGGGATCGACCAGGCCGTCAGCCGCAGGCTGGACGGCCGCTTCGAGATTTCCGAGTTCCGGCGCGAATTCGACCGGCGCAACGGCAAGGTGACCGGACGCTACGACGCGTCGGTCTCGGGCTTTGATCCCTATCCGGATTCGAGCTTCCATCATTTCGGCGATCCGTCCGGCGATCCGCTGACGGCGCCGCTGACCAGTGCTGCGGTCGACGTCACCACGCGCAAGCTCAATTGGCGGCCAGACGGATCCTACCAGCTATTGGATGGCGGGGTCAGCAAAGCCTGGGATTTCGGCCGCGGTCTTAATCCCGCCGAGTCGATTTCCCAGCTGCGGCAGATTCTGGCGCTGGACCCTAAACTGAAGCTGTTGGTGGCGCACGGGCTGTTCGATCTCGCCACGCCCTATTTCGGCTCCAAGATCCTGCTCGATCAGCTGCCGGCCTACGCTTCGCCCGACCGCGTGAAGCTTGTGGTCTATCCGGGCGGGCACATGTTCTATTCCCGCGACCCCTCGCGTCAGGCGTTCCGGGCCGAAGCCGAGGCGCTGATGAAGTGAAGGCAGCTTGCGTCATTGCGAGTTGGGACCGGTGGATAAGGCACCGACCCGCCTTGGATGAAAGTTTGAGGCTCGATGTTGGTAGTATGACACCGTTTTTGAGCGACTTTCTTCCTAGGAGCGAAAGCGACGAAGCAATCCATCTGGCAATTTGCCGTATTCTGGATTGCTTCGCTTCGCTCGCAATGACGTGTAAGTGATCAGTAAACCAGGCCGGTGCCGGGCGGTTTTTCCAGCGCCGCGGCCAGCGAGCGATATTCGTCGCTGCTGGTCCCGGCCAGAGCAGCGATCCGGTTCAGGTGATATTGCGCGGAATCGCGGTTGCCCTGTTCGACCTGCCACAAGCCGTAATACTGCCAGGTCCGCACATGGTCCGGATCGGCCTGCAGCGCGCGCTCATACCAGATCTGCGAAACCTTGTAGTCGCCGAGTTTCCGATAGGAGTAACCGATCAGATTCGCCACATCGGCACGGTCGTCTTGGCCGAGCGCCTTCAACTGCTCGATCGCCGAGCTGTAGTCGTTGCGATCGTAAATCGTGGCATAGGCCGCGCGATAGCCCTCAAGGAATTTCGGATCGTCGATGCTGGAGCTCTTGTCCTTCTTCTTCTTTACTTTCTTGGTGTCCTTGGCGTCCGATGCCGGCGGTGATGGACTGTCGCCGCCTGCGGCATAAGCGGTCGTCAGCGGTACGGCGATCAACGCCATCGCGTACATTGCCAGCGTCAAAAGCCTGATCGCAGACTTATTCATGCATCTCTCCTGATTTCCATTGGGACGATAGTACACCGGAGCCCGTTGATTTGAACACCGGATGGCGCCGAACATTCCCGGCAATGATGTTAATTTGAGGGACTTTTGCGGACCGCATCCTCGCCGTGCCCGACGGGAACATGACGAAGATGTCATCCAGATGAACGATGTCTATCATTGCGCTTCAGCGTGGGTTCAGCGCGCGGCACGTAACGTCGCCAGCATGATCGACGAGCCCGGCGATTCCGACCGGCAACCTCGTGATCCCCGCTGAATGAGGAGACAACCATGTTGAAGACCATTTCCGCAGCACTGCTCGCCGTTTCCGTTCTTGCCGCTCCCGTAATGGCAGCCAGCTCCGACAAGACAGCGCAAGCGCCGGCTACCAAATCCGCACAGGTGAAACCGAGCGCGCTGAACGCCAAGCAAGTGAAGCCGAACGCGCTGAACGCCAATGCCAAGATGGGTCGCCATCACCGGCATCACAGCCATCATGGCTCCCATAAGAAGGTGACCGCGCTCAAGACCCACCAGGTCTCGAAGGCCACCATCAAGCACGTTACGCCCGCCCCCAAGCGCGGCTAAACTGATCCGCGGGCGTGGCCTAACCACATTGCCCCCCGCCGCGACCGTGGATATCAGGCCGGCCTGCCGCCATTGCTTCCCCAATGACGGTGGGCCGGTGCTGCGTTGTTGCGAACATCCGCGCGGACGTAAAATTGAGAGTCGCAAAATCGAAATGCGAATTCCCTTTCACCCGCGGAAGGTCTAGAAACGCGCGGCGTCAGACCTTGAACACGGATTGAACTTGGGGATATCAGCAAAGCGCGCAGCGATCCTGCTGCTGCCGATCACGCTCGCGGCTTGCGCGAGTGACGACAGCAGAAGCATCGCCTATACCGACGATCGCGGCGTCGCCAACCAGCCATATCCCAATAACTACCGCGCCGAATTGCTGGCGTTCATGAAGACCTATCTCAACAATCCGGTTGGCGTACACAACGCCGCGATGGCGGAGCCGGTGCAGCGTACCGTCGGCGGGCGGCTGCGTTATGTCAGCTGTCTGCGCTTTGCTCCGCGCGAATCCGACGGCAGTTATCGCGAGGTGCGCGAACGCGCGATCCTCTATGTCGATGGTCGGCTTGACCACGTGGTCGAGAATGCCAGCGACAGCTGTGCCGGCGCGGTCTATGCGCCGTTCCCGGAATTGGAAAAGCTGACGCGCTAGCGATTACTCTCGGCGCGCAAACTGCAAACCCGGCCGAGTACGTCGGTCTTGGTCGAGACATCGTGAAATCGGTCGAGGCATGTTGAAACAGTCTGGCGTGATCCTGTCCGAATCGGGCAGTCCGCGATCGCGTGCCGCTATCGGGGACGCGCGCGGCGGCGTTTGCGCGCCGGAACCGCGATCACTTTTCAGCGAGGCTTGAACCTGACCATTGCCATGGTCCACGCAGAGCATAGTGATAAATCACCGGGGTAACCGACGAAAAACGGTAACCGACGAAAAACCCGGCGTTGCGATGGAACAAAAAGGCGTTGTTGCCGTGTCGGCACAGTTGCGAGCCATCGGTGGTCTGGCATTGCCGCGAAGCAACCAAACTGAGGCCACGTTGTTTGATGAGGGTCGCAACGACACTAACGGGGAACTACTCATGAAGAGACTTTTGCTCGGCGCAGTCGCCATGATCGTTTTCGCGGCTCCCGCGGCGGCAGCTGATTTGCAGGCGCGCCCGCGCCCCTACACCAAGGCTCCAGCCTATACCGCGCCGGAAGTGGTGTATAATTGGACCGGGTTCTATATCGGCGGCCACCTTGGCGGCGCGTTCGCAGGCAACAACAGTCTGGAAGGCAACGGCGGCCGCTTTTTGGGCGGCGTGCAGGGCGGCTTTGATTACCAGTTTGCTCCGAACTGGGTGGTCGGAGCGGAAGCCCAGTACAGCTGGCTGGCCAACAACAATAACAATGGCGTGCTTTTCCCGGGTGGCACCCTCGTGACCACCAACAATGACCAGCTTGGCTCAGTCACGGGCCGGCTCGGCTACACCTGGGGTCCGGCGCTGCTCTACGCCAAGGGCGGTTACGCGTTCCGCGACAACAACAATATCGGCGTCACTATCGCCGGTGTGCCGCAGCCGTTTACCACCAATGGGAGACACCAGGACGGCTACACCGTCGGTGGCGGTCTCGAATACATGTTCGCACCCAACTGGTCCGCCAAGGCGGAATACCAGTATTACAACTTCGGCAGCACCACATTCACGACCGGGCCCGCCGACATCCTCGGCACCCGATTCCGCAACGACGAGCACACCGTCAAGGCCGGCATCAACTACCGGTTCGGCTGGGGTGGCCCTGTCGCGGCGCGCTACTGAGACCGTTTTGCTTCTACGGAAAAAGGCCGGCCCTACGCCGGCCTTTTTGTTGTGAGCGGACTGGACGAAGCGGGGAAATAGCCGGCATTCGGCGTCCGAAAAATAATTTTTGCGGTGGGCGGAACTTCGGCGCGCGATCGGCTATTATGGATTTGAGGGTGGTGGAAAAACGAACATGCGTGTTTTTGCGTTGGGGCTGATTTTATCGGCGGTGGCCCTGCCGTGCGTTGCCCAGACCGTCCTGAAATCCGAGCCTCTCGTGCTTGCGCCCTATGAAGTCGCCTTCGTGCAGGATGCTTCCTGTCCGGTCGGGAAGGTGCTCAAGGTCACCGGCGCCATAAGAGGCCTGCATCGCAGGAAGGCCTGCGTGTCACTCGCCGCCGAGCAGGCGTCGCTGGCGGTCGCGACACCCTAGAGCATGATCCGGACAAGTGGGTACCGATTTTCCCTCGCGACAAACGCGAAGCGTTTGCGCGGAGATCATGCTCAAACAAAAAGATAGAGCGGGATGACGATTCGAAGAAAAGTCATCCCGCTCTAGCTGTGTCGTCCCCCGGCGAACGCCGGGAACCCCATACCATCGGTGTTGTTTTTGTCGGCGGGCGCCTGGGCCTGATCGCGCTAACGGGCCTGCTGCCCGGCGAGTTGAGCCGTAGAGAGCGCCGACGGCCAACATATTGGGATTGATCGAACTTGTGCCCATGGTGGCCCTCGCTCCCTGTCCTGAGAGTTCAAGCAGCCTGTATGCCAACGAGAATACCGTGGCAGATTAGGCATTTGGCGTGAACAGGCGGCGCGGCGGCAGGTAAATTTGTCCGGCCGGCTAAAAAAATGCCGGGGCACTCCGCCACCCCGGTTGGCCGCTCTTGCACGGAGCTTCGGCTGCCCGCCTGCTGCGGACCAAGGACCAATCCCGCGCGTTTGGCGCTAGAGGTTATGCCCCTTCCGAACTCAGCTGGAATTCGAGTTCGGCTTCCTGCTCCGCCTCGGCCTTGTTCTTGGCGGGATCCTCATGCGGGTCCGGCCGGCAGGGCCTGATCTCGTAGTCGTTATCCAGCACCGGCCGCGGCGCCGCCTTTTCCGTTTCCGATACGGCGTCCACCACCAGCCCGCTTTGTCGGGCGAGTTTCCAGACATCCGCCTCGGTCGGATAGGTCTTGCTCAGCTTGGATTCATTGCAAAACAGCGCGTAGGGCATCGCATCGCTCCGCTAAACCACCCCAACGCGTCCGATGCGATAGGGTTTCAACCGGGGCGGGCGGTTCACGCGCAAATGATGGGAGAGACAGAAGCTGACGTCGCGGACCCGCCGGTTCGCCGCCACCCACTGAGTCGTAAACGAGTCCTGAATCGCCCTGAAAATAATCCCCGAGACTCTCGCGCCAGAATCGCTCGATGTTTTGCGGGCCATGAGATTCATTTTGCAGGGCTCCTGCCAGCGGGTGCATATAGCGCTCACCATTGCGCTGCTGGCAGCATGCGCGGCGAACCTGGTGCTGGTGTACGCCTGGCTTTAGCAGATTGACGGCGCGACTATTCTACCCATCATGCGCGGGCAAAGCGCGGGGCGCCGCCACCAGCGGCGGCTAGCCGGATATTGCAAGGGATGGGGGAGGCCGGGATGATCGAGGCGCTCAAGGCGCGGGTCAATGGCGATGAAGCGCTGGTCAGGCGAGGGCGGTTTCTCACCACGACCTTCCTTTTGGAAGTCGGGCAGACCGGCTGGCTGATTTCGATCTTCGAGGGCAGGGTGATGTCGGTGACATCGGGGCCGTTCGTGATGCCGTCGTCGTCATTTGCCCTGCGCGCGCCGGAACAGGAATGGCAAAAATTCTGGAGCAGCCGGCCACCGCCCGGCTCCAACGATCTGATGGCCTTGATCAAGCGCCGCGTTTTGAAGGCGGAAGGCAACCTTCAGATCTTCATGGCCAACCTTCGCTACTTCAAGGAGGCGCTCGCCAAGCTGCGCACCGCGGGAGAGGCGGCATGACCGCGCAATTCGAGCCGATCGTCGGCCGCTACATGCATCTTGATCTGTTCGGGCGCAAGCATCGCCTCTATGTCGAGGAGGCCGGCGAGGGCACCCCACTGCTGTGTCTGCACACCGCCGGCGCCGACGGTCGTCAATACCGCGCGCTGATGAACGATGAGCGCGTCACGCGCCGCCACCGCGTCATCGCCTTCGACATGCCCTGGCATGGCAAGTCGTCGCCGCCTTCGGGCTGGCACAACGAGGAATATCAGCTCACCTCGGCGCAATACACGACGATGATTCTCGATATCATGACCGCGCTCGAACTCGACCGGCCGATCCTGATCGGATGCTCGATCGGCGGACGCATCGCGCTGCATTTGGCGCTCGAACATCCGCAAGCGTTTCGCGCCATCATCGGCTTGCAGGCCGGCGCGCATGTCGATCCCTATTACGATCTGAATTTCCTGCACCGTCCCGACGTCCATGGCGGCGAGGTCTCCGCCGCCATCGTCTCCGGACTGGTCGGGCCCGACGCGCCCGATGCGGAGCGCTGGGAGACGCTGTGGCATTACATGCAGGGCGGCCCCGGCGTCTTCAAGGGCGATCTGTATTTCTACAAGCTCGACGGCGACATCAGAGGCCGTGTCGCGCAGATCGACACCAGCCGCTGCCCGCTGTTTCTGCTGTCAGGCGAATACGACTACTCCTGCACGCCGGAGGAAACGCTTGGCGTGGCGAACAGCATTCCCGGCAGCGAGGTCACCATCATGAAGGGCCTCGGTCACTTTCCGATGAGCGAGAACCCGCAGGAGTTTTTAAAACACCTGCTGCCGGTGCTGGAGATGATTGGGGGCCGCTGATGATTCGCGACCGCAGCGCCCGGAACAAAACCGGGCGGGCCGGCTTCATGAGCCTTGGCTATTCACGGAGCGGATGCGGAATCATCGCCGACAAGGACACGCATCTTGGCCAGGGTGGCGCTGCAATATTCGTCACGCTCCCGATGGAACCGCTGTTGGTGCGCGCGAAAACTTGCGACCCGGTTCTGCATCTCGGCTCGCACCTCGCCGGAGACGTTTGGTCGCGCTGCGGGGACGCTTGGTCGTGGGGCGGGAACATTGAATGGGATATTGGCCGGCGGCTGCTCGACGATCTTGATCGCTTCGATTGGTTTGATCGCGTCAATCGGTTTGGTCGCGTCGATTGGCGCTGCCTCAATACGAGATTCTGCCCAGCGTTTGGCGTCCAGTCTCCTGGCGCCGAGCTTCCTGTCGTTGACTGATTGAACAAACGCCATCGTTTGCGCGATTAAGAGATCGCGCTCTTTTACCCATTCCATCGCACACCTCACCCACAAACACTTCACCGAGAACGCTGTGCGGAATCAAGAGTCGTGTGGCGCCCCGCAGCTCAACCCTGTGGATAACGCGCGGCTCATGTCAACTTCAACGGAGCGGCTTCGGTCTTTCCGCGCCGGCAACGGCTTTAAGATATGCGGCGAGCAGGTCAGCCTCGATGCGGTAGTCCTTCGCCGCCTTCTGCAGACGGTCGGTTGTGAGGTTATCGAACGCAGCGCGCGCCAGACGATCTGCCCTCGCTGCCTGCTCCTTGAGATAATGCACCTTGTTCATCTACCCGCCCTCATTCGTCAGATAATTTGAGGCGAATGCGTTCGTTCCCAGCATCCCACGAACATGGATAAGATTCCGTAAATTCCGTGCCGAAGGCCACAACGAGCTCTCGATGGCTTCGATCGAGATGTGTGCCGGTTGAGAAGATTGAACTCCCGCCTTCGGCTGCAGGACGCGAGATGTCGACCGGCCTGGCTCGCTCTTCTGGTTCAGAGCACCTGAAAGCCGTGGGTTCCATCGCGAGCGAGTTGCTCGACGAGGCCGAATTCCCAATCGAGATAGGCCTGCATCGCGGCCGCCGCGTTGTCGGTGCCCTCATAAGGCCGCTTGTAGACGTCGTCGACTTCCTCGACGGCGCGTAACAGGCCGCGCTCGATCGGCAACCCGGCTGCCTCCCACGCCCGAGTTCCTCCCGCCAGAACAGCGACCGGCCGATCGGTGAGATCAGCGGCGGCGTAACGCGCCAGGGTGCCGTCGCAGGACGTCAACACCAGTCGGCGGCCGGCGGGCAATCGGTGCAGCGCCTCGGCGAGCCGTGCGCGAACCACGAACCAGGCGCCGGGCACGTGCCCGGCGGCATGGCGCGGGCTGGTGGTCAGATCCACCACGACCGTCTCATCGAGCGTCGCCGCCAGCGTCTTGGGCGCCAGCGTCAATACGTCAGTCGGCGGGAAGGGCGGGCGGCGAGGCGGGCGCGGGCCGATTTCGAGCTCGCCTCCGGCGATGCCGCCCTCCAGAACATGGACGTTTCGCCATCCCATCTGGATCAGCCAGGAGGCGGCGAGGGTGGCGCGGACTCCATCGTCGTCGGCCAGGACGAGGTGGGCGTGGCGCACGCCTACCCATTCGTCGGTCGCCTGCACCAATTGCCCGCCCGGTGCCGAGCGGAAGCCCGGCAGATGACCGGCTTCGAATTCCTCGGGATTGCGCACGTCGAGCAGGAACAGCGTGAACCCTTTCGGTTCCCGTCGCCATTGCTCGACCGTATCGCGATTGACGGAGCGAACCCCCGCCCGTTCTGCAAGCGCCCGCGCACGGTTCAGTGCTGCCGCGCGCGCCGCCGCCGACAGCTCTGGAAATCGCCGGCCGGCGCCGCGATCGAGGTCCAATCCGGCGAGCGTCCAGCCGATGGTGCCGTTGCGCAGCGCGAACACCGGGTTGGGAATTCCCGCATTGATCAACGACTGGGTGCCGATGATCGAACGGGTCCGTCCGGCGCAGTTGACGATCACCGTCGTCTCCGGCCGAGGGGCCAGATCGTGCAGGCGCAACACCAGTTCGCCGCCCGGCACGCTGGTGCCGGTGGGGATCGACATGGTGCGATACTCCTCGAAGCGACGGGAATCGAGCACCACGACGTCGGCCTGCTCCGCGATCAGCCGATCGACCTCCTTGGCGGAGAGCGATGGCGTGTGGCGCCTGGACTCGACCAATTCGCCGAAGGCCTTGCTCGGCACGTTGACGTCGATGAAAACTTCGCCGCCGGCCTGCCGCCATCCGTCGAGACCGCCGTCGAGCCGCGCGACGTTGGTATAACCAAGCGCGCCCAGACGGGCCTCGGCGCGCTCCACCAGTCCGCCGCCGTCATCATAGAGAACGATCGGTGCGTCGGAGCGCGGCACGAGATCGAGCACTTTCAGCTCGATTCGACTGAGCGGCAACGACACCGCGAACAGCGGATGGCCGCGCGAGTAGGGTCCCTCTTCGCGCACGTCGAGCAGCGCCATCTCGCGCCCTTCGATCAGGGCGGCGCGAACGGACGCGGTGGAGACGATCTGAGCCATCGTGGGTCTTCCTTGTTGACGTGTTCGGGATGATCGCCGCATTCTCAACATTGGCGCGAGTGTCGTCCAGCACAAGCTCGATCAGATCGCCAAGCGCGGCAGCGCGTGATCCTGCAGGACCGACGCGCTGCCGCCGCTTCCTTCACTGTCATATCAGGAGATTACAATGCCTTTCGATTTGGTCCTGCGCGGCGGTCGGGTGATTGACCCCTCGCAGAAACTCGACGCCGTGACGGATGTCGCCTTCGCTGCCGGCAAGGTGGTCAGGGTCGGAAACGAGCTCAGCGTCGATCCGGAAACCGACGTGCGCGACGTGTCGGGTTACATCGTTACCCCGGGCCTTATCGATCTGCACACTCACGTCTATTGGGGTGGCACCTCGCTCGGCATCGACGCCGAGGAGTTCTGCCGCACCTCCGGCGTCACCACCGCGGTCGATACCGGCAGCGCCGGCCCGGGTAATTTCGCGGGCTTCCGCAAGCACGTGATCGAGCTGAGCCAGGTCCGCATTCTCGCCTATCTGCATGTGTCGCACGCCGGCATCTTCGGCTTCTCGCATCGGATCATGGTCGGCGAGAGTGAGGAGCTCCGGCTGATGAATCCGATCGACGCCGTCACCGTGGCCGAGGCCAACCGCGACCTCATCGTCGGCATCAAGGTGCGGGTAGGCTTCCACTCCTCAGGCACCTCGGGGATCGTGCCGCTCGAAATCGCGCTTGAGGTCGCCGAACAAGTCGGCATGCCGCTGATGGCGCATATCGATCATCCGCCGCCGAGCTACGAGGAGGTGCTCGCCCGCCTGCGTCCGGGCGACGTCCTCACCCACGCGTTCCGGCCGTTTCCCAACACGCCGGCCACCGCCCAGGGCACGGTGAAACGTGTGGTGCTGGAGGCGCGCGAACGCGGCGTGTTGTTCGATATCGGTCACGGTAAAGGCTCATTCGCCTTCAAGACTGCGCGGGCGATGCTCGCCAACGGCTTCTATCCGGACACCATCTCCTCGGACGTCCATGCCCTGTGCATCGACGGTCCGGCCTTCGATCAGGTGACCACCATGTCCAAGTTCCTGTGCATGGGCATGCCGCTCCCTGACGTGGTCGCGGCTTCGACGGTCAATGCGGCGATGGCGCTGCGGCGTCCCGAACTCGGCAGCCTGAAGCCGGGGAGTGTCGGAGACGCCACCCTCATCTCGATCAAGGATGGCCAGTTCGACTACGTTGACGTCGTCGGCGAGCACCTGATCGGCGACCGCAAGATCGTGTCCGAAGGCGTCGTCAT
>Ga0137418_10003547_pt1 | contig 14335 bp, 7 predicted proteins | sample CZODoug3_1_2_16f_FD_122242 | JGI IMG/M metagenome (GOLD analysis project Ga0137418, IMG submission 122242) | Vadose zone soil fungal communities from Angelo Coast Range Reserve, California, USA - CZODoug3_1_2_16fungal (Hybrid Assembly) | ecosystem: Environmental > Terrestrial > Soil > Vadose...
ATGCAATAGCCTTCGAGTGCGCATCGGTGAGCTGGCCAAGCATTTGCGCCGTGAGGCTGCGGCGCCAAGGATAGCGCCCGAACCTTGCGAGGCTCGCTTCATCAATCGCCACGATGGCAATATCATCCGGCAACGGCAGAGGACCTCTAGCCCGTACCAGCCAGGTCCTTGCATCGAGGTCCAGCCCGGGCACCCGCCAGGTAACGATCATTCCGAGCGCCGCACAAACGAACAGGAGGCCGGCAACCCAACCGAACTGACTGAGTCTGGGGGCTGCTCGCGAATTATTCTGAGTGGGCATCACCTGTCTAGTCACGGCTGTCGTTCAAAACCACACACCAAAATCGCCCCGAAACCTGCACGCACAAACTCCGAGGATACGTCGTTAATGTTCACTCGTAGGGTGCACAATTGTCGCGCCGATCTCGCCAGAGAAAATCCAAAGACTAACAATATATATATGAGATAGGACCCAGCCCATAGACTTCTGGCCGGCATCTCGATACATTTGAGCAGCCCGTTTCGCGAATTTGTCTTCCTCGGGCGATTTGCGAGGGCTTTCCGGTAGGGTGAAAGCAAGTTAACCGCCAACAGCGTCTCTCCCGAGGATCTGTAACTGATTGAACTTACAGGCTTTCATGAACGTAACGGCGAATTCTCCTAGTAGGACTGCGACAATTTGCCGCACCTCGAAGAGTCCAGCGAACAAATAAGACCCGTTCGACTGCTTCTCCAGGTGTTCACCAGTTTCCTTTAGCGCGGACGCACGGATCGGAATTTAACGCCCCAACCCCTGTAGTTCCACGTGATTGCAAGATTCTTCAAGACATTCGAGATGCGAGCCAAGGGGGTGGCGAAACGCCGCCCCAATGCGGGAGCCTTTGCGTAAAAGCGCCGCGTAGGATGATTGCTCCACGATGTATTTTCAAGGAAAAGTTCTGATTCGCGCGAGTAGGTCTCCATTATGCCGTGGGAGTCTTTTCAGGGGTACTTCCCGATGGGTAAATGCGTTGCGGCAGTGGATGAAAGACAAAGCCGCAATCTGTAAAAATCGTGCGTCCTTCAGTGGCTCCGCCGTGACCGCAGTTGCAGGTGCACGCCGCTGCCTTGGTAAGTAAACCAAACCGCATTGAGATCGCATTGCTGCCGTTCCGATTGCTCCGGTGGATGTAGAACGACTGACGTCAGGCGGTAATGGTGGCTCCGTCGAACTTGGTAAAGGTGAAGCCATTGAATGGCTCGTTGTAGATTGGCCGTGAATCTCTCAGCGTACTGATCGTTGCAGCTTCGCCGAGCGCATTCGACTCGGTGGCGTCGCTGCGCCAGTGCACTCCTGCGATGTTGCGGCCCACCGAAACGTTGGAGGCGAGCTTGTTCAATTCGCCGCCCACCGTGAGAGGCGGCTCACCCGATGGGGCCTTGTAGGGAATCAATGTTTTGCCGTCCTGACTTGGCACCACTGGATTTGCCACCACCTGGGTTTCGTCAAACAGCGCCTTGAGCATCGCGACAGCCGCACCAGCGACTGTGGCATGCCCAGCCCCGTAGGAGGTATGCATTGGAGATCCCTCCGGGAAAGCCATCGGCAAGAGGTAGCTCCCAAATCTATGATAGATGGAGTTGAGTACGGGTGACCTGTGGGTGAGGTCGGGGTGGATTGGATAAGTCCGGAGCCCGCGTAGTTGAACTTCGACGCGTCCGCCGAACTCCTCGGGCCGGAGGCGGCGATGGACCACCCACTTCTGGTACCAAACGTCTTTGAGCGCCCGAGTGGCGGGTTCGCAGGCCAAGGTCAAAAAGGCCGGTCCCCCGAAGGTGCCAAAACCTACCTGTGCGAGCGAGCCGTCGGGGTCAATCGCCACATTCCTCGGCCTGCCTGCACCGCCATCCACTACGCGGCCGTAGGGATTGCCTATGTTGGCGAGATAACCGTTGCCCAGCAAATTCAGGCAAGCAACAAAATACGCCTGGAAGAGCGCGTCGATGTGAACATATTGGGAGAGGTCGCGACCATTCCGGCAAAACACAAAGGTATTGGTCACGGGAAGCGGAGGCGTGTTACAGCCATTCTGCACATTGAGCCAATCCTTGAAATTACACATGTAGTCGACGTCGGGAGCAACCGTTTGAATCTGCGTATCCACACGCTGCGCCCCGAAACGCACAGGCTGCAGAAGGAATTGCGAGATGTACGGACCAATGGTGCAGCCGGGAAAATTGTCACGGAACAGTGTCTGCGGCGTGACGCGGCCTCCGATTTTCGGCCCCCGAAAATCGGAAAGATTCGACAGGTCCTCCGCGGCCGCCTGCGCTATAGAACTTTTGGCATAGTCTGCGAAGTTGACATCGCGCAGCAGAGCCATCCAGTAAAGCTCTACCATCTCGCCCGCGTCCTGTGCGCTGGCAAAGGCCGGGGCCGGGCGAAGCGCCAGTTGATGAGAATCCGTCCCTTCCAGATCGAAGGCATAGCCCGATTGCGGATTGACCAAGCGGCGTTGGTTCGCCGGTTCGGTGCAACCGAAGTGGCCATTAGTTGCCAAGGCTTCGAAGTCGGAAAAACGGCCGCTGGAAACAGCGGAAACTAAGGCATCGTACGCCGCTAAGTCCACTTCGCCGGTATTGGGGTCGTGTTTCAGGCACTTGGAGTAGTTGCCGATCTTGTTAGGGTACCTACCCTCGTCACCGTTATCCTGATGGTGTGGAATCTCCACATTGCTTTCGATCTCCGCCGCGCGCTGACGAATGTCTTCGGAACGCTCGGCGCGTGCGCGGCCCCCTTGCGGCCCAATATCCGCAGCTTGAGATGCTTGCTCGGTCAAAACCGACAGCGCCGGCAGTCCAACCACATTTGTCAGGACCGCCGCCGTTGTTGCACCGCCTACCGTGCCAAGGAACTTGCGCCTGCTTGTGGAACCTGTTTCTTTCCTCTTTTTCATGTCCCTCCTCCATTTTTAGCCGGCTTCGGTGGTGAAAGGAGATCTTCGTCCCGCAACTTCGGACAGACAGCGCGGACGAACATGTAAATCGGAGAACAGAAACTGCACCCTAATCGGGGTTACTACACATCTAATGTGCGACGAGGTGCTCTTAGAACCAATCTACGCGAGCCTTTCCCTGGGGACTACTGGTCTGAGGGACAGGATCTGGGCGGGGACGCATGCCAAACCGTGGAGTAGTGCGGACAGTCTTAGCAATGGGCAGAGTTTAAAATCCTCCTCCGAGGTCGCGCCAGAATGAATTCTTTTGGGTTCGAAGGTTATGTTTGTAAGGTAAGTGCAGTCAGCTTTCCTGTTTAGAGCGTGTGGAAAGGGTCCTCGGAGCGAATTCAGAGCGAGAAGAGCGGAAAAATACGGCAAGTAATCCTTGGTTCAATTTGAGCTGGATTAGGAGTCGAGCGCCTGGCCCTCTTAACAACCGTTCGTGAAACCAAGATCGGGCGGTCTACTTTTCCTCCGCCGCATCCCTCGCTCTCACGGCGTGACGCGGTCTATTTTTGCTCCGGCGTTCACACCGCCGCTTGAGGGTAGAACATCTTGCAGTTTGTAAAGTATCTTTACGAATTATTCCGGATGGGCCAGCTTCTTTCCGTCTGGTCCGACTTGAACTTCGGAGCGCTTTGTTCCTGCGTTCACAACTGCTTCATAGGCAACGAGCTTTCCGTTCTTGGTAAGGGATTCGACTTTGCCGAGCGTTCCGGATCCCGCTGCCTTTGTGAGCCCATCTTTCACATTACCAGGCAGCGATTCCATCGGAACTTCCTCTTCTACTTCGACAATGTTTCCCTGTTTGTCCATCGAAATGTCCTTCCCGTGTCCGCTTACTTCAAGTTCAACTTCGTAGAGCCTTTTCCCGCCTTCCACCTCTGTCGAGAATCCTCGAATTGTCGCTCCCTTGCTCTGCTCGGCGACCGTTTTCTCAACAGCGGGAGGAAGTTCCTCCCTCTTAAGTTTCTTTTCTTGTGCTTGGATTGCTGGAGGACCTGCCAACACACCGACGAGCGCTGCCAGCAGAAGTGTCTTGGTTATATTCATGAACTTGCTCCTTCCCCTCGTTGCGGGGCGTCCATGGTTTGCGAAGAAAAGCGCGTGGGCCAAACATCAATGAGCTTATCAGAATGGCATGCCCTTGTTAACGATCTTAGAACTTCATTGAGAAGCGGAGGAATGAGAATTGCGCCGGGAATTCTCTCCAGTGCGCCCTTCGCTTTAGCGAGTTGCGCGAGATGATTGTTAGTACTGGTAGTCCTAAAACCGAGGATCGACTACTGAGCTTTTCAGGTATTTATCCTATTGTCCCAATAATCCTAGGGTTATAAAGTTCGCGTTATTTTAACCTCCCTAAGAGGGTAAAAGGAGGAACTCGTGCCATCTCAATTGACCCCGGACAAGCTCGATCACGACCTAGAATTCGAATGGCTGCTCTGCCTCGCAAGCAGACTTCAGACCGCCCAACGTCTTCGGCCTACGGAGGTTGGCGGGTTACAGAGTCCCGAGGAATTCCCCGCGCTAACGACCAGCAGATCTTTGGGAGAGAACACGAGAGGGCACTCAATTTTGGACAAAACGTATCGCAACCACGAAGCCAGAAAGGGGGGCGTCTCTGTCTCGTTGAGTGAGACGAAGAATTCAGAAGCGGTTTGCCAAGATCAGAAAAGCGGCCACGGGGATGGAGGCATTGCGAACCGGATTCACGCGATCACCCCTTTCTCGTAAAAATGCTCTCGTACAAGTGTATTGCGTAGATTCTTGACATGCTCTTTCCCTGAGTTGACGGAGGCCCATGGCTTTCGAAGAAAGGCGTACTGGCCAAACATGAATGAGCTTGTCAGAAGGGCGCGCCCTTGTGGATGATCTTAGAATTCCATTGAGAAGCGGAGGAATGAGAAATGCGCCAGGAATTCTCTCATCCAGTGTGGCCTTCACTTTAGCGAGTTGCCAGAGATGATCATTTGGTACTAGTAGTCGTAAAACCAGTAATTACTAATGAGTTGCTACAGTATTCAATGTATTGACGTCATAACGCTAGAGTCATAACGTCCGGGTTGCCGGGGTATCCCCTAAGAGAGTAAAAGGAGGAACTCATGCCATCTCTACTCAACCCGGTCAAAATGGATCACGATCTGGAATTCGAATGGCTGCTCTGCCTCGCAAGTAGACTTCAATCGTCCCAACTTCTTCGACCTACGAAGGTTGGCTGGATACAGAGACCTAAAGAACTCCCCGTATTGACGACCAGCAGATCTTTGGGAGAGAACCCGAGAGCGCACTCAAGTTTGGACAAAAAATATCGGAACCACGAAGCCAGAAGGGGGCGTCTCAGTCCTCTTGAGTGAGACAAAGAGTTAAGAAGCGGTTTACCTCTTGCTGGAATTCGATTATTCCGTTGGGGCCGAGGCTCGAAACCGCAATTTGTCACAAGGGCTCAGTGACAATCATAACGTACGCTGACGAGCAGGGCAGAGCTTCTGAGGTTTGCGATTAGTCATGGACGCTTAAGCAAGGAACTATATCATGCACATGTTTTCAAGACTCGATCACGGCCGCTCACTTCGCCGATGTTTTCTTCAGCATCGGGAAGCGGGGAGCCAATTGGGCCACCCCCGGGGCCGGAAAGAGATGGCCGAATCATAAGCAAGCCATATCAGACTTCTAACTGAGGGATTTATCGTGCCTGATATGATTAAGAAAATGGCGGTGGTTGAGAGGTCGGGACTATTCCAGGGTCTCGACAGCTCTATTTGTACCTACATGGCATCCGCCGCCCTCTTTCGGGACTACCCATACCAAGACGCGATATTTGTCACGGGCGATCAGATAAGAGAAGTGCTGTTACTTGCTGAGGGCCGGGTGAAACTAATGCTGTTCAGTGAAGGGGGCGCCGAAGTCATTCTTCGGCTCTGCGTGCCTGGCGAAGTGATTTACTCCCCTGCTTTGGTTCCGGAGGAAATGTACGAGTCGACTGCAGAAACTCTCCAGGCATGCCGGATACTTGCCTGGGATGCAAGGATCTTCCAGGCTGCACTAGGACGTTTTCCTGCCCTTCAAAGCAACGCAAAGCGCGTTCTTGAACAACAGCTACAGGAACTTGAACGCCGCTATTGTGAGGCGTGCACGAGAAAGGTCTCGCCGCGGCTGGCACTTGGTCTCCTTGATTTACTGAATCGAATAGGTCAGGAGGTGGATGGTCACGTTGAAATCGACCTCACGCAGGAGTCGCTGGCCCAGATAACAGCGATGAACGCGGCTACGGTGAGCCGCGTGCTCGCGAAATGGGAAAAGATTGGCATCGTCAGCCTTCGACGGGGAGCTATCGCCGTCCGCGACGTTTCCGGGCTTCGCGACCTATGCAAGTTTGACTAATCTCCAAGTTCACATTTTGAATTGTTGGAATGGAAGCGGCTACGCCCGCAATGGCGATGGTTCGTGCCCGCGTTCAGCCCGACTCCTGGGAACGGCAGAGGTCCGCGTCGAATTTGCTCAGGATCCGATTGCCGAGGATCTACCGAGAAATATTCCCTTGACTGCGAATAGAACAAAAGACTCGATATGTTTCTGCGAATGAAGGACATATAGCGCAAGCAAGAGGTGGCAGGATTTCCGTGCTATTCCATGGCAGATTTTAGTTGCAACTGCCAAAGGATCAGGCTCCCCGGCCAAAAAATGTGAGGGTCTTGAAGGAATCAACGCAGTTGACCGGCTCCTTACCGAATTCTGATTGATGATCTACAGTCTCCAGCTCCATTAAAAATACATGCTGTTATGTATTCAGTATATCCGCACGGGTAATGTTGAAAATCAGTTGTTCGCAAAATAATTTTGCACCCGCCATCAAAATATTGCGAATGGTCATGGACGCTTGCGTAGGAAGTCGTATCCTGCACATGTTTTCAAGAATCGAAAACGGCCGCTCACGTCGCCGATGTTTTCTTCAGCATCAAGAAGCTGAGAGTGAGACGGGCCGCTCGCAGCTCTGGAAGGAGATTGCCGAGTCATGAGAAAGACAAACCAGATTTGTTTGCTGACAATTCTACTCTGTCTTGCGCCGCTTGCCGCAAAGGCCCAAAACCCGAAAGTTCAGGGTGGAGGATCGTTTCTGGTGCAATGTCCGCAGTACACACCATTTCACCCCGCGGCCGCTCCCTCCGCGTATCCTACGCCGACAACACAGTCTCAAGACAACTCGCAAAATTACGTGGGGCCGGTTTCAGTTTCTGAAACCATCAATGGCGTGCCGATCACCTATGTAAGCAACGGAGGAGCAATCAAGTGCCAAGAGATTTCCGGCGGCGACGGCATGATGACCGAGGCGGACGGAAACCAGACATTTATGTTTTCCTTCGGCCCGCTATCCGGGTTGGACAATATCAAACACGGTTTGCCGGGGACGCTTCTAAATTCAGACTTTAACGGCGTCTACAGTGATGCGGCGGGAACGCACAACGGATACTACAACAGTCCCACGCTTCCGAGCGTGTGCGCAGCTGGAGCACCGAGTAGTTGTCCGACAGCCGGCGCAGCCGGAATTGCCGGAGGAGCAATCACAGATCCGACTTTTGACCCGAGTAGACCCCCTAACACCAATGCGGCCATTGCCGATCCCGCGACGATCATGACAGTCGGGGTGTTGAATGGGAGCATTCCGGCGCCCTTAATGGCGTTCGACGAAGACGACGAGTTTTTCCTCACCCTCAGCAACGTCGGCATGATCATGCGGCCCGACCTGTTCGAACAGCACACGGTCCACTTCCACGGTTATCCCAACGCCTCCTCGTACTATGACGGCGTCCCGGATGCCAGCTGGGCCATCAACATCGGCGGCAGCGCGACTTATTATTATATGGCTCCAGACGCAGGGACCTATTTCTGGCACTGCCACGTCACGCCTCCGGAACACTTGCAGATGGGCATGGTCGGACAACTCTATGTTCGCCCCCGGCAGAACCGCGTGACATTGGGCAACGGCCTCTACCAATCTCTGGTGGGATGCTTAGGTAGCAACGGGTGCATCGGAGCCGGCGCTAGTCAAGCTGGACAACAGAGCGACCTGCGAACGGCGTGTAATACGAGCAGTCGCACCAATCAAGATATCCTCTGCTCGACCCCCGTCCCACAAGCGGACAGCCATTTCACGCAGATCCTCGATCCGTTCATCGGGACCGATCCGCGCATCCCTGCGGGAACCCGGCTCAAATACGCGTACAACGATGGTGATGGCTCGACATGGTACAACGTCGACGTTCCTCTTCAGATTCACGGTTTCGATCCCAATTTCCATTTTGTCGGAATGACGTTCAACCCCGAGGGGTTTGCCGACATGAAGGACAAATACTTCCTGCTGAATGGCCGCAGCTATCCCGATACTGTGGGGGCTCAAGCCATTGGAACAGAGGATACCGATGGAAGAACGCGTTTTTCGCAGCCATTGCCTTCTCTGATCGCTCTTTATCAAGGTGAGCGGGCGCTGTTGCGCCTTTCTGACCTCGACGTGACGGAGTACCAGACGCTGGCATCGCTCGGCATCCCCATGCAGTTGGTAGGCTACCAGGCGAAGCTTTTGCGAGACCAAGCGGGAAATAACCTACCCATGACCACCAATTCGGTCACGCTGGGCGGCGGTGAATCCTTGGATGTAATTCTCGATTCCTGCTTGGTCCGAAGCACCACAGTCGTTGCTGGTTCTGTCCCGGCTTGTACCACGCCCGTTCCCAAGGGCACTTACTTCCTGTATACGCCCAACCTTGACCACCTATCCAACGACGCGGAGAACTTCGGCGGATTGATGACAGAAGTGGTTGTCCAATAGGAGAGCAGCTATGACTTATTTGAAGATGAAGGCAAGGAAGGTTGAGCTTCAGTTGGCAAGAATCGTGGTCATCGTCGTATCGACGCTGCTGCTCGCTAGCACGGGCAAAGCGGCCACTCCGGGGATCACGGCAGCGGCTGGCGGCGCCAGCAGGTTCAACCTGACTGCCGCTGCCAACTATATCTCGCAGCCGGACGGGATGCAGATTTATTCCTGGGGTTACGGTTGTGCGGGCGCTGCCACGTATGCCCCCGCTACTTTCGCTAGCGTCGGCTTTTGCCCCACGATGCAAATCCCGGGTCCTACCTTAATCGTGACGGAAGGTCAAACGGTCACGGTAACGCTGACAAATAATTTACCGGGACGCGCGAATGCCTCGATTGTGTTCCCGGGATTTAATGTGTCAGCCACGGGAGGCGCGGCGGGCCTCCAGACGCGGGAGGCACTCCCCGGCGGTTCCGTGACCTACACGTTCCAAGCCACAACGCCTGGTACCCGCGCCTATTACAGCGGGACGCAGCCTGATTTTCAGATCGAAATGGGCCTTTACGGGGCCGTCGTGGTTTTACCGAGCAGTGCGCCCGGAACGGGTACAGGCCAGTGTGCGAGCTTGGGGTCGGATATCGCACAAGTGCGCCTAGGAGCCGGCAATACGGGACACGATCTCCGGCTGGCATCGGCAGCTTACGACCACCCTGAAACGTGTTACGACCGCGAATATCTGTTTCAGTTCATGGAATTGGATCCGAGGATTCATCGGCAGGCAGAAGAGCAGGCGCTTGCCATGGTCACTTGTCCTCCGGGCGGCACGAACACGACGACTGGCGATCCTTGCCCGATGACACTCAATGTCATGACCGAGCCGTATCGCCCTGTTTACTACTTGATTAATGGGCGAGCGATGCCGGACGACATGGACGCGGATTATGCGCCAAATTACACGCACCAACCCTACAACGGTAATCCTCACATGCATCCAGGAGACCTGGTCCTTGTCCGGATCGTAGGGCAGGGCCGCTGGGCACACCCATTTCACGAGCATGGAAACCACGTACGCTTATTGGCGCGCGACGGGAACCTGATCCTGAGCCAGAATGTCGGGACAACGGGGCGCGCGGACCTGGCTGGGCGCATGGAGTTCACCACGGACACCTATCCCGGACAGGCGATGGACGGGATCTTCTACTGGTCGGGCAAAGGCCTTGGCTGGGATATCTACGGGCACACGCCGGCTTTCGCAGGCGCCAATGTCCCATGTAACCCGAACACTTCGGGCCCCAACGCCGGTTTTGACACCAGTTCGACGGCCATTGCAAACGGGAATTACTTCGAGTGGTGCGCGGACCACCATCACCCACTGGAACAAAATCCCCTCGGTCAAATCGCCTCTGGCGGCCCTGTAGCGCAGTTCGATTCGACAATTGCCACCCATGGTTTGTGGGACGCCGGCACCCCCTACCTTGGAGAGAACGCGACTACCAGAAACAAGGGAGCTACGCCGCTGGCCCCTGGTAAAGCCAGCCAAAACCCCCTGCAGGAATCTGGTATCGCCTTCATGTGGCACTCGCACAACGAGCGCGAGATTACCACCAATGACATTTTCCCGGGCGGCATGCTGATGATGATGCTCGTTGATCCGCCTGACTTTTTCATCGACGAAACCCTGTGATGAGGAGAAGCCTAATGCGATCCGCTCAGCTCAATACAGCCGTAAGAAGTTCCGTACTCGCCCTGACGATTCTTCTTTTCGTAGCGGGGACGTCATTTGCTCAGTCGACCGTGAACCTCACAGCGACAAGACAGACGGCGACACTCCCCGACGGAAATGCAGTCCCCATGTGGGGCTGGGTCTGCGGCACTGGCACCACTGGTGCAACATGCACCGCGATGAGTGGTCAACCGCAGACTGCCCTCGCTGGGGGAGTGGTTCCGTGGCAGCCGCCACTGATCGTCGTTCCTATCGCGGCGGGCCAAACGGTGAGCGGCAGCTTTACGATTCATTTGTCGAACAGCCTGCCCGTAGAGACATCGTTGACCATCGTGGGCCAGTTGCCGGGAGGCGGACTGGGAACTCCAGCTAGAGAAGCCAGTCCTCGCAACCACCCGACGCAGACGGAAACGACTTGGACGACGAGCGTTCCTGGGACCTTCATTCCGCCCACTCAGGGGCTGCGTGTCCGATCCTTCGCGCCGGAAATCGCTCCCAATACGGCTGCTGCTACCAGCTACACCTGGGCGGCGTTGAAGCCCGGAACCTACCTGATCGAGTCAGGGACCTATCCTTCGATCCAGGGGCCGATGGGTCTCTACGGAGTATTGGTCGTGACGACCGAACCGACGCTCAGTAATTCCGCGACCACGTTTATTCCCGGGCCGGGCACGGCGTATCCGAACATCAAGTATGATGCGGACATCCCGCTATTGCTCAGCGAAATCGATCCCGCGCAGAACAACGCGGTGGAACAGTTCTTGGAAGCGCAGGCCGGTTGTTCAACAACCACTCCCGGAACCGGAACTTGCACGGGCTCGATCAGCGCGACATTGGCAACGACGAAATGGACAGCCGCATGCGGAACCGCGCACTCCTGCTATCCGGCGGCGGTTAATTATACTCCTTTATACTATTTAGTGAACGGTAAATCATTTGACCTAACCGCCAACACATTCTCGGCAGCTCCCATCCCTGTAGCTGCCTCCACCGGCAACGTGCTTCTGCGATTTGTGAACGCCGGATCACGCATGCACGTGCCCGCCGTAAATGGTCTGAACATGTCACTCGTCGCGGAAGACGGTAACGTTCTTCCCGACGTCGCGTTGGCTGCAGGCAGCATTCCTGCAAAACCGCTGACCGTCCGAGTTCAGAGTGACGTGTTTCTCCCGGCCGGCAAGGTCTACGACGTAATGGTTAGTCCGGCGAACACTGCGGTTCCGCCAGCAGCTCCGACTGCCTTCAAGGCCGGGAACTACCTCGTCTTCGACCGCGAACTCAGTTTGTCTACCAACGGATGGCGCCATGACGGTGGCATGCAGACGCTCTTGCAGGTTGCGGGTGGCGCCACGACGAACCCTGCAACTGCCGCGGCATATCCTGATAAGTACGATTGCGTACCGGGCGTTAACCTTACGATATCGGACCCGGGCAAAGGCGTGGCCGCCAATGACGTCAATGTGAACGGCGTCACACTCGTTGGCAACCCTGCCAAACGTACACTGACTCCCTTCGGTGGTGGGTCACTCACTTTGAATCCGGACGGTACATTTACATACATACAGCCTGCGACCGCCACGGGCACTTGCGGAGGCAACTTCAGCTACTATGCGAATGGTAATGTAACAATTGCAGCGACGGTGACCATAATTCCATCACCGACCCTCTCCCAGAAGCCGGTGGCGAATCCCGATGCTTACAGCAGCAACATTGCATCGCTGTTGAGGGTCGCTGCGCCCGGTGTTCTGGTTAACGACGCCGATCCTAACCATTATCCATTGTGTGCCGTTCCCGTGGGCGCGACGAGTTGCCCCTCGACAGCCCAAACGATCACGGCAGCTGGGGGAACCGTACTTCTGAAACCGGATGGCTCTTTCACGGTAACGATGGCATCGCCGCCGACGAGTGGCACCGCGACGGCTACCTTCCAGTACATGGCGATGAATTCGGAGAAGACGGCGAGTTCGCCGACCACCGTTTCGGTCACATTCAAGGCCGGCAGCGGCCTGCAGGTAAGGGTGCAGGATGCGCAAACACCTACCACCCAGATCACGGACTACAAATGGATCATCGAGCAAGACCGGACGTTCCACATCGATCCAGCATGTCAGCAGAACGGTGCGGGCGGTAGCAAGCCTTCCAACTGCCCCGCGGGCGTACCTCCGACCCTGGGCACCAACTTCCACACCAGCTATATGCCTGTGGTGGCGGTCGGTTGCACCGGCCCACAGAGTTGCGAGCGGGACCAGACAGTGTTCAACCCGGTCACGGGGGCGCATGACCGGGCAGTGTGCGACGGTGGCGTATGCGTACCGGCGGGTGCGGGTGCCGCGGCATATTTGCCTGCTACGCTTCCCGGCAACGTAAATCTCCCGACTACCGACGCAAATGGGAATCCAGTGTATTACTACATCTCGGTGCTGCCGGGTGATGCGGCAAACCCGTTCAACACCGGGACTGTGTCGGCACCGGACGCCAGTTGCTTTGCTGCGGGCAGCGGTTCAACAGCCACAGGTCAGAGCACGGCAATGTGCGGCCACACAATGGGTGGCGCACCCATCAGACCAGCCTGCACGGCAAGCGGCACGACCAGCACGTGCACACTGCCGACCAGTGTGACTCTGAATGTAGAACCCAGCCCGCTGCCCACATCCACGGTTACAGTGTTCGTCTTCGAGGATGACTGGCCGCTCAATGGTGAGCCCCAACCTGGAGGAGGACCGGACACCTACCCGGTGCACGAAGTGGGTCTCGGAGACTTTCAAGTCATGCTCTGGGACGATGCGGGCAGCAGCGGCGACCCCACCGGGCAGATGACCTACGACATGTTCAATATGCCGCTGACCAATTCGCTTGCCGGCATGATTGACCCTGTAACCGGTGTTGATTCTTGTCCGATCTCGGACGCCAACGGTTCTGCTCCGCCCGTGGGCGTAATCGTTGTCTGCCCGGCGTACGAGGCCGACGGTCTAACACCGTCGCCACTGGTCGGTCAGGCCGTCGTCAGGAATCTTATGCCCGGAAGATTTGGTGTGATCGTACACCCCGGAGCGGCGCGAGAGGCCAGGGGAGAAGAATGGCTCCAGACCAACACGCTGGACGGCACTCACGCCCTGGACTCGTTTGTCAAGATGGCTGAACCTGCCTACTTCCAGGAATTTGGGCCGGGCGGGTACCACGTATTCATGGGGATGGCCAACCCTCAGATTATCAACAGCCGCTTGCACGCACTATGTACGGCGAGTGTTGCAAATCCAGCTCCCCCGGCTTGCAACAACACGGTCAATGGTCAAGTTACGAACCTGCACCAGGCGCGCTCGCCGAACGAACAACTTTTCAGCAGCGGCGTCTTCGCTTATGGCAATCCGGCCAATTATGCACCGCTAAATTACACGAGCTGTTACGCTACCCTAGGCGATTCTGACGCCGCCACGGTTGCCTTCGCGAAATGCGATCAAGATGGGAACTTTAAGTTTATCGGGATCCCTGACGGTAGTTACGGTTTGGTGGTATTCGACCAGTGGCTGGACCTGATCGTAGACGGATCCAGCAAAACCGTGAACGTAGTAGGTGGCCAGACACTCAATCTGACCTACTCGGCCTTCACCTGGCAAACGCACCTATGGGCGAACACCTTTATGGATCTGAACCAGAACGGGATCCAGGACCCGGGCGAGCCTGGACTGATTCAGGTTCCCAGCAGGGTTCGGATGCGGAACGGCAAGTTTAACAATACCTTGCTCAGCGACTCAGCGGGCCAAGCCCACTTCGATGAGACGTTCCCCTTATTCAACTGGTACGTCACTGAATCCGACAATACGCGCT
>Ga0137418_10003548_pt1 | contig 14335 bp, 14 predicted proteins | sample CZODoug3_1_2_16f_FD_122242 | JGI IMG/M metagenome (GOLD analysis project Ga0137418, IMG submission 122242) | Vadose zone soil fungal communities from Angelo Coast Range Reserve, California, USA - CZODoug3_1_2_16fungal (Hybrid Assembly) | ecosystem: Environmental > Terrestrial > Soil > Vadose...
CGCGCCAGCAATTCGAGGTCCTCGCGCGGATAGACCACCGCGGCGGGATTGAGCGGATTATTGAAGAGGACGGCCTTGGTCTTGTGGTTGAAAACGCTTCGCAGCGCCTCCTCCGTCAGCCGCCAATGCGGAGGTTCAAGGCGCACCAGACGCGGTATGCCGCCGGCCTGGCGTATGATCGGGAGATAGGAGTCGTACACCGGTTGGAACGCCACCACCTCGTCGCCAGGCTCGACCACGGCGAGGATCGCGCTTGTCAGCGCTTCGGTGCCGCCTGACGTCACCATCACCTCGGTCATCGGATCGAGGTCAAGGCCATGCCAGCGCCCGTAATGGGCCGAGATCGCCTGCCGCAGCTCGGGGATGCCCATCATCGACGGGTACTGGTTGTAGCCGTCCATGACCGCGTCCGCCGCCGCGCGGCGAATGTCCTCAGGGCCGGGATCATCGGGAAAACCCTGGCCGAGATTGATGGCGTTGTTGTCGCGCGCGAGCTGCGACATCGCCTCGAAGATTGTAACGGGAAGGTCCGCAAAGACCTTGTTCATGGAAGTCATGGAACGGTCAGCCGCCGGTCTCGGTCGGCAGTCCCGCGGCCTTCCAGGCCAGCATTCCCCCCGCGAGGTGCTTGTCGTAGGCCAAACCGCCGGCTTGAGCGGCCAGCGACGCCGTGACCGATCTTTTCCCGGAGCGGCAGGCAAAGACCACCTGCTTGCCTTGGGGATCCGGAATGTCCAAGGGATCGAAACTCGAAAGCGGAACGATGACGGCACCCGGATAGGCTTCCGCGGCAACCTCGTTCGGCTCGCGGACGTCGACGAGAAGATAGCGGCCATCCGCCATTCCCTTCGATACATCTTCCGGCGTCAAATCCTTGACCTGATGACCCTGGTCCGCCACTCAAAACCTCCCAACGATCTACTGCTACCGAATGCCCGTTTTCAGGGCCAAACCTCGCCCCTCGCGCGGCGAAAATCAAGCGCAAGAAACAAGTTTAAGACAACCCTGGAGATCAGATAGTCACCTGCGTCCCCACCTCGACCACCCGCCCGCTCGGAATCTGAAAATAGTCGGTGGCGTCATTGGCGGTGCGGCTCAGCGCTATGAAGAGGTGATCCTGCCAGCGCGGCATTCCGGAATGCGCAGCCGGTTTCAACGCGCGCCGCGACAGGAAGAACGATGTCGACATGATGTCGAATTGCCAACCCAGCTTTCGCGCGATCGCCAGCGCTTTCGGCACGTTCGGCGATTCCATGAAGCCAAACCGCAGCGTTACCTTGGAGAAGGTCGCGCTGATCTGCTCCAGCTTCACCCGCTCGGCGGGGTCGATCCGCGGCGTCGGCGCGGTCTCGATGGTGAGAATGACGTTCTTCTCGTGCAACACCTTGTAGTGTTTCAGACTGTGCATCAGGGCTGTCGGCGCGCTGACGGGATCGCTGGTCAGGAATACGGCGGTGCCGGAAACCCGCTGCGGCGGGCGCTTTTCCAGCATCGCCACCAGATCGGCCAGCGGAAACTCCAGCTTGCGCGACTTCTCGAACAGCAGCCGGCTGCCACGCCGCCAAGTGTACATCAGCAGCATCACCACGGCTCCCAGCGCCAACGGCACCCAGCCGCCCTCGAATACCTTCAAGAGGTTTGCAGAGAGAAAGACGAGATCGAGGAACAGAAATGGCGCGATCAGCGCCGCGGCCGCCAATGGCGACCATTTCCAGACTCGCCAGATCACGACAAAACCCATCATCGCCGTGACCACCATGGTCCCGGTGACCGCGATGCCGTAGGCCGACGCCAGTGCACTCGATGAACGGAACAGCACGATGAGCAGAACCACGCCGATCGAGAGCAGCATATTGACCCGGGGAATGTAGATTTGGCCGGAATGGCTTTCCGAGGTGTGCTTGATTTCAAACCGCGGCATCAGCCCCAGTTGAATGGCCTGGCGGGTCAACGAATAGGCGCCCGTAATCACCGCCTGGCTCGCGATCACGGCGGCCATGATGGCAAGTACAACCATCGGAAACAACGCCCAATCCGGAAACATCAGGAAGAACGGATTTTCGAGCGTCTTCGGATTTCCCAAAACGAGCGCGCCCTGCCCCAGATAGTTCAGCGCCAGCGACGGCAGTACAATGACAAGCCAGGCGGTCTGGATCGGCCGTTTGCCAAAGTGCCCGAGGTCGGCATAGAGCGCCTCCGCTCCGGTAACGGCGAGAAACACCGCGCCGAGCGTAACGAAGCCGATAATGCCATGATGCAGCATGAACGAGACGGCATAGAGCGGATTCAGCGAAAGCAGGACTTCGGGATGCTGCATGATCGGCGAAATCGCCGCGATCGCGATCACGGCGAACCACACACACATGATCGGTCCGAAAAAAGCCGCGACCCGAGCCGTGCCGCGCGACTGCACCGCAAATAGCGCGAGTAATATCACTAACGTCAGCGCCACCACGTACGGTTCAAACGCGGCGGTGACTATTGTCATTCCCTCGATTGCCGAAAGCACGGAGACTGCCGGCGTGATCACCGCATCGCCATAAAAAAGAGCACCACCTATAATTCCGAGAAGAACGATGTTGCCGGCACCCGAACCTACCGCGCGTTGCGCCAGCGCCATCAGCGCAAGCGTTCCACCCTCGCCGTTGTTATCGGCGCGCAGCAGAATAAGCACGTATTTCATGGTCACCACGATGATCAGCGCCCACAGGATCAGCGACAGGACCCCGAGCACGGCTTGCGGAGTGACGGTGCCTGCTGACCCACTGGCCGCGACTACGGCTTCGCGCAGCGCGTAAAGCGGGCTGGTGCCGATGTCGCCGTAGACGACACCGATACTGCCAAGCATGAGCGCCTTGAAGCCGGCGGTGGAATGGGCCTCGCCATGCCCATTGGCCGCCGCCGTTGCCGGGGCGGGAACTACGACATCACTGGTCATGGGAGCGGAGGCCTCAAAATGCTTCACTGCACAATAGCAAAGCGAAGCGGCTTATAGCTCCGCGCATAGAGCATAGCATACCTGATTTTGGGCCCAAACCATGCAAAAAATGCATAACTCGATCATGGCTCAGATTGTCACCTGGGTTCCGACTTCGACCACGCGCCCGGTTGGAATCTGAAAATAGTCGGTGGCGTCGTTCGCCGACCGGCTCAGCGCGATGAACAGGTGATCCTGCCACTGCGGCATCCCGGACTGCGCGGACGGCTTCAGCGAGCGCCGCGAGACAAAGAACGACGTCGCCATGATATCGAACTGCCAGCCGAGCTTGCGCGCGATCACCAGCGCCTTGGGCACGTTCGGAGATTCCATGAAACCGAAACGCAGCCGGACGGTCGAAAATTTGTCGCTGATGGTTTCCATCCGAACCCGGTCGGCCGGGTCGACGCGCGGCGTCTGCGCGGTTTCAATCGTCAGGATCACATTGTGCTCGTGAAGCACCTTGTTGTGCTTGAGATTATGCAGCAGCGCCGTCGGCACGAAATTCGGATCGCTGGTGAGAAAAACCGCGGTGCCCTTGACGACGTGAGGCGGACGCTTTTCGAGGCTCTTGATCAGATCCTTCAGCGGCACCTCGATGCGCCGGGTCTTCATGATGAGAATCGACGCCCCCCGGCGCCAGGTCCAGATCATGACCGCCATGACAAGCCCGAACAGCAACGGCACCCACGCGCCTTCAAGCAGTTTCAAGAGATTGGCACTGAAGAAAGTCATGTCGACGACGACGAACGGAACGATCACCGCAGCCGCAGTGGCCGCGCGCCAATTCCACAGCTTCCAGATCACGACGAAACCCATGATGCCGTCGGCGACCATGGTGGTGGAGACGGCGATGCCGTAGGCGGAGGCCAATCCGCTCGAGCTGCGGAACAGCAGCACCAGCAGCAGGACGCCGATCAGCAACAGCCGGTTCACGCGCGGCAGATAGATCTGTCCGGCGTGGGTCTCCGAGGTGTAGCGGACCTCGAAGCGCGGCAACAGACCGAGTTGCACGGCCTGACGGGTCAGCGAATAGGCTCCCGTGATCACCGCCTGGCTTGCGATCACGGTCGCCGCGGTCGCCAGCACCACCAGCGGCAATAGCAGGATCTCTGGAACCATCCGATAGAACGAATTTTCGATGGCGGCGGGATTGGAAAGCACCAGCGCGCCCTGACCGAAGTAGTTGATCAGCAGCGAAGGCAACACGAAATAAAGCCATCCGGCCTGGATCGGCTTGCGTCCGAAGTGACCCAAATCCGCGTAGAGCGCCTCGCCGCCGGTCACCGCAAGAAATACCGCACCCAGCGTCACCAGTCCGATCGTTCCGTGGGAGAGCAGGAAATGAATGCCGTACCAGGGATTGATCGCGGCCAGCACCGATGGATCGTCGCTGATATGAACGAGCCCCATCACCGCCAGCGTAGCGAACCAGACAATCATGACCGGCCCAAAAGCCGAGGCGACGCGAGCTGTGCCGCTGCTCTGAACCGAGAACAGCACGACCAGGATGAAAACCGTCAGCGGCACCACATAATGTTCAAGCGCCGGCGCCGCGAGCTTGAGACCTTCGACCGCGGACAGTACCGAAATCGCCGGCGTGATCATGGAATCGCCGATGAACATCGAAGCGCCGATGACGCCGAGCGCCAGCAAAGGCCAGCTTCTTCGCCCCAGCGCGCGTTGACCCAGCGCCATCAGCGACAGCGTCCCACCCTCGCCGTTATTGTCGGCGCGAAGCAGCAGCAGAACGTATTTTGCGGTGACGACGATAAAAAGCGCCCACAGGATCAGCGACAAAACCCCAAGCACAATGGCGCGCGATACCGGTTGGCCCTGCGCAGCACCGACGACCGCCACGCGGAACGCGTACAACGGCGAGGTTCCGATATCGCCAAAGACAACGCCAATGCTTCCCAGCGTCAGGGCCCAAAAGCCGGACGTGACCGGCCCGTCACGGGCTTCGGTTGATGTGACGCTGACATCCATGATGGTGGAAAAACGCTCTATCGGTTGATTTGATCCGGCCGGCTATCGACGCTTCTGGAAAGCCTGTCAACCGATCAACCATAGCATCACCGGGAATACCGAACGTGCTTAGAAAACGGCTTCATCACAACAGCTACTGGTAATACAGTAGTGTGACAGAATTACGGCTTCAGATCGGGCGGCAGTGCCGGATCCTCGCGCATCAGCGTGATGGTCACCCGACGGTTCGCCGCCAACGTAGGATCGTCGGGAAACAGTGGCTGGCTGTCGGCCTTGCCCGAGACCGCGAAAATATGCGCCAACGGCAGCCCTTCCCGCTCGAGAATCTGGCGCACCGCGTTGGCACGATCCGCCGAAAGATCGAACGCTCCGTAATCGCTCCGCATCGGCACGAAGCCCGCCGCGGTGTGGCCGACGATGGAAACGCGCAATGGCGTCGCCTTGAGGGGCGCTGCTAGTTTCTGAATGAGCCGGCGCGTGCGGTCATTCGGAACTTTGGAGCCATCGGCAAACATCGAGCGACCATCCTGGTCGACGATTTCCAGGTTGAGACCCTGGCTGGTCTCCTCAAACATGACCTGTTTTGAAATTTCGGTCAGCTCCGGCATATCCTGCAACGCCTGCCGCAACGATGCCGAGGCCAGCGCGAATTCGCGATCGATCTTCAGGCGGGCGCCGATGGTCTTGTTGCGCTCCTGTTCATCCGGGGATGGCGTGTTGGATGATTCCTCCGGAGGAATGTGCGCGGTGTTTTTCAGCTTCGGTCGGGTCGGCAGGCCATCAGTTTCGACAATCCCGGAATAGCGCGCCTCAGTCTGCACGCCGAAAGCATCGCGCATCGAACCGGCGACGATTTTGAGCTTGTTGTTGTCCATGGTGGAGAATGCGACGAGCATCACGAAGAAACTCATCATCAGACCCATCAGGTCGGCAAAGGTCACGAACCAGCCGTGCCCTCCGCCATGCGAGTCGCCGCGTTTCTTCTTGGCCATCGTTGATTTTCCGAAACCGAGATCAGCCGTTACGCCGGGACCGGTTCGCCTTCCTCGTGCCGATGTTTTTCCGGCAGATAGGCCAGCAACATTTCACGGACCAGCGTCGGGCTTTTCGAATCGCGGATCATCAGAATGCCGTCGATGATCAGCGTCCGATTGGTCTCCTCGTCGAGCAATTTGCCATGCAGCTTGTCCGCGATCGGCAGACAGAACAGGTTCGCGACCAGCGCGCCATAAAGCGTCGCCAGCAACGCGGTCGCCATGAACGGACCGAGTTTCGAAGGGTCGGTCATGTTGGCAAACATCTGCACCATGCCGATCAATGTGCCGATCATGCCGAATGCCGGCGCGCAGTCGCCGATGGCGCGGTAGATCTTCCCGCCCTCGTCGAGATGCATCAAGAAATTGTCGCGATCGCGCTCGAGATTGTCGCGAATGAATTCGAGATCGTAGCCGTCGGCGACATACCGAATTCCCTTGGCAAGGAACGGTTCATCGGTTTCGACTTTTTCCAGGCCGACCGGTCCCTGCTTGCGTGCGATCTCGGCGATGCGGGCAAGCTCGTCGACCAGATCCCGTGCCGACAGCCGGCTCATCGTGAATGCAAATTTCGCACCGAGCGGCAGACCGTGCAGAATAGCACTGAGCGGAAATCTGATCATCGTCGCGGCAATCGAACCGCCGAAAATGATGATGATGGCATGTTCGCTGATGAACATGTGCAGATCGCCGCCCATGAGCACCATTACCGATACGACAATGATGCCGGACACGAGCCCAACGCTCGTCATGATATCCATGGGGAACTCCGACGCGTACGCGAACAACCGTCCGTCCTGGACGGTGACGCGGCCCATCCCGAGCCACGCAATCAGAACCCTACGTCCCCGCAATTAAAGACGCGTAAAGGTTAAACCGCTCGGAGGCCGCCACCGGAGCCAACAGGCCGCCTCGTCGAGGTAAACACACGACCAAACCGGCCAAAGGACCGATGGGGTGGTGGCGCCCTGTCACGACATCAACGTTCTGCTAACCATAATCGGCGCGCCTCTGCTGGCGCAACGCGTGCCCGCCGGCCAGGTCACCTTGGGCGGCCCGATCTTTGGATGCTGTACTGTCTTGGCGGAGAGCAGCACCCGCATCGGTTTGGTCAGACGGCCGGCAGGCCGGTGAGTTCCAGACTGAGTTCGCGCAATCGTTGGCGGGCGGCATGATCGTAGGCCTGTGCATTGGCTTGCGATTGCTGCATGCCGTTGAAAAACAGCCCGCTCTTTCCGGCCACATCGTCGCCGGCTGCAAGATGGAGGATCGCGGCGCCGCCCTGCTCCACCGTGCTAACGGGCGTGATGCCGCCTTCGCGCACCATCGTCGTGTTCATGTAGGTCGCGGGGTGCAGTGCATTCACCGTCACGCCGGATCCCTCGAGTTCACCCGATAGATCTATCGTGAACATGATCTGCGCCAGCTTGCTCTGCGCGTAGGCGCGTGCACCGCTATGGCCTTTGGTGATCATCACATCCTCGAAATCGATGGGATGCTGGCCGAGCGAGGCGACATTCACGATACGCGAGGGCGCGCTCGCCTTTAGCAAGGGAAGCAGCAGGCGAGCGAGCAGAAATCCGGCCAGGTAGTTCACGGCAAACCGCAATTCATGGCCGTCCGCACTGGTCTGTCGTTCAGGCCCTGACGTCCGCGATCCGATCCCGGCATTGCTGATGAACACGTCGAGCCGTTTGTGATCGGCGAGCACCGCTTCCGCGAGCTGCCGCGCCCCGGCAAGCGACGACAAGTCGGCCTGATAGAACACCGGCTCGGTGTGCCCCCGGCCATGGATCTCATCGGCAAGCGTCTTGGCCCGCGCTTTGTCGCGGCCGTGGATCAGCACTTTCGCGCCGGCCGCGGCCAATTTGGCGGCGACATAGCGGCCGACACCATCGGTCGAGCCGGTAACCAACACCGTCTTGCCGTCCATGTTCATACCCAAAGACCTCCGGTTCCGGCCATCACTGCGCCTGCGCGCCGATACCGGCAGCCTTGATGATCGGCCACCATTTGTCGATCTCGGCTTTTTGGAACGCGGCCAACCCTTCCGGGGTCTGCTGCTCGCGCGGCGCGACGTCGAGCCCCAACTCGACAAACCGCTTCTGGATAGCCGGGTCGGCCAGCGCTTCGACGGTCGCGGCGTTGAGCCTGGCGATGATATCCTTCGGCGTCCCCTTCGGCGCGAAGAAGCCGAACCAGCCCGACATATAAAGTCCGGGCACACCGGTCTCGTCGGCGGTCGGAATGTCCGGCATCGAGGCCGAGCGTTTCGCCGACAGGTTGGCGAGCGCCTTGATCTTGCCGCCGCGGATTTGCGGCAGCGCGACCGCGCCCTGTACCACAAGCAAGTCCACCGTGCCGGAGACGAGGTCGGTCATGGCCGGGCCCGCGCCGCGATAGGGAATGAACTGCACTTTTTGTTGGGTAAGGTTCTCGAACAGCACGCCGCTGACATTCGCGGCCGCGTTCTGGTTGACGAAATTGATCTTGCCGGGGTTCGCCTTCATCCACGTCACGAGTTCGGCGAGGCTGTTGGCGGGAAGGTCATTCTTCGCGACCATGAGCTGAGGGTTGTTGGAGATCAGGCCGATCGGCTCAAAGTCCTTTTCCAGATCGTAATCGAGTTTGTAGATGATGCTTCCGACATGGGTGTCCCATTGGCCGATATCGAAGGTGTAGCCGTCCGGCGCCGCGCGGGCGACGCGCCCGACCCCAATGCTGCCGCCGGCGCCGCCGACATTTTCGATCACAATCGGCTGTCCAAGCGGCGCGCGCATGCGCTCCGCCATGATGCGGGCGGCGGCATCGGTCGATCCGCCCGGCGGGAACGGAACCACGAGGGTTATGGGACGCGACGGATAGGCCTGCGCTCTCGCGTCAGCGATGCCGGCAAGGATGGTCAATGCCAGCGCCACCAAAAACCTTCTCATGACTCCCCCCTTTGGGATCGAAGCGCCGAAGGCCAGGAGCAACGGACACTTCGACCATTTTTTGTGTTCGTTATTTGAACACGACTTGATTTGAACACGACTTGATTTGAACATGACTTGGCGGCGTGCACAAACCGAAGAGGTTGTGGCGGGTATGTTCACCCCTCATCCTGCGTCGCAAAGTCGCAACAACAATCAGGATGCGAGGAGCGAACCGTCCCCGCGCTCGAGCGTTACAGATTCTGCGCCCATGGATGAAAATTAGTGGGTGACCGAGGAGCTACCAGGGAGCCGCGATCATGTTTCGGCCGGGCGTTCGCTTTGCAGCTTTTCTTTTGAGCGTCTCCATGATCGCGATGATCGCGGCGAGCACCGGCTCGTACGCCCAGCATCCAGGAAGGGCCGCGCCAGCTGCACCAGCGGCCCGACCAGCGGCCCCCCCGGCCATGGCCCGTCCTGCGCCTCCGCCCGCCATGGCTCGTCCTGCGCCACCTCCGGCCATGGCTCGCCCTGCGCCGCCTCCGGCCATGGCGCGGCCCGCCGCACCGGCCTTCCGTCCAGCTCCGCCGCCGCAGCGCCCGGCCATGGCACCGCGTCCGATGCCGCACATCGCTGCACCGCCACGCCCGTCCGCGCCGAGAATCGCCGCACCCTCGCGCCCGAGCGCACCGCCCTCCCTGAGAGAGCGCCCATCGCAACAGGAGCGGATCGGCCAGCGCGAGCAGCGCATCCAGCAGCTGCAGCAAACCAGGCAGGAGCGGCAGCGCGACTCGCGCCCGAGCGTGCAGCGCCAGGACCGCATCGATCGGTTGCAGCAGCGCGTGCAGCAGCTGAAGTCGCAGCAGCCGGAGGGTCCGCGGGCGCAACGCGCGCAGCAACGGTTGCTGCAGACAGAACAACGCCAGCTTCAGCGCGAGCAGCATGTGCAGCAGCTCCAGCAAACCGCGCAGGAACGGCAGCGCGACACCCTTTCGCGACAGAGCGTGCAGCGCCAGGATCGCATCGGTCGGTTGCAGCAGCGCGTGCAACAGCTGCAGTCACAACAGCCGCAAGGCCGGCGGGAGCAACGCGCGCAGCAGCGGTTGCTGCAGGCACAGCAGCGCCTGCTCCGGCACGAGGAGCGCCTGCAACAACGTACTCTGGCGCGCCAGCAGCACCTGGGAATACCGCCTTCGGCTGCGCGCCCCGCCGATGCTGCTGCGGCGCAAGCTGCCGCACGGGGGCGATTTGCAACCCGCTTCGCCAGTGCCGACCGACAGGCCGAGGCAGCTCGCGCAGGTCGGCATCATGGCTGGGCTCCCCGCCACGCCTGGCGGCGCGGCCTGCGCGCGGCGTTTGTGCCGTGGGCCGGCCACGTGTTCTGGCCTTATGCCTATTCCGACATTTTCGAATACACGTTCTGGCCCTACGCCTACGACCCCGGCTATTGGGCTTACGCTTACGACGACTTCGTCGATACCGTGTTCTGGGGCGCCGATCGTCCCTATTCCGCCTACGCCCGACTCGGCCCGGGTGATCCGGAATCCGGCGGCGCGATCACCGGCGCTCGCCCGCGCGAACGCGCAAGCGTGAGCCCACAGGCTCTCAGGCAACTGTGCGGAGACCCGGAAAAGGGCATCACCGCCTGGCCATTTGCTTCAATCGTGCAGGCGGTGCGGCCGACGCCCGAGCAGCGCGCATTGCTCGACGAACTGAAGAGCGCGGCCGCAAAGGCTGCCGATGCGTTCAAGGAATCCTGCGGCGATTCATATGCAATGACTCCGCCCGGCCGCTTGCGGGCGATGACGAACCGCATCAGCGCCACGCTCGAGGCTGTGCGGATTGTGCGGCCCGTACTGGAGAAGTTCTATAGCTCGCTCAGCGACGAGCAACAGGCACGTTTCAATGCGCTCGGCCCCAATCTCGGCGAGCGTTCGCAAGGCCAGCCGCAGCAGGAAGCAAACGCGCAGCCCGATACTTGTGGCGAGCCGAAGTCCGGCCTGACCAACCTGCCGATCGAGCGGATTGAGGCCGTGATACGCCCGGAGAGCACACAAAAGGACGCGCTCGACCGCCTGAAAGGGGCGACGGACAAGGCTGTTCAAGGGCTGCAAGCCGCCTGCCCGGACAGCGTGCCGCTCACGCCGGTCGGACGATTGGAGGCGATGGAGAAGCGGCTCGCGGCCATGCTGCAGGCCGCCAACCTGGTGCAGCCGGCATTGGATGAGTTCTATGCCACGCTGAGCAGCGAGCAGAAGGCGCGCTTCAATGGGTTGGGACAGTTCGCGGGCCCCTGATCCGCCGAGCGCCCTGAACCCGTCAGTGAATTTCGGCAGATCGAGCCAGAGCTTCCTTCAGCTTATCGAGCGTGAATGACGGGCTGCGGGCGATTTCAAGAATCGGTGTCTCGCGGCGGCCGCAGAGTTCGGCCGCGTCCGGCAGTTTCGCGGCGATATCGTGCGGAATGACAATGGCGCCGTGACAGTCGGCGTGAATGAGATCATCCGAGCGCACCGTCATTCCGGCCACGCGTACTTCGCCGCCAAAACTTTCGGCGTGAACCCAGGCGTGAGACGGCCCGATCGAACCCGCGAGAGCCTGAAAACCTGGCGCCCATTGCGGGATGTCGCGGATCGATCCGTCAGTGACGACACCGAGACAGCCCAGCGCCTTGTGGACCGAACTTTGAACCTCGCCCCAGAACGCACCATAGCCTGCGTCAGGGCCGTCGATATCCTGAATCACGCTGATGCGCGGACCGTGGCCGGTGCCGACATATTCGTAATAGGCGGTCCGCCGCTTCTGCTGCTCGGCGGCCGGAAGCCCGGAAGCGACGACCGAGCGGATCGTCACCGTGCGCGCATAGCCGACGATTGGCGGCAAATCGGGGAACGGACAAACCAATGGCTTTGTCGTGTAGCCGATCAGGCGGCGCTCCGGCGCGACAATCTCCATCGCATTGCAGATCGTCGGGGTGTCGTAGCGCGCCAGCGCTTCAAGGACCGATGCAGGCAGCAGCGCGGATGCGGAATTGGTCACGGCGGTTTCTCCAGATTTCCAGAACGGCTTGTTTGAAGACGGCTTGTTTGAAGACAGCCCTTTTGAAGCCGTCCATTGGTCTGGCTATACCCGACTAAAGCGCGATCAGCAAAAGCGGAAAATGAGATGCCGGCGTTTCGCGCGGGGGCCGCTCAATTCAGCCGGGCCGGCCGATTGTCCTGTTCCGGATCTGCGACCACCGATGCGAGTGGCGGGGCCGGATTTGACGGGGCCGCATCGGCCGGCGTTGCCGCGGCCTGGGCGACGGCGGCAGCGTTGCGCTGGTGGTCGCGGTAGGACTTCCATCCGGCCGGCAGGCTCAGGAGATACAGCACGGTGCAGGCGGAAAGAATATGCCAGGGATATCCGATCAACAGCGCGATGAAGAAGATCACCGCGACAAACACCGGCAGCACCATTTCCGGCGGCACCCGTAAACGCACCGTCTTGCCCGAAAATACCGGCAGCCGCGAAACCATCAGGAATGCAATCAGCAGCGTATAGAGCGCGGTCAGCGTGGCCGGGGGTGTCGGCATGCCCAGGAATGCGAGGTAGATCGGAAGCAGCACGAGGATCGCGCCGGCAGGTGCCGGAACGCCGGTGAAGTAATTCGCCGCAAACGCGGGCTTGTTTGGATCGTCCATGGTCGCGTTGAAACGGGCCAGCCGCAGGCCGCCGCTGATCGCGAACACCATCGACGCAATCCAGCCGCCATTGTTCAGATCATGCAGCTGCCAGAAATACAGGATCAGACCCGGTGCGACGCCGAAATTGACGAAATCCGCGAGGCTGTCGAGCTCTGCGCCGAATTTCGACTGGCCCTTGATCATCCGCGCCACGCGGCCGTCGAGGCCATCGAGCACGGCCGCGAACACGATCGCCGCCACCGCCAATTCCATCCGTCCCTCGGTGGACAGGCGGATCGCCGTCAATCCCGCGCAGATCGCGAGCAAGGTGATGACGTTGGGCACCAGCATACGCACCGGAATCGGGCGAAACCGGCGGCGTCGCATTTCCGGAGATTTGGGATCAACGGGCATCTGCATGGGCCACATATAGCAAGCGCAGGCCTGCTCCGCCATCGCGGCTATAAGCCGCCGGTTCCGCAGCTCAATGGTTAATCGGCGCGGTAAGTCCGGCCGCTGTCACCAAGCTTGAAATCGGCCAGAATGGTCTCCCCGGCCACCGCGGTCTGACCTTCGGAGACCAGCGACTTGGTACCTTCGGGCAGATATACGTCGAGACGCGACCCGAAACGTATCAGTCCGAACCGCTCTCCTGCGCCGATCGACTGCCCTTCGCGAACGAACGACACAATCCGTCGCGCCACCAGCCCTGCGATCTGGATCACGCCGATGCGGCCATTCGGAGTCGAGATGACAAGTGAATTGCGCTCATTGTCCTCGCTCGCCTTATCAAGCTCGGCGTTGATGAAGATGCCCGGCCGATACGCAATCCGATCGATCCGTCCGGCTACCGGACTGCGGTTCACATGGCAGTTGAACACGCTCATGAATATCGAAATGCGCGGCAGCGGCTTGTCGCCGAGACCGAGTTCGGCCGGCGGCAACACCTGGGTCACCATGGAGACGCGGCCGTCGGCGGGCGCCACGACAATGCCCTCGCGCACCGGCGTGACCCGCACCGGATCGCGGAAAAACAGCGCGCACCAGACTGTCAGCAACGTGCCGATCCAGCCAAGCGGCGTCCAGATCCAGAACAGAATCAGACTCGCAAGCGCAAAGCCGCCGATAAACGGATAGCCCTCGGGATGGATCGGCGGAATTTGCGCGCGGATGGAATTGGTGATGGACATCAAGTTTCACTGTCATTCTTCCCCTCTCCCCTTGTGGGAGAGGGTGGCGCGCCGCGAAGCGGCGTGCCGGGAGAGGGGTTGGTGCAAGCGGCCATGATCGCGTCGAGAACGCCATCGGTGTTGCTCAGCACCTCATTCATTCCGCCGCGGCCGGCGTCACCAGCGCGTCGTCGACCGGCGGCGGCGCCCGGTTCGGCGCTTCATTCTCGTCAGCGATCCGCGCCAGCCGCTCCCGCGCCTCCTGGGCCTCACGCTGCCGGTTCCACATACTGGCATAAAGTCCGTCCGTTGCCAAAAGCTGGGAATGAGTTCCGCGCTCGGCGATACGGCCCTGATCCAGTACGATGATTTCGTCGGCACCCACGATCGTGGACAGCCGGTGCGCGATCACCAGCGAGGTGCGGTTGCGCGAAACCCGCTCCAGCGCATCCTGAATTTCCTGTTCGGTATGGCTGTCGAGCGCCGATGTCGCCTCATCGAGCACCAGGATGGGCGGCGCCTTGAGAACCGTGCGCGCGATCGCGACGCGCTGTTTCTCGCCCCCTGATAATTTCAGGCCCCGCTCTCC
>Ga0137418_10003549_pt1 | contig 14334 bp, 13 predicted proteins | sample CZODoug3_1_2_16f_FD_122242 | JGI IMG/M metagenome (GOLD analysis project Ga0137418, IMG submission 122242) | Vadose zone soil fungal communities from Angelo Coast Range Reserve, California, USA - CZODoug3_1_2_16fungal (Hybrid Assembly) | ecosystem: Environmental > Terrestrial > Soil > Vadose...
CCGCCGGCCTGATAGAAGGCGGAGCGCGCCCAGACCCGACAGGCGAGCGTCTGGTAGAGCAGCCAGCGATTGAGCAGGATGTCGAGGCTCCGATCCGGCGTCGAGACCTGCACGGCGCCGAGCACCTCGTCCCAATGAGCCACGACGCCCGCCAGCACCGCCTCGACGTCGCACGCGCGATAGCGTGCGATCAGCCGGGTGGCTGTCTCGCGCGACTCGGCCTGGCCGAGCACGAACACGACCTCGACGCGCTCGCCGGCGGCGAGCTCGATGCGCGTCTGCAGCGCGGCGCACGGGTCGAGGCCGACGCCGACCCGTCCCGAGAGCGGCTCGTCGCGCTCCAGCGCCGCCGGTTGCGCGGGCGTCCCGTGGCGTCCCAGGAACTCCGTGCGGTCCGCCGTCCACGCCGTCTGCCGCCCGCCGAGGTCGGCAAACGCCACCCGAGACGGAAAATCCACGCTCCACGGGTTGCGGGCGAGCATGGCCCCGGTCGGCGGATCGATCTCGGTCACGATGAACGGCGCCGAGACGCTCCGCGACGCGCCGAGGACCCACTCCACGTACGCCGTCACCGACAGCCGCCGGCGGCGCCCGGACGCGTTCGTCAGCGTGAGCCGCGAGATCTTGACGGGATCGTCGAGCGGCACGAGCTGCAGGAGCTCGAGCGCGACACCGTGGGAGCGATGCGTGAAGCGGCTGTAGCCCTGGCCGTGTCGCGCCACGTAGGTCTCGTTGTCCTGTCGGATCGGCAGCGCCGTTGCGCCCCACACCTCGCCGGTCTCGTCGTCGCGGACGTAGATGATCTCGCCCGAGGGGTCGCGCACCGGATCGTTCGACCACGCCGTGAGCTGGTTCTCCCGGCTGTTGACCGACCACGTGTAGCCCGAGCCCGACTCCGAGACCTGGAAGCCAAAGGCCGCGTTGGCGACGACGTTGATCCACGGCGCGGGCGACCAGCGCTCCCCGTCGAGCACCGTGACGTACTCCCGCCCCGCCGCGGCGAAACCGCCCAGGCCGTTGAAGAACTCGAGGTCCGGCCGCGAGAACGGGGCGGACGCCGCCGACCTCCTCGTGACCGTGCGCCGCGCGGGTGCGACGGCCGCCGGCTCGGCGCGCTCGGCGCGCAGGACCTGCTCGGGCAGCGTTCCGCGCCGGCTCAACAAGATGGCGCGCGCGGCCGCCTGGAGCACGTCGCGCTGCGCGGGCGTCGTGAGATCCGCGCGCACGATGAACACGCCGCCACGCGCCGCGCGCCCGGTGGCGGCCGCGTAGGAGGGGCTCGTGCGCACGACGGTCTCGAGCAGCGTCTGCAAGTCCTGCACGTAGGAGGGGGGGTGCTCGTTCAGGATCACCAGATCGACCGCGAGCTGCTTCATCCGCCAGTACTCGTGGGCGCGGAGCAGTTGCCGCACGATCTCGATGTCGTCGACCTCGTCGATCCGGACGAGGACGATCGGCGTGTCGCCCGAGATCCCGTGCGCCCACAACGCCGCCGGGCCCTCCCCGTGGCGCGCGAGCACGTCCGCGGAGGCCCGCAGCGTGCGCTGCGGATAGAGGATGTGGGCGGCGAGGCTCTGAAAGAGGTGCGCCTCGTCGGGCTTGACGCCGAGGTGATGCAGCTGGACCTGCGCCTGCGTCCACGCCAGGGTGGCGGCGCGGTCGAAGGTGGCCGCGTCGCGGTACTTGTCGGCGAGCGCGACCGCCTCGTCGCGCGAGGGCGCCACGAGCGTGGAGAACACGACGCGGACCGTCTGGCCCGGCCGCAGCCGCACGCGGTGTCGAAGACTCACGATCGGATCGAGCACGGTGCCGACGGTGTTCGACAGCGGCCCGCCGTCGAGGATGGCCTGCGGCGTCCCGATGTCGCGGCCCCGTCCGAGGAACCGCGCCCGATCGGTCTCCCACTGCAAGGCGCCGATGGCGTCGCCCTCGATCCGCGCGACGTGCGCCAGCCACACCGGCGTCTCGTCGGCCGAGCGCGGGCGCCGGGTGGCGAGCAGGGCGTCCAGCTCGGGCAGCGCCTCCGTCTGCACGAACAGGTTCGAGAAGGCGGGGTGGGCCGCGTCGGCCTCCGGCTCGGCCAGCACCACCTCGGCATACGAGGTCACGTCGATCTCCCGCGTCCGCGTGCCGTGATTGGTCAGCGAGACGCGGCGCATCTCGGCGTCGTCTTCCGGCGAGACGATCACCTCCAGCGTGGTGGCGATGCCACGATCGCGCCGCACGATCTCCACGCGGTCCTCGGCGAACCGGACCTCGTAACGGTCGGGCGCCCGCGCGGTCGGCTGATACCCGGCCGACCAGGTCTCGCCGGTCTGCACGTTGCGCAGGAAGACGTAGGTGCCGGCCGAGTCGCGCGTGACGTCGTCGCGCCAGCGCGTGACCGCGAGGCCCTTGAAGCGGCTGTAGCCGGATCCCGACGCCGTCATCATCACGGCATAGCGCCCGTTGGACAGCAGATGGGTGCGCGGTGTCGCCGCGTGGGGCGAGGTGAACCGGCGGACCACGGCCGGGACGAGCTCCCGGACGTCGGCGGCGCCGCTCACCTCGTCGCGGCGCGGGCGCGTGACGGCGACGTCCCGGGGCGTGCGTTCCTGCAGCAGGAGCTCGGTCGCCTGCACGATCGGCTCGGCGTGAAAGCGCGCGCGCATCGCCCCGTCGTGCAGCACGTTGGCGATGGCCACGATCAGCATGCCCTGGTGGTGCGCCATGTAGGTGCGGACGATCGCCACGCCCGTCCCCTCGGGCCGCCGCTGGGCCGTATAGTCGAGCGCGTCGTAGAAGCCGTACGCGCCCAGCGCGCCGGCCTCTTCGAGACGCCGGAAGTTCTGGACCGCCGCCGACGGGTCGATCATGGCCGCCAGTCCCGTCGCGTAGGGCGCGATGACCACGTCGTCGACGAGGCCGAAGCGCAGCCCCAGACCCGGCACGCCGAAGTTCGAGTACTGGTAGGTCATCTCGAGGTCCCGGACGTTGTAGCTCGACTCCGACACGCCCCACGGCACGCCCCGCTCCGCGCCATACGAGATCTGGCGCGCGACGACGAGCTCGCCGGTCTGGGCGAGCAGGCTGCCCGCGGGCACGCGCATCACCAGGGCAGGCATGAGGTACTCGAACATCGATCCGGACCACGAGACGAGGACCGAATCGCTCTCCACCGGCGTCAGCGCGCGACCGAGCCGGAACCAGTGCGACACCGGGACGTCGCCCCTCGCGATCGTGAGAAAGCTCGTCAGCCGCGCCTCCGAGGCCAGCAGGTCGTAGCGCCCCGGATCCAGGGACCCGTCCGAGACGCGATAGCCGATCGAGAAAAGCTTGCGCGCGGGGTCGAAGAGGAAGCTGAAGTCCATGCCGGCGACGAGCGTCTCGGCACGCTCGACCAGCGTCGCAAGACGCTCGGCCAGCGCCGGCGCCGGCGCCTGCAGATCGCGCAGATGGCTCTCGACGCACGCGCGCAGCGCCTCCGCCCAGTCGACGACGGGCTGCGCGCTCTCGGCATGCTCCTCCGCCATGGAGCGGGCGATGGCCGTCACCATCCGGGCGCCGGCCTCCAGCTCCGCCAGCCACCCCGCCCACGCGCCGGGCGTGTGGACGCTGCTCTCGATGGCGGCCGTCATGATGTCGAGCGCCCGCTCCAGACGCCGTCGGGTCGCCGCCGGCGGGCCCGCCCGAGCCGCCAGCGCGTGGAGCGATTCGCGGACCAGTGACACCGCGTCCTCGATGCCGGCCAGCGCCGCGCCGGGCGGCCGCGTGGTGATCATCTCGCGACACGCCTGGGCGAGGGTGATGAGATGACCCGCGAGGTTGCCGCTGTCGACCGACGAGACGTAGCGGGGATCGAGCGGGCGCAGATCCCGCGTGGCGTACCAGTTGTAGAAGTGGCCACGAAAGCGCTCGAGCCGCAGCATCGTCTGAAGCGTCGCCTCGAGCCGTTCGACGGTGTCCACGGTCCCGAGCCACCCGAAGTCGCGCGCCGCCACCGTGGCCAGCAGGTAGAGCCCCAGATTCGTCGGCGACGTCCGGTGGGCGACCACGGGATGCGGATCCTCCTGGAAGTTGTCGGGAGGCAACGCATGGTCCTCGGCGCCGACGAACGTGGTGAAGAAGCGCCAGGTGCGGCGCGCGATCAGCCTGAGCGCGCGCGCCTCGACCGCCGACGGCGCCTTGGTGCGCACGGCCAGCCACGGCAGGCTGCTCCAGCGAGCGACCGCGGGTGACGCCGCCCAGAGGACAAGAAACGCGAGCGCGATGGGCCACGCCGCCGGACGGACCCACACGCTGAGGACCGCGGCGACGCAGGCCAGGGTGACGCCGCCTCCCATTCGCCGGTAGAACCCGCGCAGGTCCAGGCGCAGCCCGGCCTTCGCCTGCGCGGCCGTCGTCCACTCCAGCCGCTTGCGATGGGTCACGCCGACGCGGACCACCGTCCGCACGATCGCGTCGGTCATCAGCCAGGCCTGGTACGCCAGCAGCGTCGTCACGAACGCCGTCTGCGAGGCGGCGAGCGCGAGGTCGCGGCCGACGGCGCGCACGTGGCTGCGCTTGGAGATCCCGCGGCCGCGCGGGATGGCGCCGGTGAGCACCGGCAGCAGCGTCGGGAGCCCGATGGTCGCGACGACGAACGCGGTCCACATCGCGGGCCCGCCGGCCGGGAGCGTCCAGCCGACGGCCAGCGTGAGCAGCGCCGCCGGCGCCGACAGCGTGCGCCGGAGGTTGTCGAGCATCTTCCAGCGCCCGATGGCCGGGATCGAGCGGGACCCCGAGGCGAAGATCCACGGCAGCAGCTGCCAGTCGCCGCGGGCCCATCGGTGCTGACGGGCGGAGGCCACGCCGTAGTGCGACGGGGCATGCTCGAAGAGCTCGACGTCGCTGACGAGGCCGGCGCGCGCGAACGCGCCCTCGAAGAGGTCGTGGCTCAGCATGACGTTCACCGGGACGCGGCCCGTCAAGGCCGCCTCGAAGGCGTCGACGTCGTAGATCCCCTTGCCGGTGTACGAGCCCTCGCCGAAGAGGTCCTGGTAGACGTCGGACGTGGCCGCCGCATACGGATCGACGCCGGCCGGGCCCGCCGACAGGCGCTGGAAGACCGAGCTCTCGCCGCCGGGCAAGGGCGGCGTGATGCGCGGCTGGAGCACGCCGTAGCCTTCGACGATGCGGCCGCAGCGCGCGTCGAAGCGGGGTCGATTGAGCGGATGCGCCATCGTGCCGACCAGACGCTTGACGGCCTCGCGCGGCAATTGCGTGTCCGCGTCGAGGGTGACGACGTAGCGGACGTCGGGCGGGACGCCGTCCCCGGCGCCGTTCACGGGCACGAAGCTGGTGTCGGTCGCTCCTCGCAGGAGGCGATTCAGCTCGTGCAGCTTTCCGCGCTTGCGCTCCCAGCCCATCCACGTCCGCTCGCCGGCGTTCCAGAGCCGCCGGCGGTGGAAGACGAGAAAGCGGTCGCTGCCGCCCGGCCCGGGGCCGTGACGCTTGTTGAGGCGCGCGACGGCCTCGCGCGCCGCGGCGAGAGTGTCCTCGTCCCCCGGCATGTGCTCCGCCGGCGCGTCGGTCCAGTCGGACAGGACGGCGAAGCGGAGATCGCCGTCGGGATTCGACAGGTAATGCACCTCCAGCCCCTCGACCTGCGCCGAGGCCTGGACGGGATCGGTGAGCAGGGCCGGGACGACGACGAGGGTCCGCAGCGTGGCCGGCACGCCCTCGCGCAAGTCGAGCCGCGGCAGGACGGTCGGCGGAAGGAGGGTCGCGAGCCCGCGATTCACGAGCGCGATCACCAGATCGGACGCGGGAACGAGCGCCAGACACCCGAGCGCGAGCAGGATCCCCGGGCCGACGCCCGAGGCCGCGGTCCGGACGAGGAGGGCCGCCAGGAGGCATGCGGTGAGCACGGCGATCGTTCCGAGATAGGCCGGAACCGCCGCCCCGACGAAGGCCCGAAGCCACCGGCGCATCGGGGGACCGCGGAAGGCGAGGGACTGCTCGAAGGTCACCCGCCCGTTGCCGACGAGGTAGTAGCCGACGTCGTGGTGCCGGTCGTCGTACGGCCCGCCCGCATCCCCCACCCCGGCGCGTTCCGCGTGGAGCGCCGCCGCCCGCGCGACGTCGAGCTCGGACCGACGCGAGCCGCGCGCGAGCTCTTCGATCGCGTGACGGTAGCTGTCGCGGGTCGTGAAGTCCATCGCGCCGTAGCCCGGGGTCGCCCCGAGGACGCCGTCGACGAGGCTGACGCTCTCGAAGAGCTCCGACCAGTCGAGCGACGACATCAGGGTCATGCTCAGGATCACGTTGCGCACCGTCACGTTGGTGGCGGCCTGCCCCTGGTGCTCGACCCGAACGATCTCGTCGGCCGTCGTCCCCTGGGCGGCCAGACGCTGATCCAGCCACAGGAGCGCGGGGGTGACGGCCGGATCCTGATCGCGCAGGCGCTGGACGAGCTGGACGGCGAACGCGGTCACGAGCGGGCCGTCGCCGAGCCACTGCAGCCCGATCGCCGCCGGATCCGCCGGGCCGCCGCCGACACCGAGCACGTCGTCTGCGAGGGCGTCGGCCTCCTGGCGTGCGGCGCGCCCCCGCACGATCGCCTCCGCTACGCGGCGGAGATTCTCGACGAGCACGATCCGGATCGTGATCGCCACCGCCCACAGCTCGCCGATCGTGAGCGGCTGCACGCGCTGGTAGGCGTTGACGAAGCGGCGCAGCGTCTCGGGGTCCAGGCGGCTGTCGGTGTGGGCCACGAACGCCCACGCCAGGCCGTAGACGCGCGGATGGCCCCGATGGGGGCCGTCGGCGAGCTTGGGCAGCTCGCGATAGAAGCCGGCGGGCAAGTCGTCGCGGATCTCGCGGAGCTGCTCCTCGACGACGTGAAAATTGTCGACGAGCCATTCTGCCGCCGGCGTGATGGTCCGCTCCTCGCGGATGGAGCGGCCGATCGCGCGATAGGCCGCGCGCAGGACGCGGCCGTTGTCGTGGACGCGCTCCAGCAAGCGCTGCCCGCGCGCCGCGCCACGCAGGATGGGCTGGGCGGCGGCCAGGCTCTCGGCGTGCTGCTCGAGCCGCTCGATCCCGAAGAGCTCCGACCGGACCGGCTCTTCGACGCTTATCCGTCGCCCTTCACGATCCGGTAGACGATCCACCCGCTGCCATCCTGGCCGCCGATGCGCTCGGCCTGCTCGAACAGGCTCGGACGCCCGCGCGCGGGCGTCCGCGGATACTCCGCGAACATCGCCTGCCGGCCCGACACGACCGCCGACGCCGCCGACGGCGCGTCGACGTCATAGCGCGCCACGATCGCGCGCCGCTGGTTGTAGAAGTCGACCACCCACCGCATCGTGCGGCGCTCAGCTCCGCCGGCCGCCCGTGAAGCGGAGCAGGATGAGAAAGAGGTTGATGAAGTTCAGGTAGAGCGACAGTGCGCCCACGATCGCGTACGCGCCGCGGCGCCCCTCGGGAAGCTCGGCGGCCATGTGCTTGAGGCGCTGGGCGTCCCACGCCGTCAGCCCGGTGAAGACGATGACGCCGACGACGGAGATCAGGAACTGCAGGGCGTCGTTGTGCCAGAACAGGCCGAGGATCGAGGCGAGCACCAGCCCCACCAGCCCCATGACGAAGAACTGTCCCGCGCCGGCCAGACTGCGTGTCGTCGCCGAGCCGAATGCGGCGAGCGCTCCGAACATGCCGGCGGTGACCACGAACGTCGTGGCGATGGAGGCGCCGGTATACGCGAGCAGCAGCACCGACAGCGTGACGCCGTTCAGACCCGAGTAGAGCAGGAAGAGCAGCGTGGCCGCGTTCGACGTCAGGCTCTGCACGCGCGCCGAGAGGTAGAAGACCAGCGCCAGCTCGGCGAAGAGCGCGCCGAGGAAGAGCAGGTGGTTCGACGCGATCGCCTGCGTCACGGCGGGCGAGGCGGTGATCGCAGACGCCACCACGGCCGTCACGCCGAGGCCGACGCACATCCAGCCGTACACCGCCCGCAAGAACGCGCTGACCCGTTCGGCCACCGCGGCGGGGGCCGGTGACACGCGCGTCGCGGCAAACTCGTTCATGACGTGAGCAAGAGCCTACGTTGCGAGCCGGGCGGAGCGCCAGAGACCGCGCTGGGCGACGATCGCCAGCCCGGCGCCGGCGCTGCCGACCAGGAACATCGTGGTCATCGCGGGGTCCCGCGCGGTGACCGCCCACACGGCCGCGCCGGCCATCAGGCTGCCCGTGAGACCCAGGAGCGTATCGGGGATGAACCCGTAGCCGCCGGCGCGCAAGACCGCCTCGGCCAGCCAGGCGGCGGTGAGACCGCCGAGGACGAGCAGCGGCACCATCTGCACGAGGATCTCAGACATGCAGGTCGTCCGGCCGCGGGGTCCAGGCGCCGGCGGCGTAGTCGCGCAACGCGCGCCCCAGCACCCGGCGCAGCGTGGTCCCCTCGCTCGTGGCGCGAACGCGGGCGGCCCGCTGGACCTCCAGAGGAATGCCGCGCACGAGATAGATGCCCGTGACCGCCATCCTCACGAGCGCGCGGCTGGGCAGGTCCGGCCGCGTCACTTGGCACCGATGGCCACGCCGAAGCGCGCGCTTTCTTCGCGGTACGGCGCGGGAAGGTACACGAGATCCAGGTGGATCGCCTTCAGCGTCGCGGCCGTCAGTGCCGCCACGGGGAAGTCCACGTCGAGCGACTCGCTGGCCTCCTGGCCCGGGTCGAGCCGGTCACTGCCCGCGCTGGCGAACTTGATGGTCGGCTCGCTTCGCGCGTCTTCCAGCTTGATCGGCTGGCCGTGGGCGTCGAGGTACCGCAGCTTGCCGGCGACGAGACGCACGGTCTGGTCACGCGAGGTGTTCTTCAGCATGATCCTGCCCGTCAGCTTCGCGGGGGCGACCACGCGGCCGGAGCCCTCCTCGACCCGCTCCGTGACCTTCATGTCCGTCAGCTCGGCGGTCACGATCCCCGTCTTGAGCTTCATCGTCGACGGCGTCACCGTGTACGTCTTGTCCTGCACCACCGCCGCCGTCGCAACCGGCTGCGCGCCGGGGCTGAGCGTCATCCAGATCACGACCGCGGCGATGGCCGCCGCCAGTCCCCACCGCCACAGCGCGACGCGCTCCACGCGCGCCGGCTCGGCCGGCCGGAACCGGCGTTGCGCGCCGATCAGCACGGCCGCGAATACGAACGCGACGAGCGCTCCCGTCACGACGCCGTTTCCGGGCGCGAGGCCGACGGCACGGAGGAGCCAGCTCCCCGCGATGCTGCCGGCGAGACCGAGATAGAGGTCACTCTTCAGGCCGTACCCTCCGCGCTTCACGACCAGGCCGGCGAGCACGCCGGCCAGCACTCCCGCGAGAACCCACCCGACGAACGTGGCAAAGCTCATGACTCGTCCTCCTTCATTCGATACGTCATCATCTGCGCCCTGCGCGGACGGGCCACGGCCGGGCCGCCGAGTCCGAGCGATCGACCACGTTCAGGCTCACCAGCCGCTCCGCTCCCGCGGCCACCGCGGCCGCGATGCTGGGAAAGCCGACGCGGGATTCCTCCACGGTCTCGCCGGCGTAATCCGAGATGCGCCAGCGCCATTCGGGATATCTCGGACTCGAGATCGCCGTCACCTGCATCGCTGTCTCCTCGGGTGCATCGGTTCCCGGCTAGAGCCGGCGGCCGCCGCGGCGCCGGCGGCGGCGCGCGGCCGTCCGGCCGGGCGCACGGTGGGCGCGCGTGGCTTTCAGGCGGCACGCGTCGTCGCAGTACCCTTCGACGCCCGCCGGCAGCGCGTTCTTGCACGTGAGACACCGCGCGATCACGGGCATGGACGTCATCGACGCCTCCTTGTCACAGGATCAAGTCTCGCCGACCTCGGCCGGCGGTCCAATTGGACCTTGGTCCACGTTGCCATTGGCGACCGCCCGACGGATCGCGTTCAGCACCGTGGCCGCGTCGAAGGGCTTGCGCAGGAGGGCGGTGGCTCCGGACTTCTCGATGCGCGCGCGGGTCGACGCATCATCGTGCGCCGTGATGAAGACGATCGGCACGGCGAGCCGCTCTTGGAGATCGAAACCGCTCATCCCCTGCATCTGGACGTCGAGCACGAGACAGGCCGCGTGGCCCGTGGACAGCCACTCGAGGAAGGCGCGCGCGGACGCGAAGGCCTCGGCATTGTAGCCCGCGGAGCGGACGACACGAAGGAGCGAGCGACGGACCGAGGCGTCGTCGTCCACGATAGCGATCACGGGTGCAGCGTTCATGCGGAGTCCTCCCCCACCCCCACCCTGGTCGTGGAGAGGCCCGAGCGCTATTGGACCTTGGGGGCACTCGGGCGGAGCACGGGTGGGACGCGAGCGCGGGGGCGCGATCAGGCTTTTGTGACGATGACGCCGAGGCCGTCGGCCAGTCGAACGAGCTCGGCGACCGAGCGCGCCCGCATCTTGTCCATGACGCGGGCGCGGTGCACCTTGACGGTCTTCTCGACGACGCCGAGCTCGGCCGCGATCTGCTTGTTCAGCATGCCGGTGACCACGAGGGCGAACACCTGCCGCTCGCGCGGCGTGAGCGTCCGGGCGCGTGCCTGGATGTCCTCGGTGCGGGCTTCCGTGCCGAGGTTCCGCGTATCCCGCTCCACGGCGCGCTGAATGGCGCCGAGCAGGTCCTTGCTGGCGAACGGCTTGGTCAGGAAGTCGACGGCCCCGGACTTCATGGCGGCGACGCTCATCGCGACGTCACCGTGACCGGTGATGAAGACGATCGGGATCCGATGCACCGCGTGCGCGAGCGTGTTCTGGAGATCCATCCCGGTCAGGCCGGGCATGCGCACATCCAGGACGAGGCAGCAGGGGCCGCTCACCGCCACGCGCTCCAGGAATTCACGAGCCGAGGCGAAGACCTCCACCGCATACCCGGCCGCCGAGATGACCCGAGTGAGGCTCTTGCGCACGGAGGCATCGTCGTCCACGACGAAGACCACCGTGGTGGCGACGGCCATCAGCGTGAGCGCCCACCGGCGACGGGCAGGGTGAACTGAAACGTCGCGCCGCCTGCCACGTTGTTCGAGCCGCGCAGGTGACCGCCGTGCGCCTCGATGATGGTGCGCGCGATGGCCAGGCCCATGCCGAGCCCCTCGGGCTTGGTCGTGTAGAGCGGCTGGAACAGCCGCTCGAGGTCGTCCGTGTCGATGCCGACCCCGGCGTCCTCGACGGCGACCCGGACGGCCGTGTCGCCGGCCCTCGACGTCCGGATCACGAGCGCGCGGGCATGACCGTTGGGCTCGACCATGGCCTCCAGGCCATTGAGCACCATGTTCAGGATCACCTGCTGGAGCTGGACCCGGTCGCCGCGGACGACCGGCAGTCCCGGGGCGAGGTCCACCGTCATCGGCACGTTCCGGAGGACCACGTCGTTCCGCACGAGCTGCGCCACTTCGCCGACGACGTCGTTGATGTCGAGCGGCAGGTGCTCGAGCGCGCCCTTCTTGAGCAGAACCCGCAGTCGCTGGATGATCTCGGCCGCACGCTTGTCGTCGGCCACGATGTCGTCGAGGATCTCGCGCAGCTCCTGGAGATTCGGAGCGGCGGCCTGCAGGTGCTGCTGGGCGACTTCCGCGTTGTTGAGAATCGCCGTCAGGGGCTGGTTCAGCTCGTGCGCCAGCGACGCGGTCAGCTCGCCCATGGCCGAGACGCGGCCGATGTGCGCCAGCTCCTGACGGAGCCGTCCCGCCTCGCGCTCCGCCTGCGCGCTCGCGAGCGCATTGGCCACGGTCTCGCCGACGAGGTGCAGCTGCTCCATCAGCTCGTCCGGCCACGCGTCCTCCGCGCCCACCGTCGCGACCAGCAGGCCTCCGAGGACGGCTCCGGCCGCCCGCAACGGCACGGCGACCATCGACGTGATCCCGTCGGGAAGCTCCGACGGCAGCGAGACGCGAACGACCTCGCCGCCATGCAGCCGCATCATCAGCCCCGGCACGCGGCTCATGTCCGCCGCGCCGTCGAGGCTCCAGGCCCCCCCGGCCGCGCCCCGTGTCGGGAACGCGATCAGCGCGGCGCGATCCACGCCCAGGGCATCGGCGATCGAGCGCAGGGCGCCGTGAACGGCCTGATCGAAATCGAGGGCCGGCACGTTGGCGAATCGGACGGACAGATCCGAGAGCAGCCGCTGGAAGCGCAGCCGCTCGGCGAGCGCCAGCTCCATGCGCTTGCGCTCCAGCGCGCCGGCAAAGGCCTCGCTCAGCAGGGCAAGCCGATCGATCAGCTCGTCCGGCCAGTCGCGCTCGGCGCGGACGGAGTCGAAGGACAGCACGCCGAGCATCGGCCCGCCGGCCTGCAGGGGGATGGACAGGTGCGAGCGGGTACCCAGGCGCTCGTAGCTGGCCCGGTCCGTCGCCGCCTCCTCGGGCAGGCCGTCGGTCCTCGGGAATCGGACGACGCCCCCGCGCCGCAACGTGCCGGCCGTCCACGGGAATTGTCCGGCCTCCAGGATCGACGGCAGCGTCTCGACGCCCGGCTCGGCCCACGAGACGCGGACGCCGGGACGGCCCTCGCTGTACTCGTCGAGATTGCCCCGGTCGACTCCGAGGAACGTGATCATCTGCCGCAGCGCGCCCCCGAGGGCGGCGTCCAGGCCCCCGGCGTCGACGTGAATGAGCTTCGCCGACAGGTCCGAGAGCAGCGTCTCGAACCGCAGGCGCTCCTCCAGCATGGCGATCAGCGTCGCCGCGGCCGCGTCGAACCAGGTCAGACCCATGTCGGTACTTTACGCCTCCCGCCCGGCCCCCTCGCCCGTATTGGACCAAAGTCCAATACCGACACGCTGGGGCCCCCTGTAGCGTGACAACCGCGGAGGCGCGCCATGACTGATCGATCGCGGCTCGATGGTGTGCGGGTGCTGGTCGTCGACGATGCGCCCTACGTGCGCGACGTAGTGACCGATATCCTCGAGCAGGACGGCGCCGTGGTGACCGCGGTCGAAACCGCCGAAAAGGCGCTGGAAATCCTGCAGCGTGAGCGGCCGACTGTCCTGCTCAGCGACCTCTCGATGCCGGGCAAAGGCGGCTACTGGCTGATCGGGCAGATCCGCCAGCTGCCGCCGGAGCGCGGCGGTGCCACGCCGGCCGCGGCCTTCACCGCGTTCAACAGCCCCGCGCATCGCGCGGGCGTCCTGCGCGCCGGCTTCCAGCTCCATGTCGGCAAGCCGGTGGGCATCCACGAACTCGTCGACGTCGTCGCCACGCTGGCCGGCACCCGGGTCGCTCGCGGTGTCGACGCCGCGGCGTCGATGCGCTGAAAGAGGACCGAGGATGTCGGAGACCGAGCCCCTCGAGTTCGTCCAGATCGCCGCCGCCAAGGAGCACCTCTACGGCATGACGCGCTCGGGCGCGGTGTGGCGGTACGACGACATCCGGCGATTGTGGGAGGCGCTCTCGATGCGCGGCTTGACGCCGCTGAAGCAGCCGGCATGAGTCGCGAGGCAATCGCGGCCGTCGTTTAGCGCGTCTTGAGATGCTCGTCGCGGCGCGCCTGCAGTCCCGCGTCGGCATACTGCATGAGGTCGGGCGTCGCGCGGCCGAGCATCACCTGCATGTAGGCCGGCTCGAGGCCGACGTTCTGGAAGCCGTGAATCACGTTGGCCGGCGCCGACACGCAGTCCCACTCGCCCAGCACGGCCTCGGCGCGCCGGCCCGCCGCGTCCTCGAAGAACACCAGCACCGTGCCGCGCAGGACGAAGAAGACCTCCTCGACCTCGTGGGTGTGGGCGGCGTTGCCCTGGCCGGGCGGGATGAACATGATGCTCAGCGTGAAGTGCTCGGCCGGGATCGCGTTGGGATCCCGCTTGCCGGATGCGCCGGCACCGATGAACCGGTGCTGCGCGCGCCGAAATCCCTCGACGCGCGCGTCCGCGAACGCCTCCCAGTCCGCGCGGCGATCGACGAACCGCGCCACCTGTCGCTTCAGTAGCTCGTCCACGCTTCCGTCCATGCCGCGTTCCTCTCGCACTTCACGCCTTCGCCGCGGGAACGTCGTGCAGGAAGGCGCCCACGATCGGATCGGAGTATACGCCGAACGCGTCCACCAGCGTGCCGCGCAGGCCGCTGTCCGTCTCGATGGCGCACAGGATCGACATGTCGTCCGGGTCCGACACGCCCTCGAACCGGTGGCATTCGGGGATCGAGACCTGGCTCGCCTTGAACAGGCCTCCGTGGTCCAGCCCGCGGAGCCGGCCGTTGTTCTCGACGCGGAAGTGCTCGGCGAAGCCCCGCCGCGTCAGATCGTCGAGCACGCCCGCCAACGTGCGCGGCTCCACCGGCGCCGGGATGCCGTCCATCGTCGCTACTGCCGCCCCTGGCGCGCGCCGCGATACGG
>Ga0137418_10003551_pt1 | contig 14329 bp, 12 predicted proteins | sample CZODoug3_1_2_16f_FD_122242 | JGI IMG/M metagenome (GOLD analysis project Ga0137418, IMG submission 122242) | Vadose zone soil fungal communities from Angelo Coast Range Reserve, California, USA - CZODoug3_1_2_16fungal (Hybrid Assembly) | ecosystem: Environmental > Terrestrial > Soil > Vadose...
ATGTGTCCGAGCTTTCGCGTCACGCGCGAAGAAGAACACTCTACCCGCGGACGCGCTCATCTGCTCTGGGAGATGACACAGGGTGAAGTCATCAAAGATCGCTGGCAAAATGAGGCGGTGAAGGAGTCGCTCGACCTCTGCCTCGCCTGCAAAGGTTGCAAAAGCGATTGCCCGACCGGCGTCGATGTTGCCACCTACAAAGCGGAATTCCTGTCGCACTACTACGAGACCAATCGACGACCTCTGAATGCGCTGGCGTTTGGGAACATCGATCTGTGGGCGCGCGCAGCTTCGCATATGCCGGGACTAGTGTATCTCACGACGCAGTTGCCGCTTCTGCGCGATCTGGCGAAGTCGGCGGCTGGAATCCCCGTCCAGCGCCGCATCCCGGCCTTCGCACCGCAGACGTTCAAAGAATGGTGGAAGGGGAGATCGTGTGGGACCGGGTCTCTGACCCGGTCAAGTCGAGCAAAGCTCGACAGCCGGCGGGTCGCTGGCGCTACCGTAACGCTCTGGGCTGACACCTTCAACAATCACTTTCTGCCCGATGCCGCCAAGGCCGCTGTCGAAGTGCTCGAGGCGGCGGGTTTCGACGTCACCGTTCCAAGAGCCCATCTGTGCTGCGGCCGGCCCCTCTACGACCATGGCATGCTCGACCGCGCCAAGAGCCTGCTGCTCCAAATCATGGACGAACTCCTGCCTGAGATCGAAGCGGGAATTCCGATTGTCGTGCTCGAACCGAGTTGCGCGGCCGTCTTTCGTGACGAACTCACGAACCTCTTCCCGAAGGACAAGCGCGCCCAGGCGCTGTCCAGGCAAGTTGTCCTGCTAAGCGAATTCCTAGAGCAACGGGCTCCGCACTTTCCTCTTCCGAAGGTCGCGCGCAAGGCTCTCATTCACGGCCACTGCCATCACAAAGCGATCATGAAGATGACAGCGGAAGAATCGGTCCTGCGTCGGCTCGGAATCGATTTCACGGCTCCCGCTCCCGGTTGCTGCGGCATGGCGGGAGCGTTCGGCTTCGAAAAAGAGAAATACGACGTGTCGAAAGCTATCGGCGAACTCGAACTTCTGCCAGCCGTACGCAAGGCGCCCACCGACTGGCTGATCGTCGCCGACGGCTTCAGCTGCCGCGAACAGATTGCCCAGGAAACCGACCGCCAAGCCCTGCATTTGGCCGAAGTCCTGCAAATGGCCCTACGAGAAGCGACCGAAAGCCCCGAAGGCATCCCGTTGTTCGAGGCGGCTCCGCAGCATTACCCAGAGGATGCCTGGGTTCGGCCCCGCGAATCGGCGATTCAGACCTCGATGAAGCGCGCCGGACTGGCATTCGCTGGGCTGGCGGCTGGTGCTGCCGTGCTCTTGACGTGGGCACGCAAACGCTGATCGATAACACCTAACTAATTGATAAATATAGCCTTACTTCCCTACTGCCCATCTTCGACGCTTTTCTGGGACAATAGATAGTAGATAGATTAAGTGAGCGCGGTCCTTAGTACCGCCGTACCAGGCTGTGCGCGCGTCAAAGAGAAAGCTGAAATCCCATGGAACACGAACGCACTTCCGTACTTTCGCCGGCGATGGAGACTCGCCTCGTCCAAACCCAGGACAAGACCCTGCAGGGCTCCGTTCTCGTGTTGATTCAGTTCGACGTAAGCGAGGAGATTCGCCTCGACGACCTGCGCGCCATTTTCGGCGCGCGCCGCCAGGAGGCCAGTTTCAAACATGCGGCTCCGGGATATGTCCGATATGAGCGTCCGCCCGTGGTCGAACGAATCGAACCGCTGGTCCTCGAGACTGGTGAGCGTCTGGACGCCCAGATCAAGTATTACGACTACGGCGTGTTGAGCGTAGTTTTCGAACTGCCTTTTTCCGGCGATTGGGACACGCTGGTTCGGCTCGCCAGCCGCTGGGTGTGGGACACGGACTTCGCCAGCCTCGCCCAAAAAATTGCCCGGCAGCGGCTGGAGCGCGCCCGCCCCGCCCTGGTCAAGCCCTACGAAGAATGGTTGAACGAAGATTACTTTATCTTCCATGTTCGCGAGATTGTCGGGAACCCGTCCGCATCCGAACTGCTAGCCGCCGAGGGAGGACGAATCGCACAGATTGTGCGCGGGGAGAACTGCCCATTGTCGGATGGCGAGCGCCAGGAAATCCTGCAATCGAAAATTTCGTACTATCCGAATGATCTGACGGTCATCAGCTGGAACGGCGCATTTCTTTATGACACCCCTGCCGGAGCAGAAACCATCATCCAACTGCTCGAATACGCGAATTCGCAGCTGCTCGAGTTCCGCCACTACGACGAGTTGCTTACCCGCGAGTTGCAGAGCGTTTATGACTTCATGGAAAACGGCTCGACCGGCATCATGGCGCGCTGGCGCACAGCGAAACGAGCCACCCGTCTGCATACTGTCCTGCTCGACGTCGACGAATTGACTGAGCGCGCCGATAATGCCATCAAATTTTTGAGCGACATGTTTTCCGCTCGTCTGTACAAAGTGGCGGCATCGAAAATCGGCGTCACGGACTACAAAGACCTCGTCAACCAGAAGGTGCACACCGCCGAAGAACTCTACCGCTTCATGGTGGAACAGTTCCACCAGAGCCGGGCCTTTGTGCTGGAGTTGATGGTGGTGATTATCCTGATCATCGATTTGATCTGGCTGTTCCGGGGAAGAATGCCGATTTGAAACGAAGCCATCCGCTCTCAGCCGTCAGCTCTCAGTAAGTTTCTCCCGAGGGCTAAGAACTGACCGCTGAGAGCTTCTCTATGATCGCGTTCCTGACTCTCGAACTCCGTATCGAAGCCGCGCAGTCGCTGAAAGATAAGCGACAGGTCACTCGTAGTCTAAAAGACCGGCTGCGCGCGTCATTCAACGTCTCGATCGCGGAACTCGATCCGTCGAGTCTGTGGAACCAGGCTACAATCGGTGTGGTCGCGGTGTCGCATTCCCGCGACTATGTCGACGGCTTCCTCGGATCGATCTACTTCGACGAGACCGCCCCTTTGCCCAACTACAACGACCCATTGAGTGACTGCCCCATGGGTAAAGACGGGTATAAGATCTGCGGCAACTTCCTGGGAGGACTGGGAAGCAGCCAGAACCCTTATAACGTCTCCCTGAAGTTCGACCACCAGGCGAGCGAAAAGAGCAAATTCTTCGCGGAGTGGGTCTACACTCCGGGCAGGTACCAGAATTACCGCGTGCCCTGGACCGGACCCTCGTTCCCATCCGGTAATATCGGATATGGTGTGAACCTGCCCCTGTGGTTTACCAACCAGATCGCTGGCATCGGACATACCTATATTTTCAGCCCATCTCTGATCAACGAATTTCGCGCAAGCTTCAGCCGGCAGTCTTTTAGCAGCCATCCGGACACCTTCGGCTACCCGGACAGCGTGACTGGCCTCTCGCAGGTGCAGAAGATTTTCGCGCCAACCCAGTTGTGGCTTCCACCGTACGAGCCGGAGCCGACGTTCACCGTGAACGGATTGACCAAGTTCGGCACTCCCGATTGGACCAACGGCTCCAGCATGGCGGAGGCGTACACGTTGCTCGATAACGTGACGAAGATTATCAGCAAGCATACGCTCAAAGCCGGCTTTGTTTACCGCATCGAGCATAGCGCGCGCATCATCAACCCACCGAACCGCTTAGATTTTGACGGCAGACTGGTTCAGGATCCTACGACAGCGTTGGGAGGCCCAGGGATGGCTCAATTCTTGCTTGGAGCGGTGGACAATGGCTCCGGGCTCTCGTATACGGCCTACCCCTACTATCGCTGGCGATATTGGGGCTTCTACATTCAGGACGATTTCCGTATTACCTCCAACTTTACCTTGAACTTCGGCGTGCGATACGACATTAACGGACTGTTCAAAACCCGCCACGGCCAAGGCGCCATGTCGAACTTCTGCCTTAGCTGTCCGAATCCGCTAGCCAACGGTCTCCCCGGCAAGATGGTGTACTGGGGCGACAAGGAATTTCCAGATAACACCGATATGGCCCCGGCGAACAAAGACAGCATCGGGCCCCGCTTGAACTTCTCGTGGACGCCGACCAAGGATCGCAAGACCATCATCCGCGGCGGCTTCGATATTTTCTACACGAACGCCGCCAATAGCTTCAACAATGTCGGCCAAGGCATCGCGCAAGGTCCCCAATGGCAGGTATTTCTGAATTATCCGAAGAGTTTCTACCCCGATCAGTGCGCTCCGTTCACTAATAATTGCGTGGTTTTTCCGCTGAGCGACACAACCACGGACAAATCGACACTCACCCAGCCTCCGGTTCCGGCCGATCGCCTCCCAGCGCCAGCCTCTCCATCCGAGTGCCAAGCGTACGCTCCAACTGGAACAACTCGGATCGCTGATCTCGCGTGAATAGAGTGGAAGCGACACCGTGCTTGCCTGCGCGTCCGGTGCGGCCAACGCGGTGGATAAAGTTTTCGGGTACTTCCGGCAAATCGTAATTGATAACGTGGGCGATATCCTGTACGTGGATTCCGCGCGAGGCGAGATCGGTCGCCACCAAAACGCGGTAACGCCCCTGTTGAAAGCCGGCCAGTGCGCTGATGCGCTGCGATTGGGAACGGTCGCCGTGAATCATTGCAGCATGGATGCCTTCGCGGTTCAGGTTTTTGGCGATTCGCTCGGTGCCGCGCTTGGTGCGCGAGAAAACTAGGCATCGACCACTTTCTTTAGTAAGAAGGTGGTGGAGCGCGTCCTGCTTACCATCAACGGTGACCTCAAACGCTTGGAGCCGAACATTTTCGGAGGGCTTTAGTGTTGAACCGAATGCGAGACGCACCGGGTTTCTTGTGTAGTCCTTCACGAGGTTGGTCATGGCGCCTTCCATCGTGGCGGAAAAGCACAGCGTCTGGCGCTCTTTGGGCAGTATCGCGGCTATCCTGCGAATCGCGGGAAGGAATCCCATGTCCAGCATGCGATCCGCTTCGTCGAGCACAAGGATTTGAAGCTCGCGGAAATGAATCAGCCTGCGGTCAAGGAAGTCTTCCAGGCGCCCGGGAGTGGCCACGACCAAACCTGGCCCTTTGCGGATCACCTGTAATTGTTGGGTTTCGGCCAAGCCGCCGCCGACCAATGCCGCGGGCGACCGCTGCTTGCCCCGCAGAGCGTTGTACTGGTCCACGACTTGCATGGCCAGCTCGCGGGTGGGGACAAGCACGAGCGCGGCGATTCCGGGCGAACCGCGCCGGAGGAGCTTTTCTAGCACCGGAATCAGGAACGCGAGAGTCTTGCCCGTGCCGGTTTGCGCCGTCGCGAGCACATCTTTGCCTTCCAGGGCATGCGGGATTGCCGCGGCCTGGACCGGCGTCGGCGTCGAAAAACGAGCAGACGACAGCCGCTCCTTCACATAAGTAGAAATCGGGAGTTCTGAGAAAATTTGCATTTAGCTTTCTTGCTGGCGCAATCGCAGCGCGCACACGGGATTCCGGGCGAACATGGCGACTAAACAGCCAGTCTTTTTTTAAATTACGCTGAAAACATACGGAGGAGACTGAGGGCGGGTTTTCTCAGATCAGGTCTTGAACCAGAGGGACCGCACAACACAACCGCGGTATTAAGCGCAGAAAGAGTGTACCACAGATTACGGGAAAGCGCTCGCCGAAAGGTCAATGTTCATGGCGACAGCAAAAGAGAGTGGCTTCAAGCCTTGTTTCTCTTGCGGGGAGCAATCTTGCTTTTTGCCCAGCGCTGGATTGCTCTCTTTCTGGAGTCGAGCTGCATCTGTCTCTCCACGTTATCCGGATCCCGGCGTTTGCTGATTGCGGCGCTGGAATCCTGGCGAAAATGCAGTGGATCTCTCAGATTTTGCAATTCCCGGTAATAATAGAGCGGTGTCGGGCGCTTTCCCTTGAAGCGGAGCCTTCCTAGAAACTCGACTTCCTCTTCGGTCGTGCCACCGTTGACGGACTGCCTCAGGAATTGCGTGAGCCCCGGCTCTTCCTCGCTTCCGGCAGGTTCTCTTTCGACAAACTCGAATTTCTTTGCGTAACCGGGAATCAGCCTTCGATTCAAGACAATTTCCATCCCAAAAGTCGTCAGCTCGATGTCCCAAGATTCGATCAATGGATCCAGGAAGGAATCACAGTTCTCGCTCGATACGTTGAAGACGTCCGTGTCCAGGAACTCCAGGATGCTGACGCGCATGGCTTCGTAGCTGCGGCCGCTGAGTCGCGCTACGGACTGAAGCCAGCTTTCACTTTCCAGTTCGTCTCTGGCTACGGTCTTGACTACGTCCAGTAGTTTCTGTGTGACCAGACGTTCGAGTTCGCCGAAAGGCTGTTTCTCAAAAATCACCCGTATTTGTTTGTCCTTTGCAGGCGCGCACTTGCGGAGTATCAGTTCTCGAACTTCTTTAAGCAAGGGCTTGGGGGGGTCCTCTAGATTTCGCTTCAACACTTCCTTACGCTGATGGTCGGCCAGCTTCGCAAGTTTGCCGCTCGGGAGTTTCAGGAATTTGCCAAACTTCTCGTAGATGTCGGTACGGCCGGGCTCCGGTGGCAATTTCTTGCCTGTCAGGAGCTGCGAGATGTAGGACTCCGTAACCTTAGCGGCGGCCGCCAAATCGCGCTGCTCAAGGCCCAATTCTTCCAGCCTTCGCTTGATAGCTAAACAGACGTCCACGGACGCTCCCTGAATAATTAACCAACGCGGATTAACTAATGGAAATAGTCGCAGTTATAACTTGACAGGTCAAGTGAATTAACCTATTGTAGTTAAGCATTCCGTCCTACCAACAGAGCGCCTGTCTTTCCTTCAAGGCACGCGGGCATCGATTGCAAGTTCTTAGGACTTCGTTGGAGATGAATATGAAGACCATGCGACGGCTGTTTTTTTGCCTGATCACCTTGCTCCTAACGGCCCCCATGCTCCGGGCACAGGATTTTTCCAAATATCGTAACTTTTCGCTCGGAATGGGCTTGCCTACCGTGCTGAAATACACCAGCCAAAAAATGGCCGATGTGAAGGTGATTCACTCGCAGCCGGCGTTGATTCAGGAAGTAACTTGGTGGCCGCCGACGTCTCCGGGAACAACCGCGCAATCCGACACGGTCCGTGAGATTGTCTTCTCGCTCTACAACGGCGAGCTCTATAAAATGGCCGTAACCTACGACCGCACCTCCACCGAAGGGCTCACCACGCCGGATATGATGAGGGCAGTGACCGCAAAGTATGGCCCCGTCGCGAACGTTCCGCTGGCGATCGATGCTGCGGCGAATGACCGATACGATATGAGCGCGAAAATTATTGCATCCTGGGAAGGTTCCCAGTACTCGGTCGATCTTGTCCGCTCCGCCTTCACCGATGATTTCGGGCTGATCATTTATTCAAAGCGAGTCAATGCAGACGCCGACTTGGCGATCGCCGAAGCTGTGAAACTGGAAGTACAACAGCGACCGAAGCGAGAGGCGGAGCGTCAACAAAAGGAAACGGACCTCCTCGAAGGGGCGCGGCAGAAAAACCGGAAAATCTTTCAGCCCTAAGGCACGCAATAGCCCTAACGGGCAAAGGCAGGAAATGGCTAAGCTCTACGTCGGGAACCTCGCAGGCCAACTAACCGACAGCGGACTGGGAGAGCTCTTCACAGGCAGGGGATATCAAGTGACGTCTGCGCGAGTGATTTGCGATCGGGAAGGTGGGCGCTCACGCGGCTTCGGATTTGTTGAGCTAGGATCAAGCGACGACGCGGCGCGGGCCATCGGGGAGATGAATGGGCTCGATGTAGAGGGCCGCGCATTGCAGGTGAATGAAGCGCGTCCGCAAGAACCCCGCACCGGAGGATGTCGTACGCAGGGTAGCCGCGTCTATTCCGGTGCGCGAGCGGGCAGCAACGGCCGCCGGAGCTACTAGTGCACGCCAATGCCCGGCCCGGTTCTGTTCTAGTCGCGACAGGTGCCAAATGAGCAGCGAAATCATTGTGCAGTACATTGGATTCGAAGCGAAGCGGCTCACACGCGAATACACGTTCAATGTGCGCGAAGCGGGGCAGGAGCGCGAGTTCAGACTGAACATAGCAAACGAAGCATTTGTCTCGCACCGCGCGAGCTATCAAGATGCGCCGGGTATCTGCGCGCTGAGGCTCCAAGTTGAGTTGGCCACTTACTCCAATCATCCTCCTGAGACGCAGTACGAGATCACTGCCACTGAACTGGACAGCTATAGGCAGGCGCGCTTGCCAAAGCGTGGGCGCAAGGCACAAGAGAATTTCTAGCCGCGCCGTGACGATCTGCAAGCCGTTACACGGGATGTAGCATCCGTAGCCACTGAACCCAACGCAAATCTAACTGAACAGACTGGCGCAACGTTAAGCCGAACGACTTGGCGGGGGAGAGCAAGAGCCGCCCAGCGCACAGCCCCGGCAATTGCTCCTTGGACGCGGGTCAGTTGCTGTGCGAGACTCTGCCCGTGACCAAGATCATATTTCTTGCGGGAGTGATCCTGGCCGCCAGTGGGCTGGTTTCGCCAGCAATCGCGCTGCTCGGAGGGCTGATCTGCGGCCTGACGCTGGCGCATCCATTCCACGTCGAGAGCAGGGATCTGACTAGGTTTCTGCTGCAAGGTTCAGTCGTAGCGTTAGGTTTTGGGATGAATCTCCATGAAGTTCTTCAGGCCGGCCGCTCCGGTTTTGTTTACACCGCGCTTAGCATCGCAGCGGCCCTGCTGTTGGGGCTGGGCCTCGGATATATCATTCACGTCGCCAAGAAACCTTCCTTTTTGATCAGCGCGGGAACGGCAATTTGTGGCGGTAGCGCTATTGCAGCCGTCGGACCGATTGCGGGGGCCAGCGAAGAAGAAATGGCGGTGTCGCTCGGCGCCGTATTCATCCTGAATTCAGTTGCGCTGTTTCTTTTTCCACCCATCGGCTGGGCATTACACATGAGCGAGGGCCAGTTCGGGCTGTGGTCGGCGTTGGCGATTCACGACACCAGCTCCGTGGTCGGTGCGACTGCGAAGTACGGACCAACGGCCCTCGCCATCGGCACCACCATCAAGCTTGCGCGGGCGCTGTGGATTGTTCCGTTGTCCCTGGGGACTGCGGTAGTGTTGAAGAGCAAGGCGCGCATTCAGTGGCCGTGGTTCATCCTGTTCTTTTGTGTGGCCGCGTTGCTCAATAGCGTATTGCCGCGATTCAACCCGGCATTTGGCGCGCTGAACCACCTCGGTAAGCTAGGTCTGACGGTGACGCTATTCTTGATCGGTGCTGGTCTAAATAAAGAGACGCTTAAGAAGGTCGGCGTTCGCCCGCTGCTGCAAGGCCTCACCCTGTGGGTGATTGTCGGAACCAGCACGCTGGCGCTTATTCTGTTGAACTGGATTCGAGTGTAGGAAGCGATCCGCGGTTCGCCATTCAAACCAAGAGGAGCGGCCATGAGTCAGGCCAATGGAATTGTCGACAAGCTCAGTCACCAGTCCGTAGAGGAAACGGTGGAGAGGCTGAAGAGGGTTCTGCAGAGTAAGGGAGTTACGCTCTTTGCGATCGTCGACCACAGCGGAGAAGCAGAGAAGGTGGGGATGAAAATGCGGCCTACCAAGCTGCTAATCTTCGGCAGCCCGAAGGCGGGCACGCCGTTAATGCAGGCGGCGCCCAGCGTCGCGATCGACCTGCCTCTCAAAATATTAGTTTGGGAGGATGTACAGGGAAAAGTGTGGGTATCCTACAACAGCCCGGCCTATCTGCAGCAGCGGCACGGCATACCGCCAGAATTGGTGCAAAACATTGCAGTGGCAGAGACGTTAGTTGCCAAAGCGACGGAGTGATTGCGAAGAATTTTAGAGCGCCGCGGCTCTCCGGCTGCGAGCGGTTCGTACGAAGTTCAGGAAGCGGTGTGCCAGCTCGCGAATTCGCCCTTCCTGCCGGCTCTGCACAGCTTCCTTGGGAATTAGCTCGCGGCCGATGCCAATCGCAACCGCTCCCGCCAAAATGAAGTTCGCCGCCGTTTGCTGGTTCACGCCTCCGGCGGCGATCAATGGGATTTTAGGAAAAGGGCCTTTTAAGGCGCGAATGTAACTGTCGCCGCCGACTTGCGCGCACGGAAAGACCTTCACGAAATCCGATCCACCTTTCCAAGCGGTGACGATTTCCGTAGGAGTGAGGGCGCCGGCCATCATCGTCAAATTTCTTTGCTTGGCGAATTCCACGATCCCCAAGTCGAGTCCCGGGCAGGTCAGAAATCGTACGCCCGCATCGACACAGAGTCGCGCGGTTTCAATATCCAGGACGGTTCCTGCGCCGACGATCACTTCCGGAAGGTTTTTCACCAGGTGCGAAATTACCTCTATGGCGCCCGGGACCGTCATGGTTATTTCGACGATGGGAATGCCACCGCGAGCAACCACCTCGGCTGCGAAAAGGGCATCTTCCGGGGAAGAAGTGCGGACGGCCGGAACGATTCCGATTTCCTCAATCTTGGCGCAGACTTCATTCTTTTCCAAGTGGTCTCCTCCGGGATGCTTGCCCGGCAAGCCTTTCAAGGGTGAATTCATTTGTATTCAAGCTTGTGCACAAAACTGCGGGTTCCGCGCTGCAGATGATATCCTTTATAATGAACAGGTAAGCAGGTCAAGGGCACGCGTTTGGGTTTGAATGGCGCAGGTTTGCGGATCTGGATTTTATGAGAGCGTGGGTTCACAAAAGCGTTGTTCGGCAGGCCGCCTTTTGCGCCTTCGCAGCGTTCTGCTGGCTCCTGGGAATTTCGGGGCGAAGGGCAGCCGCGTCTGCTCTCCCTGCCCAGGTGGCTACCCATTTTGCCATCGCTGATTTTGACGGAGATAACCGCCCAGACCTCGCCAGTGTTCATATCGGTCAAAGCAGCTCGCGCAGCACGCGCTACTGGATTGCGTTTCACCTGAGCGGGGGCAGTCGGCAGACAGTGGCCATCACGGCGCCCACTGGCGGGCTGCAAATCACCTCACGCGACGTCAACGGAGACAGTTTTCCCGATGTCATCGTCTCGACGGCGTGGACGAACAAGCCCGTCGCCGTTCTGCTGAACGATGGTTTCGGAAATTTTACGGCTTCTGATCCTGCTGAATTTCAAAGCGCCTTCGCAGCTTCCGAAATGTCGTGGACGTTGGCGGCGGATGAAATCAGGGATACCGCCGCGCTCCTTCTTTTTCGCTGTGTATCCGGCGATTGCCGGAAAGTGACTAGGTCGGCGCCTCCCAGAGGAATGACCCGGCTGCGTGCCCCCCGGTCTAGCTTTGCGTCATTCTTGGCTTCTGTTTCACCCTTCATTGGCCGAGCGCCACCTTGTCGTTAGCGTTTTTAACGCACAATTAACAAATTCAGAAAATCGTGCCCTTGGCGGCGGCGTAGGTGTCCGCCGGCACCGTGCTGGCCGGCGGTGCACTCACTCTGGCTTCACACAAAAAATATTCGGTCCGCGTATCAAGGCACTGGGAGGTTTCATGAAGCGGTTATTGAGGCGCCTGTGGTTCGGGCTCTTCCTTGTGGCGGTTTCCGCGCAGAGCGGTTGGGCGCAAAAGGCGCTGACGTGGCAGGAGGTCCGGGACAAGTTCGAGTCGGCGAACCCGAGGTTACGAGCCGGGCAGATGGGGATCGATGAATCCCGCGCGCAGGAGATCACGGCGTTTCTTCGCCCGAATCCGAATTTCACCTTGTCGACGGATGGGACTCAAATCGCGCCTTTCAAGGGAGTCTGGAAGCCGTTCCTGGGTACTCAGTTCTCACCCAACCTTAGCTATCTGCACGAACGCCAGCACAAGCGGGAATTGCGGCTGGAGAGCGCTCAAAAGGGGACCGGAATAGCCATTTCTGGCCAGGCGGACCTCAATAGAACTCTTCTATTTGCTTTGCGAATGGCCTTTATTCAAACGCTTCAGGAAAAAGCGATCTTTGATCTGGCAAAAGAAAATCTTTCGTATTACGACCATCTTCTGGACGTGAATCGCGAGCGATACAAAGCGGGAGCGATCGCGCAGGTGGATTTGGACCGTCTGGAATTGCAACGGGTGCAGTACGAATCGGATTTACAAACCGCGGAAGTGAATCTGCGAACGGCGAAGATTCAGCTTCTTGCGCTATTGAACGACCGCACGCCCGTCGAACAATTCGACGTCACCGGGCCGTACGATTTTTCGACGCAAATTGCTTCGCTAGAGGAGGTCCGGCAGATCGCATTGGATGCGCGGCCGGATCTAAAGGCCGCGATGGAAGCCATAGACAAAGCCCAAACCGATCACAAGCTTGCTATTGCGAACGGGTCGACTGATCCGACCTTGAGCGCCTGGTATACGTACAACCCATCGTTCAACAACCCGTTTGCGCACCAAACGGTCGGTGCCAGCGTCAGTATCCCGCTCCGCATCTTCGACCGTAATCAAGGGGAGAAGAGGCGCACGGAACTGGACATCGACCGGAACGAGAAACTGATGGAGGCGACGCGGGCGCAAGTCTTCAGTGACGTGGATTCCGCGTATGCCACGGTGAACAGCACGGTAATCCTGCTCCAGCCCTATAAAGACAGGTATTTGCAGCAAGCGTCGAGAGTCCGCGACACCATCGCGTTTTCGTACCAACATGGTGCGGCTTCTCTTCTGGATTTTCTGAACGCGCAAGCCGAGTACCGGAGTGTTCAGGTTAACTACCTGAACTTGGTTGCTTCCTATCTGAACGCCACAAGTCAACTCAATCTTGCCGCGGGACGCGAGGTCATCCCATGAAACGCGCGAGCCTGGCAACGATGGCCGTGCTTTTTGCGGCGAACTTCTTCCTGGCGGCTTGCAGCGGCGGCAAAGCAGATCCGAAGACGGAGGCTCCGCCAACACCTACGGTCGAGCATGAGCAGGACCTGAATGTGGTACAGGTGGATCATCCGGAGCAGTTTCCGCTGGCCACGGCCATCGAGCACATTTCCACGTCGCAGTTGACGGCAACGGGAACGGTCAATCCGGACATATCCCGAAGCGTGCCTGTCATTTCGATTGCCACCGGGCGCGTAGTGGAAATCAAAGCGCGGCTCGGAGACACCGTGAAGAAAAGTCAACTCCTGCTGCGTGTGCAGAGCGCAGATGTATCCGCGGCCTTTTCCGAGTATCGCAAGGCGGTCGCCGACGAAAAGCTCGCGCGCATACAAGCCGACCGCGCCAAGCTGCTCTACGACAAAGGCGCTATCTCTCTGAACGATTTCCAGACCGCGGAGGATGTCGAGAACAAGGCCCAGGTCGACGTGGAGAACACGACAGAGCGGCTTCGCGTACTTGGTGGCAGCATCGATCATCCGACCGCAATTGTTGACATTGTCGCTCCGGTTTCCGGCGTGATTACCGACCAGCAGGTCACCAATGCCGCAGGCGTGGCGGGCCTGGGCTCGCCCAACCCGTTCACGATTTCGGATTTGTCGAACGTCTGGATTCTTTGCGATGTTTACGAAAACGATCTAGCCAACGTGCATGTTGGCGAAACCGCGGAAATCCGCCTGAACGCATATCCCGACAAAGTATTCACCGGACGCATCAGCAACGTTGGGCTGGTGCTCGATCCGACGCTGCGCACGGCCAAAGTGCGCGTTGAAGTACGCAATCCGGGAATCATGCGCGTCGGCATGTTCGTCACCGCCACATTCCATGGGCAGAAAAAGGAAACGCGCGCCGCAGTTCCGGCTGCCGCCATTCTGCATTTGCACGATCGCGACTGGGCTTATGTGCCTGCGGGCGACAAGAAATTCCGGCGTGTGGAAGTAGTCGCCGGGCAAATCCTGCCGGGAAACATGCAAGAAGTGATCTCCGGCATCAAGCCCGGCTCACAGGTAATCCAGAATGCGCTGGTCTTCCAGAACACGGTGGAGCAGTAAATGATTCGCAGGCTTGTAGATTTTTCCTTGGACAACCGCTTTCTCGTCCTCGCTGCGGCCTTTCTGTTGCTTTGCTGGGGAGCGATATCGTTTCACCAACTTCCTGTGGAAGCCTATCCGGACGTTGCGAACAACTACGTCGAAATCATCACGCAGTGGCCGGGAATCTCCGCGGAACAAATCGAGCAACAAGTCACCATCCCGCTTGAAGTCGTGATGAACGGCATCCCCCATGTGGTTCATTTGCGCTCGTTCTCCCTCTTCGGGCTTTCGGACCTAAAGCTGATTTTCGATGATGAAGAGGAGAATGCCTGGAACCGCGAGAGGGTTTTGGAGCGGCTTGCGCAGGTCACCCTGCCGCCGGGCGTCGTGCCGCAGATGGGCACCGACTGGAGTCCCGTTGGCCAAATCTATTTCTTCACGCTAAAAAGCACGAATCCCAACTACGACGTGATGGAGCTGAAATCGATCGAAGACTGGATAG
>Ga0137418_10003552_pt1 | contig 14328 bp, 15 predicted proteins | sample CZODoug3_1_2_16f_FD_122242 | JGI IMG/M metagenome (GOLD analysis project Ga0137418, IMG submission 122242) | Vadose zone soil fungal communities from Angelo Coast Range Reserve, California, USA - CZODoug3_1_2_16fungal (Hybrid Assembly) | ecosystem: Environmental > Terrestrial > Soil > Vadose...
TCGGTGGCCGAGGGCGCGGCGCGCGGGTTGGCGGAGATCGTGGCGGCGGTCGAGCAAGTCGAGCAGGCGGCCGCGCGCGTGACGAGCGCGGCGCACGAGAGCCGCGGCATCACCGAGCAGCTCGGCCAACGCGCCCAACAGGTCGTCACGCGCGCGGTGTCTCACGCGTCGAGCGCGGAGCAGGTGACGGCGGCCACCGAAGAGCAGGGCGCCTCGACGCAGGAAATGGCCGCGTCGGCCGGCGAGCTGCTTCAGGCGGCCGAAAGGCTGCGCGGATTGGTGCGGGGCTTCCGGATCTAGCGGCGGGCTTTTTTCTTCGCCGGCTTCTTTGCGGCGGCTTTCTTCCCCGGCTTCGCTTTGCGCTTCCCCATCGCGTCCTGCACCTCGCCGAGGACACGGTCGCCCTCGTCGGCGCCGATGAGTCCGCGCCGGACGGCGTACCGGATCAATTCTTCAGCGTCCTCCTGTCCAAACTCCCCCAATCCCATGGCGCCGCGGATCGCTTTGATCAATGCGTCCGCCACCGGACTGCGCAGCACGCTGGCAATGCCGGGGAGCGTCTCGAGTAGCGAGGAGATCTGCGATCCGCCGAGCTCGGCTGGCACGGAAACGGCCGCTCCGAGGTTGAAGGTCGCGCCAAGCTACACCCCCCCTGCGGGGCCGTCAAGAAAAGGGCTAGATTCCCCCGTTGGAGGCGAATCTGTGGGTCGAAGGGGCATCAAGGAGTTTCGGGCGCCGGAAGCCCTGGCGCTCATCGCGGCTGACCGGGACCACCTGCCGTTGGTGTGCCCCTCTTGCGGTACCCGGACGATCCATCGGGTGCCCCGCCGGCGGCCCTTGCCCCCGGAGGAGGAGGTGCGGGCGGAGCGCATCAGCCTGCTGTGCGCGACCTGCGGCCGGCACGCTTCCTACATCGCGCGAGGCCTCGAGCCTCCGCGCGACGCGACCATGGATCCGCGGGAAGTCTAGAACCGAAAGGAGAACAGGATACAGCGTGGCTGGTGATGCGATCCAAATGATGGGCACGGTATCCGAGGTGCTGCCCAACACGACATTCCGAGTCAAGCTGGAGAACGGGCACGAGGTGCTCGCCTACGTGAGTGGCAAGATGCGGAAAAACTACATCCGCATCCTCCAGGGCGATCGCGTGGCCGTGGACCTGTCGCCGTACGACCTGACGCGGGGCAGAATCACCTACCGCTATAAGTAGCCGTCACTCCCACGTAGAGATTCCGCCCAGGCGCCGGCTCGTAATACCGTCCCGCCGCTGCATTCACGACCACAGACGCTACGTATTTGCGATTGAACACATTCTGAAACGCGACGAAGGGCGCCACGCGTCGACCTTCCCACCCCGCTCGCAGGTTCGTCACCCACCACGGCGATGTCTGACGACTCAGCGTGTCATCCACCGCGTACCGTGACGTGTATTGGGTTTCGATCTCACCCCAGACACCCCGGAACGCCGCGGGGCGCGCCCGCAACGCGAGGCGCAGGGCCTGCTGCGGGATCCCGGGGAGACGCCGCCCGTCGAGCACGTGGGTCGTCCCTCCAGCGGTGAACGCGTAGCGGCGATAGCGGAAGTCGGAGTAGGTCCAGGTCACTCGGCCCTCGAGCCCGCGGACGATGGCGGTGCCGGCGGACAACTCGACGCCTCGGTACCGCGCGCTTCCCGCGTTCCGGAAGAACCGACGCCCCGGCGAGGCGGGGATCTCGAAGCTCACGAGCGCATCCCGCACGTCAGCCTGATAGAGCGCGACTTCCCAGCCTCCCTCCGGCCCGCGACCGCCGACCTCGTAGGTCCACGCCCGCTGTGGCGACAGGTCCCGGTTGAACCCTCCGGCGGTGTCGGGCCGATTCGCCAGCTCGGTGGTCGTCGGCGTTTCGAAGGACGAGCCGGTGCTGGCGTACACGGTCACCGCCTTGCTCGCCTGCAGTGTGGCGCCGAGGGAGCCGGAGAACGACGCCATCACCCGGTCGCCGGAGTCGTTGCGGTACTTCACATCCGTCGTCGAATCGCCGACCAAGCGATCCGACACGGCGAAACTCACGCGGTCATAGCGGACGCCGGCGGTGACGGCGACGCGGGGCTCGACGTCCACCACCGTTTGCACGAATGGCCCGATCTCGGTGACGCGTTCGAGCTGGTCTAGTGAGCGCACGGTGTCGGGCCTACCCGACGCATTCCCGAAGTTGGTGCGAACGTCCCGCTGCCGTTGGACGTCGAGTCCGGCGGTGACGCGACCGTGGCGCGTGAACACCGCTCGGGTGCCATAGGCGGTGCGATTCAGCCGGATGTAGGCGAACGTCTGCGGGTTCTCGAGGTCGCGCGCGAGGCCGAACAGCGTCACAGTCGCCTCGTCTCCCGATGCGAGCGTCCCGCGCAGCGTCACGCCGCCTTGTCCCTGGAGCACGTCCTTCCCCGCGTGTGTCGCGAGGTTCAGCGGCGGCACCGTGTCGCGGTTCCTCCCCAACTCGGTGAGGTTCAACGCGCCCGGGTTGTCGGCGCGGGGTTGGTCGCCGATGTCGGCGAGCGCGGTGAGCGACCAGGCGGTACCGAGGGGCAGGCGCAGCCGTCCGCTCAGTGCGCGCAGGTCGGCGGCGCTGTGATTGCGTTCTCCTTCGTAGGACAGTCGGGAGAGACTCAGCGTGGCCCCGCCCCTCGGGCCCACCCGGAAGCGTTCGGTCCCTTGCCACTTGGTCCAGGTCCGGTGGAGCCCGCGATCGAACGTGCCGGCGACGATCCGAACATCGCCGTTCGATCGTTCGGGGACGCGCGCGTCGGTCCAGATACTGACGACGCCGCCGCTCGCGTTCCCGTACAACGCCGACGCCGATCCGCGCAGCACTTCGATCCGGTCGGCAGAGCCGAGCTCGACGTGCGTGAGCTGCCCCTGACCGTCGGGGAGTGTCTGCGGGATGCCGTCGAGCATGATCTTGACGCCCCGCACTGCGAAAGCGGAACGCGCGCCAAAGCCGCGGATCGACAGGCGCTGATCGAGCGAGAAGTTGTATCGGTTGGCGGCGAAGACACCGGGCACGCCCGCGAGGGCTTCGTCCAGTCCCCAGGTTGGGCGCGCGGCGAGGTCGCGTTTGTTCACGACCGCAACGGCGAAGGGGAGGCGCGTCAGGGGCAGCTCGGCGCGCGTGACGGTGACCACCACAGGGGTGAGGGTGTCGGCCCGGGTGGAGTCGCGCTGCTGGGCGGCGGCGGTCGCCGCCGCGCTTGCGAGGAGCAGGACGACGCAGCGCGTGCGCGCGGCGCTACCCCTTCGGCCTGACATAGCGCAGCAGGCGTTTCACCATCAAGTCGGTGCCCTGCATCCCACCGCGAATCTGGTAGGCGGGCTTGTGCGTGCGACAATCGTATAGATCGAGCTCGTCCCAGCTCACGAAGAGCAACCCATGCACGTCGGATGGCTGCCCAAGGGGGCAAATCTCAGCCAGCGCCTCGGTCTCCGTGGACCAGAGCCCAGCGCGGCGCAGCGCCGAGAGGCCCGCGTCGTTGAGCCGTTGGCGCACGCGGGCAGTGAGCTGCAACGCACTTTGGTCGTCATTGCCGGAAATCACGACGATCGTCCGGAAACTGTCTCCGGGAACGCTCGGGCTGGTGATCTCGGTCACTTTGCCATACGGGCCTGCGCAGGCCGCCGCTCCGGCAATCGCCAGCGTCACGCCGAGCATCCAGCAAGCCATCAAGGTTCGGGGCGCTGCGACCACCATGGGGTGAGGGGCTAGAACAAGTAGTCCACGCCCAGCGACCAATTCCAGCCGGTGGTCGGAGCGAGCGTGAGGCTCTGGCCCTGCGAATTCGCGTATCCCAGCGACATGATCATGTTCATCGCAGGTTGAAACACGAAATACGATTGGAACGCCACCTTGCTCTGAATGTCGTGTGGCGTCCCGGTCCGCTCCGTGAACCGATATGTGGTCGGCTTCCACAAGCCGAGGTCGAGGCCGTACGTCCGGTTGTAGGTGTACCGCACCGCGGCGCCGATGTCGTTGCGCTGTGCAGACGCGTTGTCGCGGTAGTTGTCCTTGTTCAGGTTCAGTCGCGCCAGGGCTTCCATGCTGTGTGGACCATGGTCGATGAAACTGTACCGCACCTCGGCCGTGAGGCGGCTCGTCTTGGTCAAGTCGGCGGACAGATACGGTCCCGCCACCAGGCGTGTCGCATCAATGCCCGTCACGTTGCTGGTGTATTTCCACGTGCGGTTCGAGTCCGGCGTCGTGTTCGTAATGATCGGAATGTCGTCATTGCCGGCACGGTACATCAGGTTGACCCAGAGCTCCTTCTGATCCGTGTTGAACACGGCGTAGGCGGCCTGTCCCAAGTACGACAGCCGCCGCCAGTCGAGGTTGTTCTGTCCGATGCTGGGACCACCCGATACGAGGAGGCGGTCGTTCAGCCAGGCGTAGGCAATCATGTTCCCGCGGTTCGGGTGCGACCAGCCATTGAACCCGCCGCGGTTGTTCTCTTGGGGGACGCTGATCGGCCACGGGCCAAATCCGGATATCTCGGAGATGCCCTGGTTGTTGAACGCCAGACCGAAAACATTGTTGTTCTTCATGCGGGTGTAGCGCAGGTCATACTCGTCGAACGAAAACAAACCCAACGACCATTCATTGGTCCGGCTGCCGTCGGGCGTCAGGTACATCTCGGTCCACAGCCCGAAGTAGTCGCCCACCGGGCCCCCGGTGAAGATCGCAAGCCGCGAGGTGGGGTTGGAGGTGATCGGGCCGGCCGTCGTCGTGCCGGGTGTCTTTGTCTGCGCGGCGAAGACACTCTGATACCGCAGGGAGAGATATGGAAACAGCGAGATGTTGAGCCGCTTCCCACCCAGGGCCCCTTCCTGGCCCGCCTCTATCCGCTCAGTCACGAACGGAATGCGGTACCCATTCATCCGGAACTTCTTCCCGGTGAACGTGAAGTTCGGGACGGGGGCGCCGAACATGATATGACACTGGGCGCAGGTCATGCCGGTCTGCCGTACGAACGACGGGACGGCTGCGGCGTTCCGCGGCGCGAGTGCCAGGACCCCGAGTGCCACGATACCGAGTGCTACCGTCAAGCGACGCATCGTGTGGCCTCCCTTTTGTCGACTCCGTGGATTCCCTAATGCGCAGCGGCCTTATCACTCTCCTGCTGGATGTAATGCAGGACAGCGTCTACTTCATCATCCTTGAGTCTGAGGTTTGGCATGCGGGTATTGTTGAATGCTGCGAGGAGGGCTTTGGCGGTCGAGTCGCTGTCGAACATTGGCGTGGGATTCTTGAGCCAGCGGCGCAACCACTCCAGGCTGCGGCGCTGCGTGACGCCAGCCAGATCGGGCCCCGCGCGCTTTCCCTTGCCGATGGAATGGCATCCGACACAACCGCGGTTCTGGAACAACGACTGCCCGCGCTTGGCCGCGGTGGTGTCCACCTGGAGGGCAGCCTGCTGCGCCGTCGCCATCCCCGCCCCCACCAACACCAACCCTGCCACGAGCGACCCTCGCAACACGCGCATACCCATAACCGTCCTGCCTCTCCCCATGGTGAAGAATGCAACGTACCGCTCAATTCTGTAACAAATAGGATTTACTTTGTGTGTCAGCCTGTCAAGACAGGGGAGGCCCACATGCATCACAGGTCCATCTCGGTACTGCTCCTGCTCGCCGCGGCCCCGCTGGCGGCTCAAACGGGTCCGGCACGATGGGTCGTCGACCGCAAGACGAGCCTCGCCTGGTGGCAGATGGACCCTCACTACGAACACCTGTGGGCCCCGACGTGCCCCGCCGACCCCTCGTGGCAGCCCGGGGAGGGCCGGGACCCCGGGCAATACACCGACTACAGTTGGCGGCCGAAGACAAGCGCTGCCGGGCGCAGCGACCCCCGCGTTCCCCTTTTTCCGCGCTTCCGTGTCCGCCCGCTCTGCCGCGAGGCGGTGCGCGGCGAGATCACCGCCGCCGACGCGAATGCGCTGCGCGGCGTCCGGGGCAGCGTCACCCTCATCGCCGACTCATTGTTCACGGGTCTCGAGATGCGCGACAAGTACGCTCGGCGCGCGGTGCTCGAGACGGGGCGTTACCCCGAGATCACGTTCACGATCGACAGCCTGGTCGACGTGCAACGCGGGGATACGACGCGGGCCACGGCGGTGGGCACGCTCACGGTCCACGACAATGCCATGGCGATTCGCGCGCCGGTGCTCGCATGGCAGGAAACGGCGGGACTCAGGGTCCGGGCGCAGTTCTCGATCCCAGCCGCCTCGCTCACGAGTGAGTTCCACCTGTCGGAGTGGGCGCTCAGCATGGGCGTCGGGATGCGACGCTGGAAGACGCTGCATATGGGGATCGACGTGATCCTGAAGCCCGCGGCTTAGTGGGGGTGGCGGAACAACCGATTCCAGCGAATGCGAAACGGATCCCGGGCGACGCTCATGTAGATGAAGAGCGGCCGCCCGCGGATGTGTGCTCGCGGCAGGAACCCCCAGTAGCGACTGTCGTATGACTGGTCGCGATTATCGCCCATCATGAAGTAGTGGCCCGCCGGCACGACGATCGGACCCCAATCGTGCGTCGTCGGATGGTAGCGGGCGGTATCGCGGCCGGCGTAGTACGGGAGCTGCCACGCCCGAATCAGGCGCAGGCGGAATGCCTCTTCCGGCACCGGATTCATCTCGGTGTGCAGGGCGTACGGCTCGTCGAGCCGCTGCCCGTTCCGGATCACCGAGTCGTGCACCATCTGCAGCGTGTCCCCCGGGACCCCCATCAGACGCTTGACGATGTTCAGGTTCGGCGTCGAGTCCTCGACCGATCGGAACACCACGACTTCGCCACGCTGCGGCGTCCCATAGCCGGGAAGCCGGATGAAATGGATTCCGGTGAACGGGATCTCCATCTCGCCGCCGAACGCCACTTTGTTGACAAACAGGAAATCGCCGACGAGCAGCGTGTTTTCCATGCTGCCCGAGGGAATGCGGAACGCTTCGACCAGGTATGCTCGCAGGAACAACCAGAAGACAAAGGCGACGCCAATGGCCTTGGCCCAGCTGATCGCCTCGTCCTTGAACGACTTCACGGGTGCTCGACCCAGTCCGCGATGAAGATGTTGGTCTCGCCCTGGACCTTGCCTCGGCGGTTCGACGCCCACACCAGGCGCCGCCCGTCGGGTGAGAACATCGGGAAGGCGTCGAATTCAGTGTTGGTGGTGACCTGCTCGAGGCCCGTCCCGTCGAGATTGACGAGATAGAGATCGAAGTTCCGCGAGCGCGGGTTCTTGTGATTCGACGCGAAGATGATGCGCCGGCCATCGGGATGGAAGTACGGCGCGAAGTTGGCTCCCCCGATGTTCGTGACCTGGCGTTGATTGCGCCCGTCGCGGTCCATCACCCAGATCTCCATGCGAGTGGGCCTGACGAGGTTCTTCTGAATGAGTGCCACGTAGTCCGCGGAATCCTGGGCGGTCGAGACATGCCACGCGCGGTAGACGATGTGCTTGCCGTCGGGAGAGAAGAACGGGCCGCCGTCGTATCCCAGCGTGTGGGTCAGACGGCGGACGCGAGTGCCGTCGACCCGCATCGTGTAGATGTCCAAGTCGCCGTTCCGCAGTGACGTGAACACGATCGTCGTCCCGTCGGGAGACAGGGTCCCCTCGGCGTCATACGCGGAGTTCGTCGTGAGGCGACGCGCGCCGCGACCGCTTGAGTCCGCGACGTAGATGTCGTAGTCGTAGAGCGCCCACACGTAGCCGAGGGAGTAGTCGGGGCGCGGCGGGCATGCCGGGCCCAGGTGGACGGTGCTGGCGTAGAAGATCCGGCGGTCGCGGTCAAAGAAGTAGCCGCAGGTCGTGCGGCCCTCGGGCGCCGAGACACGATGCAGGCCCGTCCCATCGACGTTCATCACGTACTGCTTGTCGCAGCCGGTATCGCCTTCCTGTCGCTGAAAAATGAGCTGACGGCCCGAGCGCGAGAAATACGCCTCGGCGTTCTGGCCGCCGAACGTGAGCTGACGAATGTTGGTGAGATGCCCCTCGCCCGAGTCTGCGGGAATGACGGTGGCCGCCTGGAGCAGCGCCGCGAAAACGAATGGGACCATAGGAACTGGCAAGCTAGACGAGGACAGAGTTTCCGGCAATCCGGTGTTAGATTATCGGCTCCGATGCCCGATCCACGACCCTCGCGCCAACCCCTGATGGACGCCCTCGGCAAGCTCTGCGCCGATGGAAAAGGTTCAGCGGAGTATCTGTGGCAGGTCCCCGACGACACGCAGATGCGCCTCAAGATCGTCGGCATCCTGGAACAGATCGCCGCCCTCGCGCAGCAGCAGGGTCGTAAGGAAATGGGACGTATCGTCCAGGAGCTCAGCACCGCCGCCAAGGCCAGTCCCAGTCCGCAACAAGTCGACATGTTGGTCGATGGCTTCGATCGCCTGACCAAATTGTGGCAGGCGGCGAAGTCCGGCCTGATGTGATGGCGACCTCTACCGCCGCCGCTCTCGATCAGCTCTGCATCGACACCGTCCGCACACTCGCGATGGATGCGGTGCAGCAGGCGGAGTCGGGCCACCCCGGGACGGCGATGGCGTTGGCGCCCCTCGCCTACGTGCTGTGGCAGCAGCACATGCGCTACAACCCGGCGAATCCCTACTGGGTCGACCGTGACCGCTTCGTGTTGTCGTGCGGACACGCGTGCATGCTGCTGTATAGCGCGCTGTACTTGAGCGGCTACGATCTGACGCTCGACGAGATCAAGCAATTCCGGCAATGGGGCACGCGGACGCCCGGGCACTCCGAGCATGGCGTCACCCCCGGCGTCGAAGCGACGACCGGCCCCCTCGGCCAGGGCACCGGCAATGCGGTCGGCATGGCGATCGCGGAGGCGCAGCTCGCGGCCCTGTTCAACCGGCCGGGACACGACGTCGTCGATCACTACACCTACTTCCTCGCCTCCGACGGCGATCTGATGGAAGGGATCTCGCACGAGGCGTGCTCGCTGGCGGGGCACCTGAAGCTCGGCAAGTTGATCGGCTTCTACGACGACAACCACATCACGATCGACGGCGACACCGCGCTCGCCTTCTCGGACGACACCGCGAAGCGATTCGAGGCCTACGGCTGGCACACCCAGCGCGTGACCGACGGCAACGATCTCGCTGCTCTGGGCAACGCCATCCAGGCAGCCAAGCGCACCACCGACAAGCCGTCGCTCATCATCATCCGCACGCACATCGGCTGGGGGAGCCCGCACAAGCAGGACAGCGCCGAGGCGCACGGCGCGCCCCTGGGCGTCGACGAGGTCAAGCTCACGAAGCAAAACCTCGGCTGGCCAAGCATCGAGCCGTTCTACGTACCAGAGGAAGCGCTCACGCATTGGCGCAAGGCGCGGGAGCGCGGCAGCCGTCTCGAGGCCGAATGGCAGAGGAAGTGGGACGCCTATCGTCGGGCGCATCCCGATCTCGCGGCCGAGCTCAACCGGCGCCTGGCGGGGACGCTCCCGGATGGGTGGGACGCGGCGCTGCCGTCGTTCGGTCCGAAGGACGCGCAGGCGACGCGCGCGGCGTCGGGGAAGGTCATCAACGCGCTCGCGCCCAAACTCCCCGAGCTGATCGGTGGTTCGGCAGACCTGGCAGGGTCGAACAACACCGACATAAAAGGCGCGGCGTCGTTCAGCGCCGAGCAGCGGGCGGGACGGAACTTCCATTTCGGAGTGCGGGAGCACGGGATGGGTGCGATCCTCAACGGTATCGCGCTGCACCGCGGGTTCATCGGTTACGGCGGCACGTTCCTCATTTTTTCGGACTACATGCGGCCGTCGATCCGCCTCGCGGCGCTCACGCATCTACGGCCGATCTACATCTTCACGCACGACTCGATCGGCCTGGGCGAGGACGGCCCGACGCATCAGCCGATCGAGCAGCTGTCGGCGCTGCGGGCGATTCCCAACATGACGGTGATCAGACCCGCCGATGCGACCGAAGTGGTCGAGGCCTGGCGCGCGGCGATCCAGCACACGGGCGGCCCCGTCGCGTTGGTGCTGACCCGCCAGAAGGTGTCGGTCATCGACCGCACGAAATACGCATCGGCATCGGGGCTCGAGCGTGGCGGCTATGTCCTGGCGGAGGCGCCGAGCGGGAAGCCGAACGTCGTGCTGATGGGCACGGGCTCCGAGGTGGAGCTGGTGCTGGGTGCCTACGAGCAGCTGAAAGCCACCGGCCAACAGCCAAGAGCGGTCTCCATGCCCTGCCTCGAGTACTTCGCCAAGCAGACCCCCGAGTATCGCGCCACGGTGCTGCCGCCTGGCGTGCCCCGCGTCGCGATTGAGGCGGCGGCGCCACATTCCTGGTACCGCTGGGTCGGAGACAATGGAACGATCATCGGGATCGAGCGCTTCGGCGCATCGGCGCCGTACCAGCGGATCTATAAAGAGCTGGGGCTGACCGTCGAACACCTGGTCGACGCTGCGCAGCGACTCCTTGCCACGTCCCCAAAGGGTCGATAGGTTCTGAAAAGAATGACGACACTCCAGATGGCCCTGCGTTGCTGTTGTTCGCCCTGCCTCATGTGTATGCGCATGAGGGAGCGGTCGACCGAATGACGTAAGCGCCATCCGTTTTGAACGGACGTCACATGGTCGGCCGCGACTCGAGAACCTCAGAGTCGCGGCCGATTGGCTTTTCAGGAGGCGAAACGCATGACCACGTTCGAGGCAATTCCCGTCGTGGGTGTGTCGGGCACACCAGGTGTACGATCGCGATCGCGCATGTTGCTCGACGCCGCGCTGGCCGCTCTGGAGCGGTACGGCGCGCGAACCCGGCGCGTCGACCTGGCCGAGCTCCCGGCCGACGCGCTCCTCGGCCGTCGTCCCGATCCCGCGGTGACCGATGCACTGGCCGCCGTCCAAGGCGCCCGGATCATCGTCGTGAGCACGCCCACCTACCGCGCCACGTATAGCGGCCTGCTGAAGGTCTTCTTCGATCTCCTGCCCCAGGATGCCCTCGCCGGCAAGGTGGCCGTGGCGATCGCCACCGGCGCGGCGCCGGCGCATGCCCTGGCCATCGACCACGGCCTGCGCCCGCTGCTGGCTAGCGTTGGGGCGCTCGTCGCTGCGACCGGCGTGTATGGGACCGACTTGCAATTCCGAGATGGGGTGCCGGAGCCCGCGCTCGTCGAGCGCGTTGAACGGGCCGCCGCCGAGGCGGCCACACACGCGGGGCTCGTCCCCGCACTGGAGACATGACGTCCATGGCCGCGTCCCGAGCTCGCCCGATCGCGATCTATTACGAGCACCCCCATTGGTTCGGCCCGCTATTCGCGGAGCTCGAGCGCCGGGGGACCCCACATGAACGGCTGCACGCCGATGAGTACCAGTTCGATTCGGCGAACCGGCCACCCTACGCCCTCGTGTTCAATCGCATGAGCCCGTCGGCATGGCTGCGCGGCCACGACCAGAGCGTCTTCAACGCGACTCGGCAATTCTTGACACACCTGGAGCGGAACGGCGTCCGCGTCGTGAACGGCGCTCGCGCGTTCGCGGCCGAGACGTCCAAGGCTTTGCAGATCTCGGTCATCGATCGTCTCGGACTACCGTACCCGCGTACGCGCGTGATCAACGATCCCGCGGAGGCGCCGGAGGCCGCGTCCGGGCTGCGATTCCCGATCGTGGTCAAACCCAACGTCGGAGGCAGCGGCGCCGGGCTGCGCCGGTTCGACACCGTGGAGGCGCTCGCCGCGGCAGCCGCGGCGGGCGACCTGGAGTTCGGCCCCGATCAGACCGCGCTGGTGCAGGAGTTCATCCCCGCCGAGGAGGGCCGGATCACACGCGTGGAGGTGCTGGGCGGGAAGTTCCTCTACGCCATTCGCGTCTACTTCTCCGGGGACTCGTTCAACCTCTGTCCTGCCGATGTCTGCCAAACGACGGAAGGCGTCGAGCTGGCGCGAGCGGCGTGCCCGGCGGATGCGCCGCGGAACGGCCTACGAGTGGAAGGCTACACGCCACCGCCCGACATCATCGCCAACGTGGAGCGCATCGCGGCGGCCTGCGACATCGAGGTCGGCGGGATCGAGTACGTGATCGATGCGCGCGACGGCCGGCTCTACTACTACGACGTCAACGCCCTGTCGAACTTCGTCGCCGATGCACCACGCGTCGTCGGCTTCGACCCGTTCGACCGGCTGGCGGATTATCTCGAGCAGGAGGCACGCTGATGCGCTTCGGCTATTGGCTCCCGGTGTTCGGCGGCTGGCTCCGCAACGTCGAGAACGAAGGCATGACCGCCGAGTGGGCCTACGTGCGGCGGCTGGCGCGGGCCAGCGAGCGCCTCGGCTTCGACCTGACGCTGATCGCGGAGCTCAACCTCAACGACATCAAGGGCGAGCAGGCGCCCTGCCTCGACGCCTGGTCGACGGCCGCGGCGCTCGCCGCGGTGACGGAACGGCTGGAGCTGATGGTGGCGGTCCGGCCGACGTTCCACCCCCCCGCGCTCCTCGCCAAGCAAGCCGCCAACATCGACCAGATCTCGGGGGGCCGGCTGTCGCTCAACGTGGTCTCGTCCTGGTGGGCCGAAGAAGCGCGCCAGTACGGCGTCGAATTCGACACTCACGATGCACGTTACGCGCGGACCGCCGAGTGGCTGCATGTGGTGACCGGCTTGTGGTCGGAGCCGCGATTCACTTTTTCGGGCAGTCACTACAAGGTCGAGAACACCGCGCTCGAGCCCAAACCGCTGCGACGCCCGCGACCGACGCTGTACGCCGGCGGCGAGTCTGGCGCGGCGAAGGCGCTTATCTCGAGCACCTGCGATGCATACCTCATGCATGGCGACCCACCGGACCGCATCGCCGCGAAGGTGGAGGACATGCGTGCGCGTCGTGAAACGCTCGGCCTGCCGCCGATGTCGTACGGGGTCGCGGGATACGTCGTCTGCCGCGCCACCGCGGGTGCAGTGCAGCGGGAGATCGCCCGCATCACCGATGTGCGGCAGAGCGCCGCGGGATACGCGAACTACGAACAGTGGATTGCCAACACGCAGCTCGAGCAGCGCGTGAGCCTCGAGGATTACTCGGTCTCGAATCGCGGCCTCAAGGCCGGGCTCGTGGGTACGCCGGAGCAGGTGGCAGAGCAGGTTCGGGCCTTCGAGCAGGCGGGCGTGGACCTGTTGCTGTTGCAGTTCAGTCCACAGCTCGAGGAGATGGAGCGCTTCGCCGAGGAGGTGATGCCGCTCGTCAGGCCGTCAGCGTCCGAGCCGTCCCAGCACCACGCGGGCCGCCTCGCGACCCGAGCGCACGCAGGCTGAGACACCGGCGCCATCATACCCAGCGCCACAGATCGCCAGCGGCGCGAGACGCCCCAGCCGCTCGCGCACGAGAGCCACGTGCGCCGCGTGGTGCTCTCGATAGCGGGGCAGACCCCGCGTCCAGTGAAACGCGCGGGACCAGAGCGGCGCGCCCCGGATACCGAGGATGGCAGCAAGCTCCTCGTGGGCGACCCGTTCGGGATTTCCGTCCACCGGCGCGAGAAACGCGCGCAGCAACACGTGCCCGTCGGGAGCGCGGCCCGCGAATTTCGACGAGACGTACGTGCAGGCCCTGACCTGTAGGGGCGCAGCATGCTGCGCCCCTACCACAAACCCCGTTCCGTCTAATGCCCGACCGATCTGGTCCGCCCGATACGCCAACGACACGGTAATGCTGGGCGCGTAGACGACGTAGGCCAGGGCGCGGGCGTGCGGCACGCCGATCTGCTCGAGCCACCGGGCCGCGGCGTAGGAAGGCACGGCCAGGACCACGGCTTCGGCTTCGTGCGCCGATCCCCCGTTGACTGTCGATCGCCAACCGGCGCGGACCGGCGCAATTCCACTAACCCCCTGAGCTACGCGCAGTAGGGGCGCAGCATGCTGCGCCCCTACCAAACGTTCGGCCAGTGCGATTACCAACTCGCCCATTCCGTCAACGAACGTGCGGAATCCCGCCGCGAGACTCGACCCGCGAGCGTCGATGCCCAACAGGGCCGCGGCACCGCCTTCCTCGAGGGGCTCGAATTCCTTCCCCGTCCAGCGTGAAGACCCGCGGGCCAGCTGCGCCCCTACCCGATCGGCGATCCCCAGCTCCGCCGCGAGGGCGGGCACGTCGGGTTCGGAAGCCAGAAACCCGTCGGGACCACCCTCCACCAGGAATCCATCGCGCCGCTCGGTGACGATCACGCCCCCCGCTCGCCGTTCGCTCTCGAGGACCGTGACGTCCGCGCCCGCGCGGGACAGGTCCCGGGCGGCGACGAGCCCGGCAATCCCGGCGCCCACGACGACAACCCGGCTCACGCCCAACCCCGCGTGCGCGCGGCTGTTCGCGCCA
>Ga0137418_10003553_pt1 | contig 14328 bp, 8 predicted proteins | sample CZODoug3_1_2_16f_FD_122242 | JGI IMG/M metagenome (GOLD analysis project Ga0137418, IMG submission 122242) | Vadose zone soil fungal communities from Angelo Coast Range Reserve, California, USA - CZODoug3_1_2_16fungal (Hybrid Assembly) | ecosystem: Environmental > Terrestrial > Soil > Vadose...
CTCCGGCGTGAATACTCCCCCGAAGCTCGTAGTCAGCATTGCCCAAAACAGCTTTTTCCTATGGTCCGCAACCTCATCCGACAATTTCGATTCGTCTAACTCCTCGTCTTCGACAACATGCGGATACACTCTGTGAGCAAGAAGCATCGCGGCTTTCCCGATTTCTTCCAGCGCCAAAACGGCTAAATGAAAGGCGATGTGATTCCGTTTCTTGGCACGAGGATCTTTCGCGGAGTCGAGCAACGCTTCCGCATTGTCGAGACACCTTCGGAATAACAGCTTTACGGCTTCTAAATCTACAGGGATCATGGCTACCCTTTCTCCTGACCGCATTCGGGGCAAAATCGTCCGTGCGAAGCAGTCGGCTCTGACCGCAGATGCACAGGCGGAGTCTTCTTTTTGGGGCGTTTCTTCGGTGATTTCGTTGTTGATTTCTTGCGTGAGGTCGGGCGAGGAATGTCTAACAGAATTAAGGGGCTTCGGCGTTCGCGAAATTCAAGCCAGCGCCGATAAAGCCAAATGGCTGTGTCTTTTCCGAACAATCTAAGAACAAATTCAGCAAACTGCTTTTCAATCTCATCCATGATTTCCCGCCCGAGATCAGCATTTGGCCCACAGCGGATGTACCTGGGGCCTCCTGCTCCTCTGCGAGAGTTATCACTTCGAGATGTACAACGTGGTCCCGAGCAGCAGTTTTGACGCACACCTCTCGATAGATAGGCGCAAGAAATGACAGATGACCGTTCTTAGAGACAGCGCTCGATGAGATAGTTCTGCGGCAGAGTCTTTTCCAGGACTCACGGGCGTTGCGTTCAGATTCCGTAACGTATTTCGCGAGCACATCTAGCGCGCTAACCACTACGTCGCAGAAAGAGTCAAAAATGGACTCCGGCTGCGTCGGTCGTCGAGCGATCAGCTCTCCGTTCGGGGAGGTCACCCAATTAACAGCCGGTAGGGCCCAATTCGAGTATTCGTCCTGCCGGTGATATTCGGTGGGGACTGCGGAAGGCTGAATCTGAATCAGAGTAAAATGCCCTTCATGGGCGACCAGTTCTTCAGAATCTGAACATTGAACTGAGTTCGTTTCTACCCCCTCCCTGTCGGCCAGATAACTCGCAAAAATGCTCGAGGACCGGATAAGGTTCGGGGCTCCTGTATTGGGAAGCAATTCTGCAAAGCTAGTGGCGGATCGGATCTGACTCCAACCGCTGTCGCTCGAAAGGTCCGCAAGCGTAGGCAGAAGAAAGACGTCGGACCCGTCGCCGTCGCGAAGCACAGCGGATCGCATAACATCCAGCATGTTCACACGTAATACGCGATGGTCGGTTTGCGCGGTATTCAGCATTAGAAATAAGCTTCACTCTGAGGAACCGCTCTGTCAAGAGTGTTCGGTGACGGGTAAGCGCGAGGCTTAAGCGTTGTAACACCAACATGCTCCGACGGAACGCATCCTAAGAATCAGTTATGGGGCGTAGGAGATGCGGTAGATTACTCCGACGCCATCGTCAGAGACGAGTAATGAACCATCGGGGGCGGTGGTAACACCGACAGGGCGACCATAAACCAGGCTGCCCTTGGGATCAGGAACCAGACCGGTCATAAACGGAACGGGATCGGCAGATGGCTTACCATCTTTGAAGGCGACGAAGGCGATTTGATAGCCGGAGCGGGAAGAGCGGTTCCAAGAGCCGTGTTCGGCAACGAAGGCGCCGCCGTAATAGCTGGATGGAAATTGCTTGCCATTGTAAAAGGTGAATTGCAGCGGTGCGACGTGAGCGCCGAGCAAGACGTCGGGAATAATCGCGCGAGCCACAAGTTCGGGATGCTCCTGCTTTACGCGGGTATCCACATTGCTGCCGATGTAGCTGTACGGCCAGCCGTAGAAACCGCCGTCCTGGATGCTGGTGAAATAATCGGGAGGAAGATCGTCGCCGAGTTCGTCGCGTTCATTGACGGTGACCCAAGGAACTCCGGTAACCGGCTCGAGAGCCAGGCCGACTGGATTGCGCAGACCAGTGGCAAATTGGCGAGCATTGTTGCCATCGAGATCGCAAATGGTGACGGCGGCGCGCATCGACGGCTCGCCAGTATCGATGTTGCTGCCGGAGCCGACCGCAACGAGCAGATGCTTGCCATCGGCAGTCAGGGAGAGGGCTCGAGTAATGTGTCCGCCACCGGGCATTTGCAATAGTTTTTCGGGTTCACCGAGGCGCTTGGAAGTCTTGGGGTCGTACTTGAAGCGGACAACGGTGGTCATGTTGCCAACGTAAACGTAATCATCGTGAAAGGCGATGCCGAATGGCCGTTGCAGGCCGTCGGCAAAAACAATGCGCTCCTGCGCACCGCCGGTATTTTTCGGATCGCGCAAAATGACGATTTTGTTTCCACCAGTTTCCGCGAGAAAAATATCTCCGTTGGGAGCGATGGTGAGCAGACGAGGACCCTTGAAGTCCTTGGCGAAAATATTGATGTGGAATCCCTTGGGGACGGTAGGCAGAAAGCCGGCGGGAGCTTCGGCTTTATCCGGGCCATTGCCAGCCGATTTGGTGGCAAAGGGCGCGGGCAGATTGGGTTTTTGGCCGTGGGTGACCTGAGCCGACGCACAGTAAGTAAAAAGGGATAGAGCGAGCAGCGAAGAGAAGATGCGAGATGTTTTGCGGAAGCTCATATTTGGCCTCGATAGTAGGGTCGTAGGTTACAGGTTAACGAAATTCCGGTTCTGGTGCCAAGTCCAAATGGGCTGGACCGGGCCGTACTGACGAGGGCTTGAGGGGTAGTCTAGTGCTTTCAGCATCAAAGAGCGACGATCAAGTGGGCGAAGCGGAGTCGTAAGAACGGACACTTTCGAGGCGTAGCGGCATCCAATCACTGGCAGGGCGCGCCAGAGAAGCGCCGAACCCGTAACGAAAGAGGAGGCCGCCGAGATGAAGCCACCGTTTATTGGCCGAGGAATCAGCCTGGCAGTAATGCTGGGAGTTGTGGCGTGGTGGGGAGTGCGAGCGATGTCGGGGCATCCGGCGGAGCCGAAGGGTACATTCCCGGTTCCGGCGCAGGATGCGAAATTGACGGCGCAGGCTGGAAAAGAGACAGCGGTGTTTGCGGGGGGATGTTTTTGGGGAGTGCAGGGAGTCTTTCAGCATGTGAAGGGAGTGCTGCAGGCGACTTCGGGATATTCCGGAGGGAACGTTGAGAGCCCGTATTACGAACTGGTTTCGAGCGGAAGCACCGGGCACGCGGAATCGGTGCAGGTGGTGTACGACCCATCGCAGATCAGCTACGGGACGCTGCTGATGATTTTCTTTTCGGTGGCGCACGATCCAACGCAGAAAGACCGGCAAGGTCCGGACATTGGGACACAGTACCGGTCAGTGATTTTCTACCAGACGGACGAGCAGAAGAAAATTGCGGAAGCGTATATCGCGCAGGTTAATGCAGCGAAAGTGTATGAGCGGCCGATCGCGACGCAAGTCGCTCCCTTTTCGGCATTTTACCCGGCTGAGGATTATCACCAGAACTATCTGACAAAACATCCGAATGATCCGTACATCAGCTATAACGATTTGCCGAAGCTGGAACGGTTGAAGAGCAGATACCCGGAGTTGAGCCGCTGAGCGGTGTCCGAGCGGGGCTTGGCTGAATTCGTCGCCAGGTGTAAAGGTGAGATCCTTCGGCGATTCTTGTCGAATCGCCTCAGGATGACAAATTGTTGGCTGGTTGCCGGAGTTGAGCCGCTGAGCGCTTTTACAAATTATTGACGCAGCGAATTTGACGGTAGTGCTCTAATGGCGACATGTAACCTACGCGGGGGCGAAAATCTGTAGATTGGAAGCTGCGAGCCCTTAGCGCGATACCGAAGGGTTCGAACCTGGGAGACGGAAAAGGGGATCCATGAAGCGTTCAATTCTGATGATTTGCGGGTTGGCGGCGATTGCGACGGCGCCGGCTGCGGCTGCACCAGCAGCAAAACCGGTGGTGATAGAGATCAAGAATGCCGCGGGACAGAACGTGGGTACGGCGACGTTGACGGATGCAGCGCCGGGAGTGCGGATCAAACTGGATATCAAGTCGTTGCCGGCGGGAGAACATTCCATCCATATCCACCAGGTGGCGAAATGTGAGCCGCCGGACTTCAAATCGGCGGGGCCACATTTTTCCGGGATGCCGGGAGGACACGACCACAGCGGAGCTCCAGCAGGGGATATACCGAATTTTGCGCTGGTGGTGGGAGCGGACGGAACCGCGCATGTAACTGTGGTGGCGCCGAATGTCACGCTGGGCACAGATGACCACTCGGTGTTCAGTAATGGCGGAACGGCGCTGGTGATTCACGCCGTGGCCAGCGAAACGGGAAGTGGGGCGCCACCGCGGATTGCGTGCGGTGTGATCAGCAAGCCGGAGTAAGCGGCCCTATCGCTATTTTCTAGAATTGTTCCGCACCTACATTTGTGACCGCAGACATCGTTAGACAGTATTGTGTGCCGTGCCTACGGCACTTAGGTTCGCCCTATACGCCGACCCAGCCCTGACGGGCTGGGCTAACTTGTGACGCGCCTCTGGCGCTGGAAAATAGCTAAGCGCTCGAAATTGCCACGGCCTTTCGAATCTCAGGGTGAACTAAAGCCGTGCCCTCTCGCAAAGGCCTACGAGTAGTGTACATTCCGTTAAAGGGTGGCGGGACGTTCTGTGACGGGTTTACCGGACGGAGTTGGAAGAGGTGATTTGCTGCCGCCGGCCGATTCGCCCTGTAAAAGGGCGGGCAAATCGTTGTAGGCGTAGATGGTGGGGGCGTGATCCTGCATCAGGCCTCCGGTGTCGGCGGTGGGGCCGTAATTGCTGTGAAGTGAGCGGCCGATCATGCGCAGCATGGCCATTTGCTGGCCGCGATGATGGGCGGTGTGAGTTAAGCGGCGAGTCATGATCCAGGCGCGGGACTCCACCACATCGAAAAAATTGGCTTCCGTTTCCCACCAAGAGTTGTCCTTCAGCTGCAATTGCAACAGACGTTTGCCGCTGTCCTCGGCGTAGCGCTTGATGAATTCCAGGCGCGACTCCTGGGTAGGGAGCGGCGGAGCGCCGACATCGATCGCGAGCATGGAACGAAACCACAGATTTTCGCTAACGCGCTGATGGATCATCTGTTCGCGCACGCTGCGTCCGCGAGGATCGACGGAGTTCGGGCGAACGGGGAGATCGTCATCGTGAAATTCGCTCCATACGCTGAGAACCTTGATGCGTTCGGAAGCGTAGGTCTCAACGAGAAATTGGTAGGGCATGCCGACCTCCTTTAAGTCATGCGGGTACACTGAGAATAAATAGTTTGCCATGCCGGGCTAACGGGATTGTGGTAGGCTTCACCCATTTGCGCCTCGCGGCAGGCCACGATGTACTTCGGCAGAAAGTCCCACGGTACGTCGCTCGGAGGATACGCCATGAAATCCAAAAAATTGGGTGTGATCGGAACAGTATTATTTTGTGCGATTGGGCTGGCATCGTGCCAGACTCCGTATCATGAAGACGGAGAACGCTACGTGTTCGTGGCGACCAACGTGAACCTGCCGTATTGGCAGGAGGCGCAGGCCGGGCTGACCGATGCGGCAAAACAGATGGGCGTGAAGGCGGAATTGGCCGGCCCCGACAAGTTCGATCCGCAAGAAGAACTGAAAGCGTTCCAGAAAGTTGTGGAAAGCAAGCCCGCGGGAATCATGATTTCGGTGGCGCGGCCAGAGCTGCTTCAAGATGCGATCAACACGGCTATCGCGCAGGGGATTCCGGTGATTACGGTGGATTCCGACGCGCCAACTTCGAAGCGAGTGATGTTCGTCGGAACGGATAATTTCCGCGCAGGGGGAGAGAGCGCCAAGCGGATGGCGGATCTATTGAAGGGCACAGGACAATTGGTGGTGATTACGATTCCCGGGCAGCTGAATCTGGATGAGCGGGCGCGGGGGATGAACGACGTGCTCAAAAAGTACCCAGGAATGAAACTGGCGCAGACGATTGATGACAAGGGCGATCCGAGAGTGGCCAACGACAATATTTCAGCACTGCTGAAAGCCAAGGCGAAAATCGACGGAATCATCTGCCTGGAGGCTTCGGGAGGTTCCGGGGCGGCGGAAGCGCTGCACCGGCTGGACGTGAAGATACCGATCGTAGGATTCGACAAGGATCCGGAAACGCTGGATTGGATCGACCGGGACGTGATTTCGGCTACGGTGACGCAAAAGCCGTATGTGATGGCGTATTACGCATTGAAGTTCGCAGATGACCTGCACCACAACGCGGTGCATGATTTTAAGGATTGGCGAACGGCTCCGGCACCGCCGATGCCGACATTCGTGGATACCGGAACGGCGGTAGTGGATAAAAGCAACGCGAAAGTGTTCCGGGAAGCGTTGGCGGCGCATCCGAAGCCGCTGTAGAGAGGTCGAGGCGAAGCGCGAGCGGTGAGCTGAAAGCAAGCGCGACCTTGCCGTGCTAGGCTGGAGCCTGGGCAAATGTTTCGCGGTTGGCGGCATCCCATTTAACCAGCCAGGCCATGACCTTATTCCTATCAAATACGCTGCGCTGCGCCGCTGCTTTGGCGTTGATATTGACGCAGGCGCGTCAAGGACCGCAGACACCCAAGCCAAAACCTGCCGCAAATACTACGGCGACAGCTGCGTCTGGGGCCGAGCGCGGGAAGAAATTGGTGCTAAAGGACGGCACGTTTCAGCTGGCGCGGGAGTATAAGAGGAACGGGGAGCGGGTGCGATATTTTAGCGCGGAACGCGGCGACTGGGAGGAGCTTCCAGCGGCAATGATTGATTGGGAAGCGACAGCCAAGGCGGAAGCGGCCGATGCGAAGGAAGCGGAAGCGCTGCTGAAGACGGTGCACCATCAGGAAGAAGAGCAGAAGACCGACATTCCGATGGATGTGGACGCCAGCCTGCCGGTGGCGCCGGGAATCTACTTGCCGGCCGGAGAAGGGATGTTCGTGGTGGAGGGAAAATCGGTGACACCGCTGGAGCAAGTGGGGGCGGCAATCCGAACCGACAAGAAGCAGTTCTTGAAGCAGGTGATTTCGCCGGTTCCGATCGTGCCGAACAAACGCAATGTGGAGATTGCCGGGATAAAAGCAGTGCGGCGAATCAATTCGGAGCGGCCGGAATTTTATTTGCGGGAGGCGCCGCCGGATCCGGATCAAGTGTCGGGAGTGCGGAAGAGCAGCCGGCCGGGAGAGACCGGGCCGGAAATCGAGCTGGTGCGATTGAAGGTGAAGGGCGGTAAGCGGGAGGTGGAATCGATCCGCAGCCTGTTTGGAGAACAGATATCGGAAGATCGAAATTCGGTGGCAATGCAGCGGTGGGATGTGGCGAAAGATGTGTATCGCTTTACGCTGGGGGAAAGGCTGCCGGCGGGAGAATATGCGTTCGTGGAAATTTTGCCGGACGGAGTGAACTTGTACGTGTGGGATTTTGGCGTGGATGTAAAAGCGAACGAAGCAGACAAAAACAAAAAATGAGCGGGAATTATTTCTCGCTGCCTTGTTTGGCCAGGACAAATGCTTCTCGCATGATGGCCAGGACATCCAGGATTCGAAACGGCTTTTGCAAGAAAGTTGCGCTGCCAGGTACAGTGCCGGCATTGGGATCGACGAACTCGCCGGTCATGTAAATGAGCAGCGGTTTGTGAGTATCCGCGGCGGCCAGGACGTGGGAAGCGGCTTCACGGCCATCGCTAAGAATACCGCCGGACTTCAGGCGCAGATCGCAGAGAAAAACATCATGGCGCCGAGCGCGAATCAGCGCGACCGCATCTTCGGCAGTGGAAGCGCAAGTCACACGCAAGCCGTGGGCGGTGAGACCTTCCTCCAATAATGAGCAGATGCTCTCTTCATCATCGAGAACCAGGACGCTGATTCCTTTCAAGACTGTGGGGGTAATGCGCTTGGTATTGTCGGCAGAGCTGTCAGAGTCGCTACGAGGTGCGACGGGTGAGGAAGCGGATGCCGCGGAATCTACTGTGACGGGCAGATAGACGCTGAAGGCGGAGCCGCCGCCGGGCAAGGAGTCGGCTTGAATGGTGCCGCCATGTTCACGGATCAGAGAGAGACAGATGCTTAAGCCAAGTCCGGTGCCGCCGCCGGGCCGCTTGGTGGTGTAGAAAGGATCAAAAAGTTTGGGCATCGCTTCGGGGGAGATGCCAACGCCATCGTCCTGGACAGTGGCGACGACATTTTCACCAGACTGGGAGAGGCGGATCTGGATGCGGCCGGATTCGCGGACTTCGCGAATGGCCTGTTCGGCATTGGAAACGAGATTCAAAAAGACCTGAATGAGCTGATTGGCGTCGCCGACGATGGGCGGAAGGTCGGTACGCGGGGTGAAGTCCACCTGGACCTGATTGCGGCGGAGCGAGTGTTCATGAAGCTGCAGGGTCCGTTCAATGATGGTACTGAGATCGATGGATTTTTTCTGGGGGGAAGCGGGCCGGGAAAACTCCAGAAGATTTTGCACGATGCGCGCGGCGCGGCGGGCCTGCCGGTGAGTGAGATCCAACTGACGCTTCATGGAGTCGTCGAGACCTTCGCGCTCGCGGACCAATTCGGTGACGCCCAAGATCGCGGTTAGCGGATTATTCAACTCGTGAGCAACGCCAGCGAGCATCTGGCCCATGGCGGCAAGTTTTTCGGCTTGGATGAGCTGTTCCTCTAGACGCTTGAGGTCAGTGACATCGCGGCCGGAAAGAACCACGCCGTCGATTTTGTCGTTTTCATCAAAGAGCGGGCTGAAGTTAAACAGGATGCGGCGCCATTCGCCATGTTTGTTGCGAACCCGCAACTCCAACGAACCAAGAGTCTGGCGGCCGCTGATAATGTCCTGGTACAGCGCGGTGAGCTTCGGCAAATCCTCCGAATGGGTGCGGCCACCGAACTTCATGTCGGCGGTTTCCGCGAGGTCGTAGCCAAGAACTTCGTAGCAACGGGGGCTGACAAACGTGTAGTTGGCGTCGGTATCCAGAACCAAAATGAGGTCCGGGAAACTGTCCACCAGGCGATGAGCGAATTCCTGCTGCTTGTGAAGCTTGCGTTCGATCTCGCGGCGGGAAGTGATGTCCATCAACGCGCCCTGGTAGCGGATGATTTTCCCGGTGGGATCACGAACGGCGGCGGCGGTATTCAAGCAAGTGACGAAAACGCCGTCCTTGCGCAACAGGGTGACCTCGCGGCCTTCGAGCACCGGTTGACGATTGACTTCTTCACGCACCAGCTTGCGCAGGGAATCGTCCGGAAAAACCTCAGAGACTTTTTTGGCCAGCAGTTCGGACTTGGAGTCGTACCCGAGCAGGCGGACCAGAGCAGGATTGGCGTCGACGATCTGGTCTTCCGGCGTGACGATGTAGATGCCTTCCTGAAGAGTTTCGAAAAGTTCGGTGAAGCGGGCTTCGTTGCGGCGGGAAGCGGTGATGTCCCGGGCCAGGATGGTCATGCCGTTGACCTGTTCGCCGCGCATCATGGCGTGAATGACGCAGTCGAAGTAGTGGACGGTCTGGCGCATCTTCAGGCGAATCTGGACGACGCCGGTCCAATGGCGACGCTCCAGGAATCTGGGCATGTTCTGCTCGATTAAATTCAAGCCTTCGCTACCCGCGTCTTGCAAGAAATCGGAGATGTTGTGGCCGATGATTTCCTGAAAACTGGAGCCGACCAAGTCGGCGAAACTGCGGTTTGCGGCGCGAAGTTCGCCGTCAAGGGTGACGGCGACGAGAACATCATCGAAGGAATCGATGAGGTCGCGATAGCCCTGTTGCGAGCGCTCGATGACGCTGAACAATTTGTCGAGCTGATCGTCGCTGGGAGGAGAGGTATGACTCTGCTCGATGCCGCGAACCAGGCCACGGAGTTCAGAGATTTCCTGATTGCGCTTCCAGGCATAGAACATAAACACGGCTACGACGATGACCACTCCGACCAAGAGAACTTCGTAGCGTTGAGCGAGAGCGCGAAGGGTGTTCCAAGAGGCCGCGGCGAAGGCAATGGTCACCACCGCCAGCAAACCGTAGTTCAACCGCCACAGTTGGCGCTGCCCTTGCTCGAATTGAGCGAGGCGGTCGGCAACGCTTGTGCGAGGAGGGTTGGTGGAACCTCCGGCGAGTGGAGAAGTCTTCCGTACAGGATCGGTCATGATTCCGGTTGAGTTCGCGCGAGCACGTGAAGCCCGCAGCCTACAATCTAGTTTGCCGTGAAGGCCGCCGCGCAGCAATGCGAGGTTGGCGCGGTGATGCGTGATGGGCACCTGCCCGAAAGTTTATAATCGCCAGCGATCTTGGATCTTTTGCGTTTGCCAGAGTTGCAGGCCGCAAAAAGAGGAGGAGGAGCGTGGCTTATTTAGCCACGCCCCTCTGGTCTTAGAATTTCCGGCGCGATGGACGCCGGGACAATAATGCAGATTAGACTTCGGTGGCGGCGTCGGCTTCGCCTTCGAGTTTGCCGTCGTCGCTGAGGAAGTCCAGACCGGTGCCGTCGTCGGCAAGCAGGTCCGCGGTTTCAGGCAGCAGCTCTTCCACTGGCGGAGGAGGAGGCATTTCCGTCAGCAGTTGCAGGCTGCGGTAATGCTCGAGTCCGGTGCCAGCAGGAATCAAGCGGCCCATGATGACGTTTTCCTTCAAGCCACGCAGGTAGTCGACCTTTCCAGCAACGGCCGCTTCGGTGAGGACGCGGGTGGTTTCCTGGAAGCTGGCGGCGGAGATGAAGGAGTCGGTAGAGAGCGACGCCTTGGTGATACCGAGAAGCAGCGGACGACCGGTGGCCGGACGCTGACCTTCGGAGATGACGCGGTCGTTTTCCTCGCGGAAGCGGAACTTGTCGACCTGTTCTTCGAGGAGGAAGTTGGTGTCGCCAACATCCTCGACTTTGACCCAGCGCATCATCTGACGAACGATGGTTTCGATGTGCTTGTCGTTGATGTTCACGCCCTGCAGGCGGTAAACCTCTTGAATGGCGTTGACGAGGTAAGCCTGAGTGAACTTTTCGCCGAGTACTGCGAGCAAGTCGTGCAAGTTCAGCGGGCCGTCGATCAGAGCCTCGCCGGCTTTGACGCGCTCGCCTTCCTGGACGTTGATGTGCACGCCGCGTGGCAAGGAATATTCCTTGGTGGTTTTGCCGTCTTCGCTTTCGACGTAGATCTTGCGCAGCCCTTTGCTGACTTCGCCGTAGCGGACGAGTCCGTCCACTTCGCTGATGACCGCGGGATCCTTGGGCTTACGGGTTTCGAAGAGTTCGACCACGCGAGGCAGACCGCCGGTAATGTCCTTGGTCTTGGTGGTTTCGCGCGGAATCTTGGCGAGAATGTCGCCCGGTTGAACGTCGTCGCCATCCTTGACCATCAAGTGAGCGCGGGAAGGCATGAGGTACTTTTTCTTGACCTTGCCCGCGTTGTCGCGGATCAAGATGGCCGGCTGGTGCTTTTCGTCGCCCGGAGGAAGGGTGACGACGTCCTGCGAGAGGCCGGTGACTTCGTCGACCTGCTCTTCGATGGTCATGCCGGGGCGCAAGTCGTCAAATTTAACCGAGCCGCCGGTTTCCGTAAGGATAGAGAAGGTAAAGGGATCCCATTCGGCAAGCGTTTGGCCGTGGATAACAGTGTCGCCTTCGGCGACTTTCAAGCGGGCGCCGTAGACCACGTGATAGCGTTCTTTTTCGCGGCCTTTTTCGTCAACGATCGCGATCAAGCCGGAACGATTCATGGCGATCAAGGTGCCGCCGCGGCCCTCAACGTACTTGAGGTCCACGAACTTGATGATACCGTTGTTGCGGACTTCCAGTGTGGAGCGCTCGCTGACGCGGGTGGCCGTTCCACCGATGTGGAAAGTACGCATGGTGAGCTGAGTGCCGGGTTCGCCGATGGACTGCGCGGCGATGACGCCGACAGCTTCGCCGAGTTCGACCATGCGGCCGGAAGCGAGGTTGCGGCCATAGCACAGGGCGCAAACGCCGCGACGGGATTCGCAGGTGAGCACGGAGCGGATACGAACGCGCTCAATGCCGGCAGCCTGCACGGAGTTGGCGAGCTCTTCGGTGATTTCCTGGGCGATTTCGACGATCACGTGACCTTCGAAGTCCTTGATCTTGTCGAGTGAAACGCGGCCTACGATGCGGTCGCGCAACGGTTCGACTTCGACGCCGGCTTCGATGATGGGCTCCACGAAGATGCCTTCGTTGGTGCCGCAATCGAGTTCATTGATGATGACGTCTTGTGCCACGTCGACCAGGCGGCGGGTCAGGTAGCCAGAGTCAGCGGTCTTCAACGCGGTGTCAGCCAAACCCTTGCGGGCTCCGTGGGTGGAGATGAAGTACTGCAACACGGTAAGGCCTTCGCGGAAGTTGGAAGTGATCGGCGTTTCCATGACTTCGCCGGAGGGCTTGGCCATCAGGCCGCGCATACCGGAAAGCTGGCGAATCTGCTGTTTGGAACCACGAGCGCCAGAGTCGGCCATGACGTAGACCGGGTTGATGATGCCCTCTTTGTCGTGGTTTTCCAGAGCTTTGAACATTTCGTCAGCGACTTTTTCGGTGACGTCGCCCCAGAGCGAAACGATCTTGTTGTAGCGTTCGCCGTGAGTGATAGCGCCGTCCAGGTATTGCTGCTGAACCTTGACGACTTCGCGTTCAGCGGCGTCGACCAGTTTTACCTTGTCGCCGGGGATGAGCATGTCATCGATGCCGATGGAGATGCCGGACTTGGTGGCGTAGGTGAAGCCCAGTTCCTTGAGCTGATCGAGCAGCACGACGGTGCCTTCGAGACCGTAGTTCAGGTAGGCGAAGTACACCAGTTGCTGCACGCCCTTTTTCTTGAGCAGGCCGTTGATGAACGGCATTTGTTCGGGCAAGTTCGAATTGAAAATTACGCGACCGACGGTGGTCTGGATGAATTGCCGTTCCATTTTCACCGGTTCGGTGTGGGTGACGTCCTGATTGTCGTAAGCAGTGCTGAGGTCGATGACTTCTCCGGTGTAGCGGAGACGAATCGGAGTGAGCAGCTCGACTTCGCCAGCTTCGAGGGCGAGAACCACTTCGTCGGAGCCGCCGAAAACGCGGCCTTCACCCTTGGCGCCGGGCTTGGACTTGGTCATGTAATAGATGCCGAGAACCATGTCCTGCGACGGAACGGCGAGAGGGAGACCGTGAGCTGGCGACAAAATGTTGCGCGAGCTCAACATAAGTACGGAGGCTTCGACTTGAGATTCCGGCGAAAGCGGAATGTGCACGGCCATCTGGTCACCGTCAAAGTCCGCGTTGAACGCGGTGCAGACCAGCGGATGGATGCGGATGGCTTTGCCTTCGACCAACACCGGTTCAAAAGCCTGAATGCCCAAGCGGTGCAGCGTGGGAGCGCGGTTGAGCATCACCGGATGTTCGCGGATGACGTCTTCCAGAATGTCCCAAACGACCGGCTCCTGCTGCTCGACCATCTCCTTGGCTTGCTTGATGGTGGTGCAATGGCCCTGTGCTTCGAGCTTGTGATAGATGAAGGGCTTGAAAAGTTCGAGCGCCATCTTCTTGGGCAAACCGCACTGATTGAGCTTGAGTTCCGGGCCAACGACGATAACCGAACGGCCGGAGTAGTCGACGCGCTTGCCGAGCAAGTTCTGGCGGAAACGGCCCTGTTTGCCCTTGAGGGTATCGGACAAGGACTTGAGCGGGCGGTTGTTGGTTCCGCGCAGCACGCGGCCACGGCGGCCGTTGTCGAACAGGGCGTCCACGGCTTCTTGCAGCATGCGCTTTTCGTTGCGAACGATGACGTCCGGCGCGCGCAGCTCCATCAGCTTTTTCAGACGGTTGTTGCGGTTGATGACGCGGCGATAGAGATCGTTCAAATCGGAAGTGGCGAAACGGCCGCCATCGAGAGGCACCAGCGGGCGCAACTCCGGCGGAAGGACCGGGATAACGTCCAGAATCATCCATTCGGGCTTGTTGCCGCTCTTGCGGAAAGCTTCCAGAACTTTCAGGCGCTTGGCGAACTTGATGCGTTTCTGCAACGACGCATCGGTCTTCATCTTTTCGCGCAGTTCGTCGGAAAGTTTTTCCACTTCGACGCGCTTGAGCAGTTCCTTGATGGCTTCGGCGCCCATGCGCGCGGTGAACTGTCCGGGATATTCCTGTTGGAGTTTGCGGTATTCCTCTTCCTGAAGAACCTGACGGTCTTTCAGAATGGCGACTTCGCCGACGTCAACGACGACGAAGGCTTCAAAGTACAGAATGCGCTCAAGGTCGCGCATGGAGATGTCCAACAAGTAGCCGATGCGGCTGGGCAGGCCCTTGAAAAACCAGAAGTGCGAGCAGGGCGACGC
>Ga0137418_10003556_pt1 | contig 14324 bp, 11 predicted proteins | sample CZODoug3_1_2_16f_FD_122242 | JGI IMG/M metagenome (GOLD analysis project Ga0137418, IMG submission 122242) | Vadose zone soil fungal communities from Angelo Coast Range Reserve, California, USA - CZODoug3_1_2_16fungal (Hybrid Assembly) | ecosystem: Environmental > Terrestrial > Soil > Vadose...
TCCATCGGCCATCCCCTGGTAGGCGATCCTCTGTACGGCTTAACCGGCCAGCCTCTTGAAAATCTCCCCGGCCTCCCCGGCGATGGAGGATATTTCCTGCACGCCCAATATCTGAAATTCCACCACCCCATCACCGGAGAACAAATCAATCTTGAGGCAGCTTTGCCGTCCGGATTCTCATTGCATCAGTAGGTTCACGGCGGGAATCAAATCAGGGTCGGCGTTGTAACGTGCGCGATCCCCCCGCCATTCCGAATCGTAACGAAGCGAGTTTTATTACACTCCGATAATGGTGGTTATCAGGGCTAATGCCGGAGCGGCCGTTTTTGCGCTTCACTATTCAGAATGCCGCTATATAGACGAGTGATCCACAACTGCCCAGAACCCGACTTCTGGACCGGAATAGTTTCCGGCTTGCCTATGACTCGATCGGAATCATCGAAACTGTGCGGTAGTCTAGTGCGGCAGCGTCCTCGCTGCCGCTGTACCGGGTGAAACTCCATGGTGCCGTCCACGTCTGAGTAGAGCTACTCCGCCTGTGCCTCCCGCTCGCCCAACGACCTCCGCATCAGCTGCTTAGGTGAGAAAGTCTCGGACTCTTCGTATACGCGGCTCGTCCTCCTTCCAATTGATGAGTCGCTGACTCTTCGCGGCCGCCGGGTTGATCACGGCCTTGTCGAGCCCTGCGATCAACTGCCCCGGTGAGTCGTACTCGAGCGGCGCAAGTATCCATCGAAACTTTCCCAGTCCGGAGAACATGCCGAAGGGCTTCGTGCCCGTCTTCATAATCGGTACAATGGGAACGCCGTAGTTCGAAGCGATGGCCTGCAACTCGAGTGGCGTCGATCGAGGACTGGTAATATCGACAACTACGAAGGCGCTCAGGCCGGCGAGCAGCAGGAGGGTCTCGACGAGATCTCGCTGTTGCGGTCGCGGAAAATCGAAGATGATCGGGATGAGGTCTCGTTTCCTGAGCGCTTCCGCCAACTGTTCGAGCACGTTCTTCCGCGTTGAGAAGCGGCCGAGGAGAAGGACCCATTTGCGGGCGGCCGTGTCGAACACGCGCGAGATGTTGTGGTTGTGCAGTGTCAGATAGGTGAACGCCGCCAGGTCGAGATCTTCGACTTCCACCTTCTCTTCGGCTTTCGCACGCCGGCGTCCTCCCGACTGATACCGGATGATGAAGCGCTTCTGCTCATCCCCATCGAGCCTGACGTCCCAGGCTGACATTCCATAAATCTTGCAGTCGACGAGATGCGCCCCTCTGAGGTTGGTTTTGGCCAACTGGACGCCCTGCAGGTTAGCGCCCGTCAACCACGCCTTCTCGAATTTCGTTTCGTAGAGATCGGTCCGGCAGAAGTTGGCGCCCTCCAGATGTGCGCCGGAGAGGTCGGCCTTCGCCAGGATCGCTTGGTGGAAATTGGCGTCTCTCAGTTGGGCACCTCGCAGGTTCGCCTGACACAGGTTAGCGTAACTGAAGTCGTAGTTGTCGAGGGGCGGATCGTATGAATGCAGATCAGCGCACGCAAGCATTGGGCAGATGTGCGGGTTGTCGCGTCGCCAACGATTCCATGCCTCTCGACCGCCTCGTAGGACGTTCAAGTGCTTTGCCGTTTCCTTCCTGCGCCGCCTGAAGGCGGGAGAGCGGCTAATGATCCGGCGTGCAAGGGCTGGTACCGATGTCGCTTCGATAACCCGGCGGCTCCAGGGAGCCACTGCCCTGACCTTCCTACCCGTCGATTCGATTGGAATCGGATTTCCTTCAATCGTGAGAGGCGATGACACGTCGCACTCGAATACAAAACCTTTGTAGAAGTATGCGTCGGACATGGCTCGATCATACTTGAGGCGATTCCAGCATTCACTCGGGCCGCCAATTAACTTGGCGTTTAGAGCTACTGTTGGCAACTCAACGAAAAATGGTCTGTGCAAGAAGCCGACTTCGGGCTAGTGATCCTTGGTTGGGTGATCTTGCGGCTTATATCCTTGGCTCTCTCATCGTAGGCCCTCATAATGGTTTGTCAGCCGATGCCAACGTCCGAACCATCGCGCATCTTCATCTCGTATGCCCGCAAAGACAGCGCCGTGCCCGACCGGCGCCTGCAAACCGATCTCAAAAAGGAAGGCTTCGATGTCTGGCTCGACACGCAGAACACCTGGCCGTTCATAGCTATAAATGCTACAATGCTTACAATAGTTACAGAAGGAGGAATTGGTGAAAAATGCTCGTTCAATGGTTTTTAGCATGCGTCTGCCAGTGGAGAGTGGAAGACGTCTAAAACGAATCGCGAACCGGCATGGATGGACGCCTAGCGATGCGAGTGCGCGCTTAGTGGAAGAAGGCCTAAGGCGGTCGGAATTTGCCTTCCTCGATTTTCGGGATTCACCTGCAGGCCGACAAGCCTATATTCAGGGGAGTACGCTCGCGGTCTGGGAGGTCATTCTTCTGCTCCGAAGCTATAAGGGAAACATCGCGGCGGTAGCCAAACATCTCAGGTGGCCAGAAGCCAAAGTTCGAGCGGCCGTCAATTATGCAGAAGTGTTCCCCGGCGAGATCGACGAGGCGACGGCAGAGAACGATTCAGCAGATTTTGAAACGCTAAAACGCATGCTGCCCCAGACGGTAGACTTTGCCTCCCGGAAGACTAAGCGAGGTTGACATGCTCAAGCTGCTTCTGGACGAACACATTTCCCCAGACGTGGCGAACGGCCTGCGACGTCGCAATCGGTCGTTGGTGGTGCATTGGATGACGGAGTGGGAGGGTGGCGATTTTCTTGGGAGAGAAGATTCTGCTTGCCTGCTGGAAACTGCCAAGCAAGGCCTGACCCTCGTTACGTATGACCGGAGAACGATTCCTCCGCTGCTGAAGCTCTGGGCAGAAGAGCAGCGAAGCCATAGCGGTGTGATCTTTGTCGATGAAAAGACAATTTCCCCGCGAGACATCGGCGGTCTAGTCCGCGCCTTGACCGAGCTGTCTAGAGAAACCGGGAAATGGGATTGGACCGATCGGGTCTACTTCTTACGGCGTCAACGTTGATCCCTATTATGGTCTTGTGGGAGGAGCTGTAGTCTCGAATCTAGGTAACGGGAGTATTCCAGTGTGCGAATTGTGCGCCAGATTCAGCCCCCTGTGAAATCGGCTGAAACGACGGACGGCCCATCAGTCGTTCGCGGTTATTTCCGGTTTGTCATTTTTGGGCCTGGGCGCGAAACCTTATGAAAATGACTCAGAGGTTAATATGGCAACAGGTTGGAGCGGCGAGGTCGAACGGGCAATGGATAAGTCGAGGCCGGCGGTTTGTCTGATCCGGAGCGTGCGTAATTGAGCGAATAATTGGGCATCGTTTCTTCCACTGGAAGGGGGGCGATAGTCGCCTCATCCAGCACTAATGGAACGATCATTCCTGACACATCAGCACGATCTTTCCACTGACCGAAGCGTGCTCCAAAAGCTCGTGCGCACGGCCCGCTTCGGCTAATGGCAGCCGCCCAGCGACCACCGGCCTGATGGAATTCTCCTGGAGCATGGCCAGCAATCGGGAGAGGTCCTCGCCGAACCATTCGGGATGTTTCTTCTTCTCGGTCATGATGTTGTACCATCGCGCGGATTTTCCGGGAATAAGACTCACTACTCCCAGCCATGCGAAGCTTGCAGCGGCGAGCGCCATGTTTCGACGCCCGCCTTCGATCGCGGCCGACATTCCGTAGCCGATAAACCGTCCGGCCTTGCCAAGGGCGCGATACGAGCGCAGCCAGTTGCGGCCGCCAATCGGATCGAATACCGCATCCACGCCGGCGGCGCGCCGGCCAAAATCCTCAGTCCGATAATTGATGGGTATGCCGCCAAGTGCAGCCACCAGATCGTGCTTGGGCTGGGAGGCGGTGCCGAACATCTTCACGCCGGCGAGCGAACCGAGTTGCAGTGCGGCCGTTCCTACTCCGCCGGCTGCTCCGTGAATCAGGACGCTCTCGCCCTGGCGCAGCTTCGCGATGCGATGGATCAACTGATACGCAGTGGTGTAGTTCAAAACCAGACTGACCGCCTCGGCGGGGTCGAGCCCGGCGGGAACTCGCACCAGTTCGGACTCTGGCAATACGATATAGCGCGCGTACCCGCCCGTCTTCGTTATCGCGGCGGCCAAATCGCCGGATTGCCAGCGCGTGACACCGGCCCCGCAGGCGTCAACGACGCCGACGATATCGTAGCCGGGTGAATAAGGCAGCGGAGGGACGCCGGAATACAGCCCGCGGCGCATCAACACGTCGGCGAACGCAACTCCGCATGCGAGAATCCGGACGCGCAACTCATTCGCACCCGGATCGCGGATGTCGTCTTCGATTACTTTGAGGACTTCAGGTCCACCGAGAGCGGTGAGGGCAACGCGCTTGTTTCGCATCGTCGATCATCATAGCGTAGAGCGGGACATCTGGAACGGCAACGAAACTCCCGCCCACGCGAGGGCCGTCGTCCAGAACAGCGTCAGTGAAGCGAAGGACTGGGTTCTGGGAGATTCGTCGGCCATCCTTACCTTAGTGGATTAGGTAAGAGCCGTCCGTGATGCGCCCGCAATGCCGTGCACCGGGATCTCAGCCTCAGCAGGAAGGAACGCACACCCGCGAATCCATCCCAGAATTAGTTTCTGTGGATTCACTGCACGGGGCTTCCGTAGTCAACCCCAAGCTAGAACTGTTCGGCGCGGAAAGTTGTCCGAAGACGGTTTGGCAGGAGAAACAATCTTTTGGAAATTCGGGAATATTGTTCGACTGGAGGAGTTTCACATACAGCAGTAACAAAATTATCAGCAAAACAGATTGGAGTGCAAAGCATGGAAAAGGAAGAGAATTCTCTATCAACTGCGGTGTCCGAGCCAAACTCCTCTGAGGCAAGCCACTCTTCGACAGAAGACGATGTTCAGCGTCGCTGGCAGGGTGTGGTCAAGAGACGTTCGTTTCTCAAAGGCTTAGGGATTGCCGGCGCAGCGTTGTCAGCGGGCGCCATACTGAGGGCCGACGGTAATGCGCAGGCCACGCGAAGCACGGGCAAGCTTTCCAAAGGAGACGCGGCACTCCTGCGTTTCGCGGCGGCTGCAGAACTCATCGAAGCTGATCTCTGGCAGCAATACAACGAACTGGGAGGAGTTCAAGGAGGCAATGCGGCCTACATCGCCGCGCTCAGCAACCTTGACGGCGATATGGCGCAATACATCTCCGACAATACGGACGATGAATTGAGTCACGCGGCCTTCCTGAATGCCTATTTGATTTCCAAGGGTGAGGACCCGGTCGATCTAGACGCGTTCCGGACTTTGCCCAGCAGCCAAGCGACCGGCGCCAAAGATATCGGAAGACTGACAAACCTGTTGAATCTCAATGTCGACCTCAGTTGGTATACCCGTTACCGCAGCGGCAAGAATCCTGATTTCGGGGCGAAGCTCAAGGGACCTTTCACCATTAAGAACCAGCCCGCCATTCCACTCAACGACAACGACACGCCTCCAACCCAGGCGCAACCCGTACCGCCGACGACCCCGCAAGCGTCCCGTATGCAGGCAATTGCAAACACGGCGGGATTTCATTTTGCATTCATCGAGCAGGGTGGGGCAAGCCTTTATCCCACTCTGGCTTTCAAGGCTACCGATCCTGAAGTCCTGCGCATCCTAGTCAGCATCGGCGGAGTCGAGATCGACCACTTCGGGCTCTGGCATGACAAGGCCGGCAATGCGGTGGCTCAGCCTTTAGCCGGTGTAGTCGATCCGGAAACTGGTCTCACATTCCCCGATCTCAATGCTCTCAACTCGGAACTGGACCAGACCAACCTTATCCTGGCGGAGCCATGCGAATTCATCAGCAAGAGCCTGCCTCCGTGTTCGGTGATCCGGCCGACGCTGACACAAAACGGCGGAGCGGTCGCCACTATCAAGGCTTTCACGGATGACCTTCTGTTCCTTGGTCAATCGCAAGCGTTCTTTAGCTTGGTGAACCGGCTGGCTATCGAGGCCGATTCGGTTCGCCGCGGCTTTTAATTGTTGCAGGCTCTCCCCTTGCCGTTTTGGCGGGCGCTGTATCTGGTGACAGCTGGCAGCGCCTGCATTTTTAGCTAACCCGTTTGAGATTGTTCTCACTCAATCTGAAGGAGCGCTCATGTTTGAAGGACTGTTTCAACCCATGCATCTGCTGGTGATTTTCGGAATTGCCCTGCTTGTGTTCGGCCCCAAAAAGTTTCCCGAACTTGGTAAGGGAATTGGAGAGGGCATCCGCGGCTTCAAGGCAGCCGTGAAAACTGACGAAGAGAAGCCAGCCAGCACAACAGCCACCATTGCCGACGTTCCAAGCATAACCAATGGGTGAATCGTGGGTTTTGGCACGGAAATCCTCTTCATAATTATCCTCGGATTGCTGGTATTGGGTCTAAAGCAGCTGCACACATTGTTGGGACACCTGACGCGGGCGAAAGCCCGGTTCGAAGAGGCGAGCCGCGGCTTCAAGTCTCAGCTCGCGGCAGAGCTCAACGCCGCGCACGACGGCGGTAATCGTGATGTCTCGCATGAATTGGGTCGAAGGCCAATAAACCATCCTCGCATCCGCGGTATCGGAACTGCGAACCCGCCGTTTAGGCTCACACAGGCGCAGACCTTTCATGTCGCGGGGGATTTCTTCACCTCAGTGCCACAAGGAGCTGACGCTTACCTGCTGTGCGGGGTGATTCGTGAGTGGGAAAAACAGTCGTGCGATCACAATCCTTAGAAATTGCCGTCGGGCTATGGCAGAGAGGGGGAGAGTGTTACTTGTCGACAGGGTTTTACCAGACTCGGCTGCGATGTCTTTCAGTAAGCTTCTCGATCTGAATTTGCTGGTGATGACCGGAGGACGGGAACGCCCCAAAGCGGAATTTCGTGCCACAAGCCTATGCTTTTTTTTAGGCCTTCGGGCAAGTGCTGCGACCCCAGCCCCTCCCCGCCCGGAGTTCTCCTCGATGCTGCCGACTACAAGCTCACGAGAATCATTCCGACCGTGGCTCCGCAGAGCGTCATTGAAGCCCTGCCAAAAGGATGCCGACCGGCTTAATCTCCAACCACGCGTAACCGCAGTCGGCGATCATCATCCGGCCGATCAGAGCCGTCAGGCTTACCAAGAGGCGTCCTGAGCGAGAAACCCTACGCCGTCCATGAAACAACAGGCACAAGCAGGAGTTTGGAAATTCACAGCTCCTCGGGAATATTTCGCCTCCGGTCAAGTTCTAGACGGTATCAGTGCCAGACCGCGGTCACTCTGTCGCACCTGGTCGGGCACCAAATCCGAACAAAGGAATATAAGGATATGTCTAAGACATTGGTTACCCTTGCTCTCCTGTGCGCCAGTCTTCAAGCCCAAGTCATAGGAGCGTCGCCTGCGGCAAATGCTGAGCCATCCGTAGTAGATTCCGCCCCATCCGTCAATCCGGTGATCGAATGGAATAGAACTCTCCTGGTAATTCTACGGACTGCCGGCGCGCAGCCTCCCACCATTCATTCGACTCGCAGCTTCGCCATCTTGCATGCTTCCATCTTTGACGCGGTCAACGACATCGACGGAACCTACAGTCCGTACCTGATCCGCGTCTCGAACGTCTCGCGGCTGGCTTCACAACCGGCTGCGGCGGACCAAGCAGCGCATGACATCCTGGTCGCACTATACCCGGCGTTCCAGACAACGCTCGACGCTGAACTTCAGCAGGACCTGGCCCAGATTCCGGAAGGTCAGGACAAGGCGGATGGTGTCACCGTCGGGCAAGCCGTCGCCGCCCAGATTCTGGCGTTGCGCAACGCCGACGGAGCGAATGTCACTTTGCCTCCTTTTATCCCGGGAAGCCAGCCGGGAGACTACCAATTCACGCCTCCCAATTTCGCACCAGCGGACTTCACACAATGGCCGCAGATCACTCCGTTCGCCCTGGCACGCGCTGACGAATTTCGTCCCGAACCGCCACCCCAATTGACGAGCGACGAGTACACAAGAGTCTTCAACGAAATCAAGAGTCTGGGTTTCATTACCAGCAAGACTCGCACCCGGGTGCAAACCCTGATTGGAACCTTCTGGAACGGCAACATTCAGGACTTCTGGAACGAAATCGCACAGACCGCGGCGCTGGGACATCACCTCGGTCTAGCCCATAGCGCACGGCTGTTTGCTCTACTGAACATCAGCCTCGCCGATAGCACGATTGCCTTGTTCGACGCCAAATACGACTACCAGTTCTGGCGGCCGGTAACAGCGATTGAACTGGCCGGCGATGACGGCAATCCCAACACGAAGCCCAATCCAAATTGGCTCCCACTGCCGACCAAAACCGCCCCGGACCCTTCGTACCCGGGTGCCCACAGTACCATCAGTTTTGCAGGAGCCGAAGTGCTGAAGTTCTACTTCGGTGATCGGTTCGCTTTTAATGTCACCTCTGAGTCGTTGCAGGGAGTGAAGCGTCACTTCACCAGCTTTTCAGCGGCTGCGCAGGAGGCGGGACTGAGCCGAATTTATGCCGGCCAGCACTTCCGGACCGACCACATCGCTGGCAGGGGTCTCGGCGAGAAGGTAGCAGAGTCGATCGTGGACACGATTCTGCTCCCCAGGTGAAGCGCGACATTCGCGACTCTTGGACGTTTGGCATCTACACGGAAACTCTGACGCAGCACCAATCATGCAAGTGGCATTGCGCGTTGAGTTCTAGTCACGCCTATTGCCTTAAATAGGCTAAGTCTCGTCAGCGTGAAAGATGGTGTGACCGTCCTCAGGAGCCGAGGCGACAGCGTCGAACAACCGGGAATACCAAAACATGGCGAGTGGGGTCGGGGCTGAATCGTGGGGGATCGGCCCCTTCATTTTCGTTTTTAACGTCTTGATCTATACCTGTGGGAAAACAACCTAATGCCTCAGTGTTTTCGCTGGTGGCCGTGCCGGCGGACGCTTCACCACTCCGGGCAGGTTCGACTTTCGAATCACACTGAGAGTTCGAGCTGCACCGCATACGCTTCCGACTTGCTGTTTGGCAATCGCCATTAAAATTCAAAATCAACTGAAAACTGCCATTGCCTTGGGATGCCCGCCTTGTTGGCCGTCGCAAAGGCTGAAGTGGGTGAACTCTCTGGCCCATAGAACTGGTTGAGCGACACGACATTGGTGTGATTGAGAACGTTAAACGACTCCGCAACGAAATCCAGCTTTCCATGCTCCCCAATTTTGAAGAACTTCAACACGCGAACATCAAATTGCACCTGAATTGGAGTGACAAGGGAGTTTCGGCCAAAACCAAGAGGGCGAGAAGAGGGCGGAAATGCCGCGCTACGGTTGGCATCAAAGCCGGTCAGAGGGTTGATCGGCCTGCCACTTCCAATTATCAGAATCGGAGCCACCTCAATATTGCCAAACACCTTGGCGATTACACCGGAAGCCTTCTTGCCTTCTTCCTCATCTCCGAAGGGAAAATCGAAAGTCCCACTGAGTACGAACCGATGCCTCTGATCGTTGGAGGATGGAGCCCTTTCGACAGGGATCAAGTACGGATTTTCCGGCTGCTCGTCGAAGTCGGAAGCGTCGTCAATAGCCTTGGACATCGTGTAGCTCCCTGAGAATTCGATCTCGTTCGCGAGTCGTCGATTCAGGGATAACGATAAGCCCTTGTAAACCGAGTTTGCGTGGTTCTCCCACTGAGAAATGTTGTCGAATTGAGTTGAAAGTCGCGCGGGCGCAAACACAAGCCTCCCCAGCTGTTGAGGAAAGGGATTGGGAACCCCGAGGCTGGATGCATTACCGAGAGTGAGCAATACCGGGGTCTGAAGATTCACGTTGCGAGTGCGAGAGAGCTTTTCGCCGCGTGCGAACAAGAACGTTGCGCTGGCAGTCAGGTTCCTTGTCATCAAACGCTCTACTCCGCCTGTGGCAATTTCGCTTCGAGATGTCTGCAAGTTCGGATCGGCGGTAAAGATCGACGGACGAATTGAAGGGATGGCCGTTCCGGCGGCTCCGCCGAGCTCCGACCGGAAGATTTGGGTCGCTGCCTCCCCAGTGGCGACCTGCTCGAACGCTTGAACACCATTCTTCTCAAGCGCCCGGTTCACCGCAGCCAGTAAGTAGCGGTCAAAGAAAATACCGAACCCCGCCCGCAGCGCCCAATTGGGAGAAGGGCCATAAGCAATTCCAATTCGTGGAGCGAAATCATTGGTATCCTGCTTGAATTGGATCGGCAAGTGCTCAAAGTCGTAACGGATGCCTGCATCGATGGTGAAACGATTGCCGAGGGTCCAGTGATCTTGAATAAATCCAGAGTACCTGGGCGTTGCGAAATGAGTGCGAGGATTCCCGAATCCTTGCCGATATTGATCGGGCTGGCCGTTTAAGAACGCATCAAGAGTCGGAAAGATGTAAGCCGCCCCAAAACCGTCATACGCTGAAACGCCTTCCGCTATCCAGTCTAAGTCTCCTCCAAAATTGATAAGGTGCCGACCCTTGGCGGCAGACGCAACGTCGATTAGCTCGTAGTGGTTTTCACGTCTTTTGTCATTTCCGTCGTAAGAGCGACCGAAATCGACAAGGCCAGCAATACTGATTTCCGGCCCGGTCTGATCCGTGGTTCTCAACACGGCTCTGCGGGTACTTACCTGGAACCGGACGCTATTCAAGGCATTGTTGCTAACCACCGACATAAGAGAGCCCGTGACTCCCTGGTCTTCGACAAAGCTGTCGCCGCGACCGCTCGGATCGACCAGACCTCCAGTATTGAAGGCGTCTCCCACCTCGCGATTGTTGGTCAACGCATACTTCAGCAACAATGAGTGCTTGCTTCCGACCTGATGGTCAAGTCTTCCTGAGAATTCGGTCTCTGCGCGTGCGACACGACCGAACGCAGGATTGATTGAGCGGGTTGTGATTTTCGGGAATGCGCCAGAATCAAGGAGGGCGTTAATCGTACTCGCGACTGAAGGTGAGATCAGCGAACCGTCCTCACCGTGCGCTCCTTCCTGTTCGCCAGCGACGTAGTAAAAGGTTCGACCGCGAACGATTGGACCGCCTGCCGACAGCCCTGCTCGAAATCTGCTTAACTGGGGCGCTTTGCCCTCATTCGTCAAAGGGTCCCTGGCATTCAATACACCGTTTTGGACAAACAGAAAGGCATCTCCATGAAGAGTATTCGCAGCGCTCTTCGTGACAACGTTTATGGGACCACTCGCGCCTCCGCCAGATTCGGCGGAAAGCCCGTTATTCACCACCTGAAATTCCTGTACGGTCTCTGGAGATAGTTCCGTGCGTGCAGAGCCCGTGAACTCATCGTTATTTTCAACACCGTCGATGTATAGGCTATTGCTGCGAGAGCGTAAACCCGCGAAAGTGAATCCGCTGTCGGCAAGAGCGTTCTTGCCTCCGCTGGCTCCCTGAATATTCGACCGAGTCAACTGGGGAGCCAAAAGTACGAAGTCGAGGTAATTGCGACTAGCTACTGGGGACTCCTCAATTCGCTCTTGATCGATCGTGGTCGCTTCCGCAGTTTGGGTAGGGTCAATCGATGGGGGTTGGTCCGACACAGCGATTTGCTGCTGTACTGTTGCGGGAGCAAGTCGAACTGTTACCTGAACTACGGTTCCGATCGAGACGACAATTGCGGTGTTCACGTACGCATTAAAGCCGGATGATTCCACGCGAAGCTCATACTGGCCCACGGGAAGCTCACCAGCACGGAAGGAACCCTCCGAGTTGCTTGGTACTGTGCGAGTCCGGCTTGTGCCAAGATTGCGCATCGTCACTGTCGCAGCAGCGACGGCGCTGCCAGTCTGGTCCACAATGCTGCCTTGAATAGCGCCCGCAACTCTGGAGGTCTGTGCCGCACAGGACACAGCAAGTGCAAGAATGACAACGCCTGCAAACGGCACCCTCGTCTGTCGTTTTCTTTCCGATAAAAACATGTCCGCCCTCGATCAAACGCAGTGGATGGATCAATCGTGCCAATCCCTGTGTGGAGAGCGAATCAGATTCGGAGAGGAGGGGGTGGTGAATACCCAGTGAAACCCGGACCCGGTGAAGGTGGGAATGAAACACTGAACCCAGGCAAAAGGGGAAAAGGTAATGACACGGCTCGCATGAGCCTTGCGGCTACGTGAGCAAGCCCAAGAACCGCTCCGGCGATCAATGCCACGATAACTGTGCCGTAGTCGATATCGTTGCCCGTTTGAAGGGTATGGTCCCAATGGTCAAAAATCTCCGAGACATGCCCTGCTACACAAACCGCCAAGATCAGGACAGCACCGACTTGGACGAGGCTTCGTCGCACGGGCAGCTCTCAGTCAATTCTCACTAAGCATAAAGCATTTCCGATTCCGCGGCCCGCAAAACGCTTGCGCGTCGCCAACCATGACCGTAGCATTTGGAGTGCACATCTCCAATCGCTTTGAGTCCGTTCACTGCCGTCCGACTCCTGACAAAGCGTCGCTCGCCATTTCGCCTCTGCCCTTCGCAAACCACGCGGCTGAGCGATACCTGCGTTTCTCGTCGGGCACGAATCTGATAAGCCTTCTGGCACGTTAGGGGCGTCTTGATCTTCGACTTCACCTAAAAGGTTGGTTCAACCCAAAGACTTTAGGTTTCAGGCGATGCAGAACCGTTATTCGGCTTGCATGAGAGGCGGACCAATGTTAACAATAGTGTTGACATACTGCAAAGCGGAGTGAGTACGCTATGAATGCAAGATCGGGATTCCGGAAACGAACCACGCGCGCAGTGAAGCCAATGCACCCCAGAGACGCAAGACAAACTCCCCGTATGGCCTCTCGAGACCGTGTAACGCGATGCCTAGCCTTGGCCATTGTCGGATTCGGCCTCATGGCGAATTACGTCAAAGCGGCTGACCTGGATAAGCCCACCGACATGCGCCAAGACAACCGATGGTTGAAAGAACACCTACTCAATGACAAGGCGCAACTGCCATTCTCGTTTGCTTATGACAGGCAAGGATCCAATACGCTGCTGAAAGTCTGGCCGAGGAAGACGGAAACCAAGCAAATCGACAGCGACCGCACAGAACATACCGTGCTGTGGACCGATCCGAAAACCGGCTTGCAGGTTCGTTTTGAGGCGATGGAGTTTGCGAACTCTCCCGTGGTGGAGTGGACGGCCTATTTCCGGAATGATGGCAAAGGCGACGCTCCAATACTCGAGTATGTTCAGGCACTCGACGTTTCATTTCCGGTTTCAGGCCAGGGCATTCCGACCATTCTTTACTCCAAGGGATGCGGTGTCATGGATACTTATGCGTTGGTGAAAAAGACTCTGAATCAACTTGAGTCTTTTCAAATCTCCAGTGAAAGTGGCGGCAAAACCGTTGAGACTATACCGTTCTTCGATATAAGGACGGAAGGGCGCGGCCTGATCGGTGCTCTAGGATGGCCTGGAAAATGGACCATCAACTTCTCGCGTTCAACGGAGGCAGCGATTGCTCTCAGTGCCGGCATGCAAACGACACATCTCTCGCTGCATCCCGGCGAGGAGATTCGCACCCCGCAAGTCCTTCTGCTTCCATGGGAAGGAGACGATGTTGACGCCCATAATGTTTTGCGGCGGCATATCCTGAAATACCACACGCCCCAATATGACGGGAAACCAGTCGTTCTTCCCGTGTCTCATTTGGGGTGGGGTGGGATGAAGACATCCACGAGTCTGAAACTTATCGAGCAGATCTCCAAAGAAAAGATCGGCTTTGAGAACTTCTGGATGGACGCCGGATGGTATGGCGCGGACCGTCCGGTGGATGAGTTTCAGGTATTTGGCAAAGAAGACTGGTTTCTGCACGCGGGAAACTGGCGGGTTAATGAGGTTCCTCATCCCGACGGAAAAGGTTTGAAGCCGATCAGCGATGCCGCCCATGCTGCGGGCATGAAGTTCCTGCTGTGGTTTGAACCGGAACGGGCGGTCGTTGGGACCCCGCTCACAATCGAGCATCCAGATTGGTTTATCGGAGAAGTCACAACCAACTTTGAGGGGAATACCGAGAGACCAGTGGTGAAGTTTCGGATGTTTGACTTCGGCAATCCCACGGCTAGGCAATTCATGATCGATTCGATCTCGGATCTTATCGATAAGGAAGGCATTGACGTTTACAGACAGGATTGCAACTTCGCTCTCGCTCCGTTCTGGGAGAAGAACGATACGCCCGACCGCCAGGGGATCACGCAGATACGCTACGCTGAAGGTTTGCTGGAGTTTTGGGACGGCCTACGACGCAGACATCCGCAACTCATTCTTGATATCGTTCAGCGCGCCGACCTGGAGACGATTTCGCGGGCCGTCGACCTGAGCCGCGCGGACT
>Ga0137418_10003557_pt1 | contig 14320 bp, 13 predicted proteins | sample CZODoug3_1_2_16f_FD_122242 | JGI IMG/M metagenome (GOLD analysis project Ga0137418, IMG submission 122242) | Vadose zone soil fungal communities from Angelo Coast Range Reserve, California, USA - CZODoug3_1_2_16fungal (Hybrid Assembly) | ecosystem: Environmental > Terrestrial > Soil > Vadose...
GCGTTTTGAAGGCAGTGAAGAAAATATTCTCTTTGACGCCATCTGGGATCCGAAGTGTCGCTCACAATTCCTTACAGTGATCGTTCGTGGCGAGAAAATGAAAGCGCGAGCCGGCGAACTTGTCGGCACAGTTGCCAAAACGATCGAAACAGATCAGCCCGTCAGCTATGAGAATTCACAGGTTTTGAGTGCAGAGCAGAGCAACTCTTCGATGCTCTTTGATAACAAATTTTTCCTTAAGCTTTATCGCAAGCTCGAAGACGGCATTAATCCCGACGTTGAGATAACTCGATTTCTCACAGAGCACACCAAGTTCCCAAATGTGCCGGCGTTTGTCGGGGCGATCGAATACCGCCAGCCAAAAGCGGAACCGACTGTCGTTTGTCTCCTCCAGCGCGCCGTTGCCAGCGAAGGCGATGTCTGGACACTCGCTCTGGACGCAGTCGGCCGCTATTACGAGCGTGTGCTGGGCCGCAAAGCGGATCTTCAGAATGAAACCGCGCCGCCCGGCGCGTTGCTCGATGAGCTGATCGGCGGCGTTCATCCTGAGAAAACAAATTTGCTGGGACAACGCACCGGTGAGTTACATCTCGCCCTCGCCTCGTATCCAGATGATCCGGCCTTCCGGCCCGAGCCATTCAACGCGATGGCACAACGCTCAGTTTACCAAAACATGCGGGCGTCGCTCCGACGCACGTTTACTCTTTTGGAAAAGAAAATATGCGACCTTCCGGCAGCTTTCCGCGACGAGGCAAAGGACGTACTCGGCGCGGAACAAGAAATACTCTCGCGCGAAAAACGGCTGCTCGATCGTCGCACCAATGCCGTAAAAATCCGGATTCACGGCGACTATCATCTTGGTCAATTGCTTTACACCGGAAAAGACGTCGTCATTCTGGATTTCGAAGGCGAACCGGCGCGACCGCTAAGCGATCGAAAACTAAAACGCTCCGCACTCCGTGATGTCGCCGGCATGATGCGATCGTTCCAATACGCTGCCTACAGCGCTCTATGGCAGCCGGCCATGCGCAAAGAAGATGTGCCATTTTTGGAACGCTGGGCCGATCTCTGGTATCGTCACATGGCCAGCGTTTTTCTACAAAGCTATTTAAAGACAACAGGCAGCGCCGTTTTCGTCCCACAAAACAGCGAAGATTTGCAAATCATGCTCGAAGCCTATCTGCTGGATAAGGCCGTTTATGAAATTGGTTATGAACTAAACAATCGCCCCAGCTGGGTCGTGATCCCTGTGCGTGGCATCAAACACATTCTCAAATCGGCGTGAAAAAGGGTGGACAGTCTATCCGCATAGTCATGCTTGGGCTTCTAATTGTCCCCGTTATCGCCGCGCTCGCTAGCAACTTCATTTCCCAGGCTGACTGTCGCGTCCAGTGGGTGAAATCGAAAGACGGCACGCCTATAGCCGTCGAATGCGCAGGAGCGGGCCCGAGCTTGGTGATTGTGCACGGAGGAATCGGCGACCACACTCGTTGGAAGCCTCTGTTTCCGTTCTTTGCGCCACATTTTAGGGTTTGTGCCATGGATAGGCGCGGCCATGGAATGAGCGGTGATTCCCTCGAATATACTTTGCAGAGAGAGGCCGAGGACGTTGCTGCCGTGGTCAATTCTCAACCAGGTCCACTATTTCTGTTGGGCCATTCCTACGGCGGCATCTGTGCACTGGAGGCTACGTTCCTTACGGATAAGATTTCCAAGCTGGTGCTTTATGAGCCGCCGCTGCAGGAACGCAATCGTAGTATCATTGCCGCAAGGATGGAAGACATGATCAGAAAGGGACAGCGCGAGCAGGCGTTGGTAATGTTTTTGCAAGAGATCGTGATGATGTCGCCTAACGAGGTCGCTGCCATGAAATCTCGACCATCTTGGGCCGGGCTTGTCGTCAGTGTAGAATCGCAGATTCGTCAGATTCAAGCGCTGAATGAATATCGCTTTGATGCGAATCGAATTAGCAAGCTGAAAGTCCCGACGCTTGTCCTGACAGGTAGCAGAACGGAGTCGGCGGACTTGAAGCGCGCAATCAGCGTGTTGATGGGTTGCCTGCCGAATCCCACGTTAGTCGTACTCCAGGGTCAGGAGCACAATGCGATGGATACAGTTCCACAGCAGTTTGCCGAAACCGTTATTAGCTTCCTGCTCAATAATAAAAGCTGAATGGGATTAAAAGTTGCGAGGCGTGAATTCGCATTTATAACCATCTGAGATTGGGAAGAAAATCTATGAATGAATATCTCGACAACATCGACAATGACATCGCGGAGAAACATCTTTTGAAACACCCCTTTTACCTCGCTTGGACACGGGGTGAATTAAGCAAGCAGGCACTCGCCGATTATGGGCGGCAGTACTATCACCATGTCGCGGCGTTTCCAACGTATCTGTCGGCAGTACATGCGAACTGCGAGGACCAAGCGACCCGCAAACAATTGCTCGACAATTTAATCGATGAAGAAGCTGGCTCGCCAAATCATCCCGAGCTTTGGAAAAAATTTGCGGACGGTCTCGGCATCGAAGATGCCGAGCTTGTGCGGACCGAGAAACGACCGGAAACCAAAAAGTTGATAGACACGTTCCGCTCAGTTTGTGGCCAGGGATCAACGGCGGAAGGTCTGGGCACACTCTATGCGTACGAAAGCCAGATCCCGGCGATTTGTGAATCGAAGATTGATGGGCTCAAAAAATACTACGGATTCACGAAACCCGAGCATTACGAATATTTCACTGTCCACATTGAAGCAGATCGAGAGCATTCCGCCGCTGAGCGCGAAATGCTGAGTCGTTACATCAACGAGCGCAATTTCGAATCAGTGAAAGCGTCAGTGAACCGCACTCTCGACGCGCTCTGGGAAATGCTCTCGGGCGTTTGCCGGCGTCACGCCATCGCGTCCTGAGGCATATTTGCCTCGCCAATTGTAGCCACAATGCTGCGTCGCCGTGCCAGTTATCGCACGACATAAGGAAAAGCCGCCAAGGCATCAGTGCGCCCGGCGGCTTCCCAAATAGCGAGGCGTGCTAAAGTGACTTACCGCGGACGCAGGACAAGAAACGAACGCATCCGGTGTCGGCAAACTGAGAGCACCTGCGGTTGGCTGGGATCTAGTGAAGCAGCGATCTTGTTGTAATCCGCAACTGAAGTAACGGGCTGTTGATTGATTTCCTCGATCACATCGCCTTTTTGCAGTTCCGCAACACCACTGTCAGGATCGACTCCTGTAACCAATACGCCCTGCACATTGGCAGGCAGATCGAGCTGGCGAGCCACTCCTGGCGTCACCTCGCCAATCCGAATTGACGCGAGCGGACTGCTACTTGCTTCCTGGCCCGGGTTTTGCGACTGCGAAGGACCTTGTTTCGGCAAAACGCTCGACGTCTGATAATCCTTGGGCTGTTCTTTGATCTGAGTTGTCACCTTCAAAGGTTTGCCATCACGCTCTATTTCCAGCGCGACATTCTTGTCCAATTCGGTTTGGGCCACCATCTTCCTGAGCGTCGCAATGTTTTGGACGTCGCGCCCATTAAACTTGCGAATGACATCGCCTGGCTGCAGTTTCGCCTGCGCAGCTGGCGATCCGGCCACAACTTGATCTATCACTACTCCCTCGTTATCGGTCGCATCTTGCCCTGATTGCAGCGCCCGACTCTGGATTCCCAGATAACCGTGAATTACGCGACCGTTCTTCAATATACTTTCGAGTACTGCGCGAACAGTGTTGGATGGAATCGCAAAGCCGATTCCTTGTGAACCGCCACTACTGGAAACGATCTGTTCGTTGATACCGACAACTTCCCCTCGCAAGTTAATCAACGGCCCACCGCTGTTCCCCGGATTGATTGCCGCATTGGTCTGGAGCAGATCACCGCGAAAATCCGTGCTGTTGGGCTGCCCCTTCCAGCTGATAATTCCGTCCGTCACCGTCTCCTGAAGACCAAATGGATTGCCGATGGCCAGAACAAAATCTCCAGGCTGCACCGTGTCGGAATCAGCCAGTTTGAGCGGCTTGACTTCCTGATCATCGATTTTGAGCACCGCCAGATCAAGCTGAGAATCAGCGTCGACTAGCCGAGCCTTCTTGGTGCGACCGTCACTCAACTGCACCTCAATTTGATCAACCTGATTGCCTTCCCCGTCAGCGACCACGTGACTGTTCGTGATGATGTGGCCTTCATTTGTTACGATGACGCCGGACCCGAGCGAATTCTGCACGAGCGTCTCATCTCGCGGAGAGCGGGACCGGCGCTGGTTACCGAAAAAAAACTCAAACGGGTCAAGCCCGTACTCGCGCCGGATGCCAACTCTTTTCGACGTCTTAATGGCGACAACAGAAGGGACCACGCTACTTACGAGTGCGCGCCGCTCCCGGTTCAATGCCTCCAGAGATGGGACCTGCTTGGGATCTACACTCGGATTCGATGCCAGCGTATATTTTTCTGGCTTTCGACCAGAAGGTAGATTCAGGCCGCCATGCTTCAGGCGATAGTCGTACAGTAGAGAAATTCCCGCGCTGACCAGCAGGACAAAAAGCAAAAATTTCGCAAAGTTTTTCATTAACTAACGTTAGAAAAGGTTCGTCCCTGTTGTTCGACAATTAAGCGCCGGAAACGTTGATTCTCAGCCAATTCCAAACGGGGGTCTCTTTGCAAAATTGATACGGCGGCCGCGCGCGCGCGCCGCATCAAATGCGCGTCTGTCTTCAAGTTACCAATCTTGAGCGCAGGCAGGCCGCTCTGAGCCGTGCCAAGCAGGTCGCCTGGGCCACGCAATTCCCAGTCTGCTTCTGCCACTTCGAAGCCGTCTCTTGTTCTTTCTAAAACCGCCAGTTTTGCCGAAGCCTCTTTCGCTGGAGCCGAGGCGAGCAAAATGCAATACGACTTGTGCTCCCCTCGCCCGATCCGTCCGCGAAGCTGATGCAGTTGCGCAAGTCCAAAACGCTCCGCGTTTTCAATAAGCATCACGCTGGCGTTGGGAACGTCTACACCGACCTCAAGCACGGTCGTGCTGATCAGCGCGTTTGTCTCACCACTGCGAAAATGTTCCATGATTTCCTGCTTCTCCGAAGGGGGAATTCGGCCGTGCAGCAGATCGCAGCGAAACGGATACAAACGCTCCTTCCACAATTCGTACTCGGCCGCGGCCGCTTTCGCATCGAGTTTTTCGCTTTCATCAATCAACGGATAGATCACATAAAGCTGGCGGCCACTCTCTAACTGCGTTCGCAGAAACGCAAGCACTTCGCCGAGCTTCGACTCATCGCGCACAGCCGTGACGATTTTTCCCCGGTTTCGCGGCATCTCATCAATCGTCGAGACATGGAGGTCGCCGTAGATCGTCATTGTCAGGGTGCGCGGGATCGGCGTTGCGGTCATCACGAGCACATCGGGCGCTGGTTCGTGCGCGCTCAATTCGGCGCGCTGCGCAACACCGAACTTATGCTGCTCATCGATCACAACGAGCCCAAGTTTCGAAAACGAAACTTTATCGTACAACAGCGCATGTGTCCCCACGATGATCTGAGCTTCCTCGCGCGCCGAATCGACCGCACACTCAAACAGCGGCAACGGTCCGCTTTCCTCCTGCCGGGCGGCGGTTCGCAGCGCCACGCGTACGCCCAGCGATTCGAGCCACCGCCGTAAGACATCGTAATGTTGCTCTGCCAGAATTTGCGTAGGCGCCATGAACGCGGCCTGATAGCCGCCCTCCACAGCGAGTAGCATCGCTGCGATAGCCACAGCGGTTTTTCCCGAACCCACATCTCCTTGTAGCAAACGATTCATCGGATGACTCGCCGCCAGGTCGTGCCAGATTTCATCGATCACCTTAGACTGCGCACCAGTCAGCTGGAACGGCAACGATTTGAGAAACCTATTGAGCAACTCGCCCGCTCCACAGTGCTTCTCGCCACGGCGAATCGAGCTATCGGCGCGTCGCGACGCAATCAACATTTGCATCGCGAAGAATTCGCTAAGCACCAGATGTTCGTGCGCGGCATCACGCGCTTCCCAGCTAGCTGGGAAATGAATTGCGCGAATCGCGTCGCGTCTCTCGCCCTTAGCAAGATTGCTCGGCGTCAATCTTTCCAATCCGGCATCAGTGGAAGGAAGTTCGTTCAGCAGCCGGTAAATCATGCTGCGCAAGATGCGCTGCGAAAGACCTTCCGTCGCAGGGTAGATTGGCGTGATTCTGCGAAAATGGATCGAGATCTCTTCGTCATTCTCGATGATTTCGAACTCCGGATGGTCCATGCAAATTCGCTTTCCGCGTAGCCGCGGCTTGCCAAAGACCACCATGCGTTGACCGGTAGCGATCATTTTCTGCACGTAATGCAGATTGAACCACCGGCACACCAGCGGCTCGCTCAGAGCGTTCGGGTTCGATTCTTGCAATGTCGCCTCGAAAATTTTCTTCCAACCGCCGAAGCGCCGCAGCGACGTTTTGATCACCTCACCGCAAAGACAGATCGGAACATCGCTTTCCTCGTGTGGAAACTGTGGGAACTCAGTTCGATCTTCGTGGCGTCGCGGAAAATGCGTAAGCAAATCTTCCATCGTCTCGATGCCAAGCCTCCGCAGCGCGAGAAGCTTCGGGCGCGGGATCCAACTTAATTCTTCGAGCGACTGCGAAATTGCAACGCTGCTGAGCAACGGTTTCGGAACCGCCGTTGATCCGTGGTCGGTGATCGGTGAGCGGTGAGGTAACTTCACGCTGTTCACTGTTCACAAGCGCGGCGTTCAGCTTGCCGCACCGCCTCGATCTGCATGGCAACCAGAGTTTCGCCGTCATACTCGTCGGCGCGAATCCGAAATGCGATGTCCCACGGCGTTGGCGGCAATGGATTCGTCACGCCGTCAAAAAAAACTGCGCGGCGATGGCGATTGCCCTGACGCAGACGAAAGATGAGATGCTTTTCGTTGACTACCCTGGGAACCGCGACTGGCTCGACCTCGCGCGCAAGGAAAAGCGGCTGGAGATTTCCATTTCCAAATGGCTGCAACATTTCGTGCCACCGCAGAAAATCTACATCGATCTCCGTGAATGCCACTTCATGGTCCAGTCGCACGCAAGGTTGAAGAGCTTCTTCGGAAAGAATTTCACGTGCAGCTTTGCGAAATGCCTCAGCAAAGAGGTTGAAATTTTCCTCGTGCAATGCAAGACCCGCGGCCATTTCGTGTCCGCCGAATTTGTCGAGTCTCTCCGCGCAACAGCTCAACGCTTCGACGAGATTCAACCCCGCAATGCTTCGTCCGCTTCCTTTGCCGATTCCATTCTCGTCAAAACCAACGACGATTGTAGGTCGATGATACCTTCGGGCGATCCGTGATGCCACAATGCCCAGTACTCCCTGATGCCAGCCGGGCGCCCCAATCACGATTGCTGCGTCGCGCGCCGCATCGAGCCGACCCTCTATCTTCTCTATCGCTGAGTCGAAAATTTGTTTTTCCACCTTCTGACGTTCGCGGTTTTGCCGGTCGAGCTCTGCCGCGAGCATCGTTGCCTCGCCGTCATCGTCGGTGAGCAAGAGGCGTAACGATTTCTCCGCTGTGCTCAAACGCCCCGCCGCGTTCAATCGCGGGCCAAGTCGGTAACCGATGTCCTCAGGCAAAATTGGCAGCCGCACCCCGGCAAGCTGCATTAATTTCCTCAGCCCGATTCGTGAAGTCTGCCCTATCTCGATCGCGCCCCGCTGCACTAAAAGGCGGTTTTCGGCGCGAAGCGGCACGATGTCCGCCACGGTGCCGAGCGCCACAAGGTCGAGCCTGGATTTTAAATCGAACTCAGGCAGTGGCGCCGTTTTGAGCAATGCATGACAAAGTTTGAAGACAATGCCGACGCTGCAGAGATATTCGAAGCCGGAGTCCGTTGTCTTCGGGTTTACGATCGCGATGCAGTCGGGTAACGCCGACTTCGGCTCATGATGATCGAGCACGATCACGTCCACGCCGCGTTTCCGAAGATCGGCAATCTCGTTTATCGACGAGGTCCCGCAATCGATAGCGATCAGCAGTTGCGGTCGATATTGCCCGAGACAACGTTCGACGCTTTCGGGACTCAAGCCGTAGCCCTCCTCCATACGCAACGGCAAAAACAATTCCGGAGCCCTGCCGTAAGCGCGCAACACCTCCGCAAGCAACGTCAGTGATGTGACGCCGTCCACATCGTAATCGCCGAAGAGCACGATGCGTTCTCGTCGATTTAAGGCCTCGAGAATACGGGAAACAGCCGCGTGCATTTGGGGCAGTAAAAATGGATCACTCAGCGAGCTTAGGCGCGGCCGCAGAAATGCGTTCACGTCTTCGGCACAGTGAAAACCTTTTCGCGAAAGCAACCGCGCAATGCACTCCGATCCGCAAATTTCGCTCCACGTAATTCCCGACTCGTCAGCATTCAGCTCCTCAGGCTGCGCAATGACCCATCGACTTTGCGGCCGCGTAAATTTCGCAACAGACTGCGCACCGGTTGGATTTTCCTCTGCGCGGTGTCGCCGCGTAAAACTCCTGGAGGACTCTGCGTTGATTGGACTCCCCTCTACACGGCTTTGCACCGATCAGTTTATTTGCGGAAAGTCCTCTGACAAGATGCGATGAATTATTCGCGACTCCTCCTGATCGCGCTCGACAAAGAACGGTTTTCACTGCAAAAACCCCATGATTAAAGCAATACCGATTTTCGTAGCGGGCGCCGTGTCAGTGATGACCGCCGGCTGCTCAACCGGCGGACTAAGGAATTCAACCATTCAGTCTGCGGCCGCTCAGAAAGATTACGAACGATTGTCGGGCACGTGGCAAATGACGCGCGGAGTCGTAAACGGGAAGCCTGTGCTTGCCAGTGTGGCGCGAAATACAATCCTGATCACTGATCACAACACATTCCGATTTCCCAAGGCAAGCGGTGCTGGAACGCATCCAGCCGGGACCTTTACGGTGAATCCGGATACGAAGCCCAAACAAGTTAACTCAATCGCAGAAGGCGGACCGCACGCCGGTCAACTAACGCGCGGCATTTACGAGATTCTCGACCCAAACCACAAGCGCGCGTGTTGGGGGGAACCAGGTGGCCCGCGCCCGACAGAATTCACATCACCTCCGGGAAGCCGACGGATTCTTCAATATTGGAAGAAAATTGGACCGGTGCCCTCCAGTTAGAGATCCATCGAACCTCAAGCCACTAATTCGGCCGCGTCACAGACAGTCAGATTCAAATGAGATTCCGCTGGTTAGTGCTCATCTGCATTTTTCTTCTGTTGGTCTACGGAGCGTCCCCATACTTTTCATTCTGGCGATTCACGGCAGCACTTCGGTCTGGCGACAGCGCTGCGCTGAGTTCACGCATGGATTTTCCGGCTATTCGAGCATCGCTAAAGAAACAGCTTGTGGCGCGGTTCGCTCAGGGAACGACAGGTCACAAGTGGTGGAAAGACCTTGGCCCAACGCTGATTGACACGATCGTTGACGCTTACGTTACTCCGGAAGGCGTTGCGGCGTTGATATCCAATCCGGAAGTCCTGAACAGCCTCAAACATCCGCAACAGTTCCGCCTCCCTCCCGGCAAAGCTGAAGATTGGTCGAAAGTAAAACACGCATTCTTCACAGGTCCGCGCACTTTTGTTGTCGACCGAGATGGAATTAAACTTAAGTTCCGTTTCACAGGCTCGGGCTGGAAGCTCTACGGCCTCGACCTTGGTCTGGGTGAGGCAAAGCCGACAGTTCTTCACGAACGAAATCGCTCGCTAAACAATACAGAACGCGAGATCGCGCTTTGGAAGCAGACCGTGCTTTATGCAGAAATTTGCGAAGATTCGCAGACCTTCCTTTTCTTTTTCCTCAAACCCGAATCGAAGATGTTCGGTGTAGTAGCGCGAGAGGAATTCGCGATCGATTCCCCTCCGTTGACCGGGGTCGGCGACCCCGGCCATAACTTCGGCGACCAAGTTGTCGAGATTAGCAAGGTTTGCGTCGCGCAAGGCGCGCAGCGGGTTCGCGATTTGTTTTGGATCGGCGACTTCGGGGCGAATAAGCCAGAGGGCGTAAACAAACGGCAGGTTGAAAAGTTTCTTCCATTGTTCGCCCAGATCCCAGAAAGAAAATTCGTTAGGGTAGTTTTGTCGGAAGTAGACAGCTTGATCCCCGATGAGAAGTCGTGCGCGACCGACCAAAGCTGACTTCGTCATGGCCGGGGCTCCCGCGACACGGTGGACCAAGCACGGATTCAATCCGAGATCAACAAGCAAACAACGCAAAAGGTTGATAGAAGTTTCTGATGCCGGATCGAGTTCGATCTCTTCGATCTCGTCAATTTTGCCGCGATGGGCGACGATTACGCTGTGAACCGGTCCGTTCGAGGAAATAGAAACGTCATCAACGATCCGGTAGATCGGGTTGCGCAGAAATTCTAAACTGGAGACAAGCGCAACATCAAGTTTGCCGGCGGCGAGTTTATCGCAGAGCGCTGATGGGTGATCGAAGTCCACGTCGCCTTCCCAGCCGTGGATGAGCGGGCGGGCGTTGAGATATTTTACGCAACCGATGCGGAGGGGTTTCAACGTGAGATGTGATTAGTGAGAAGTGCGCGATTAAAAGTAATCTTCATTCCGACTTCTCACGTCTCACCTCTCACTTTTTATTGACCGTCAGGCGCAGACTAATTCGGGCTCGTTAGGCTGTCCCGCTCGGCTGGCGCCATTCAAACGTCGATAATGACTGTCACGCTGCGCCGGTTCGCGGCCCGCTTCCCGAATGGCGTATTCGAGAGCAGCTACGGTCTGCTGCTGTGGAGTCGTAGCCCCGGCCATGTGGAAGATTTTCTCTTCCAAAATTGTGCCATGCAGATCGTCCACGCCGTAGCTGAGCGACACCTGCGCGAGAGGCAACCCGAGGCTCACCCAATAAGCGGTCAGATGATCGATGTTATCCAAATAAATGCGGCTCACCGCGAGATTGCGAAGCTGCTCAAACCCGGAGGCGCGCTTGATCTGGGCGAGGATCCCATCGGATTGAGACGGTTCGAAAGCAAAGGGAACGAAGCCAGTGAATCCGCTGGTCTCATCCTGTAATTCTCGGATCTGCCGCAAATGGTCCACCCGCTGAGCAAGCGTTTCGATATGCCCGTAGAGCATGGTGCAGGTGCTGCGACCACCCATTGAGTGCCAGGTTCGATGAACGTCGAGCCATTCAGCTACAGTTTCTTTGCCGCGGCAGATTTTATCGCGTACAACAGGATCGAAAATCTCCGCGCCGCCACCGGTGATCGAGCCGAGACCAGCGGCGCGCAGAGTCTCCAGTGTGTCACGGATTGGCATCCGGAAAATCCGCTGGGCCAAATGCCGCACCTCGATCGCGGTAAAAGCCTTGATGTGAAGATTCGGCCCGAGTGTGCGCAGCCTCTGCAAAAGATCCAAATACCATTCTTTCTTTAGTGTGGGGTGCAGTCCCCCTACCATGTGCACCTCGGTAACTCCGAGGGCCAGCGCATCTCCCACCACTCGAATAATTTCGTCGATCGCGTATTCAAAAGCGTGTGCGTCGCGCTTTTTGGCAGCGAAAGCGCAGAACTGGCAGGATAAGATACAAATGTTGGAGTAATTGATGTAGCGGTTGTGGATGTAAGTGGCGTAGTTGTCGTTCTTTCGTTCGCGCACAACGTTGGCGATTATTCCAAGGGCATTAAGATCATTTGCGCGATACAGAGTGAGAGCGTCTGCCTCTGAAAGTCGCTGCCGCGCTTCAACCTTTTCTGTAATCAGCCTGAGTTCTTTCGGAATAAGCTGGTAATTCATGCGGAGGGCGAGGGTAAGCCCTCGGTAGCCAAGCATGCACAGGCCGCTCGAGCCTTGCAACAAAAACCATGGCGGCCACGAATATGATGCAGGACGAATTTGGGACAGTTGCATTTTTTTACCAACGTTCGCAGGACGCAAACGTCTAAAGGACACTGTGAAAGTGCGTCGGTGTGCTCCTTCTTACTCTTTCTGCTGCTGCGGAGTGGGGCGTTGGGACATGAGCAAGAGCACGAGTGAGAGTAAACTACAGTGACCGATGGCTCGTAACGATCACGGAAATAAAGGGAGATCGGAAGAAGACGCCGACGACGTGCGCCTCATGCGACTTATCGGTCAAGGCGACACCATTGCGCTCGAGAAACTGATCGAGAAACACCAAACCTTGGTCGCCGGCACCGTGGCGCGCATGCTGGGCAGCAATTCCGAAGTGGAAGACATCGCGCAGCAGGTATTCATTCGAGTGTGGAAAAGCGCGCGTCGCTATGTCCCGCGGGCAAAATTCACGACCTGGCTATTGAAGATTACGCGTAATCTCGTTTTCAACGAGCTGCGCCGAGCCAAGCGTCACGCGCATGTTCCACTTCAGCCGGAAGCGGGCACAGAAGATCCGCCTCTGAAAGATGAGGCGAACCTGGCTCCCGATGTCTCCCTGCTGGAAGGGGAACTTCAGCGAACGATCGAAGGAGCAATCCTCCAGCTTCCAGAGACCCAGCGAATGGCATTGGTCCTCCGGAGATATGAGCAGCTTAGCTACGACCAGATTGCCGAGGTTCTCGACCTTTCAGTTTCAGCGGTAAAAAGCGTTCTCTTTCGCGCGCGCACAGAACTGCGGTCGCGATTGAGCAAGTATCTTGGTTAGGATTGCTATTTCTTGCTCTTACTCACGCTCGTTCTCGCGTCATCTGTAGAGGAAGCTCACATCCTCTCCCTACAGTCAAGACTACCGCTCAATCACGCGGCCCCGCACACGCTTAATTTGGCTATGATGCGTGAGCACATGAACGCGTCCGTCGCTGCCACGAAAAAATGCGCTTAACAGCCAGCTGACGATCGAAATGATGATTGCACCAAAAAATGCGCGCCAAAAACCGGGAACCTCAAAACATGGCATGATCTCGCCAACGAATTTCAACATCAGCGCGTTAATGATTAAGATGAAAAGCCCCAGCGTAACAAGAATCAACGGCAGACTCAGCAACAGAAGAATGGGACGAATAAAAGCGTTGATGATACCGAGCAGAAGCGATGCGCCCAGCAGACAACCGAGGCGGTCGCCGTAATTGATTCCGACAATCGGCGCAGCCACAAACACGGCAATTGTGGTCGCGATCCAGCGGAAAACAAAATGTCTCATGCCCGTAAAGTTTCTAAATCTACTCCTCGATCAAAGAAGCGCGAGAAAGCACTTGCCAATCGACCGATGAACGATAAACGAATTGAAACCATCAACGATAAAATCTGTGCCGAAAAAAAAGAAAACTGTCCAATATAAAAATGAGACCTCGCCGGAGACCGGCGGGTCTTTCAAAATAAAAGCCGGCAAAGCCAATCGCGCGCGCCGCGTCACGGCGAGTCGAAAACCGCACGAAACCAGTGCCCGGAAAGTCGCAACTGTAGCAAGAGCTTCAATGCCACGCGAGGCGGCAGAAGTCGCCGAGCCATCAGACGAAGCGATTCGGCTCCGAGCCTACTTCATCTCGGAGCGACGACGTCGATTTGCACTGCCCGGTGACACAGAGTCCGACTGGCTTGAAGCAAAGCGGCAGCTGGTATCCGAAGCCGGTCGCCGCTAAGGTGAGAACTAGGCGGCCGCGAATTGCCGTTAATTAATGAAATGGAAAACAGTCTTGTCGAGTTAGCGCAGGCCCTGCGAGAACGCCTCTCAGTGATTCGCGACGAGCAGAGCCGCCGTGATGAAGCAAAACACATCGCGCGATTGCGCACTGTCTCGGAAAAGATCGACCGGTTACAAGCAACGCTGCCGCAGCCCATCGATCCCCCACTAGCGCATTACCTTCAGCGCAAGAGCTACGACAAAGCGCTCGAGTTCCTCGAGGGACAGTTCACCGTGAATACAGCTCGACGATGAGCTGCTCATTCACGATCGGCTGTATCTCTTCTCGAGACGGGATGCGAGTAACCTTGCCGCTGAGCCCGTCGCGATCAACTGTAAGCCAGTCGGGCACGGGAACAATTTGCGTAAGATCAAGGTTACGGAGCACGAGTTGACGCGATTTCGGTTTGTCTTTGATCGTGATTTCGTCGCCCGCTTTCACGTTGTAGGAAGCGATATTCACACCGCGCCCGTTCACTAACACGTGACCGTGCGACACTAGCTGGCGAGCAGCGCTACGGGTATTAGCAAGGCCAAGTCGGTAAACGACATTATCGATACGCGTCTCCAATAGTTGAAGAAGTGTTTCACCTGTCACACCGCGCTTCTGCAGCGCCTTCTCGAAAATCCTCCGAAATTGCCGCTCGAGAAGCCCATATTGGTAGCGCAGCTTCTGTTTTTCGCCGAGCGCAATCGC